>Ga0214473_10008689_pt1 | contig 12003 bp, 11 predicted proteins | sample RVTome_7_FD_203509 | JGI IMG/M metagenome (GOLD analysis project Ga0214473, IMG submission 203509) | Soil microbial communities from uranium-contaminated site in the Upper Colorado River Basin, Wyoming, United States - RVT98D197 | ecosystem: Environmental > Terrestrial > Soil > Contaminated >...
TTCTCTTGCATGGCCTTCCTCAGATGAAACGGATTCAGATTTTCAAACTATTCTGTAAGAGACTGCTTTAAGTCTCTTTGAGCAGGGAAGATTTGCGGATAACCAGATTCTCTTCAGAGGCTTAAGAATTGCTTCTTTACTGTATAGAGGTTTTCTTCTTTCGGGCAGCCCTCCTGTACCTCAGATATATCGCTTCGAGACACTCCCTTTTGGATCGTGAGCTCATAATGCCGTTCCTTTCTATGCATGTTTATTGGTAACATGCATTATGAGTAAACGATTCCTTTTTATCCTTTATTCCGGTAACATCTATTGTGAGTCAATGCGAGGTATCTTCGCAGCTATCTTTTGTTGCAATGATTCGGTTATAATAAAATCCTGCGTTGTATTGCCGGAGGCCATTTCCCTGCAGCAACCAAAGAATATCAAATGGAGAATTAAAAGCATATGAAACGTGAGGATATTAGAAATATTGCGATTATCGCCCATGTTGACCACGGGAAGACCACCCTTCTTGATGGGATGCTTAAGCAGGCAGGAATCTTTCGCACCCCTGAAAAAATGCAGGAGCGTATCATGGACTCTATTGACCTTGAGCGCGAACGCGGAATCACAATCATGGCAAAGAACACAGCGGTCGAATATAAAGGCGTGAAGATAAACATTGTAGATACTCCCGGCCATGCAGATTTCGGCGGAGAGGTTGAGCGGACACTAAAGATGGTTGACGGCGTGCTGCTCCTTGTCGATGCATCCGAGGGGCCGCTTCCACAGACGCGCTTTGTTCTTAAAAAGGCGCTTGAGCTGGGGCTGCCTCCGATTCTTGTCATCAACAAGATAGACAGGACAGACGCCAGGATTCAGGAGGTAATGAACGAGGTCTATGATCTCTTCATCGATCTTGATGCAACTGAAGAACAGCTTGAATTCCCTGTGCTATATACAAATGCCAAAAAAGGTATTGCAAAAATAGACCTGTCTGATGAGACGGCAGACCTTCAGCCTCTCTTCGAAACAATATTAAAGACAATTCCGCCGCCAGAGGACAATGGGAACGATATCCTGCAGCTTCTTGTTACGAACATTAACTACGACGATTATGTAGGCAGGCTCGCAATCGGCAGAATATTCTCAGGCACAGTGAAAGCAGGCGACACAGTTGCCATGGTGAAAGGAGATGACGAGACAACAAAGACAAAAGTCACATCTCTCTACACATTTCATGGACTCGAACGGATTGCAGCAAAAGAAGCCCGTGCAGGAGACATCGTAGCGCTTTCGGGTATAGAGGGAATAACCATTGGCGATACGATCACAAGCGCCGAAACACCAATGCCGCTGCCTCGTATTACTGTTGATGAGCCTACTATTTCCATAGTCTTTCAGGTCAATACCTCTCCTTTCGCAGGAAAGGAAGGTGATTATGTTACATCAAGGAATCTTCGTGAGCGGCTCGAAAAAGAGCTTCTATACAACGTTGCCATAAGAGTTGATTTCTCAGGAACCGATTCCTTTGCAGTCATGGGAAGGGGAGAGCTCCAGCTCGCTATCATTATCGAGATGATGAGAAGAGAGGGATATGAACTCGCAGTCTCTATGCCTGAGACAATCACAAAAACGATTAAGGGAGTTGTCCATGAGCCGATGGAGATCCTTGTCATAGACGTGCCTGAAGAATATGTCGGGGTAGTGACACAGCAGGTTGGCATGAGACGTGGAAAGATGCAGAAGATGATGAATAACGGCTACGGCAGGGTGAGGCTTGAGTTCAGGATACCGTCACGCGGGCTCATAGGCTTTAGATCCCAGTTCCTCACAGACACAAGGGGGACAGGGCTGCTAAATCACCTTTTCGACGGCTACGAGCCGTGGCAGGGTATGATCACAAAGAGACAGACAGGCGCGCTCGTCTCAGACAGAGCAGGGAAATCTACAATCTACGCCCTCTTTCATCTCCAGCCCCGCGGAGGCCTTTTTATAAAGGAAAACACCTCTGTTTATGAAGGCATGATTATCGGCGAAAACTCGCGTGATAATGACCTTGACGTAAATGTTATCAAGGAAAAGAAACTCACCAATATCAGGGCGTCAAATGCCGATGAGGCGTTGCAGCTTATTCCGCCGCACATCATGAGCCTGGAGCAGGCGATTGAGTTCATCAAAGAGGACGAGCTTGTGGAGGTTACGCCCCAGTCCATTCGATTACGCAAAAAAGTGCTCGATGTGAATAAAAGACCGAAGATAAGGAAAGAGTAAGATTATGTCCTCAGCCTCTCCGAGCCGAAAGGAAGCCTTGAGCTATTACAGCGACCACCAGGAACTAATCAACGATTATATTGAGAAAAACAAGGTATCTGCAGATAAAATTCATCCATCTCTTAAAAGTGATCTCCATATACTGTGATGAAAATATAGATATTCTTATGAAGCCGCTCCTTGAGGCAAAGGGGGTTAAGGTGCTAACCACCCGCGATGAGGAAATGCTTGGAGTTTCAGATATTCAACAGATGAATCACGCCGTGCAGAAGGGATATGTTTTTCTTACGCATAATCGGGCAGATTTTGAGTGGTTATATCTCAATCGCATCAACGTAGGCAGAAACCATTCAGGAGTTGTTTTAGCCGCAAGAAGGAACGTCTACTAACTTTCAAAACGCATCTCCAGGGTGCTGGCAGGATATACCGAAGAAAGCATTAAAAATCAAATGCTGTATGTGTAATTTGTTGCAACTGCAGCAAATGGAATGCAATCAGCTTGAGAGGTCGGCAGACGAGATAACGGCTCGGGCGGGGCTTATGATGTTTGACGGATTTATGAAGGCAATGAGGATTGAAGATATAATAAACCCCGAGCTGTTCGGGATTGCTGGATCAAACAGGGGACTGAAGGCATGGCAATACATAAGGCCGTTGACTCTTATGCAATACGGAGGTGGCAGGCACATAGCTGATTTAAGGGAACTAAGGGAAGACAAGACATTACAGAAAGCGGTAGGGCTTAAGAGCATACCGTCAGATTCCGGAACAGGGGATTGGTTATTACGGATGGGCAAGGGGTTTGCAATCGAAGGGATGGATAAAGTTCATAGGGAAGCAGACATAAAAATGTTAAAGATGGACAACAACGAAGAATACACGCTGTGGGCAGACCCGACGATAATAGAACTGGGAGATAAAGATTATGCTGAGATGATTTATACGGGGCAGGAAGGAGACCAGTCCCGACAAGTCGGGATTAAAGGAACTGCCTATATTCGTATATCACAAATATCGCAAGGGCAATATGCAATGGGTGGCGTAAAGGAAGCGCTACAGAGCGGATTTGAAACCGTAGAGGCAGCCGGCAAGAAGATCAAACATACGGCTTTCGACAGTGAATTCTACAATGCTGAAGTCATAAGCAAAATACAGAACATTTTCTATAGGCTTGCTGCTTAAACGATTTTAAAAATGCCTTTAAATGTCCTGATCAAGTGATATAACAAAGTCTATGTCTATTTTTCGGACATTTATGACATTACCTTAAACGGCACAGGGATAAATGTCAGTATGAATATTATTGCTGTAATCCAGCTGATGAGCCTTCTTCTGCTGTCCAGAGGTGTTTCCCAGTACATGACAGGCGGATGCCTGAGCCCCAGAATAATCAGCAGTATTGCCCATATAATCCATCCCTCCCAGAATAAGAAGCCAAGTATCAGCATGGAAAGGACCAGTATCTTTGACATGTCCGCATGTTTCCCCCCCAACAGGGCATAAGCAATATGCCCTCCGTCAAGCTGTCCTACCGGTATCAGATTTAACGCTGTGACAAAGAAACCTATCCAGCCTGCAAATGCAATGGGGTGCAGAAGCACATCGTATGATTCCGGCAGTTCGCCCAGAATTAACCGCGAAAGCAGGGAGAAAAGCAGAGAGTCTCCAAGAGCCAGACCGCCTTCCAGCCCTTTTGCCACTATTATCTTGGAAAGCGGAAGGCCTGCGATGACTGCCAGAAGTGAGATTATAAAGCCTGCTATCGGGCCTGATGCGCCTATGTCTATAAGCGCTTCTCTTGTAGTGATGGGAGATTTCATTTTTATAAATGCGCCGAGTGTTCCGATTAAGGTAGGCGCAGGAATAAAATAGGGCAGGGTTGCCTTCACGCGGTGCTTTCTGGAGGCGATATAATGCGACAGCTCATGGCAGAGAAGTATAAGCATAAGGGTAAGTGAAAACGGCAGTCCGGCTGTTATTTTTGACGGAGTTTTAATTATATCTTCTATTGTCTGTGTCTGAAGTGCGCCCACTGTAAGAGTGGAAAAAAACGTGGCAATAAAAAGAACTATGTGCAGCCACGGAATTTTTTTCATATTACGATAATCCCCTTCAAGTCATAATCGTAAACATCTGTAATCTCTACAGTCACGAAATCACCGGCTTTTAACACAAAGGATGCATGATGCACGATGCATGATGCATGATTTTTTTTATCTTGTGTCTTGTATCCTGAATCCTGAATCCTGTATCCTGTATCCTCAATGATTACCACTCCGTCTATCTCAGGCGCATGGGAGTATAATCTTCCGATGGCTATCCCATTGTCAACCTCGTCAACGATCGCCTTAAATTTTCTGCCGATCAGTTTCTTGTTTTTCTCTAAAGATATGCGTGACTGGAGTTTCATTATTGTATCAAACCTTCTGTTTTTTATTGCCTCTGTCAGATGTCCTTTGAGTTTTGCGGCAGGCGTGCCTTCTTCTTTTGAATATTTAAAGGCGCCAAGCCTGTCAAATTCTGCTTCTTCCATGAATTTTATAAGCGAGTTGAATTCCTCCTCTGTCTCGGAAGGGAAACCCACTATGAATGTTGTCCTGAGCGCAATATCAGGGATGGCGTGCCTGATTTTTCTGATTAGGTTCAGGTATCCCTTTCTGCTGCCTCCCCTTTTCATGAGCTTGAGAATTCTGTCCTCAGAGTGTTGAAACGGTATATCAAGGTACTTACATATCTTTTCTTCTTCGGCAATTACATTCAGGAGCGGGTCTTTTATTGACGCAGGATAGGCATAGAGCAGCCTTATCTGGAAATCACCTTTTATTGAGCAGAGGTCTTTGAGGAGAGCAGCAATATCATAACCGTTGAGGTCTTTGCCGTAGGAAGCAGTGTCCTGTGCAATAAGAATAAGCTCTTTTATCCCTGCATTTATATGGCTCTCTGCCTTTTTCATGATTTCAGCAGGCGTGATGCTTTTGTATTCTCCTCTGATTGAGGGGATAACGCAGTATGTGCATTTCCTGCTGCAGCCTTCCGCAATTTTGAGATAGGCGTAAGAACTGGGATTAGGGGTTAGGGGTTGAGGGTTGGTTTTACTAATCCCTAATCCCCAATTCCCAATCCCTTTTAATCCTTTGCAATACTCAACAATTCTTTCATCTTCTCCGACTCCGAATATCGCATCTATCTCCGGAATCTCTTTGATAAGTTCATCCCTGTGCCTTTTTGCAAGACATCCGAAGACAATTAGGCGTTTTGTCGCCTTGGGCGACTCGCCGTGGCGAGAATCCTTCTTGAGTTCAGTGAGTTTCAGAATTTCTGCTATAGACTCTTTTTTTGCGTCTTCTATGAAACCGCATGTGTTTATGATGAGTATGTCTGCATTTTCATTATTATTATCAAGACATGATAACCCGCTGTTGATGAGTCTCTCCGTAAGAGTATCAGAGTCAACAAGGTTTTTCGGACACCCCATGCTTACAAGAGAAAATTTATTTGCCCCGTTAGAATGCCCTGACTGCAAAGATTTATTTTTAACGGGTGAAGCCAAATTCTTTCTACCGGGGTTTGCCATAGGAGTGCGCCTTTTTCACCGCGTAATAAATAATAAAATAGCTTATAACAGCCGAGATAAAACCAATCAATAATGAGCCAAAGACAAAAGGGATAAGAAGCGGTTCGAATTCATGCAAAAAACTGCTGAAGGTGATATGTGACCAGTCTATTTGAGGGATTACAGGTTTTATGCCGAGGCCTTTTGCTCCGATATAAGTGCTGAAAGTATAGATAGGGATGATGGTCCACGGGTTTGTGATAAATACGCCTGTGATAGTTACAATCCTGTTCAGATTGAAAAGCCATGCCAAGGCAATCCCGAGTATCGTATGAAGTCCGAGCAGAGGAGACATGCCTATAAAGATACCAATGGAAAATGCCATTGCCAGCCTGTGAGGAGAATCCTTGACGGATAATATGTTTCTAAATCTATCTTTGATTTTCAAAGTGTTGGTATCCTGATGCGGAGAACTTTTTCTCTCTGCCGTTTTTATCTATGATTTTTCTTACTGATTTTACGATGTCTCCGATATGAGTTGTTTTTATCTCCCCTAAGCCCCTCCTTAACAAGGAGGGGATGGGGGAGGTTGGAGATGCCGTGAAAAGCAGTTCATAGTCTTCACCGCCTGAGCAGGCAAGTTTCATGGCGTCCAGCCCAAGCATGGAAGATGTAGTTCTCATCCGGCTGGAGACAGGGATGCGCTCCATGAATATCTTTGCGCCGACTCTGCTTTCATCACAGAGCCTTGACAGGTCAATAAACAGCCCGTCGCTTAAGTCAATCATTGAAGTAGCATATCTGATAAATTTCTCCGGATTTCTCGCCTCAGGCATGAGATGCCTTCTGAGCAATGGCTTCACCATGCTCCAGTTAAGAGTTAAGAGTTGAGAGTTAAGAGTTAAGAAAAGATTTTTTATCGTTTCATTTTTCATTTTTAACTTTTCACTTTTAACTGTCTGTTTCGATTCAGGCGTCAGCCTTTTAAGAATCTCAAGCCCGCATGCTGAATCCCCGAGATTCCCTGTTACATATATTCTGTCCCCCGGTTTTGCGCCTGAGCGTTTTATATGCTTTTTCGCATCACCTATGAGCGTTGCTGCAATGACCATATCTTTCCTTGAGGAAGAAATGTCTCCGCCTATGAGAGAGACTCCGTATAATTTCATTGCATCATGTATGCCATCAAAAAAAATATCGACAAATGATTTTTCCGTATTTCTGTTCATCGCAATATCAAGCAAAAGGTATTGAGGCCTTCCACCCATGGCATATATGTCGCTCACATTCACAGAAACGAGTTTAAATCCGAGCTGATAGGGTGTAATAAGATTCAAGTCAAAGTGAATACCTTCAACCATCATATCAGTGGTTGCCAATAAATTCCTGCCTGATGGTTTTATTACTGCCGTGTCATCGCCTATGCTTACGATGACATATTTTGATTTTACGGCAAATTTTCTGCGGATTGTTTTCAGAAGGGATAATTCGCCGACATCAGAAAGCTTCATAACAGTTATTAATACCTAAGTTGAGCGATTCTTTTTTTGTCATTATGCTTGCCCCTATTTTGTCATTGCGGCTCGTCCGCAATCTTTCTGAACGATTCCGAATCCCGAAGCATCGGGAGAATGACAGGATAAAGGATTCCCCCGAGCAGCTCGGGGGAATGACGGCGTTGAAAAACTATTCACTGTTCACTTTTTCTTGTTGGTTTTCAGCGCTGCTTTAAGCACATCATCCATTGTATCGGCAAAGATGAATGTCAGATCTTTCTTTACGTATTTCGGAATATCTTCAAGGTCTTTTTTATTTCTTTTCGGGATAACGATATGTTTTATGCCCATTCTCTTTGCCGCTAAAGCCTTCTCTTTGAGTCCGCCTATCGGAAGCACCCTGCCTCTCAATGTCACTTCGCCTGTCATTGCAAAATCCTTTCTTACAGGTTTTCCTGTGAGCGCTGATGCAATGGCAGTTGCCATTGTTATGCCTGCTGAAGGCCCGTCTTTGGGTGTTGCGCCTGCAGGGACATGTATGTGAATATCTATTTTTGAGAAGACCTCATCCTTTATCCCAAGCGACTTAGCCTTTGAGCGGACATAGCTTAGAGCTGCCTGCGCAGACTCCTTCATAACGTCTCCGAGCTGGCCTGTCAGCGTGAGACTGCCCTTGCCCTTCATTGTAGTAGCCTCAACATAAATTATGTCGCCTCCCGACTCTGTCCATGCAAGGCCGGTTGAAACGCCGACCTCGTCTTTTTCCATCTCTTCTTCGAGAAGGTATTTTGGGATGCCGAGAAATTTATGCAGATTTCTTGAAGTTATAAGAAAATTTTTCTGTTTCCCCTCCGCTATTTTCTTTGCAATTTTTCTGCAGAGATTGGCTATCTCCCTTTCAAGGTTTCTGACGCCCGCCTCTCTTGTATACTGAGATATTATTGTAAGAACTGCAGAGTCTGCTATCTTCAACACCTTGTCTGTTATCCCATGTTCTTCAAGCTGTTTCGGGATAAGATAATTTTTTGCAATGCCGAGCTTTTCCTCTGACGTATATCCTGAGAGATGGATTATCTCCATCCTGTCGCGCAGGGGGTTTGGTATTGTGTCAACAAGGTTCCCTGTTGTTATGAACATCACCTTTGAAAGGTCGAAGGGAACTGTAAGGTAATGATCAACAAAGGTGTTGTTCTGTTCAGGGTCAAGCACCTCAAGAAGCGCTGATGAGGGGTCTCCCCTGAAATCCATTCCAATCTTGTCTATCTCGTCAAGCATGAAAACAGGATTGTTTGTGCCTGCTGTTTTTATGCCCTGTATCATCCTGCCGGGAAGCGCTCCTACATATGTTCTTCTGTGCCCTCTGATCTCTGCTTCGTCTCTGACTCCTCCCAGAGACATGCGGACGAATTCCCTTCCGAGGGACCTTGCAATGGATTTTCCCAGTGATGTCTTTCCAACTCCCGGAGGGCCTATAAAACAGAGTATAGGGCCTTTCATCTTTTCTTTCCTCAGCTTTCTTACGCTGAGATATTCAAGTATCCGTTCTTTTACCTTCTCTAAGTCATAGTGGTCATCGTCAAGCACTTTTTTTGCTGCTTTTATATCAAGATTGTCTTTTGTCTGTTTTGACCACGGCAGTTCAACCATCCATTCAAGATATGTCCTTACAGTTCCTGCCTCGGCGCTGTCAGGGTGCATCTTCGCAAGACGCTTAAGCTGTTTCTCGGCCTCTTTCTGAACTTTTTCAGGCATCTTCACTTCCAGAATATTTTTCTTGAATTCTTTTATCTCTTCCGAGCGTTCATCAATGTCGCCAAGCTCTTTCTGTATAGCCTTCAGTTGTTCTCTGAGGAAATATTCCCTCTGATTCTTGTCTATCTCACCCCTGACTTCTGTCTGGATTTTCTGCTGTACGGTCAGAAGCTCTATCTCTCTGTTCAGTATTTCACTGACTTTTTTCAGCCGCTGGGCAGGTTCGGTTATTTCAAGCACTTCCTGCGCATGGTCTGTCTTTAATCCGATATTTGAGGCTATGAGGTCGGCAAGTTTTCCGGGGTCTTCAAGATTTTCAATCACAATCATAACATCAGGGAGTATTGCTTTGCCGAGAGAAGCTGTTTTGTCTATCTGTTCTTTTACAGTTCTCATTATCGCCTCAGTCTCTATCGTTATTTCTTCGGGTTGAGTATCTGTTATTTTTTCTATGCTCGCAGTAAAGAATGGTTCTTCCTGGAGAAACTTTACTGTCTTTGCCTTGGTCAGCCCCTGCACAAGCACCTTGACTCTGCCGTCAGGGAGTTTCAGCATTCTCATTATGAGTCCTACGGTGCCTACATTGTAGAGGTCGGACGGCGACGGATTCTCAGCATTAAGGTCTCTCTGCGTGAGGAGCATAACCATTTTGTTTGTGCTCAGCGCATGCTCTATCGCCTTTATGGACATTTCTCTTCCCACAAAAAGAGGGAGTATCATATAAGGAAAAACAACTATGTCCCTTATAGGAAGCACAGGAAGGCTTTGAGGAATTTCAATCTCTTTTTCTTTTTCTTCTTTTTCCGCTGCTTTTGCCATTATTATCTCCTGAATACAGGGTGCGAATCCGTCCGGTTAATTTACCTGAATCCCTGACCCTTTATTTTTTAATCATTGCCGCTATCCCAAGCAGATATTCGGTGAACGGTTTCGAGACCGCTGAATTTTTCAGGGCAAAGTTGACCGTTGCTTTAAGATAACCTAACTTGTCTCCTGCGTCATACCGCCGGCCCTTGAAAATATAACCGTAAACGGGTTCTTTTTTAAGAAGTTTTTTGAGTCCGTCTGTCAGTTGTATCTCTCCGCCCCTGCCCGGAGGCAATTTCTCGAGTACGCTGAATATCTGCGGTGTGAGAATGTATCTGCCTATTATTGCAAGGTTGGACGGCGCCTTTTCTTTTGCAGGTTTTTCAACGAGGTCGCTGATTTTATATACCCCTTTGCCGCAAGGCTTCCCGTCTATTACGCCGTATTTATGTATCTCTGTCATTGGAACTTCTTCAAGCGCGAGTATCGGACAGCCGAGTTTTTCATACAGCCCCAGCATATCTCTCAGCAATGTTTCTTCCGGCTCGATTACATCATCGCTCAGCAACACCGCAAATGGCTCATCCTTTACAAACGGCCTTGCGCAGAGAATTGCATGTCCGAGGCCGAGCGCTGCCCGTTGCCTTATGTATGCGAAATTCAAGTGGTTGAGTTTTGTTATTTCATCGAGAAGTTTTTTCTTATCCATCTTCCTGAGATTTTCTTCAAGCTCGTATGCCGAGTCAAAATGGTCTTCGATAGCGCGCTTATATTTGCCTGTGATTATTATGAACTCTTCAATATTGCATGTGATTGCTTCTTCTACCGCATACTGTATCATTGGCTTGTCAACAATCGGCAGCATCTCCTTGGGCGATGCCTTTGTCGCCGGCAGAAACCTTGTGCCAAGCCCGCCTGCTGGGAATAAAGCCTTCCTTATTTTTTTACGCATTTTTTTCTTCATAAAAATTAGACTATTGTGATACGATAGTGCATTGCAATTTTGAATTATAACATATATCACACTTGTTTTTTCTGCTTTTGTGAGATAAGATTCATCTGTAAATTTTATTTTGTTTTTCTGTTTTTAATCGGAAATTTTTCTGAGAGGACTGGAAAATAAATAGAACTCTCTGTTAAAATTATAGCCGATTTTTTGATAGGAGGAATTGATGGATTTTAAAGGTCAGGTGGCTGTTATCACAGGCGGTGCGCGCGGGATTGGAAAGACAATAGCCGAAGCGCTTGCAAGAAAAGGCGTCAATATAGTTATTGCCGACATCAGCAGCGAGCAGGCTCAGGGGACAGCATTTGAAATTGAAAAGCTGGGGGTTAAGTCATCCGGAGTTGGAATTGATGTCTCAAAGTCAGAAGAAGTGGTTAAAGTATTCGGAGAGATAGCAAAAGACTACGGGAAGATAGACATTCTCGTAAATAATGCAGGCATAACAAGAGACGGGCTTATAATGAGGATGAAAGAAGAAGACTGGGATGCTGTGATTAATATTAACCTGAAGAGCGTATTCCTCTGTTCTAAGGAGGCGGTTAAAGTGATGGCAAAACAGAGATACGGCAGAATTATAAATATATCGTCAGTGGTTGCTTTTATGGGAAATCCGGGACAGGCAAATTACAGTGCATCAAAGGCGGGGATGGTCGGGCTGACAAAGACTACCGCAAAAGAATATGCGAGCAGAGGGATTACCGCAAATGCAGTTGCGCCGGGCTTTATAACAACTGCCATGACCGAGGCCCTGCCTGAAAACGTTAAGGAGGATATGAAGAGGGCGATTCCGCTTGGAAGGTTCGGCACTACAGATGATGTTGCAAATGCCGTTGTCTTTCTCGCATCATCAGAGGCAGGTTATATAACAGGACAGGTGATACATGTTAACGGCGGGATGTATATGTAACAAAAAGTTAATAGTTAAGAGTTGAAAGTTAGAAGTTGAAGGCATTTAAAGATTTTAACTTTTAACTCTCAACTTTTAACTCTCAACTTTTAACTTGTCACTTGTAACTAAAATTTTGGAGGTGTTTTAAATGGTAGAAGAAAAGGTAAAAGAGATTATATCAAAACAGCTTGGCGTCAATGCTTCAGAGGTGACGCCGGAAGCATCCTTTGTTGAAGACCTTGGC
>Ga0214473_10008690_pt1 | contig 12003 bp, 16 predicted proteins | sample RVTome_7_FD_203509 | JGI IMG/M metagenome (GOLD analysis project Ga0214473, IMG submission 203509) | Soil microbial communities from uranium-contaminated site in the Upper Colorado River Basin, Wyoming, United States - RVT98D197 | ecosystem: Environmental > Terrestrial > Soil > Contaminated >...
ATCCGCGCCACCTCATACTCGTTTTGTCCCCGCACGTCCAGCAGCACGAGCTCCCGACCCGCGTCCAGCTCGCCGCGCAATTCGCCCGCCGTGATTTCGGCGTCCTCGTAGGACGGCTCGGGCACGACGCCGCAGAACGCCTGATAGTCGATCAGCTTGGTGACGGTGGGATGCGTCCCGCACACGGGGCACCCCGGGTCCTTGGCGAGCTTCAGCTCACGGAACTTGAGCGTCAGGGCGTCGAACAGCAGCAACCGGCCGATCAGCGGCTCGCCGATGCCGAGGACCAGCTTGATCGCCTCCATCGCCTGGATCGAGCCGATGATCCCGGGCAGCACGCCGAGCACGCCGCCCTCAGCGCACGAGGGCACGAGTCCGGCCGGCGGCGGCTCGCTATACAAGCAGCGGTAACAGGGGCCGTGGCGCGCGTCGAACACCGAGGCCTGCCCGTCGAAGCGGAAGATGGACCCGTACACGTTGGGCTTGCCGAGCAGCACGCAGGCGTCGTTCACCAGGTAGCGCGTCGGGAAGTTGTCGGTCCCGTCCGCCACGACGTCGAAGTCGCGCAGGATGTCGAGCGCGTTCTCGGACGTGAGGTGCGTCTCGAACGTCTCGACCTGGACGTAGGGATTGATGTCCTGGATCCGCTGCTTGGCCGACGCGAGCTTCGAGACGCCGATTTGCGAGGTGCCGTGGATGATCTGGCGCTGCAGATTGGTCTCGTCCACGACGTCGAAGTCCACGATGCCCAACGTGCCGACGCCCGCCGCCGCCAGGTACAGCGCCGCCGGAGAGCCGAGACCCCCCGCGCCGATGAGCAGCACGCGGGCCGCCTTGAGCTTGCGCTGCCCCTCGAGGCCCACATCGGGCAGGATCAAGTGCCGCGAGTACCGGAGAATCTCCGCGTGTGACAGCTTCGGGAGCGTGTCGGCGACCGCTGAACCGCCCGCGATGCTGGGGACGATGGTCACCGTGTCGCCCGGGGCGACCGGCGTCTCCTGCCGTTGGAGGTGGCGGATGTCGCGGTCGTTGACGTAGACGTTCACGAAACTCCGCAGCCGGCCGTCGTCGGCGAAGAGATGCTTGCGCAGCGCGGCGTGGTCCGCCGCCAGCCGCTCGAGAACCTCCCCCACGTTCCCGGCATCGACGGCGATTGCCTCCCGGCCGCTCACGAACGGCCGCAGGGGGTTGGGAATGAGTACCGTGACCGTCATGTCGCTACGCGCTCCTCGATGGTGATCGACTCCTCCACGAACCCTCCCCGATCGTCCGCCAGCACCCAGCTTCGCGCGTCGCCGGCCGCGCCGCGGGCCACGGTGACGATGATGTACGACAGCCGCGGCCAGGCGTGCTCCTCGTCGAAGGCCGACGGGCGCGCGGGATGATCCGGGTGCGAGTGATAGACGCCGATCACCTCGAGCCCGTCGCGGTCCAGCGTGGCCTGTGCCCGCAGAAAATCATCGGGCTCGATGAGGTACCGGTTGCGAGGGCTGTCGCTCCGGGCGTTCGGCACGGGTACGAGTCGGGTGACGCGTCGCGCCTCCCCGTCGGTCGCCCCCCCCATGAGCCCGCATCCCTCGTGCGGGTAGGCCGTCTCGGCGTGCTGCCGGATCTCCGCCAACTGCTCGGCGGACAAGATTACCGCCACAGCCGCTCTCCCTCACTCAAGTAACGGTGCCCCGAATCCGGCGCGATGGCCACGACGACGGCGTCGGGGCGATCGCCGGGCCGCACGCGTTCCGCCGCCACCACCGCCGCGCCCGCCGACCAGCCGACGAACAGTCCCGATGCGCGCGCCAGCCGCCGGACCGCCCCCTCCGCGTCCTCGGTGCTCACGAACTCGTGGCGATCCGGTACCGCGGGATCGTAGACGCCGGGCACGATTGCGGTGTCCATGTACTTGAGCCCCTCGAGACCGTGAAACGGCCCGTCGGGCTGCACGGCGACCAACTCGACCGCCGGGTTCAGCTCCTTCAGCCGGCGCCCCGCACCCATCAGCGTGCCCGTCGTGCCGAGCCCCGCGACCAGATGGGTCACTCGCCCTCCCGTCTGCCGCCAGATCTCCTCAGCGGTCGTGACGTAGTGCGCCCGCGGGTTGGCGGGATGGCTGTACTGGTCCGCATACCAGTATCGCCCCTCGTCCGCCGCCAGCTCGCGCGCGCGCCGGATGGCGCCGTCCGAGCCCTCGAGCGGATCGGTGAGCACGACTTCCGCCCCGTACGCGTCGAGCAGAACGCGGCGCTCCTCGCTGGCATTCGCCGGCACGCACATCGTCACGCCGATTCCGGCCGCCGCCCCCAGCATCGCGTAGGCAATCGCGGTGTTGCCGCTCGACGCGTCGAGCAGGCGCTTGGCCGGCAGCTCGCCCCGCGCGAGACCGTCCCGCAAGATGAACAGGGCCGCGCGGTCCTTGACCGAGCCGCCCGGGTTGAGCCACTCCGCCTTCAGCAACAGCGACGGGGCGGGACGGGGAGAGAGGGGGAGCGTCGGGAGTGGGATGAGCGGCGTGTTCCCGACCAATTCCCACAGCGCCGGTTCGGTACCGACCCTCCCCGTCCCGCCCCGTCGCTCCCCGTCCCTCACTGCCGTCTTCAAGCCGGTCCCTTCGCGATCGGCGCACCGACGAGATTGCCCCACTCGGTCCACGAGCCGTCGTAGTTCTTCACGTTCGGCACGCCGAGGAGGTACTTCAGCGCGAACCAGGTGTGGCTCGAGCGCTCGCCGATCCGGCAGTAGGCGATCACGTCACGCCCGCCACCGTCGAGGACGCCCGCGGCCGTATAGAGGCGCTCCAGCTCCTCACGCGACTTGAACGTCCCATCGGGCCCCACGGCCTGCCCCCACGGCACATTGCGCGCACCGGGGATATGGCCGCCCCGCTGCGCGGTCTCGGACATGCCCGGCGGCGCGATCACGTCACCCACAAACTCGGGCGTCGACCGGACATCCACGAGCGCAACCCGCTTCGATTCCAACGCCCTTTCCACGTCCGCCCGCTTCGCACGCAACGCCCCGTCCACGCCCTTGGGCACCGGGTAGTTCGAGGGCGTGGCGGCGGCCGGTTCGGTGGTGACCGCCCTGCCTTCGGCGACCCACTTCGCCCGCCCGCCATCCATCAGCTTCGCCCGCGTGTGGCCGTACAGCTGCAAGATCCAGAAGGCGAACGCGGCGAACCAGTTGTTGTTGTCGCCGTAGAGAATCACCGTGGTATCCGGGCGGACCCCGGCGTCCCGCATCAGTTTCGCGAAGGTTTCCGCGTCGGGGATGTCCCGCCGTACCCGGTCGTTCAATTGAGTCTGCCAGTTCCAGCCTGCGGCTCCGGGCACGTGCCCCGAGTCGTAGGCTGTTGTATCGACATCCACTTCGATGAGACGAATCCCCGGGTCCTTGAGATGGTCGGCGACCCAGGCAGTGGTAACGAGAACGTCGGGTTGGACGTGCGCCATTGTGAGCCTCCAAAGCCCTTAATCCCGACCGCGAGTGTCGGGTATTGACCTTAGGAAAACGATGGGGTCGGCGGGTCAGTTCCCGGCCAGAACCCCGGCGATTTGGTAGACGTCGGACTCTTCGTGCGTCAAGTCGGCGAGCGTGATGCCTGCAAGCACCTCGTTGATCCGCCGCTGGAGCATCCGCCAAACGGGCCGGATACTGCACGAAGCGTCCGGGCTACATCGGTGGGGATCGACCGGGTGGAGGTCGCAGTTCACCTCGAAGGTGGTGTGCTCCGCGGCCTCCATCACGTCCTTCACGGTCACAGACTCTGTCCCGCGGGAAAAGAAATAGCCGCCTCGGGCGCCCCGGACGGACTCGACCAGCCCTGCCCGGCGCAACCGCAGGAGGATCTGCTCGACATAGTCAGGGGGGAGGCGTTCCTGCTCGGCCAGCTCGCGCGCGGGGACGGGGCCCTGCCCCGCCCGCCTGGCGAGGTGGACCGCCACGATGAGTCCATACTCCGCCCACGTGGTGACGCGCATGGTCAGGAATATGGACCCGCCGTCCCGAGTGGTAAAGGGTGGGAGGGCCGGCGCCACGAATACAGGGCGCCGGCCTCCCGGAACAGGCAGGCCCAGCCTACTTGATGAGCAGCCCGACGACGAGGCCCGCTGCGTTCATCCGCACGAGCCAGGCCCACATCTGAGCCTTCATCAGCACCCGGGCCCGATCATACCACACATTACTGCCAATGCAGGCGAACGCGATGGGCAGCCACAGGGTCGTCGCCAGCTCCAACCCCCCCATCAGACCCGGCGTGGTCCAGAGGCTGTGCATGACCTGCCGGTAGGTCAGTGCGAAGAACACACCGTAGGCAAGGGCGAGCAACGCGGACTTCAGCATCAGTGGCCCCATGTTGACCGGCTGCCCAGCGGGGGGCGGCGTTGCGAACGGCTCCGTCCCCTTCATGACCACCTTGCTCCACATCACCCAATCGGCCAGGTACGCCGCGACGCCTCCGATGAGACCAGCCACTAACCAGCTCATGCGACCCTCCTCGAGCAGAGGTTCACATCACCGACGGTACACTCCCGCGTCTCTCATCAACTGCGTGCCCCGGGCACGCCAAGGTCGGTCATCGCGCGCAGATCGAGCACCTCGTCCAACTCCTTGGCCGTGAGAATGCCTTTCTCGATGACAAGGTGGCGTATCGTGACGTTCCTGGCGACCGCCTCTTTGGCGAGCTTCGCCGCCTCGGCGTACCCGAGGCGTGGCGCGAGCGCGGTAACGATGGCCGGACTCCGCTCCAGCCAATGTGCGCATTGAGCCGGGTCGGCCTCGATGCCCTCCACACAACGATCCGCAAACACGCGAGTCGCGTTGCTCAGGAGCTGCATGGTGGAGAACAAGTTGTGCGCGATCACGGGCATCATGACGTTCAGCTCGAGCTGCCCGCTCTCGGCCGCGATCGCGATCGTGACGTCGTTCCCGATCGCCTGGTAACACACCATGTTCACCATTTCCGCGATCGAGGGATTCACCTTGCCCGGCATGATGCTCGACCCTGGCTGCACCACGGGGAGCGTGATCTCGGCCAAGCCCGTGCGCGGGCCCGAAGCGAGCAGGCGGATGTCGCTCGCGATTTTCCCCAGGTCCACGGCGTAGGTCCGCAAGGCGCCCGAGAACGCCGTCGCGTCGCCCATCGACTGCATCAGCTGCACGCGGTCCGTCCCCTCGCGCAGATCGAGGCCGGTGATGTTGCGGAGGTGTTGCACCATGAGGGCCGGGTACTGCGGCTCGACGTTCAAGCCCGTGCCGACCGCCGACCCGCCGATGCCGAGATCGCGCAGCTCGTCGGCGGCCCGGGCGATGCGCCCGCGGTTGCGCTCGATCGTACGGCCGAACGCGGTGAACTCCTGGCCCAACCGGATGGGCGTCGCATCTTGCAGGTGCGTGCGCCCGGACTTGACGATGGCGTCGAAGGCGCGCCCGCGCTTCAGCAGCGCGTCAGCCAGGCGACCCACGGCGGCGAGCAGGTCGGACAGCAGCGCCAGCGCGCCGAGGCGGATCGCGGTGGGGATCACGTCGTTCGTGGACTGCGCCATGTTGACGTGATCGTTGGGATGGATGGGGGTGTACGCGCCGCGCCGCCCGCCGAGCAGCTCGTTGGCGCGGTTCGCCAGCACCTCGTTGGCGTTCATGTGGTGCGACGTCCCCGCCCCGGCCTGGAAGGGGTCCACCACGAACTGGTCCCGGTGCTGCCCCCCGAGCACTTCGTCCGCGGCGCGTACGATCGCGTCCGCGAGCGTCGCGTCGAGGCGCTTGGTCTCCTGGTGGGTGAGCGCCGCGGCCTTCTTGATCCAGACGACGGCGTCCACGAACGCGGGCAGGGGGCGCAGGCCGGAAATGGGGAAGTTGTTGCGCGCGCGGAGGGTTTGAATACCGTATAGCGCATCGACCGGCACGGGCAGCTCGCCCAGGGGGTCCCGCTCCAGGCGGGTCTCCCGCTTCGGGGCGCGCTGGTCCGTCACGCTCGCGTCCGTCTCCAGCCAGGAATCACCCATGCCCGAGTACCTGCAGCACCTGCCCGACCGCGCCGCGTTCGCCGCCAAACGGATGACGAAGCTCGATTGTTTTCATTCCAACCGGCTGTTGGTGGGGCTCAATTGCTTCGAGCCGGGGCAGGCGCAGGAGGTCCATACCCACGCCGCCGCGGACAAATTCTACGTGCTGCTCAGCGGAAAAGCCACATTCTCCGTGGCCGGGGCGCGCTACGAGGCAGGGCCCGGGGATCTCATCCTGGCGCCGGCCGGGGTGCCGCACGGCGTGGAACGCGCCGCAGAGCGGACGGTCGTGCTCGTGGCGATCGCGCCGGGGCCCTCGGCCGCGGGCCTCAATCGGAGCAGTCCCCCAACGGATACGTGAAGCCGCAGTTTGGGCAGGGACCCTTGCAGCCCCGCGGCTTGGGCGGGACCTCGAAGCCGCACCGCAGGCACGTGGGGCGCGGGGCGGAACTAGGCGAGGCGGTGGACCCCGGTGAGGAAGGGGTTGGTGCGGCGCTCGCGCCCGACGGTGGTTTCTGATCCATGGCCCGGGTAGACGATCGTGTCGTCGGGGAGGCTCAATACCTCCCGCTCAATGCTCGCCATCAGCGTCTCGTAGTCGCCGCCCGGCAGGTCCGTGCGCCCGATGGAGCCGGCGAACAGTACGTCGCCGGCGAACGCGGCGCCGTGGCCCACCAGGACGACGTGCCCGGGCGAGTGGCCCGGTGCATGCCGCACCTCGAATGCCAGACCCCCGACGCGCAGGACGTCGCCGTGGGCGAGCGAGCCGTCCGGCATGGGGAGCGGCGCCGCCTGCATCCCGAACGCCAGCGCCTGCTGCGGCATCGCGTCGTACAACGGGCGGTCGGCCGGGTGCAGGAACACCGGCGCGTCCGTCTCCGCCTTCATGCGCGGGACCCCCAGCACGTGGTCGATGTGGGCGTGGGTGAGCCAGATCGCGACCGACCGGACGCCTTCGGCGGCGACCGTCCGGCAAATGAGATCGGCATCCTCGCCGGGGTCGATCACCGCGCACTGCCGGCTGGCCTCGTCGATGACGAGATAGCAGTTCTCGAGAAACTGTCCGTTTGGGACGCGGACGACCTTCATGCGCCGACCGGCGTCTTCTCCTGCTCGCGCAACGCCGCGAGGTACTTCTCGACGGCGATCGCCGCCGTCGTCGCGTCCCCCACGGCCGTCGTGATCTGGCGCGTGAGCTGGCTCCGCACGTCGCCCGCCGCGAACAGACCCGGGATCGAGGTCATCATCCGGTCGTCGGTAATGAGGTACCCGGCCGGGTCGTGGCGGGCGTGCCCTTCGATAAGACCGGTGTTCGGCTTGAACCCGATGAAGACAAAGACGCCGCCCACGACGAGGGAAGTGACGGCGCCGGTGGTGGTGGCTTTGAGTGTCAGGTGGGTGACTTGCTGTCCATCACCCACGATCTCCGTCACGGCGGCGTTCCACACCACCTCGATCTTCGGGTTAGCGAACACCCGATCCTGGAGAATCCTGGAAGCCCGGAACTCATCCCGCCGGTGGACGATGTACACCTTGGCCGCGTAGCGCGTGAGGTAGTCGGCCTCCTCCACCGCGGCGTCGCCGCCGCCCACCACCGCCAGCACCTCGCCCTTGAAGAACGCGCCGTCGCACACCGCGCAGTAGGACACGCCCTTGCCCGCGTACTCCAGCTCCCCGGCAACGCCGAGCTTCACCGGCGTGCCGCCGGCGGTCATGATGACCGCCGGCGCGCGGTACACGCGGCCACTCTCCGTCGCCACGTCGAACAAGCCGTCGCCGGCCTTGTGGACCCGCAGCACCGCGTCCGTGACGATCTCGGCGCCGAACTTCGCGGCGTGCTCGGCCATCTTTTTGGCCAGGTCCCAGCCCTTGATCGACTCGAACCCGATGTAGTCCTCGATCAGGTCGGTGTTGAGCAACTCCCCGCCCGGCGCCCCGCGCTCGAGGGTCAGCGCCCGGAGCATGCCCCGGTCGGCATACATCGCGGCGCAGAGCCCGGCGGGCCCCGCCCCGACGATGATCACGTCGTAATCGCTCCGGTTCTGGTCAGTCATGCGTTCGGAATTCCAGTCGCGGGGGCTCACCCGCCCCCGTCAGGGCACGCGCCAACTGCGCGCGGAAGGTCACGATGTCGAACTCGATGTCCGGCCGGTCGGGCCCGGCGAGCTTGTCCAGCGCCGCCGCCCCAACGACCACGACCCCGTGCCGGTTCCCGCGTTGCCGGTGCAGCAGCGCGGCCGCGGCTTGAATCACGCCCTGCCACACGAGGGCCGCCTGCGCGTCCATTTCTAATATAGAACGCCACACGGTTTCCAAGGCTTCGTGGGCAGCCCAGTAGTCGCCGGCGTTGAAGAGGTTTCGCGCGCGCTCCAGGTGGGCGCGCCGGTCAGCGGGAGACATCGCCGGGGCCCATCGCCAGCATGTTCAATGCGCCGTGGCAGCTGGAGATCGTGCCCACCAGCACCTCGGCCGGCCCGGCGCCGGCCCCGGCCTCGGCCACCAATCGGTCGGCCCCAAGCACCGCCTCAATGGGGAACGTCCCCACACCGAACACGTGGTGCCGGCACACGAACAGCGCGGGCCCGCGGACGGGACGGCCCTCGAGCCGCAGCCGGTCGGCCAGACCGGTCACCGCGTCCGCCATCTCCCAGGTCCGCGGAGCGCCGATCGCCGGGCAGTGCGCCGGCTCCACGCAGTGCGTGGGACAGACCCAGTCGGCGAAGGACACGTAGCGCGTAGCGTCGGCCCCGGTGCGGTCGTACGGCGTCCCGACCACCCCGGGAACGGGAATCGCGGTGACGGCGCGGCCCGGCCAGCGCCCACGCGCGCGCGCGAGGAGCCACTCGAACATGAGGTGGGGCATGTGGGGCGAGGGGACGAGATAGTCTCCGGGGCCCGCGGCGGCGAAGAACTCGGCGACGAACTCCCCCCAGTCCCGGGTCACGAACTCGCGGCCCTCGCCGGCGCCCAGCTCGCGCCGCGCGCGGCAGTCGGGCTCGCGATCCACGACGAGCACGCGGCGGTACGCCGCCTTGCCCCGAGCTCTGGCCTTCGCGAGCTGTGACGCGTAGAACGTGCCGTAGCATCCGCCCCCGACGACGACCACGTCCCGCATGCGGGCGGGTGCGGTCACCGAATCAGCCGGCCCCCGTCCACCACCAGCACGGTGCCCGTCACGTAATCGCCGCCCTGGAGCAGGTACAGTACCGCCCGCACGACGTCCTCCGGCTCGCCGAGCCGGCGCAGCGGAGTCGTCTCGCGCAGGTGCTCCCGCGTGGCCGCGTCCCAGGATTCGGGAAGGAGGACGGGACCGGGGGCCACGGCATTGACCGTCACGTCGGGCGCGAGGGCGCGCGCGAGCGCCTTGGTGAGCATCACGACGGCGGCCTTGCTCGCCGCGTGGGGCACATACGCCGGCCACGGCTCGAACGCCGCGATATCCGCGAGGTTGACGATCCGCCCCTTGGCCGGGCGCAGGTACCGCAGGGCCCCCTGCGCGACGAAGAAGCAGGCCCGGACGTTGAGATCGAACGTCGCGTCCCAACTCTCGGGTGTGACGGTCTCGACGGGCTGGCGAACCATGATCGCGGCGGAGTTGACGAGCACGTCGAGCCGGCCGAGGGCGGCGGCGGCGCGATCGGCCAGACCGCGGGCGGCGGCCGCGTCGCGCAGGTCGGCCGGCACGAGCTCGACACGCCTGCCCAGCGCGCGGACGCCGCGGGCCGTGTCCTCGGCGCCGGCCGCCGAGCCGTGGAAATGCACCGCCACCTCGCACCCTGCACGCGCGAGGCCGAGGGCAATGGCCTGGCCCACACGTCGCCCCGCCCCGGTCACGAGCGCCACCCGCCCCGTGAGCTCCACGTCAGTCGCCCCGGCCGGTCACCGGCACGATCTGCCCGGTGACCGCGCGGGCCTCGTCGCTCGCGAGAAAGCGGACGACGCTCACCACGTCGGCGACGTCGACCATCGGCGTGCCGGCGCCCGTGCCCAGCTGCGCGACGTTGTCGCCCGTACGCACCGTGATCGGTGCGACGGCGTTGACCCGGATCCCGCGATCCTTGAACTCGTGCGCCAGGGCCCGGGTGAAGCCCGCGACGGCGGACTTGGCGGCGGCGTACAGGGCGAGGTTGCTGACCCCATGCACGGCGCCGATCGAGGCGAAGTTCACGATCGCGCCGCCGCCGCCCTCGAGCAGCGCCGGGATCGCGGCCTGACACACATGGACCGTCGTCTTGAGGTTGACGGTGAGCTCCTGGTCGAGCCGCTCGGGGGCCTGCTCGAGGAACGGACCGTAGGAGAACAGGCCGCCCGCGACGTTGACCACGACGTCGAGCCGGCCGAAGGCCCGCCGGGCGACGTCCACGGCGGCCCGCGCGGCGGCCGGCGCCGTGAGATCCCCGCTCGAGGGCTCCACCGTGATCCCCTGCGCGCGCAGCTCCGCGGCCCGCTCGGCGAGCGCGGCTGCGTGCAGGTCCACGATCACGAGCCGCACGCCCGCTTCGCCGAACGCCCGTGCCACCGCGTGGCCGATCTGGCCTACCCGGCCGACGCCGGTGATGAGCGCGACCGTGCCGCCGCCCTCAGCCACGGCCGGCCACGGCGGCCACGAAATCGTCCGGGGGCGGCGCGCCGCGGGCTGCGAAGGCGATCGTGCCGTCGCGCGCCACCACGTAGACGGTCCGCGCGATCCCGCGGCCGTCGTCCTTCAGGGCCTGATACGCGCGCGCGATCGCCCGGTCCCCGTCGGAGAGGAGCGGAAACGTGAACCCCATCTTTTCTGCGTACTTCCAGTGGCTGTCCACGCCGGCCGGGTTCACGCCGAAGGGCTGGATGCCCGCCTTCTCCAGTTTGGTCATCTCATCGCGCACGGCGGAGAGTTGGCGGTTTCAACCGGGGGTGTCGTTGCCGGGATAGAACACGAGCGCGACGTGCTTGTGCTGGAGCACGTCGGCGAGGGCGTAGGTCTTCCCATCCGACGCCGGCGCCGTGAACTGCGGGGCCTTGGCACCCACGGCCAGCGGTTCGCTCATGTGACCCCCTGGCCGGACCGTCGTACCCGGCGCACCTGCAGGCGTTCGAGCCACTCGGCCGGCACCTGGAGCCCGCCGAGCGGGGCGTGGGACCTCCCGACCTCCGTCTCGCCGTGCCAGTCCGAGCCGCCGGTGATGGCGATGCCGAGCCGCTGAGCGATGCCGAGCAACCGCCGCTCCACGGCCGGAGAGTGACTCGGGTGCCGCACTTCGATGCCGTCCAGTCCGGCGTCCACGAACTGGCGGACCTGGCCCTCGCTCGCCCGGTCTCCAAGATGTGCGGCCACCGCGACCCCGCCCGCGCCGTGTACCAGCGCGGCGACTTCGCCGAAGCAGGGCAGCACCTTCTCCACGTACGCGGGCCGCCCCCGGCCGATCCAGCGATCGAACGCGTCGCCGACGTCCGCGCTGGCACCGGCGTCAACGAGGGCGCGGGCGACGTGGGGCCGGCACAGCGCCCCGCCGGCCGCGTGCCGCTCGACCGCCGCGATGTCGACCGGGACGCCGACCTGCTGGAGCCGCGCGACCATCTGCTCCCCGCGGCGCCGCCGCCCGGCGCGGGCGCGCTCGAGAAACGCCTCGACCACGGGATCCCCGGGGGGGAGGAAGTACCCCAGCACGTGCAACTCGCCCCACGGCGCCTGCACGCTGAACTCGCAGCCGCCGACCACGTCGACACCAAGCGCGGCGCCCGCGCGTTGTGCGTCGGGAACGCCGTCCGTCGTATCGTGATCCGTCAGCGCGATGGCGACGAGCCCCGCGGCCTGCGCCCGCCGCACGACATCCGCGGGCGGGAAGTGCCCGTCCGACGCGGTGGAGTGACAGTGCAGGTCAACGTGCGCCATACGCACCCTCCGGCGCGGTCCACGCCGGCTGCGACTGGCGGAACAACTCCACGAGCCGGCGTTCCGGCAGCTCACGCAGCGACGCTTCGCGCCGGCGCGAGCCGACGGGCGAGTAGCGGACGTAACGGCGGT
>Ga0214473_10008691_pt1 | contig 12002 bp, 8 predicted proteins | sample RVTome_7_FD_203509 | JGI IMG/M metagenome (GOLD analysis project Ga0214473, IMG submission 203509) | Soil microbial communities from uranium-contaminated site in the Upper Colorado River Basin, Wyoming, United States - RVT98D197 | ecosystem: Environmental > Terrestrial > Soil > Contaminated >...
GGCAACCAGGACAAACCCTCTGAAGAGGGTAAAAAAGAACATCCATCCGAGCGGCCGAGCGTGGGCTGAAGAGGCATGATCGAATTACCGTATCGCTGGACTTGTTGGGGAAACCTCTGGCCGCATGAGGCGCCTTCACGCATTTGAGCCAAGGTGTACTAGGCTACCGACCCGATTTCATTTTGTTGGGCACCCCGCGCTCGGCACTACACTTTCGGATTCGCGTAGCAATACCAACACGCATGCGGGCAGGTCATCGAATAGCTGCCGATGTCGCGCGAGACGGTGCAGCCGCAGTGGGGCCGCTGACTCTTGTCGGGCGCGAGCGAACAAGGCTCGCCGGCCAGTTGCGCCAGCAGCGCGCCGTCGATACAGCGGCCGCGTTCGAGGTTGTCGATCCCCTCGAGGCCCTCGTTGCAGCAATTGAGCAGCACCATGCCGCGCGCCTGGCATTCGGCGGCCAAATGCGCGGCGATCTCGCGCTTGCGCTCCGACGGCGGGTCGTGGAACGCGATGCCCAGGCGCTCGCCGCGCTTGGTCACTTTGCGGTAGTGGCACATGAACGAGAACGTGCAGCGCCGGACTCCGGCCTCGGCCACCGCGTCCGCCAGCCGCTGGAAGCCGCCGAGATTGTCCCTGCGGTTGCCGCAAGAATCGCCGCCCGAGACGTGCTCGCCGGACGTCGCTTTCATCCTGTGCGCAATCACCGACCAAGACACCACCGGGTCGAACCGCCAGTTGATCCGCTGGGGACCGAACGCCGCGGCCAGCGCCCGCAGCTGCGCGACTCGCGCGTCGAGCGGCGGCAAGCCGGGTTCCAGCGTGGCGCAGTCGTTGATCGTAAAGCCGAAGTAGAGCGATCGATCGGCCCAGAAGGCCAGGTCGCGCAGGACGTTCGCGTAATTCTTCGACCAGAGGACGAGCGTGTGGACCTCCTCGTCGCGCAATGAAACGGTGTGGACGCGCCCCGTGAAGGGCTGCGTGACGTCGGCCTGTCCGCGCGCCAGGGCGTCGCGCAGCCACTCGTAGTAATGGGCCGGGAGGTCGGTCCGCCGCGAGGCGGAGATGATGGTGCGCATGGAAGAACTCACACGTCCGCAATGGCGCAAAGGGTGTTTTTAGATTCGCCGGTTGGCCCCCTTGAGGCAAGCCCGAAATGGGGGGAAATGGGGGGACGGTTACCTCATTTCTCACCGCGCATTCCACTGTCCCCGCGTTCCTGAGCGGGAAATGAGGTAGTCCCCTCATTTCCGATTTCGCTTGCGCCTTCACGGAATCCGTCTCATTGCTGGACGCACATCACGACCGGCAGACTTGCAACGAGGCCCACATCATGACTGCAACCCGCCACAGAGCATGGCTCGCCGCGGCGGCGATCGCCTGGGCAGCGGCGCTCACGTCGATCATCGCGGCGGGTGTCTACGTCCACAGCCGGACGCAGCCGATCCTCACCGATCTCGTCGTCAACGATCCCTCGCCGCGGACACAGGCGCTCGCCCGGCGGCTGGAGGCCGACCGGCTCTTGATCGAGGCTCTCCGCATCCACGAGGCCGCGACGACGGGCACGGCGGCCCCCGCGCCGCGGGCCGACGGCGCGCTCGTTGCCCAGGCCGTCCCGCTCCTCGAAAAGGCCGAGCAGTTGTATCTCGCCGTGGCCGACGCCGAGACGAGCCAACCGGGCTTGCTCTTCTATCTCGCGGAAGTCAATTTCCTGATGGGCCGCGAGCGCCAGGCCGATGCCTACCTGAGCCGCTATTGGCAGGCCGCCGGCAACCAACCGCTCGCCACGCTGTACGGGCGGTTGGCCAAGGAGTGAAACGGTGGGCGGCCCGAATGGACGGTTTGGACTGGTGGGCGGCCCGAATGGACGGTTTGGACTGGATGGACTTCCAGGGGCGCCCTTTCAGGGCCTACGGCGGCCCGGCGACGCGCTCGAGTTGGTCGGCCTTTTCAAGCGATCTTTTTCACGCCTGGACGATCTTCTCGCGGTTGCGCTGGACGCCCTTGGTGGCGTTGCGCGTGTCGATCACCAGCTGCGCATGGCGCACGACCTTGTCATAATCGACGTCGTCGTGGTCGGTGAGGATCAGGACGGCGTCGGCCTCGCGCAGGGCGTTGGGGGTCAGCGCCTTGAGCGACTGCGCCGGCAACTCGCCGTGGCGTTCGCTGCGGAAGAACGGCACGTGCGGGTCGAAATACGCGATCGCCGCGCCGCGGTCCTTGAGCAGGTGGATCACCTTGAGCGCCGGCGACTCGCGGATGTCGTCGACGTTCTTCTTGTAGGCGACGCCCAGCACAAGGATGCGCGCGCCCTTGAGCGTCTTGCCGTGCTCCTCCAGCGCGCGGTCGGCGCTCTGGACGACCTCGTAGGGCATGCGCGTGTTGATCTCGCCCGCCAGGTCGATGAAGCGCGTCGAGAAGTCGTACTCCAGCGCCTTCCACGAAAGATAGAACGGATCGATCGGGATGCAGTGGCCGCCCAGGCCGGGACCGGGATAGAAGGGCTGGAACCCGAACGGCTTCGTGGCGGCCGCGTCGATGACCTCCCAAATATTGATGCCCATGCGCTCGGAGAGGAGCTTGAGCTCGTTGACCAGGGCGATGTTGACGCAGCGATAAATGTTCTCGAGCAGCTTGGTCATCTCGGCCGCGCGGCAGCTGCTGACCGGGACGACGTTGAAGAGCCGGCCGTAGTAGGCCGCCGCCACGGCGTGGCAGGCCGGCGTCACGGCCCCCAGCACCTTGGGGATGTTCGCCGCGCCGTACTTGGGATTGCCCGGGTCCTCGCGCTCGGGCGAGTAGGCCAGGAAGACGTCCTCGCCCACGGTCAGGCCGCTGCGCTCGATGATCGGCCGGAGCACTTCCTCGGTCGTGCCGGGATACGTGGTGCTCTCCAGGAGGATCAGCTGGCCCGGCCGCAGATAGATCGTCATCTCTTCCATGGAGTTGCGGATGGCCGTCAGGTCGGGCTGGCGGTTGCGGTCCAGCGGGGTCGGCAGGCAGATGCTGATCGTGTCGGCCTCGGCCGTGCGCGAGAAGTCGCTGGTGGCGCTGAAGCGGCCGTTCTCGACCAGCCGGCGGATCATCGCGTCGGGGAAATGCTCGATGTAGCTCTGGCCGGCGAGGAGCTTCTCGACCTTGACCTGGTCGATGTCAAACCCCAGGCTGCGGAAGCCGTTCTCGTCGATGTTAAGGATGAGGGGAAGGCCGACGTAGCCCAGGCCGACGACGCCGCAGACGGCCTGCTTGGTTTCGATCTTGCGCAGCAGTTCCTGCGCGGCGGCCGGCAGGCGCGTTTTCGCGGCCTTGGGTTTCCCATTCGTTGCAGCCATTAGTTTGCCCATATTTCGCTGTCCGTTCTTTCAAGGATTGGGATCGGCCCGTCCGAGGGTCGGGTCCGGCAGAGGGACCCCGTTGCGTCCTTGCCTTTGGCACAAAACCGCCGGGAAAGTCCAACGTTTTGTTATGCAACGGCATCGCGCCGACCGAACGCAAGGAAAACCTGTCGGAAGTGTAGCCATGCGTCGTGAGACGGTGGAGTGCAGGTTGGCAACCTGCCCTGAAGAGAGGCGCTGATGGGGCGAAAAAGGACACAGACTAACAACCTATGCTACTTCGGGCAGGCTTTTGTAGCCGCCGAAGTGATGAGGCGGACGATCTTCAGACCGAAACCGATTCACCTTCTTACGGCGGTGGCTACACGGCGGTGGCGACGTCCACCGTCTCACGACGGTGGCTACATCGGCCAGTTTAGCGTTGACATGTCCCGTTCCCGGCAAGCAGATACGATATTGGCCCGACAGTGGGGGAAATGCCGGCACGTTTGCAAGGAGATGTCAGGAAAATGGATGTCCGCAAAGGCCTTCTTGTCGCCGCATCGTTGTTGCTCGCCTGCCTGCCAGCACGGGCGATCCAGATCAGCGAGGTCATGTACCACCCGAAAACCGACGAGCTGCACGGCGAATGGGTCGAGATCTACAATGAGAAGAGCGCGCGCGAGGACCTCAGCGGCTGGCAATTCACGGCCGGCTTCACTTACACTTTCCCGGCCGATACGGTGCTCGATCCCCGCGCCTATCTCGTGATCGCCATTGACCCCAACGCGATCGCGACGAGCTACGGCATCACCAACGTCGTCGGGCCGTTCACGGCCGGGCGGCTCGACAACGACTCGGATCATATCGTCCTGCGCGACAACGCCGGCGGGATCCTGGCCGAGCTCGATTATCAGGACAGCGGCAAGTGGCCCTTGGCGCCCGACGGCGCCGGCTATGCCCTGGCCAAGTTCGTCATGCGCGGCGACCCGATGGACCCCGACAACTGGCGCACCTCGGCGCAGCTCGGCGGCACGCCCGGCCGCGACAACGGCTTCCAGTCCACCTTCGTGGATGCCGATCTCATCTCGGCCGGCGAGACCTGGCGCTACTTCAAGGGCGTCACCGAGGCCTCCACGCCCATCGATGCCTGGCGGCAGCGGACGTTCGATGACTCCAGCTGGACCACCGGTCCGACCGGCATTGGCTACGCCGACGGCGACGACGCGACGATCCTGACCGACATGCAGCAGGGCGTCCCGCCGGGCAATCCCGGCTACCTGAGCATTTTCTGCCGCAAGAAATTCACCGTGCCCAACCCCTCGGCGATCGACCGGCTGATCCTCGAGGTCGATCACGACGACGGCTTTGCGGCCTATGTCAACGGCAGCTATATTGGCAACGGCGCCATGCCCGACCCGCCCTACGCCTACAACACGCCCGCCTTTCTTCACGCGGGCCGCGTCGAAGGCGGCGCGCCGACCGTCATCGACCTGACGAGCTCGAAAACGCTCCTGAACGCCGGCGAGAATGTCCTGGCCATCCAGGTGCACAACAACCAGCTCGGCAGCTCCGACCTCACCTTCATTCCGCGATTGACAAACCGCATCATCAATCAGCCGGGCCAGCTCGGCACGACGGTCCTCATCAACGAGGTCTCCTTCAATACGTCCGATACGCAGTTCATCGAGCTGTACAACAAGACCGGCGGGACGATCAACCTCGGCGGCTACGGCCTCTCGAACGATCCGAACAGTCTGTTCCTGTACCAGATCACCTCGCCCACGCTCCTGGCCTCCAACAACCGGATCGCTTTCCAGGAGAGCCAGCTGGGCTTCCACATCCGCTCGGCCAGCGACCGGATCCTGCTGACCTCCAACGGGGGCGCTGTCCTCGACGGGCGGGTCGTCGAAGCCGGCCGCCTGGACATGAGCGAGGGACGCTGGCCTGACGGCAACGACGAGTGGTACTACATGGAGCGGACCACGGGAACGGCCAACGTCGTGACGCTGACGACGTCGGTCGTGATCAACGAGATCATGTACCACCCGCCGACCGAAAACGTGCTGGACGAGTTCATCGAGATCTACAACGCCGGGGCCACGCCGGTGAACCTGACCGGCTGGTCGTTCACGCGCGGGGTCAGCTACGACTTCACCACGGACACGGTGATCGCGCCGGGCCAGCACCTCGTCATCGCCCGCGACCGCGCCCGCCTGATCGCCCGCTACAGCCTGACCTCCGACACCGTGCTGGGCAATTACACCGGCCAGCTCGACGACGGGGGTGAGCGAATTCGCCTGCGCGACGCCTTCGGCAACGTCGCCGACGAACTGGTCTACTCCGAGGGCGGCCACTGGTCGCCGTTCGCCGACGGCTACGGCTCGAGCCTCGAGCTGATCGACGCGCGCCAGGACAACACCAATTACCAGGCCTGGGCGCCCAGCGACGAGCGCTCCAAGGCCCAATGGACGTTCTATTCCTATTCCGCCACGTATTCCCCGAACTCCAACCCCGAGCTGCAGGAGCTCCAGATCAACCTCCTGGGCGAAGGGGTCGTCCTGATCGATGACATCCGCATCGAGCGCAGCAGCACGAATTACCTCGCGCCCGGCGATTTCGAGGCGGGGCTCGGCAACTGGCTCTGCCTGGGCACGCACGTCCAGAGTTCCGTGACGACCGAGGACAGCCACGGCGGCAGCCGCTGCTTGAAGATCATCGCGACCGGGCGCGGCGACACCGGCGCCAATCACATCGAGCATGACGCCTCGCCCGTGATGGCGGTCGGCGCTCAGAACACCACGATTTCGTTCTGGGCCAAGTGGCAGTGGGGCAACCGCGTGCTCCACACGGAGATCGTCAATTTCCTCCTCCCCGAAACGCACATGCTCGACATCCCGCTGGTCACCGGCACGCCCGGCGCCGCCAATTCGGTGCGGCAGGCGAATCTCGGCCCGGTGTTCCGGAAGGTCGCGCACGCGCCGGCGATCCCCACGCCCGCGCAGACCGCCCGGGTCACGGCGCGCGCGTTCGATCCCGACGGAGTCGCCTCGGTCTCGCTGTTCCACAAGGCCGATGCGGACGCCGCCTACGCCAGCGTGCCGATGTACGATGACGGCGCCCACGGCGACGGGAACGCCGGCGACGGCCTCTGGGCCGGCGACATCCCGGCGCGCGCCGCCGGCCAGGTGGTCGCCTTTTACCTCCAGGGGACCGACGGCCTGGGCGTCAGCCACACCTGGCCGACCAATACGGCCCGCCCGGCGCTCTATCGCGTGGAGTCGGCGACCGCCTCGTCCAACCTCGCGGTTTATCGCGCCATCATGACCGCCGCGGACGAGACCCTGATGTTCAACGGCCGGCCTCACCTCAGCAACGAGGAGCTGAACTGCACGTTCATCTTCAACGAGCAGGACGTGTACTATAATTGCGGCGTGCGCTTCATCGGCAGCCCGTTCCACCGCGCCGGAACCGGCTACACGGGTTACAAGATCTCGTTCAACGCCGACGAGAAGCTGCACGGCGTCAAGGAGATGGTCCGCGTCGACAAGAACCCCAACGGCTCCTTCCACGACCACATCTCCTACGACCTGCAGCGCTGGATGGGCCTGCCGCACTGCGATGTCGAGTGGATCCACTTGCGCCTGAACGGGCGCAACGAAGGGACGCTCGAGGACACCGTGCCGCCCGGCGCCAGCCGCTATACTGACACGTTCTACCGCGGCGATGCCGACGGCCACTGTTTCGAGGTGGACGACCGCTTCGCCTTCACCAACGACAACGACACGCTCATGCAGCCCTTCTCCAACACCAACGCCGATTTCGCCTGGCTCGGCCCCGACAAGGATCCCTATCGTCACAATTTCGAGATCCGCAATCACGACAACGACGACGATTACACCTCGATCATTCTCATGCTCGACATCCTCAACCGCTCCCTGCTCAACGAGTACCAACAGCGCGTGGCAACGATCATCAACGTCGAGCAGTGGTTCAAACTCTTTGCCATCCGGGCGTGCCTGAGCGATTGGGATTTCATCGCCTTCACGCGCGGCAAGAACTGCTACCTCTACTATCCACCCGCCCAGCGCCGGTGGGATCTCCTGGGCTGGGACAGCGAACTGACCTTCGGCACCACCAACATGTCCATCTGGTCGAACTTCACAACGATCCGCAATTTCCAGCAGCGCGGCGGGCACACGCACTATTACTACATGTATCTCCACCAGATGCTCGACATGTACTTCACGCGCGCCAAGATGGACCCCTGGATGGACCACTACGGCACGGTCATCGGCGCCGGCGCGGGCGGGGAGAAGTCGTTCATCGACGCGCGCCGCACGTACCTGCTCAACCAGATCGCGCCGTACGTCAACGTCACGCCGGCGATCACCACGAACGGCGGATTCAATTTCACCACGCGGTTCCCGAACGTCGCGCTGGCGGGTATGGCGCCCGCCCAGGTCCGGTGGGCGCGCATCGGCGGCATCGATTACCTCTTGAACTGGTCAAGCGCCACGGCCTGGGGCGTCGACCTGGTGCTCGCGCCCGGACCCAACAACATCGTCATGCAGTTCCTCGATTACGATAAGCGGCTCGTGGGGACCGATTTCATCACGATCACCTACGAGCTGCCGGCCGACATCGGGGACTGGAGGGCGTATTGACACGCAGGTAGCCACCGTCGTCAAACGGTGGACCCGATTTCCAGCAGGGTGTTGCTAGGGGCGGAACACCTTGAACTTCAGGTCCTTGATCGGCCTAAAGTGTCTCGCATTACTGGAGCACAGCACAAGGTTGCTTTCCGCAGCGGTCGCGGCAATGAGCGCATCTCCGGCCATGAGTCCATGGGATAGGGAATACTGCTCGATGTAGACCGCGGCGCGATGCCCGATATTTTCGGTCAGGGGAAGCGTCCGAAAGCCAAAGTCCCGCAAGAACCGCTTCGTGTATTCGTGCTGCCGTTTGTTCTCCGCCCTCTGCAGCAATTCCATGTATGACTGGACGGAAATCAGGCGCTCGTCCGTGCGCTCCAAGAGGCGCGCTGCATTGACATTGCCTCGCTGGATCCAGATGAAGATGTCCGTATCAAAGATCACGGTAGCGCCCTCCGCGAAGCTTCCGCATCTCCGCTTCGACGGGTTGTTGGGAAGGGCACATGTTGAAGAAAGGATGGGCTGTGATCTTCTTCCTGGTCCGGTCGACTCGCGCAACCAGAACCGCCTTCTTCTTACCCCGGTAGAGAATGTCCACGTCCTCATTGCGGTCCAATGCCCTGAGAACGTCCCTCATCCGATAGCGCAAATCCACGACTGTCGCCTGCATTTGACCGTCTCCTTTCCTGTATAGAGGCACTATACAATTGTAGGTGGAGTCTGTCAAGCGGCCAAAGTACTCAGATTGGCCCGCACGAACGTCAAGCGGCATGAGAACGAGTTCACGACCTGCTTTCTTTGGCCGACGTGCGGCGCCAATCAGACTTTTGGCAGGGACTGGCGGCCGACAATTTCCTGGCGCAGATCAGATAGGAGGTCGTCGAGCGGTTGCGCCCCGCGATCGCCGCCCGGCCGGCGTCGCACGGCGACGTTTCCCGACCCGACCTCGCGGTCGCCAATCACCAGCATGACGGGAATCTTCCGCAACTCGGCCTCGCGGATCTTGTGGCCGATCGTCTCCTGCCGGTCATCCAACTGCGCGCGGATGCCCGCGGCCCGCAGCCGCCCGGCCGCCTGCCGCGCGTACTCGACCTGCCGCTCGCCGATCGGCAGCACGGCCGCCTGCGTGGGCGCCAGCCACAGCGGGAAGTTGCCCTCGGTGTGCTCGATCAGGACGCCCAGGAAGCGCTCGATTGACCCGAAGATCGCCCGGTGGATCATCACGGGCCGGTGGCGTTCGCCGTCGGCGCCGACGTACGTCAGGTCGAATCGTTCGGGCATGTTGAAGTCGACCTGGATCGTCGAGCACTGCCAGCGCCGGCCGAGGCAGTCGCGGATCTTGAAATCGATCTTGGGCCCGTAGAAGACGCCCGCGCCGGGGTCTTCCTGGAAGGGCAGGCCCAGCCCCACGAGCGTATCGCGCAGGGCGGCCGTCGCGGTGGCCCACATCGCGTCCGTGCCGATCGAGTCGGGCGGCCGCGTGCTGAGATAGACCTCGTATTCCTCGAAGCCGAACGTGCGGTAGAAATGCCGGATCATGTCGATGATATCGGCGATCTCGCCGGGCAGCTGCTCGGGCGTGCAAAAGTGGTGCGCGTCGTCCTGGGTGAAGGCGCGCACGCGGAACAGCCCGTGCAGCACGCCGGAGAGCTCGTGCCGGTGGACCTTGCCGAACTCGGCCACGCGCAGCGGCAGGTCGCGGTAGGAATACAGGTGCGTCTTGTAGACGAGCAACCCGCCGGGGCAGTTCATCGGCTTCACGGCGAACGTCCGCTCGTCGATCTGCGTGAAGTACATGTTCTCGCGGTAGTGGTCCCAGTGGCCGCTGCGATGCCAGAGATCCTCGCTGAGGACCGTCGGCGTGATGACCTCCTGATAGGCGCGATTGTGCAGTTCCTCGCGGCAGAACTCGATCAGCGCGTTGTAGACGACCGTGCCGTTGCCGTGGAAGAACGGGAAGCCGGGCCCCTCTTCGTGGAAGCTGAAGAGATCGAGCTCGCGGCCGATCTTGCGGTGGTCGCGCTTCCTGGCCTCCTCGAGCATGTCGAGGTACTTCTTGAGCTCCTTGCGGTCGGGGAACGAAGTGCCGTAAAGGCGCTGGAGCTGCTCGCGCGCGGCGTCGCCTTTGCGGTAGGCGCCGGCGACCGAGAGGATCTTGAACGCCTTGACGTAGCCGGTCGATGGCAGGTGCGGCCCGCGGCAGAGATCGACGAAATCGCCCTCCTCGTAGATCGAGATCGTCTCGCCGTCGGGCAGCGACTCGAGGAACTCGACCTTGAAGGTTTCGCCGCGCGCGCGGAAGAGGTCGATCGCCTCCTGGCGCGTGAGCTCGCGGCGCTCCAGCGGATAGTTCGCCTCGATGATCTTCTTCATCTCGGCCTCGATCCGCTCGATGAGGTCGGGCGTCACGGGCGTGGGCGTTTCGATGTCGTAGAAAAAGCCGTCCTCGAGCGGCGGGCCGTCCTCGAGCCGGGCCTCGGGCATGAGGCGCTTGACGGCATGCGCCATGATGTGGGCCGTGGTGTGGCGATAGACGGCGCGCCCGTCGGGATCGCGGAACGTCACCAGCTGCACGGTCGCGCCGTCGGACACGGGCGTTGCCAGGTCGACCAGCCGAGTATCGATTCTTCCAGCCAGGGCGGCCCTCTCGAGCCCCGGCCCGATGGCCGCCGCCACGTCGCGCACGCGGGCCTCGTCGGCCGCCACGTGCAGCGGCGAGCCGTCCGGCAGTTTCACTGTCACGCCCATGTTGAACACCTCGCCTGGATGCCGGGACGGACCGCCCGACCTGCCCCGACTGAAAGGATAAGACTCTAATTTCAGCGAGACCGGCGGGGGAAGTCAAACCAAAAGAAAACCCCCCGCGATCCGGGGTGCATCCTCTCAAAAAACACGCTTGCATTCGGCGGCCCCGTCTCCATTATCAAGGATGTCCGCTTTTAGCCATACGCAGGGGACACTCCACACGACGGCACGCGAGGCATGGGCGAGCGACCAATCACATTCGCGGGCATTGACGTCGGCAGCAATGCCACGAAGCTGTCGATTTGGCTGATCGGCCCCGATGGCCAGACGCGCGAATTGACCCAGAAGCGGTTCCCCATGCGCCTGGAGGACGCTTTCCGGTCCGAGGCCGCGGAGATCGGCGCGGCCAAGGCTGCCCGGCTCATCGACATGTTCCGCGAGATCGCCGAGCTGACCCGCCAGATGAAGGCCGAGTACGTCCGCGCCGTGGCGACCGAGGCGTTTCGCTCGGCCCGCAACGGCCCCGCGGTCGCCGCGGAGATCGAGCACAAAACGGGTCTGCGCGTCGAAACCCTCACGCCCCAGGAGGAAGGCCGGCTCGTCTCCGACGGCGTGATGCTCGATTTCCCCGGCAAGGAGCGCGATTTTGCCATCATCGACGTCGGCGGCGGCAGCGCGCAGGTCATCCTGCCTGGCGCGCGCGGCCCGCGCACCGTCAGCCTGCCCATCGGCGCCGTCCGGCTGCGCACCTGGGTCATGCCCTCCGACCCCATCCCCCCCGACGAGTACGAGGCCATGTGCGGCTACGTCGAGGAAACCGTGGCCGAGCACGTCACCAGCATCGACGGGCGCTGGTCCACGAGCGCGATCGGCGTCGGCGGCGGCGCGCGCTTCCTCCACGCCATGTGCGCCGTCCTCAAGGGCTCGTTCCAGCAGGACCAGCCCCTGCGCCTGGACCACCTCGAGCACCTCACCCACGTCATCTGGCCCCTGCGCGCCGACTCGCTCGTCCGCCATTACGGGATCGATCTCGAACGCGCCGAGATCATCATCCCCGGCGCCGTGGCGCTGCTGGCCATCATGAAGCGCCTGGGCGTCAACATGGTCAAGCCCTCGCGCCGCAGCGTCCGCGACGGCCTGCTCGTTCACTTCCAGAGAAGCCGCCAATGATCCTTGCGCCTTTCTTCCGACGAGCCATGCTCGTCGGCCCGACGTGGCCGCCGTGGGTCCTGTTGAGGAGCCGAAGGCCTTGGAGTGCGCAAGCCATGCTTGCGCCTTTCTTCCGACG
>Ga0214473_10008692_pt1 | contig 12001 bp, 10 predicted proteins | sample RVTome_7_FD_203509 | JGI IMG/M metagenome (GOLD analysis project Ga0214473, IMG submission 203509) | Soil microbial communities from uranium-contaminated site in the Upper Colorado River Basin, Wyoming, United States - RVT98D197 | ecosystem: Environmental > Terrestrial > Soil > Contaminated >...
CTTCATCTATTCCTGGGACCTCGGGACAACGGCGCCGCACCGGCCGGACTATGCAATATCGCCGAGAACCACGGAAGAAATCCAGAAGATCGTCCGGCTCGCCAACAAAGAGCGGATCCCGATCGTTCCTCTCGGAGGGGGGTTGTCCTTGGCAGGCCTCGCCGTCCCTTTCAAGGGAGGCATGCTTTTGGATCTGAAGAGGATGGACGGCATCATAGAGGTAAATGAGCGGGCGCGGTACGCCCTGGTCGAGTGTGGGGTCTCCCAGGGCAAACTGACATCGTACCTGGAGAGGCACTACCCTCACCTGACGCATTCGGAGCCGGGCGCGCCTCCTGCCGCCACCATCGCGGGCAACGTAGCGATCCACGGCCAGGGGGACCTCGCGCATCCGTACGGCTTCAATTCCGATATGATCAATGGCCTGGAAGTCGTTCTCCCCACGGGCGAGATCTGCCAATTCGGCTCGTGCGCCATTGGCGCCGGCTGGTTTACCCTGCACCCCCTGCCTGATGTGGGACTATTTCTGGGATGGAACGGGACCACCGGCATCATCACCAAGGTATCCATACGGCTCTTTCCGTGCAAGAAGATCAGAGGCATAGGGATGTTCGTCGTTGCCGACGAAGAGCTGGTCCCTGAGATCATCTATAAGATTACCCATACCCAAATGGCGGAAGATATCGTGGCTGCCAGCCAGGCAATACCGCCCTTTACCAGCGAGCTTCAGCACTTCACGATCAATATCGCCGCCGACTCGGAGAAGGAGCTGGAGTTCAAGCTGGAGATGATCTTCGATGATACGCTGGGAGGATATATCCGCGAGGGAGAGGGCGGTTTCCTCGGCTTCATGCGAGGCCTGCAGAAGCCTCAGATCTCCAAAACCGCCGACTGGCGCAAGGGGGGCGGCTTCGAATATGTCGGCAGTATTATGCCGATCGAAAAATATCCGGAATGCTACCGGAGAGGAAAGGAGATTTCCGAAAGACACGGCATACCCTACACGGTGCTTGGACGATGCATCGGAGCCGCCCACGCCATGATGTTCTCGTGGACCTATGCCTTCAATCGGGCAGATGAGGAGACCATCAGGCACGCACGTGAGGCATTGCACGAAACCGATGACCTCGTCTTAGAATTGGGAGGAACCATCTGGAAGCCCGGCATCTATGGCCAAAAGCTCGTTATTGAGCGATTAAACGCCAATACCCTCAACCTCATGGGCAAGGTGAAACAGCTCCTTGATCCCAATGGGATCATGAATCCCGGCAATTGGGAGGTGCGCTGATGACCCTCGCGGACTTTAAATACGGCGATACCATACACCGCTGCTTCCGGTGCGGCTACTGTAAATTTCCCGTGAACTGGATGGATGTCAACGCCTGCCCTGCCTATGCCAGGTACCGCATGGAGACGTATTCCTGCGGCGGGAGATTGTGGCTGACAAGGGCCTGGCTCAGCGACGAAATAGGCTGGACAGACCATTTTGCGCACATCATATTCTCCTGTACCGCCTGTAAAAACTGTGAGGTAAAATGCCCGCTTCGCTTCAATGTCGACATACTCAATATGATCACGGCGGCAAAGGGAGAGATGGTCGAGCGAGGCATGATCCCCTCCGGTGTGAAAGAATTTCTGGAGAATATCCAGCTGCACGGCAATCCCTACGGCATGGCAAAGGCCAAGCGTGGCGAGTGGCTGGAAGGGACGGGAATATTGCCGTACCAAGGGCAGGACTATCTCTATTACGTCGGCTGCGTAGGCTCCTATGATACCCGCGCCCAAGAGGCAGCCAAGGCGCTCGGCGCCGCGATGCAAAAGGCCGGCGTCTCCTTCGGTGTCCTGGGCAGGGAAGAGCTCTGCGACGGCAATGAAGTGCACATGATGGGTGAAAAGGGGCTCTTTGAAATGACGGCTGAAAAGAACATCGCCCAGTTCAAGAAGCTCGGCGTGCGCGGTATCATTACCCTGTCGCCGCATGCATACAACGCCATAAAGAACATATACCCCTGGCATGGGGGGACATTTGAGGTCCTGCACCAGACCCAGGTGCTTCGCAACCTTATCCGCGACAAGAAGTTTGATCTATCCAAGGGATTCAATGCCCGCGTCACCTTCCACGACCCGTGCTTTCTCGGGCGCTGGAGCGGTGAATACGAGGCCCCAAGGGCAATCCTGAGAGCGATCCCGGGGATAACGCTGCTGGAGATGGAGAAGAATAAAGACAGCGCACTCTGCTGCGGCGGAGGCGGCGGAAATTTCTATATCGATTTCCTCGGTGGAAGCGCCGACAGCCCAGCGCGCCGCCGGGTGCGCGAGGCCTATGAGACCGGTGCGGATGTCCTGGCAGTGGCCTGCCCCACCTGCCTGACCATGCTCGAGGACGCCGTCAAATCAGAGGAGCTCGAAGGCAAACTTGTTGTGAAGGACATCTCTGAGATCGTCGCAGAGACCTGCGGAGCAAGGTAGCAAGGTTCCCGCTTATCGTATTGCGTCCGAGGAAACCTTGTCACCGACTATGATATTGCGGCTGCGGCAATAACCGGCATTGACCTCGAGGACATATATGGCCGGCTGCCTGGATGTGTAGTCAGGGCAGGGATCGGTTATGCAAGGCTGCATGGTCGTGATGTCCACGATAACGAGGCCGGCTGAGATGAATAGCATGTCGAGCGGTATCAAGGTATTTTTCATCCAGAAGCTCTGGGGTTCCTCTTGCCGGAAGATGAAGAGCATGCCGCTGTCCTTTCCCAGAGAACGCCGGTACATCAAGCCTTGCGCCTGATCAGCAGGCTCCGTAACAATCTCCACCTTAACGTGATGATCACCTGAGGCTGAATGAATAACCAGTGTCGGCTGCCCTTGCATGCAGGCGGGAATAATCAAGATAAATGCCAGCAATATGACTAGAGTCTTCATATCAGGCCTCTCGGAAGATGACAGTGTAGGTTTATTTCATTTCTTATCAACAACATTATACGTTCAGTTTGTCAGAATGGCAAATAGAACAGGACGACAGGGTTGACTTGCGATTGTCATAAAAATAGTCTACACTATTTTTTAGTTCTGATTTTTTTGATATGACGTAGCCTGGAAAGGATCTAACCTATGAAGAGCACAGTATATTTTGCAGCGGTAAATGATGCGGATGATATTCAGGGGGTCAATGGCCAGCTAAAAAAACTGCTCGAAAAAAGCAACGTTTTGGACGTCATCGGCAAAAAAGATAAGGTTGGCCTGAAGATGCATTTCGGCGAAGCCGGCAATATCAACTTTGTCAGGCCAGCCCATGTACGCATCATCTGCGACGAGGTAAAGCGCAAAGGTGCCTTAATAACCCTTGCCGATGCGAATACGCTTTATCGCGGCAGGCGCCTCAACGCCGAGGAACATCTGGCTCTTGCCCGCGAGCACGGGTTCACCAAAAAGGCCGTGGGCCTGGATGTCTTCATCCCCGATGATAAGAAAGAGGCGGATATCGCAGCCGTCAAAATAAATCAAAAGCACATCCAGACAGCAAAGGTCGCGCGCCTTTTTATAGACGCCGATGCAATCGTCTCCATCGGTCATTTCAAGGGCCACGGCTTGACGGGCTTCGGCGGGGCTATAAAAAATATCGGCATGGGCTGCGCCACGAGAGACGGCAAGCTGGCCCAGCATTGCGATGCTGCGCCGATGTTCTATCAGGATAAGTGCAACGGCTGCGGCGAATGCGCGATCGTCTGTCCGGTTGAGGCCATTACCATTGAAAACGAAAAGGCAGTGATGGATCGCTCCAAATGTATCGGCTGCGCAAGCTGCGTGGCTGCCTGCCCCAACATGGCAATCTTTATAGATTTCGAGGCGGGCAATGCGGTGCAGGAGAAGATGGCGGAGTATGCTTTGGCCGTGCTGGGTAATAAAAAAGAAAAGGCATGCTTCTTAAATTTTGCTTTGCGGATCAGCCAGGAGTGCGACTGCTGGTCTTATAAAAACCCCCGCATCGCGCCCGATGTCGGGATCTTTGCCTCGCTCGATCCGGTCGCCATCGACAAGGCAAGCTTTGATCTGGTAAATCAGGCAAGCGGGAAAGATGTCTTTAAGCAGGCACACCCAAAAGAAGACGGCATAATACAACTCAGACATGCCCAGGACATCGGCCTGGGCAGCATGGAGTATGACCTGATCAACGTCTAGCCGGGCTGCAGGCCGTTATTCGCCGTGAAAGACCTTCCCCTGTAGCTTGAGCTCGCGAATAGCTATCTCGACGATCTTGAACTTCTGAATCTTGCCCGTTACGGTCATCGGGAACTCCTCCACGACCATCCAGTAGCGCGGGATCTTAAAGTGTGCGATCTGCCCCTTGCACATCTCCCGGAAGGCGTTATCCGTCGGCCTTATGACCCCCGGCTTGAGCTTGATGCACGCCAGCAGCTCCTCGCCGAACTTCTCGTCCGGCACGCCGACCACGGCGACGTCGTAGACGATGTCGAGGGTGCGGAGAAATTCCTCGATCTCGCGCGGGAAGACATTCTCTCCTCCTCGAATCACCATCTCCTTGATCCTGCCGGTGATGCGGACGTAGCCCTCATCGTCCATCACGCCGATGTCGCCGGAGTGCAGCCAACGCTCTTCATCTATAGCCTCTGCCGTGGCCTCGGGATTGTTGTCGTAGCGCGCCATGACATTGTAGCCGCGAAAGCAGATCTCGCCTGCCTGGCCGCGCGGAACGGTCCTGCCCGTGGTTGGGTCGATGATCTTCTGCTCCTGCCAGGGCATGACGCGTCCGACCGTGCCGACGCGGCGCTCCAGCGTATCGTCGGTACGGGTCATAGTGGTGATCGGCGATGCCTCTGTCTGCCCGTAGCCGATGAGGACCTCTTTCATGTGCATCTTGTCGATGACGTCTTTCATCACGTCGACCGGACAGGGGGCTCCGGCCATGATGCCGGTGCGGAGCGTGGAAAGGTCGAACTTTTTGAACTCCGGGTGCTGGAGCTCGGCAATAAACATCGTCGGCACGCCGTGCAGTACCGTGCATTTCTCCTGGTCAACTGCGCGCAGCGTATCCGCGGGGTCGAAGCTGGGGCCGGGGATCACCACGCATGCCCCCCGCGTCATCGCTGCCAAGTTTGCCAGCACCATGCCGAAGCAGTGGTAGAACGGCACCGGCACGCACAGACGGTCAGCCGGCGTCAGCCTCAAGGTCTCCGCCACCGTCGCCGCATTGTTCAGGATGTTGTTGTGGGTCAGCGTCACGCCCTTGGGGAAGCCTGTCGTGCCCGACGTGTACTGGATGTTGATATCGTCGTCAAGGTCGAGCATCTCCCGGCGCTCCTCCAGGATGTTGTCGGGCATCTCCTCGCTCAGCTGGTCGAATGCCCGCCTCGTGATCATGCCGGGGTACTGCGTCTTGCCGACGAAGATGACGTTTTTAAGATGAGGGAACCGCCAGGAGTCTATGTGCCCGGGCGCCGCATTCCGCGCCTCGGGACACGCCTCGTAGAACATTTCGACGTAGTTGGAGCTCTTGAACGATTCGATGAGTACCAGCACGCGGCAGCGCGACTCGCGCAGGACATATTCCAGCTCGTGCAGGCGGTAGGCGGGGTTGACGGTGGCGAGGATCGCCCCGATCCTGGCAGAGGCGTACTGCGCCACCACCCACTCGTAGTTGTTCGTGGACCAGATCGCCACGCGCTCGCCGCGCTCGATGCCGAGCTTCAGCATGGCCTTGGCTGCGCGGTTGACAACATTATCGAATTCTCGATAAGTAAACCGCCGGTTCTGGGGGATGCTGATGAGCGCATCGTTGTCGGGATAGGTCTGGGCGATGCGCTCCAGACACTGCCCGATGGTCTCGCCGAGCAGGGGGTTGAGAGATCCGCAGCTGTCGTAACTCAGACGGGTCATTGATCTTGCTCCTTAGTGCACATTACGTGGACCTCGGGTGTCAATCTCAGGTGTTTCTTCCCCTTTTTATTAATACCTTGCCCTCGTTATATTTATGGATCAACATTGAGATGAGGGATTGGTACGGTATTCCTTCCTCGATTGCCCTTGCCTGTATCTTCATTAAATCGCGCTCAGTCATGCGAATATTAATCCGCTTTTGCTTGCCCAGACTATAACGGGCATATTCTTGATATCGCTTTTTTTCTTTTTTGGTAAGATCAGAAACCCATTCTTCATTTTCAAGCGATTCTGCTAATTCCCGCTCGTCCTTGTCCAGATATTCTGTTTTTTTCATTTTTTGTCTCCCAGATACTTCTTCGTCGCCTTACGGTTCGGTATTATTGTTTTTAAGAAAATTTTATCATTTTCCTCGATATACGGTACCGAATAGATGTAATCCTCAACCTTTACCAAAAAAACTTTTTGATTCGGATACCGTGCCGGATTTGGATGTTTTAGCCGGTCTACTAAATCCCCTATTTCGATGGCTAAGACAACCTGCTCAAATGACACTCCACGTAGTTGCTTGAGTAGCTCATTCTTTTCTTCATCCCAATCATAATATTTCATGAATGTGTGCCTATTGTATTCAACTACTACTATAGGGTATATTTAGAATCATGTCAAATGATTTATTTAGGGCTAGCTTTATGACTGAAATTAGCGGCGCGGGTTAAGGCGTTCGATTGCATGCCCCGGTTAGACTGAATCGCTCAATGTCAAGACGCGTCCCCGACCCTCTCCAGAAAACCAATGGCAACACTCGAGCGAGCAATCACTGAAGGAGACGCGTGAAAGCACACCGGCTGCAAAAGATTGTTAGAAAATCGTTTTTTTAATAGGATTGTCTACGTCCACCTCGATCCTGTCCTTCTGAACGTGGACGTGCTTCATTTACCGCAATAGTATCCCCTTTTAGTTCTTTCCCATTTAACCCACTAATAGCGGAAAGGGCTTCCGCTTTTGTTGGCATTTCTATAAATGCAAAGCCCCTTGATTCTCCTGTATATTTATCTTTAATAATCTTTACTTCCTCAACTTTGCCATACGCTTCAAATGCCTGTTTTAAATCATCCTCATTGACTTTAAGAGATAACTTTCCAGCATAAATCTTCATTTTGTTTTTCCTTTCATTTTTTCTTACTTAGTTAGTGTGGGTTGCGACTTTACTATTATTTATTTTTTGATCTTTAGCCGGTATTTCCTCCTTATATCTTTTTTTCACTTATGTTTTGCTTCGATTCTCGAAAAATGATACCACATAAAAATTATAGATGTCAATGGAAGGGTATATTTGCTTAAAGGCAAGAATTTTCTATTTTTTTAATGTGATAAAAATATGGGCACTTTCCTTATATTTCCTCGGTTTTGCTAGTCTGAGTTCATCCGGCTGATAGGCCGGATTGTCCCATGTCAATCCGCGATCCCGGTAAGACGCACGGTGACCAAAAGCATTTCCGCATCAGCCTCTGCCTGAACGCTGATGGCCTTCTCCTGCTGCACCTGAGCGGCGCCGAGGGTGGGGATAAGATGGCCGTCTAACTGCACAGGCCCACCTTCCACTACATAGAGATATACACCCCATCCTCGATTGATCTGATAATCCACTGCCTTGCCTGTCTGCAAGAGGCAGGAAAGCACCTGCGCATCGGCATGGATCGGCAGCGCGGCTTTGTGATCATTCGAGACCAGAGGGAGGAAGCGGTTCAGGCGCTCCTCCTGCGACACTGCCTTCTGCTCCATCGAAGGCTCCAGGTCTTGCTCCGCAGGCAGGAACCACATCTGGATAAAGCGCATGGGCTGGTCAGGCAGGTTGTTGATCTCGGAGTGGTACATGCCGCTGCCCACGGTGGTGTGCTGCGCCCAACCCTGTTTCAACACGCCGCCCTTGCCGCGCTGGTCCGCGTGCCGGAACTCACCGGCGGCGCAGTACGTTACCACCTCGATGTTCTCATGGGGGTGCAAAGGCCACACCGCGCCGGGTGAGAGGGTGTCGTCGTTGAAGACGCGCAGGGGGCCGAAGCGCATGTGCTCGGGGTCACGGTACTGGTCGAAGGAAAAATGCCACCGGCCGCGGAATGTGCCTTTCTCGATCTCGCCATGCGCCTGGTAGATCTTCTCTGGTTGACGTATGGTAATCATGAATTTTGCCCTCTTAACTCTTCAAGACAAAAAAACCTCTGCTTTTATCAATACGATACTGCTTCATCCTGACTTATGTCTTTCTGTACCGACCGAAGGTTAGGGTGCCCTCGTGATGATTCTCTAGGCACCAACTGTCTTTAGGGTCGAAAACCCATGTATCCCAATCCTGCGCAAATATCTCTTCTCCATTCTCGACTACGGCTGACAAGGGCAACTCAACCACCGGTGTGCGGGCATCTGACCACAGAACAACAACCCGGCACTCTTGTACACCCTTATCAGATAGTATCTCGCGCACAGCATCGGATACTGCTGCATCACTGCCGACATTGCGGCAATCAGCGCCTTCCACACGAGACCAGTCAATGCTTGCGAAGCCGATGGGAAAGTGCTGCTCGAGCCAGGCTGTGTGTGAATCGTAGTCACCGGAAGATCGTACTTCATCGCTCGTCGTTGGATAGAGGATTTTGTAATCGACGCTCTTACTCTTGAGCGTGCCGAATAAGTCCTTGAGACGATCGAGTCCCGCGTCCAGCTCTCGCTGCCTTTTCAGCCTCTCCCTTTTCTCCCTGAGTTCAATCTTGCGACTTGCATCCATGATTCCGACCTAAGGGGGGCATTGAGAAGTCGTTCGTGAAATTGAGATTTTTTCTACCTGTACTTACTTAATCAGTTCTGAAAAATTAAGTATTGAAATATCAATTTTTAGCGAGCGTCCCGGTTTCCCACGCTCCACGTCACCTTGAGCTTATGGTCATTGAAATTAGGTTAAATCTCCCTAAAAAATATCCGCTGAGAAGATATAGATCCGGGTGTCCTTTTCCTTCCACGCATCAGGCGGGAGGCCGGCCTTGCGGCAAGTGTGCTCCAAAAACGTGTCTCTGTCCCACCGATACTCCGTAGCCACCTGGGGGAGGAGCAGCCCTGAATAGTACCCACGCTCCATATAGATCCCGTGCGTCCCTACCTCGATCTCCTTGACATCGGTGATCTGCTTGAACGGCGTGAGGACGGATATCTCTATTTCTAAATCCTTGAGCTCGTTCTTGGTGATGGGAGGAAACCGAGGGTCGTCAAAGGCCGCAGCTGCAGCCATCTCTTCTATGGTTTTATAGAGCGGCATCAGCCCCCTGATGTGCCCGATGCACCCCCTGAGAGTCCCCTTCTTGGTAATGGTCACAAAGGCCCCCCTCAGCTCCGTCAATCGCCCTGATTTCACGTGGAACTCCGGCACCGGTTTGCCCGCGACCTTGTTCCAGATCACCGTGTGAGCGATATCATGAAGGGTCTTTTTCTCCTCTGCATTCAGGCCGAGGTCCACCCCCACCTTCTCCTTCTTAGGAGCATTTTGGGTCCTGGCGCTTTTGCTTTTATAGAGGACAGCAGCCATATACCCCACCACACTGCTGCGGTCGCCGGTGACATCCCCGGAGTTGGCATAGCGCAGGACCTCTCCCTTGTCCGCGCCCAGGACCTGGGCCGCCACCATCACCGCCACAACCGGTCCGCCGCCACAGGCCTCGCAGCGCCCCTGGCCTAGATCCCTGCTCAGCCCTTGCGCGTCAAAGGCATTGACGCGATCCAGCACCACCTTGTCCAATGCCTTGGCCTTGTCGTAGGGGTAAAAGTGCGACAGATCGGTGCTGGCAATCACGAGGGCGTTCTTTCCTTTAATAACCGTCGCGATCACCCTTCCCACCTCTTCGCAGGTGGCGAGATCCTGCTCCCCCATGACGATGGGGACCAGCTTGAAGTCCTTGAGCACCACCTGGAGGAAGGGAAGCTGGATCTCCAGCGAATGCTCCTGGGCATGCGCTTCCGGTAGGGAGTTGGTTATGGGGCTTTTGTCGAGCAGTTCGTCGGCAATTGCCTCGTCAACGGGCACGATGCCGAGCGGGGTGCGAAACCCCCCTCGCGGGTAGACCGAGGCCCCATTGAAGCGGGCACGGTGGCTGGGGGCGACGATGACCACGATGTCATAGTGCCTCCCCTCGAGGAGCTTATACGAATAGGCCGCAACTTGCCCGGAATACAGATACCCCGCATGGGGTGAGATCAGGGCGACAAGCTCGCCATCTATCTTGTGCTGCGGGACCTGCGCCAGATACCCCTTGATATCCTTGGTCAGCTGCGCCGGGTCTCCAGGATACCAGGAACCCGCGATGACCGACTCTCTGATATTCTGCTTAGACATGGCTGTCCACCCCTCCCCTATCCACCTGCCGACGCCGCCCGCAACTATCGCCACACAGGTGATCAGGGATAATAAGATGATAAAGATCCATCGCTTCATACCTGCAATGCCTTCAGACGCCTTGTTATGTGATTTTTCATGGTCAAGACCTTGAAAATCCCCCCTTACCCCCCTTTAGCAAAGGGGGGATGGGGGGGATTGAAACCTATTTTCTAGGCAATTATACCATACCAGCCCATGACGGCAATGAACCTAGAATATTTTTTTGCTGTCTAAGAGAAGGGTAACGGGGCCGTCGTTGATTAGCTCCACTTCCATGTGGGCCTGGAACTCGCCCTGAGCTACGGGGATGGCATTTTCTTTGAGTTTGGTAATAAAGCGCTGATAGAGCTTTCTGGCCTGCTCTGGTTCGGCGGCATCGGAAAAGGAAGGCCTGCGACCTCTCCGACAGTCTGCGAAGAGCGTGAATTGCGAGACCACCAATATTTCGCCCTTGATGTCGAGGAGTGTGCGATTGAACCTGCCCCCTGCATCCTCGAAGATACGGAGTTGGGGAATCTTGGCAGCCAGGTAGTCGGCATCCGCCTCCTCGTCCCCCTTGCCCACCCCGATAAAGACAAGGAGACCTTGTTTGATCTCGCCGATCACCCTCCCCTCGACATGGACCCTGGCCTGCTTTACCCTTTGGATAACAGCGCGCATCCCTTATATCTTCCCCTCCCTTGACGGGAGGGGCGAGGGGAGGGTGATAGATAATAACACCCCCTCCCCAACCCTCCCCCATCCCCGCCACAAAGACTGGGGCCGAAGGTGGCCCTTTGGCCAGATCTTCGACGAGGGGGAGGGAGAAAAGACGTTATTTCCGCCAGGCCCACTACGAGGATGGCGGGATCTTCGATAAGGAATAGGAAGAAGTAATTGTCAAAGCAAACACCGATGCCCCGCGCAGAAGCTCAAGGGTTTACTCCTCTTCCTTCTCCTTGTGGGCCGCGGCAACCATGCGCTCGGCGATATTGGCGGGGACCTCTTCGTAGCGGGAAAACTCCAGGGTAAAGCTCCCCTTGCCTCCGGTCATGGAGATAAGGTCAGGGGCATAGCGCAGGACCTCTGCCATGGGGACGTTGGCCTTGACGATCTGGTTGTGCCCTTTGGCCTCCACCCCCAGTATCCTCCCCCTCCTGCCGTTCAAGTCGCCGATGACATCCCCCACATGGTCTTCCGGTACCACGACCTCGATCTTCATGATGGGTTCCAGGAATATGGGGTTCGCGTCCCTGACGCCCTTTTTAAAGCCCATGATGGCGGCGATCTTAAAGGCCATCTCCGAGGAGTCCACCTCGTGGGACTTACCGTCAAAAAAGCGGACCTTCACGTCGACCACGGGATAGCCGGCCAGGACGCCGGTGGTGATGGCCTCGGTGATCCCCTTTTCCACAGCCGGGACGAAGTTGCGCGGCACATTCATGCCGGTAAGCGCGTTTTCGAATTCAAAGCCCTTTCCCCGCTCCAGCGGGAATATATCAAAGTGGACCTCGGCAAACTGCCCCCTGCCTCCGGTCTGTTTTTTATGCCGGTAGATGATCTCCTTGACCGCCTTCTTGATGGTCTCCTTGTACGGCACCTTGGGGACATCCAGATCGACCTCTACACCGAACTTGCGTTTGAGTTTTCCCAGCACCACGTCCATGTGGACCTGCCCCATGCCGGAGAGGATGATCTCCTTGGTCT
>Ga0214473_10008693_pt1 | contig 12001 bp, 19 predicted proteins | sample RVTome_7_FD_203509 | JGI IMG/M metagenome (GOLD analysis project Ga0214473, IMG submission 203509) | Soil microbial communities from uranium-contaminated site in the Upper Colorado River Basin, Wyoming, United States - RVT98D197 | ecosystem: Environmental > Terrestrial > Soil > Contaminated >...
CCCGCCTCATCAGGGCAGAAACGGCGACGCGCGATGCATCGCCGCCTAACGGTTTCGGCTCCCCCACGTTCTGGGTGGGGCCTGCCTGCCCCAGGAGCCAAGCGGATGGGGCCCTGCGTTCTCGGCAGGGAGCTGCCTGCCTGCATCCGGAGCGAAGCTAAGGGTGTCCCGCGTTCTGTGCGGGGAACCCTTGCAAGCTCCCAAGGACAGGCAGGCAGGTTGTCCTGCGTACTTGGCAGGGCGAGTGGCTAGGCGCCATCACTCACCTGAGAGACGACGCGAGGATGGCAATTCCGCGTGCGCTGTAGTGCCTCTTCCATTCCCGATGACCTCTACCAGACCTGCGCTGATTACCAGGACGGCACCAATGGCCTGCCGCACACCAAATGGCTCTCCCGCGAGTAGGGCCGCGCTGCCTATTCCCACTACGGCCTCAATCTGGAGCAGGATGCCCAGTCGACCGGGGTCGACGTGGCGGGAACCCCAGTAGACTCCCCACATTACTGGAATCAGGAATCCGACAGCGATCAGCACGAGCCAAGCCGCGAGTGTGATCAACTGTTCGAGGGAGGGAGGCTGACCGAGTGCGGCGAGGGGGAGCAGAGAGAGAACCAGAGCGGCGAACGAGCCATATAGGAAGAATGCGAGAACCTGCTCAAAAACTGATATCTCAGGTGCCTGGCGCACCCGCATGGCACCGAAGGCAAACAGGATTCCTGACAGCAAGGCCATCAGGTCTCCGAGGTTTATGGAAAACGAGAGAGGATCGCCCACGCCTAGAATAGTAAGCATCCCCGATAAACTGAGGAGAAGGGAGATGCCGCGCCACCGGGTAAACGGACGCCCCATCAGGCCCACTTCCAAAACCGTTCCCCATGCTGGCATCGCGTAGAAGAGGATCAATGCACGTGCTACGTCAGTGAGGAGCAGGCTCTCAAGATACATCGCAACCGCAGCGCCGATCAGCAGTCCAGTGCGATACTGTTGGATACCTGTGGGCTGTCTGCGCAGCCAACGTAAGGCCGCGAACGGCATCAGGAATGCGAGGGGCGCGAGAAACTGGGTCAGGGTGGCCCAGGCGGGATCGAGGCCGTGGCGTTCAAACGCTCTCAAGGGAATCCAGAACAATCCCCAGGCAGCTGATGCTATAGCGACGACTAGTTCAGGGTATGGACGTCTTTGTTCCATTGTAGGACCGTGCGCATGCCAAGTGTAATGCCGCCCAACGGTCTCGGCTCCCCCACGTTCTGGGTGGGGCCTGCCTGCCCCAGGAGCTAAGCGGATGGGGCCCTGCGTTCTCGGCAGGCAGCTTGTCCTGCGTACTTGGCAGGGCGAGTGGTTCGGCGGCGTGAGGGGCGAATCCATGGTGCGAGCTACTGGACTAGGACAGTGAGCGAGTCTGTCTGGGCAGAATAGATGACTTGCATGTGAGGCAACTCGCCGCTGTATTCCGCCCAAGGGACAAAGGTGACATCGTTGACCCGGTCGTTGTGAAGTACAACTACCCTTTGATGTCACTCAAAGAGCGATGGATTGCATTGCGCGGTTCACTTCGGCAACCAGTTCTCTTACTTTGCCAAGCACCTCCTCATCAATCTCGTCATTTGAGAACTTGGCATCGAACTTGGATACTATCAGAAGAGTATGTTTCCCCTTGTTGTTGGTCACAATTTCAATGGACTTGATATGACCAACGTGTATCCTCCCGCTGGCGCTCGAACTTGTCCTGACATTCGTAACTGAGAAATATCTGATGACATTCGCTTCGAATGTGACGATGAGCTTTTCTGTATTCTGCTTGGAAAGTTGAACCTCAATCACTGTAATCTCCCTGTAGTGTCTGCGCATACCTGTGCCGTGTCACAGGGCACAGAGTGTCGCCGCCCAACGGCCTCGGCTCCCCCACGTTCTGGGTGGGGCCTGCCTGCCCCAGGAGCTAAGCGGATGGGGCCCTGCGTTCTCGGCAGGCAGCTAGTCCTGCGTACTTGACAGGGCGAGTGGTTCGGCGGCCACTCCCAGCATTCGCGAAAACCGAACAGATGGGCTCAGGGGCCCGAGACCAACCTCTCATCGGGTGAAGACAATGACGACGGTCATGATGATGCCAGCAAGGGCAATGGACAAGTCCAGCGCAAGCCAGACATGGTGCAAATGAAGCCTAAACAAGCGCGGGAAACGCTTGCGATTAATTTCCTCTGCCTCCTTGATTAATCTGCCAAGTTGGATGTCTGGGTGAAGCTCATACAGGCGTCTGCGCCAGGCCCAAGCCAACTCCATGTGCAGCTTGCTGCGTTCATAGAGTTTCTCGGATGCGATCCCCCCGTATAAGCCCAGTGCGATCAGCAGGACAGTGAGCGGAAGCGCATCGCGGGTCAGGCCGTGTTGGCTCAGGAATCCAAACACAGCGGAGGCTATCAGAATGACGATGTTGGAAAAGGCTGTGCGTTGGTTTTCGGACTGTGTGACGTGACTCCAGTCCACATCATAAAACTTTAGCAAGACGTCGGAGCCGTCTGCCACAAGAAACCTCCTTTGGGAGCCTACGCGCGGCGTAGCTACCTCAAGCTGTCTGCCTGCACCCGGAGCGAATCGAAGGGTGTCCCGCGCTCTGTGCAGGGAGCCCTCGTCGGTTCCCAAGGACAGGCAGGCAGCTTGTCCTGCGTACTTGGCAGGGCGAGTGGTCAGGCGGCCAGGAACGCGTCGCTGAGCCTTCGCACTCAAGAATACTTGCCGCGGATGAGCATGGCTCACCCAAATTACACCACCGAATTGGGGGGGATTACTTGCTGGCGGCCCACGTTGACTTGTCCAGACAATCGCGTATAAACGTATAGATCGCTTTTCCGTTGCCGAGGATGCCCAATGGACGTACAAAACCTGCTCATATTCCTTCTTGTTGGCCTAGTGGCGGGGTGGCTGGCTTCCCGAGTAATGAGGGCCGGCCCGTTCGGCCTCGTGGGAGACCTGATCATTGGCGTGATAGGCGCCTTGATCGGAGGCTGGCTATTCGGCCTGCTCGGAATCTCGACTGGCGGGATTCTTGGCATGCTTGTAGCGGCGGTCGTCGGTGCGATTGTCCTGTTGTACGTGCTCCGGCTGATCAAGAGAGCCTGATCTCCAGGTAGCCACGAACCGTCGCCTGAGCAAAGTCGAATGGGGCTTGAATCCCCCGCTTCGGCTGAACCAGCTGTGCGGGTGGCGCCTCACAAGTCCGCCTCCGGCTTGTCCACTACTTGCCTCGCCACGGTCAAGACCTCCGACCACGCTGGAAGACGCATCTATCTCAAAGGAGATGTCACTATGAAACTCTCTGCGCCAAAGGTCATCACTTGGTGGATCGCAGTTGCCCTCGGTGCTCTTGGGCTCCTCGGTCACTTGGGCATAGTGGCCGCACTGAGCATGTACGCGTTCTGGCTGGTCACAGTCGGGCTCGTATTGCTGGTGTTGGGGACATTCCTCAAGGATCTCTAGCTGCTCTTGTGCGTGGGCCCTCGGGCTCAGGCCCCCGGCCGACCGAAGGGCCCGCGCTTTCTCTATACCACTTGCTCTCCCCATTCGGCAGGGCCGCCCAACCACTCGCTGCCTGCCCAGGCAGTTCGAGGCCGTTAGGCAGCATCTCTGCTTCAACCCCGGGGGCGATTTAGCTATCCGGAGATTGCGGATTGATGCCCTCTTCAATCTCCACTAACAAGTAGAGAACTTCAGAAATCGCCCTGAGAAAGATGAAGAAGAAAATGAAAACCAAAGAAAGCGCGATTTGACTCAATGCTCCAAAGACAACCGAGAGGAGAGAACCCGACAACGATGGGCCAGCGGTGGCTATTGTGTAAACAAGGGGACTCAGAAGCAGTATCGCAAAAACCAGAAAGAACCACGAAAAGGTACTTGCGGTCGCACTGATGGAGACTACCCTATCCAGACTGTAGTATTTATCCTCTTCATGCACTTGATTGCCCATCAATCTTCTCCTCATTCATCTAGGCAATACCGAGGTACATCGCGCTGTCCAACGGCCTCGCCTGCCTGCCCCAGGAGCTAAGCGGATGGGGCCCTGCGTTCTCAGCAGGGAGTTGCCTGTCCTGGCTGGCCGCCAGGCCAGCCCAGGGAGCCGCCCGCCGGGGTGGGCGGCTCGTCCTTCACTCTACGCCACGCTGCCGGTCAAGGCAAGTGTCCATTATGGGCAGCTAGACGGGTCGGCTCCCGGTCAGCTCGGCGCGATAATCTGAACGTACGCCCGGAGGGCGTCCCTGGGAGCTGGCAAGGGCTCCTCGCACAGAACGCTGGACACCCTTCGTTTCGCTTCGGGTGCCCTTGAAGGGCACAAGGACAAGCAGGCAGGCAGCTCGAAACCGTTGGCCTGCATCGCGAGGTTAGAGTGACATAGGATGCACAACTACATCTGCATTACTTGTGGGCACCAATTCACAGAGAGCGAGGGGTCACCTGATCGCTGTCCGATCTGCGAAGATGATCGTCAGTTTGTCAATCCCCAAGGTCAGTCCTGGACTACGCTAGATGAACTAGCCCGAGTACATCACAATGTGCTTAGGCCTCTGGAAGCAGGGTTGACCGGGATCGGCACGGAGCCGAAGTTTGCAATCGGTCAACGCGCACTGCTCTTGCAGGCATCCAGGGGTAATGTTCTTTGGGATTGTGTCAGCCTAATAGATGATTCCACGATCGAGGCAGTAGAGAACCTGGGTGGGATCTCAAGTCTGGCAATGTCGCATCCCCACCTCTTTGGAAGCATGGTCGAGTGGAGCCGTGCGTTCGGCAATGCGCCAATATACCTGCATGCCGACCATAGGCCATGGGTCCAGCGATCCGACCCCGTCATCGAATTTTGGGAAGGGGAGACTCTTGACTTGAAGGAAGGTGTCACGCTGCGCCGGTGTGGCGGCCATTTCGAAGGTTCGACAGTCCTCCTGTGGCCGGACGGTGGAAATGGCCACGGCGTGCTGTTGACTGGGGATCCCCTGATCGTAGGCATGTGTCTTTTATGTACAGCTACCCGAACTTCATCCCTCTCCCGGCATCGACTGTTGACCGGATTGTTGATAGTGTCATGCAATTGAGATTCGACCGGATTTATGGTCACTTCTTTGGCTTGGAAATCGAGGCTGATGCCAAACGAGTTGTGCAGACATCTGCGGAGCGATACAAACGGGCAATTGGATCCTTGAGTTGAATACCATTAATGCAGCCTAACCACTCACTGCCTTAGACCGAGGCCTTAATAATGAAACCTCATCTTCCGAAATGGAAATGTCCCCACGAGCTCATCCTTCCGCGATGGACGATCCCCCTCGTTTGGACAGTTCTCGTATTGGCAATTCAGGTCCTCCTGCCGTGGGCTATTGCGAAGCTCGGGCCTCACTTCGGTTGGTCGGAAACAGGCCCCGGGAATTGGAACCTCACAGGCCTCATCGCAGTCGCCATCGGTCTTGCGTTGTACGCTTGGTGCCTCACTGCCCATTTCATTGACTACCCGCCTACTGTCCGCCTGGGCTTCTCTCCACCACTTCTGGTAGTAATCGGGCCGTACAAGTTCTCTCGGAACCCAATGTACCTGTCCGCCCTGTTCGCATGGCTCGGATGGACAATCTTCTACGGTAGTCCTACGATCATCGTCGCGCTACTGCTTCTCTGGTCAGTTTTCGCTTTTCGCGTAATCCCGCTCGAGGAGCGTCAACTCCAAGCGATGTTTGGCGACCACTATCTCGACTACAAACGCTCAGTTCCTCGATGGATCGGGTGCGTGTGATATCGCCTGGCCAATCAGCTATTCGGCGGCCCGACCAAATACGTGAGGCAGGCGAAACCTTTAGGCGATCCAGTGCTTGACTGCCCGGCTGATGATGCTACAATGAAAGCATCCCGCCAGTCTTCTCGAGGGCTGGCCGCGAAACCGTGCTCGCGAGAGTGCGGTTTCTGCTAATAATGGGGCGAAGTGCATCCCAAGACATTCGTCTATGTGGACGGTTTCAATCTGTATTACGGTGCCGTCAAAGACACCCCGTACAAGTGGCTCGACATCCGGCGCCTTTTCGAAATGCTCCTCCCCAACCACCCAATCCATAGAATCAAGTACTTCACAGCCAGGGTAAGTGCTCGAAAGGACGATCCGGATAAGCCGACCCGCCAGCAAATATATCTACGAGCACTTAGGACCGTTGCAGGACTGGATGTTATCTACGGTTCGTTTCTCTCCCATGATGTGATGATGCCTCTGGCCGATCCTCCAACAAAGGGATCCAGATTCGTGAAGGTAATTCGTACCGAAGAGAAGGGATCCGACGTCAACTTGGCCGCGCATCTCATTCATGATGCCTACCAGAAGAACTTCGAGGCCGCCGTTCTTGTCACAAACGACTCAGATCTTCAAGAGCCCATCAGGATCGTTCGGGAGGAACTCGGCTTGGAGGTTGGAATCCTCAATCCCCATCGCCATACCGCCAGTAGAGTTCTTGCGAGATATGCCTCGTTCATGAAGCAGATCAGGGAAGGTCCCCTCAGAAAGAGTCAATTCTCGGTGACTCTAAAGGACAAGAAGGGTGAGTTTCACAAGCCTGATCTCTGGTGATCGGATCGCCTAACCACTTGCCGCTTGTACCTGCCTGCGCCACCCTGGCCGGGCCGCCTGCCTGTGCCCGGAGGGCGTCCTTGGGGGCTTTCAAGGGCTCGCCGCACAGAACGCGGGACACCCTACGCTTCGCTCCGGGTACCCTTGAAGGGCACAAGGACAAGCAGGCGGGCAGCTCCCTGCCGGGAACGCAGGGCTCCATCCGCTTAACTCCTGAGGCAGGCAGGCCCCACCCAGAACGTGGGGGGAGCCGAAACCGTCAGGCGTCCAGTCTACCGTGTGTCCATAGGATAGTTGGTTTGCCCAAGCCCAAGGAGACTGGCAAATGGCCAAACAGTACCAGGTGACTCGGGGAATCCGTCTGCAAAATGCGATCCTATCGGCTGCAATTCGCCTCGGTATCGCGCCCAAGGGAATGCACCTGGTGGCGGTAAAGGGTCGCGCGACCGGGGAGCTTCGTGAGACTCCAATCGATCCTATCGAAATGGATGGCAAACGCTGGCTTGTAGCGCCTTTCGGTGAAGTGAATTGGGTCCGCAATGCGCGCCAGGCTGGCCAGGTGAGATTGAGGAGAGGTCGAACAGTGGAATACCTCCAAGTGAGAGAAGCAGATCCAGGCGAAAGCGCGCCGGTGCTGCGGTCCTATCTCAAGCGTGGCTACACAGGTGACTACTTCGATGCCGGCCCAAACTCTCTCCTCGCGGATTTCGAGGTGGAAGCACACAAGCATCCGGTATTCATGGTGCTGGGTCCAACGTCTCACGACAAATAGTGATTGGGGTTGGACGCATAACCACTCGCCCTGCCAAGTACACAGGACAAGCTGCCTGCCGAGATCGCAGGGACCCACCCGCTTAACTCCTGGCACACGCGGGCGAAACCGTTAGGCGGATATGCGTAGCCTGGAGGAGGTTGTGAGATGACCGACAACCTGAAGGCGGTGCTTGAGAACTGTTGGGGGGACAGCACGAGCCCCGACACCCTAGCGATTCAGCAGTTCTGTCAGTGGTGTCATCATAGCAACCCTGGGGAGCACGACCCGGAATGTCCATGTGTGGCACTCTCCCTCGCCCTCCAGCAACGGGACGCACTGGCAGGCTATGCCAAAGCCGAGAAACGGTACGTAACCATGCAGGGCGCAGTCAGACTAGCGAACAAGTCGGCCAAGGCCGAGATGAAACTACGGCTAAACGAGACCGTGCTACGGCTTGAAGCCGCCCTCGCCCGCCTGCACGAGTTGGGCATCGAGGAGATGGTGCGATAACCAACGCCGCCTTTGCGCTGTTGGAGCGACCGTCGCGGATTGTGCCCCTCTCTAGTCACGCCGCAAACATGCGCTAGGCTAGATGTTTCAGGATGGGATGCAACTGTGGGGAAAAAGCGCTCTTCGCCGAGTTCGCCCAAGTGACGAAGGTCGCCATAGTCTCTTCCAAGCGAGCCGGATTCATATCTGCCTATCCTCTCGCCCTGCCAAGTAAGCCCTAGCCTGACCGGCCAGCCTGCCCTGGACGCCCTGGCCTGACCGGCCAGCCTGCCCTGGACGCCCTGGCCTGACCGGCCAGCCTGCCCTGGACGCCCTGGCCTGACCGGCCAGCCTGCCCTGGACGCCCTGGCCTGACCGGCCAGCCTGCCCTGGACGCCCTGGCCTGACCGGCCAGGACAGGCAGGCCAGGGGACACGCAAGACAGGCGAAACCGTAAAGCGGATCACAAAGCTCGCCAGGAGGTTGCGAAGGCGCCGATATGAGAACCGATCAAACAGGACCCAAGGACATAGATGAATACATCGCGGGCTTCCCAGATGATGTTCAAGAGATTCTCGAGAAGATAAGGACGACGATTAGGGATGCTGCACCGGACGCGGAAGAAACGATTAGCTATCAGATGCCGACCTTCACTCTAAAAGGCAACTTGATTCATTTTGCTGCGCACAAAAAGCATATCGGGCTCTATCCTACGCCAACAGGAACTGAGAGATTCAAGAAGGAGCTATCGGTCTATAAAGCAGCAAAGGGGTCGGTAAGATTTCCGTTAGATGAGCCAATTCCATTCGGCTTGATAAGCCGAATTGTGAAGTTTAGGGTGAAAGAAAACCTGAGGAGAGCAGAAGAAAAAGGGAAAAAGAAGTAGAAGAAGGCTGGAGCTGATATCCCCGGCATCGCAGCCACCGCCCGCGGAAGGCTTGCCAAGATCAATTCGGCTTCTAGGAGTTCTTTCTGCTACACGGCTGTGTCCAAGCATACCGTCGACCGGCTCCCGAATAGTACCTTGCCTAAAGATGCCCTGCTCCGCCTATATGGCAGCAGACCATCCCGCACTGGACCGAGGATATTGCCAAGGCCACTCCCAGAAGTGAAGCAAGATGAGTAGGTCTACGACCACAGGTGCGAAGCCGTCACAGCTGAGAGCGAACCAGATCTCTGAACTCACCGATTGGCGCGCCACGCTCTACGGTAGATTGGTTTGCTCTCTCGGGGTGTTCAAGGACCACGGGAAACTCAACTTCCTCAAAGGCGGGGCTGGCCGACCCAATGCGGTTATTCAATGGCGAGCTCGATGCCAAGGCAACTCGCGCAATTGACTTCGCCAAGGATGACACAGTGTACGCTGCCGGCGCGAAACAGCTCGTGCGAGCCGCCGCTGATCTAGACAAGTCAACTACGAAAGGGAAGTGGAACGCTCACAAGCGCTGGGTTCTTTTAGTGGTCGCCGCCTACCCACTCGCCCTGCCCCAAGTACCCATGACAGGCTGCCAGCCTGTCCTTGGCTCTCTCAAGGGCCCACATAACTGCCTGCCCTAGGAGTGCAACGGACAGGGCCCCAGGATCACCGAGAATGGGGTGCCTGCCTGTCCTGGTGGTCGGGCCAGGGCGCCAACCCTTGCCTGGGCGCTACAGGGCAGGCAGGTGCACCCTACGCTTCGCTCCGGGCGCAGGCAAGCAGCTCCCTGCCGAGAACGCAGGGCCCCATCCGCATGACTCCTGGGCCAGGCAGGCCCCACCCAGAACGTGGGGGAGCCGAAACCGTTAGGCGCCGCCCGATCACTCACGGAGAAACGTCCCATGTCGAAGCAACGAACAGCGAGGCCACAGCCAGTCGCAAGCAAAGATGCTTTCGCGCCCCCCTATCCACCCAGTTGGTTCGACCGTTTTACCGCATGGGTAGACCGTCTGCCCGGGCCGGCGTGGGCTTTCTACCTCATCTTGGGTATCGGGGTGAGCATTGGTGGATCGATCATCGAGTGGATTGAGGGTGCCTATCTTGTAGGCACATTCAATGCTCTCCACGTTTGGACGCTAGGGAATTTCGCCTACCTGCTCGCCCTCATGCACTACCTGGACAAATCCGCCGCATCCGCCATCGCGACCTTCCGGCCCATCCTCGCCCCCGCAGAAACCGGAGGGCAGCCATCCCTGGAAGACGAAGCCACGTTCGGCCGACTTTCCTATCAGCTGACCACGCTTCCTCCTCGGCAAACCCTCGTCGCCACCATTGCCCTCGCCGCCTTTGCTATCGTCAGTTACATCCTGCAAACCTCGTCAGGGGCCGTTCCCTCCTACCTCGCCGGAACCGCCGGCACTGCGCTCTCGAATGCCTCGGTGCTGGTGCTGCTCGTTGTACAGAATGGGATCTCGGGCGTCTTGTCCTACCACACCATTCACCAGCTCGTTCTGATCAGCCGGATCTACACAGAGCATGCCCGAATCAACATCTACCAGCTCCAGCCCCTCTACGCCCTTTCCCTCCCAGGTACATTTACCGCCATTGGGATCATCCTCTACATATACATCTGGGTCGCCACAGCAACGTCGATGTCGCAAACGGTGGGGCCAGTGGAGATTGGACTCAGCATGTCATTTGCGGGTATCGCAGGTGCGACTTTCGCACTGCCACTACTGGGAGCCCACCGTCGTCTTGTCGCCGAAAAGAATCGGCGTTTGGCGGAAGTGTCTTCTCATTTCGAGGCAGCCGCCGAAAGACTTCATCGCCAGTTGGATGACTCACGCCTCGATCAGATGGACGATCTTAACAAGGCCCTGGCCAGCCTCGAGATCGAACAAGGCGTCTTGCGGAGGATCCCGACATGGCCATGGGAGCCGGGACCGGTACGCGGCCTGGTGGCCGCATTGCTGCTGCCCATCGCTGTTTGGATCCTACAGCTTCTCCTCGGGCGCGTGCTAGGGGCCTGATCTAGGGAAACGGCCAGCCTGATCTCCCAGATCGAACTGGTGCACTTCCGACTGTACCGGCGTGCGGCGCCCAACCACTCGCCGCATGCTCAGCTGCCTGCTTGCCCCAGGAGCGCAGCGGATAGGGCCCCAGGATCACCGAGCATGGGGTGCCTGGCCTGTCCAGGTGGTCGAAGCCAGGCGCCATACCCTGGCCGGGGCGCCATATGGCAGGCCAGGCACGCCAGGGGAGCCCGTACAGGTTCTCACGAAATCGACCTGGACCAGCCTACGATGGGCGCTTGCGCAATCATGGTCGTAGCATGGCCACGCGTGTCGCCCACCCAGGCCGCTTGGCGCGGACCACGTGCGCTGTGGGGCTCCTGGAGTCGCGACTACATACAGTCAACGCCCTCTGTCCACGCCTGATCTCATCGATCACTGGTTTGGGCAGGTTGGCAAGCTGTCCATGATGTCATATTGCACGCGCTCTGCATCCGTAAAGTCGCGCGACAGGTGGGAGCATAGGTATCGCATGGTATCCCGGTAGTCCACATCCCACACCCGCGCGGTGCCATCATCGCTGGCTGTGACGAAGACTTTCCCATCGGGGGAGAACACGGCCCACTCCACAGAGCCGGTATGACCGATGAAGCGACGCACTTCCCGGCCCGTCTGGAGGTCCCACAGGCGCGCCGTATTGTCGGCGCCGCCGGTGAGCGCCAGCTTGCCGTCCGGCGAGAAGGCGACAGAATACAGATACGCTGTGTGGCCGATCAGGCGCTGCAATTCTTGGCCGGTCTGCACGTCCCACAGGCGGGCGGTCTTGTCATTGCCGGCGCTGAGGGCCAGACGCCCGTCTGGAGAAAATGCCACCCCATAGATCTTGTCCGTGTGGCCGGTGAACTGGTGCAACTCCCTCCCGCTTTGGGTGTCCCATAGTCGCATCACGCCGTCATAGCCGCCGGTGAGCACGTATTGGCCGTTCGGCGAAATGGCAACCCCATAGAAGCTATAGGGTCCGCCACAACACTCGGGGCTAGCGCCATAAGTGGTTCGCAGCTGACCGGTTTGCGTATCCCACAATCTTGCGGTCCCGTCCCAACCACCGGTCAGCGCGTATCTTCCGTCGGGTGTGAAGGCTACCGTCGAGACACCTCCAGGGTCATGGGCGAAGCGATTCAGAACCCCTCCGGTGTGAACATCCCATAGCCATGCGGAAGCGTCGAGGCTGCCGGTCAACAAGTAGC
>Ga0214473_10008694_pt1 | contig 12001 bp, 15 predicted proteins | sample RVTome_7_FD_203509 | JGI IMG/M metagenome (GOLD analysis project Ga0214473, IMG submission 203509) | Soil microbial communities from uranium-contaminated site in the Upper Colorado River Basin, Wyoming, United States - RVT98D197 | ecosystem: Environmental > Terrestrial > Soil > Contaminated >...
GATGACCTGGACGATTTCTTCCGTTACCTTCCGCCGATGGTCAACCTTCGTCAGCAGAATTCCGAGAAGGCGACAAGTGTCCCCGATCCCTTCATGAATCCGCTGGACCGCCTCCATCAGCCCGACAAGCCCTTCCAGCGCCAGATATTCGGGCGGCGTCGGAATGATGAAGGCGTCCGCGGCGACCATCGAATTGACGGCCAGAAGCCCCAGCGAAGGCGGACAGTCCGGGATGATGAAGTCATAGCCGGCGCGGATCGGCGTCAGCGCGTCCTTCAGGCGCCTTTCCCGACCTGGTATCTTCGCCAGCTGTAAATCGGCGTCGGCCAGTTCCGGCGATCCCGTTATGAGGTCCAGCCCTTCGACGGCGGTCCTGCGGATGATCCCGGACATCCCGCGGACGTCCAGGACAGCGTCAGCGATGGAAGGCTTGAAGTCGGCCCGGTCGATCCCCAGCGACAAAGACGCGGAAGCCTGGCTGTCCAGGTCGATCAGAAGCGTCCGCTGGCCCTTCATGGCCAGCGCGGCGGCCGCGTTGACCGCGGTCGTCGTTTTCCCCGTCCCGCCCTTGTTATTGATGACGGCCAGGATCATGTGGGATTCCTTTTTTCGCTATTTTCATGCCCCTAATTTCTGCCATGCCCCTGACGAAAATTCATCTGCGACCATGTCGCCCAAGGCCCGCATGAGTTTATTTTCGTTATCATTCAATTCTTTTCGTCCGTATAAATTAATAACAATCCAAATTCCTAATGAATCATCGGTCAGGATTCCTTTAGCCTGTCTTCGCCTCATGAAATCGTCGCAGTCAGCAAACGCATTAAATCCTTCGGGATTTCTTTCTGCCATCGATTCATCGATCTGTTTATACAGCGCGACCGTTCTTTTTGATAACTTCTCAATAGCACTCCAAACGCAGGCGGCAGTCATAAATAAATCCCATCGCTCTAAATCGATTTCCCCGGCGAATGGATATTTATTAGCAATTAATGGAAATGCGCCATGCGACCATACCTTCGCCACCATTACAAGCCTGTCGCAGTATCGCTTCATCCGCCTTTTGTGCCCGATCATGGCGCCTTCCTATCACATTTAAAAAACCTGCCAAAGAAACAATCCGCCCAAAATTATCGGAATGGAAATCGATAATAAAGGGCCAAGAATCAATTGAGAGAATCTTACAGGCGGGGCGGGATAGGGATTTCTCTGATAACTCGCCAAATAACCAACGGCTTTGCTTCGGTCTTCTGCCCCTGCCCGTTGGAATCCCTTAATAGCCATTTTGTCACAAAGCATAAGAGCAAAGAAATCAAGGGGAATACAAATGATGAAATATATAATAGCAAGCAATGGTCCTATATTCTCCCAGATCGATAAGGTAACTATTAGTCGTATCGCCCATTTAATCCATCTTACTATCATGGCCCCCGCCCTCTTTCAATCTATCGTATTTTGATGTTTACATGAAAGCATGAATTCTGTTTTTCATGATAGTTTACACAATGCTTATTATGAGACACGTTTTCCGCGGCCTTTTCTTCCTATTCATCGGGTAATTTGATTCGATATTCAGTCATAATCTTTTTCAGTGCCGGAATAGTAAAGTTCAATTCTCCTCCAAACCAAATAGATCCTTTAAATGTCACGCGAGCCGATTCGGGATATCCAATATGTTCAGCGTAAACTTTTCCAATCATGAAGAACGGCCCCGAAGGATGAGGGGTTTCCCAAGCTTCCTGATATTCCCTCATTCTATCTGTTAAAATTGAAGAAATTTCTCCCGGCGTCATGTTAAAAATATTCGGCGATTCGCTTATTAATAATTTAACAAACGATTTCCAGATTGCCTTCCCTTCCGGCGTCCCTTCGAAAGCTTGACGAATAGCAAACGATTTCCCAATGACCTTCAACATCTTCAATTCAAATTCGACCTTCTGTTTTTCATTTTCTGGATATTTTTCAATTGCTTTAGCCAATTCATCTTGAGCATTTTTGGACGAAAGAACCTTGACAATCTGCTCCGCAATTTCATCCGGCGTAACTTCTGGACGTCTGTCTGTCTTTTTAAAAAGGCCCATGTCCCCCCCTTCGGACCTTCATATGATGGCGGACCGTCCCCTCATCGACCCCCAGGTCCCTGGCCGTCCCGCGGATTCCCTTTTCCCGGAGAGCGGCCTTCAGGTCCCGAAGCGGAATTGTCCGAAGTTTCGACCGGCTGGCGTTTGGCCTAGCGCCGATCCCGTATTTCTTCAGCGTCCGATGGACCATATCCTTTGAACATCCGGCGACAGCGGCGATGTCCCGAATGGCGTGGCCTTCTTCGACGTAAAGCTTGACCAGGTCCGCCTTCGACGGCGCTGGACCAGCCGGCGGACGTCCCCGCTTCACTTCCAGCCCAATGGCTTCCTGATATTTGATCCGACCCATCAGAATTATTCCTTACTTTTTGTCCACCGCGCCACTATATAAAATCCTACACTATGAGGAATCAACAGCGCGAAATAAAATCCCGGCGCGATACCATCCGAATTCATACCGAGTCTTTTTGCCCCCGGATATACTAATAAAAAATCAAGGGGAAAAGCCGCGATTATAAAGGCAACAATTTTATCCCCGAATGAATAATAAAGGGATTTATACTTTAATACGTATGGCCAGAAGCATGTTAATAGGGAAATAGTAATAGAAGACTGAAACCACGGCCATCTGAGAAAAAGAGATTTACCATAAATAAAGTAATTCTCCGCGATAGTGATAAACACTAAAGCGATGACAACATATTCCGTTCTTTCTTCTTTCATGAAATTTTTGATCTTCATCGCTTCCCGTCCTATTTATAACCGTCGATCCATTAAAGGATCAGCGTCCTTCATTATGAGGCCCGATCTCCGCGTCCCTTCAACGGCGCGTCCTTTCGACCCGGCCAGGCGGCCGGCGACCCCCGGCCCTTGGCGCCCCATTTTTTCGGTTCTTTCTTTATTCTAATCCCTTTATTCCCTTTATGATCGCATTCAAAAAGATAAAGAAAACCCCAAGAATATATATGCGCATTTTCTTTTTAGGTCTTTCCTGGCCTTCATATCGAATAAATAGGGTTCCTTTAAACGGTTATTCCTATAATAGTTAATCGCATACGCGATCAAGCCAACGCCAACCAAATAAAAAAACTCCATTTGGTTTCTCCTTGTCGTTCAATGGCTTCTTCATATCATGCCTTTTTCGTCAGCTGATAGAATTCGTTCAAGTCTTGACCTTCACCCAGGTCAGCCTTTCCCGGCGCCGGCTCGACGGGCGGACGTCCTCGCTTCACTTCATTCATAGACTTTTTCTATTTCTTGCCCGCAATTGCCACAGGCATTATAAATTTCGAGGCTTGGTTCGTTACAGGAAGGACATATCCATTTTCCATCACGGACAATTACTTTTAATTCTTTCCCAACACTAAGCGCTTTTTGTGGAAATTCATCATCTGATTCCTTTATCCACGGCGACCAAAACAGATTAAATCGGTCTTCAATTCCGAGCAATTTTCTTCCGATAGTATTACCAGCCATTTGGGGCACCAATCTAAAATAGATAAAAATATATAATAAACCGAATGGCCCTTCGACTATCGCAGCGGTCTGTTTGCCGAATAAATAGAATATGGCTATTACAAATATAAAGTTCAAAACAACCGCAATAATAACGTCGATAACTAAAGCAACTGCTTTTCTGCTCCGTTTATTAAGCTTTTTTCCATTATCTTTATCCATTATCCTTCCCCTTCTCCCATGTATAGGGCATGAGAATTATTCTCGCCTTCCTTCGTCCTTCATCATGAGGCTAATATTTGCCGTCACGGCGTCATTTCATCGGGAAGGTCGGCGAAAACCCGGCCTTGCTCGCCTAATTTATTCACGGCTATCTTTATGAAATTGGTTCAATTTTTACAAGCGTGCCGTTAGCAACTACGCCGATCCTATTACCAGAGAATTCCGTATAATCCATATCAATCCCCACTATAGCATTTGCACCTTTTTGAAGAGCCTTCAGTTTTAACAAACGTAGCGCATTCTTTTTTGCTGCCTGCAATTTTTTTTCGAATGAAGTTGAACGAGTTCCAAAAAAGTCATCAATCTCAGTGCTAAATTCGCTAAAGAAGCCAGTCCCTATCACTATTTCAATGCTCTCAATATCGATGTACTCTCTTATCCTATGGCCCTCTATCCCCATTGTCGTCGTTATCGTAATACCCTTCGTCTTTTGGTCCATTATGATGGGAGCACAAATCCAGCAATAATTCTTGTTCTCAAAAATGACATAGGGAATCAGAGACCCCCTGAGTTTACCACAAGAATCACATGGAATCAGATTAGGAGCTTTTTGCTCAAGGTCAGCAATCCGCTCTCCTTTTAATATTCTCTCCCATTGTTCAGGATTAAATCTTTTATAACGATATAGATTCCAGACCTCACTGTTCTTACATTTTGTTTCATACAGCCAAATGCCATCCATAAATTGCTTTATCTTTTCATCATAATCATGGGACAACTTAGTCCTACATTTGGGGTTTATGCAAGAGTAGAGAATCTTTTTGCCTTTGAAAAAAGTCTTTTTCTGTTCTTTATGGGCAGTCGGCCCACCACAAATTGGACATTTAAAATCTTCTATTATCATCGAATTCTCCTTATCGTATTTTATAAAATCACACTTTCACCTGGCCACGACATCTGTTAAAAATAATGGAAGGAGTATCTTTTTTTCATGATGCTCATGACTCCTCGCCTCATCTGACTTACTATTCTTCAAGATAGCTCAACGAATGGCCTCACCTGCAATGGCCTAGAATCGGAGATAGATGAAGCTTCTAGAGCCGATGTCTCCTATTAAGAGCATGAGGACAGCAAGGCTGTTGACGACTACAAGTTCCCTTATGATTTCAGTCTTACTCATCGGCACCGTCTCTACCACCACACGTATGATACCCAATGAATCAATAATGAAAAAAAGGATTGCGCACGAGATGTAACTCAGGTAATCAGACCGCATAAACATTCGGCCAATAGTACTAAACGACAAAAAAATATCCCAACTGAAGATTCTCCGCAACACGGTAATTGCGTCTTCTACTCTGGGAACCGTGAAAAACACCCAAGTCAAAGAGACCAGTAGAAAAACAAAAATAGCCTGTATCCCGCGCCGAAGCTTTTGAAATTTGCCATGGAGCACCGATTGCCACAAATGCCGCCGAGTTTCGACTGTCCAACGCCCAACTATGTATAGGACTCCGTGAACGCCTCCCCAGATGACGAAATTCGGCGATGCTCCATGCCAAATCCCGCTTAAAACAAAAACCAGTAGCACAACAACGGTAAATGAATATATAGGCCTGCATTTGTATGCAATTGGCAAATATACATAATCTCTGAACCAGGTGGTTAAGCTAATGTGCCACCTATGCCAAAACTCAACTAGCGATGGCGCTAAAAAAGGATGTTTAAAATTCGCCATTACCTGCACCCCGAAAAGGCGCGCAGTCGCAATCGCGATTGTGGTATATCCGTAGAAGTCAAAATAGATCTGGAGCGAATACACAATAAGCCCAACCAGCAGAATCGCCGCTGAGCCTTGTTCAGGCTTGCCTAATATGTCACTAGAAATAATAGCCAGTTTATCTGCAATAACAAGCTTACAAAAAAATCCCCAAAATAATTGCTTTATAGCAAAATAGGCCTCGGTCTGTTTCGTTCTCGGCATCGAGTCCAATTGCGGAAGCAGCCTTCCCGCCCGCTCAATAGGTCCAGCTAGCATTATTGGGAAAAAAGCCAAATACAAGGCTATAGACGGTAGCCTGTTCATAGGCTTCACCCTCTGCCAAAATACATCCAATAAGTAACCAACAGCTTGCAGGGTATAGAATGATAATCCAATCGGTATGATAAAGCCCGCCACAGTTCGATTTGAGACAGTGCCAATGAGCTGTCCAATTTTCCACAGAAGCAATGGAGAAATCGTAATAACTATAGCTACAATGAGAAGTAGATGTTTCCGTCTTGAAGCTATAGCTTTGCCAAACAGAAATGTACTGAAGGTCACTCCTAAAAGGATCGGGATATTATGCCAATCCGAATAAGCATAAAAGAAATATCCCGCAATCAACAGAAATAATGCGCGAAAGTTTGATGGTATAAGGTTATAGACTGCAAGAGTAACAGCTAAAAAAACAATGAACGCGTAAGAATTGAAGATCATTTAGAAGGTTTATCCGGCGAGAATCTTTTCTCATAAATGCCTTCAATAAGACCAAATCGACCCGCATAAATTACCCGATCACCCGTTGGAGAGAAGCTTGCGTCCCACTCGTCTCCTTTGCTCCTAGTAAGCCGATACGTCTCACCAATTTTCAAATCGTATACAAATAGATCCCAATTCCCATCAGGCTTGGCACTATAGACTATGTAGCGCCCATCTGGGGAGAAATGGGGGTCCCACTCATCAAACGGTGTCCAGGTGATCCGGTCTTCTCGTCCCGATTCGATTTGACATAGATAAAGGTCAAATTGTTTCTGGTATTTTGCGATATATGCTAAGCGTTTACCATCTGGAGAGAACACTGGCCGCCAGGATTCATGATCAGCTTTCGTCAAATATCTTTTTTCGTTCGTAGTCAGATTCACAGTCACAATCTGAGGATTTGAATATTGCGTTTTACTGATACGCTGCCATTCAGCATATGCGAGAAATTTATCGTCCGGTGAAAAACACGGGATTGCCCCAAAGACATCATCACCCTTAGTAATTATTATTCTTTTGTTAATATCGTTTATATCTGCGACTTGCACCTTAGTTTGGAAAGTTTCAGGATCTCCTTCCGTAAAAGTTAGCCGGGCGCCATCACGTGACATCATTGGATGGCACTCATTGACATTATTTGCGGTCAGCCTTTTGTTATTGTTAAACTCCTGGTTCGCCAGAAATATCTCCATTTTCCCATTTATGGGCGATTGGTATGTAATCATCGTACCGTCACTTGAATACGTCGGATAGCGATCGCCTGCATACTCCTTGCTTAAAAGAATGGGCGGCGGCGTTGGCTCCTTTGGCATTACCTTGGATAGTTCCTCAGCTAATACTTCGTGTCCTGATATGGTGAGGTGTTCGTCGTCGTCAAAAAATACATCACTTCGCGCCGAACGAAAAGGCTCGAGCATGTCAACAAATGTGATGTCAAGCTCGTCTGTAAACTGCCTCAAAAGCTTGTTTGGCCGTAGCATATCAAGTTCATTCGGTTGAATCTGAAATGCAGTGATCACTTCCTGAAAACAGCCAATCTCAACCTGTTCCTTGGTTGGGATGAGGAATACGATTAAACGCGAGCCTTGCTTTTTGATCTCATCGTTAAAGATCCTAAGATAGCGTCTAAAGAGCTCCAAATCTGTCTTTTTTTTGAGAGACTCTTCTCGGTAAAAGATATTATAGTCGCGGTTGGATTGAAGGTCCGGCTGGAATGGTTCTGTCCATCGGCCAAGCGGGAGTTGAGCAGCGTTTTGATATTTAAAACCTTGAAGCAAAAAGCGTATGAAATTGGAATAATGCGCAAGATAATCAGTAAAAGCCCTACGAGCCGGTTCCACATTCATGAAATCATTAAAACTGCAGATTTGTAAAGCTACTAGGCTGGATTTAAGAAGATAGCCTTCTTTATGATAGTAATTATATTCCTCAGCAATACCCGCTCCGCTGATACCTGTATTTATAACGATTTTATTCGGATTTCGTTTGTAAACCAGGGTTGTGTAAAGTTGCTCAAAATTGACTTGAGCCCCTTGAGTAAAGGAATCACCTATAAAAAGCCAGTCAGCAGTATCGACCTTATCTTGTGGATCTTGCCCGGAGGGAATTCGATATCCTTGACAGTTCGTTAGATAATCCGCTGCGTATTCCTTATCTTCAAAACGCTTGTTGAGATTTGGCTTGTTGAAATAGTAGCCTTGTTTGTTTATATATAAATCTTCAATTACATAATCGTGAAAGTTGTTCGTGAAAATTACTTCTGCGTAGCCAAAAAACGAGATTATGGCAAATAAATTCACTAGATAAATCGTGACAAGCTTAGATCGCGAATAAAAGTAGCTGAAGTAAAATATTACTAAAACAAGAACGGGCATGAAAATTGAAACTAAAATGTTTCTAGTAAGTAAAAATAGGATCGCAGGATTTGCGATCAGTAGAGAAATTAGGAGCAATATGAGTAATTTGTAACGTCGATTGAAAACAGGTGTTTTTTGATCTGTACGATCCATTAAATTAAGCTCGGAGCGGTGCAGCGCCTAATGGCTGCCAGCGGTATTGTTTCTGAAGTCAATACCGATACATGAGGTCGCTGAATTTCCAGAATTGGCAATAGAACGTTTATCGTTTGGTGACGCTTCTTTAAAAGGAACATTTGATTGTCTACCGGGAAAACTCGGAAAACAGCAACGCTGGTATTCTTGTCTTTCATCATTTTGTTATAGACATCATTTCCCGGAAAAGAAAAACAGCAAAAGAAAGTTCTCGTTTACCAATTCATACCAATTTAATAATCATAAACCGAAGATTGTTTTTAAAGCAACAATTAGGTAACGAACTATTATTTTGGGCTCACTTCTTTGCCAATCAGAGGCTTTCCACGAAGGGAGAGATCGCCTCATTTTACGGTTCATCGGAACGGCTGAACCTACCTGGGTCGAACGGCCTTTGGCAGTAGGGTTAGCTTGCTCAAAGATCCCTGGAATCAAAAATTTCTGTTGCAATCGTAAAATAGACGCGATATATTTATAAGCACTTAATTGCATTTTAGGCTCCAATTTTTGAATTATCAATAAATTGGGAGGGGAACGATGCGAAAAGAACTTCCAAAAATCAAAAAGGACATCGGCGATTTTGCGCCCAGTCTGAAAGACATCGTCCATAGAATACGGTGCGTTGGCTCAACAGCACTCGTCGCTGCCTTAGGGTTACTCGGTCTTAATGCTGGTACCCCGCAGATACCCTCTTCGGACTCAGAGCAACCTACTGCTTCTCCCACAATAACGAACCGCAATGATAAAGCGGAAACAAGTCCTCTCGTACTCAACCTCGCAGGAACTGATCAGAGTCAAAAATCGGTGCTAGCCCATCGTTCACATAGTTCCCATAGTTCTCATCGCTCACATTATTCATCAGCCGGCGGCGGGACAGTAACAACATCTGTCAAGCCACAAAAGAACGTTCAACAAAATGACGAACAATTGCTGGTTGGCACACAGAGATTAAGTGGAACTATCACAGAGGTTCAAGCCGAAAAAGAATATTTCGTTTTGAAAGATGAAGAGAACCGGAACAATACAATATATTTTAAGAATACTACTAGTGTTCGTGTAGCCAGCTTAAAGGATCAAACGACTACAATCGAAACTGTTAAAGCATTCAGTGGGTCCCTTCCCCTAAAAGTTGGTAAAAGCGTTATCGTATATTGGAAGATTCAGGAATCGAAGATGGTTGCGATGCTAATAACCTTCTCCGAGCTATGAAAATTGACAAATTGTAATTTTTGAAATGCCCAGCCAAATTGAAGAGGCGCATTTCAAAGCAGATTCTGCCATCTATTCGAAAGCAAGTGTTTTTCGAGCATGTTATAAATTTACCGATAGAGCTTATCTCTTCTTATCCCGCCCTGATGACGATTCTAATACGATCGTTATAACAATCAAAGCAAAAAAAAGCGGCGACGACCCGAATATATTAATCCAAGAATTCTGTAATGAATTAATCGACCAAGGCGTCCGAGAGAGTCTTGAAAAAGAATTTGGCGTCATTCGCAATTTGATCGTTGCACAAGCCTTTTCAGAAGGCAACCTCCTAATTGAATCATCGGAAATAAAAGTCGAAGATTAAGATGGTGCATTCTTCTGGCTCAAAGAATATCTATCAACAAATTATATTAAGTCATGATCTTTACCCTGAAGATTGTATTGTTGAAGCAATTCACAAATATAAGGATTTCTGCTCTCTTGAGCTTTTAAAATCTGGTGAAAACAAATCCTTTCTCTACATTTATACTAAATCAGATTCTTCGGTAAAGGTCGATCAGATAATTAGCGAGTTTCTCAATTATTTACTTGATCTATCGTGTCGCTCTTTTTTCTCTAGCCAAGAACAAGTATCTACCGATAGGGCTTGATGAACCGGCTATTGCCTATTAAATCCTTCAAGGGAAATGGTTCGTATCGATTATTGCCCTTCCACTTCATGCGCTGGTCGGCCAATGAAGTTTTTTTAACGAATTTTGTCGGAGAATATTGTTTTTTGCCGGATTCGGAATTTGTTGCCTTTGTCCAGAGATCCCTCTCCGACAATTCATATGCATATAGCGAGCTAAAGTCGAAACACTTTCTTCTTGATTCTGACTCTAAGTTGCCAATCCAGCTCTTGGCAATTAAATATAGGACCAAGAAAGCATTCATGGAAGGATTCACTAAGCTTCATCTTTTCATAGTGACTCTCAGATGCGATCATAATTGTCATTATTGCGCAGCTTCTAGCGTCCCATCTGATCAATGCGGTTACGATATGGATCAGGAAACTGCAAAACGAGCTGTTGATCTAATGCTAAACTGTCCATCAAATACGTTAAAAGTAGAATTTCAGGGAGGGGAACCTCTTCTAAATTTCGATATAGTGCGTTTAATCTGTGAGTATAGTAAGAACAGAGCCTCTGGAGAAAGACAGATCGCGTATGTTGTATGTACTAATATGGCGTCCCTAGATAAAGAAAAACTCGACTACTTTAAGCAACATTCCTTTTTTGTCTCTACTTCTTTTGATGGGCCGCGATTTATTCATGATGCGAATCGCCGGTTTCGTAGTGGAAGCAGCTACGATATCACAGTTGAAAGAATCCAAAGTGTGATGGCCGAATTAGGAAAAGATCGCATTTCAGCCTTAATGACGGCAACTGATCTTTCACTGAAACATCCAAGACAAATTGTCGACGAATATGTAAGACTAGGTCTCAGTTCTATTTTTCTTCGATCACAGAGGCCTTACGGGCGTTCTCAAGGTCGGGAATCACAATATTCAATGACTGAGTTTATTGATTTTTATCGCCAAGCGTTTGAGTACATTATCGAGCTTAATCGTCAGGGTATTTATATGGTCGAAGGTTTAGCTCAGGTATTATTGGGAAAGATTTTAACTCCTTTTTCGATGGGCTTTGTGGATATCCAATCTCCAGCTGGAGCCGGAATGTCCTTTGTTGCCTATAATTACGATGGGGAGGTTTATGCCTCTGATGAGGCACGGATGCTTGCAAAGACGGGCGACAAAACGTTTCGATTGGGAAATCTCCATTCAGGGACCTATCAAGACATTTTCGGTGGAACAACGATGAGGGCTCTTGTTAACAGCTCATGTGTTGAGGTTCTTCCCGGCTGTTCAGAATGCGCATTTCAGATTTATTGCGGTGCCGATCCAATTCACTACTACACAACACAAGGTGACATCATCGGCCATAGACCGACAAGCGACTTCTGTCAGAAAAACAAAGCAATAATAAGAATGCTTCTGGAATATTTTCGCAATGGAGATGACTTCATTCGAAATCTTTTTCTTTCTTGGGTTTCACCACCTAATCCAGAAGGCCGATGTTGAATCCACTGCCCCGAAAATTTCAAGCCAAGTTATTATTTTCCCCGAACAAAACAGTAATCGGCAGAGTCGTCAAAGAAGAAACTGTCATAAAAGCGCGTCCGGATTCTATTCTCATTACCGAATTCTTTAGAAATAATTGTGACTACTCAGATTATGCTGGCATATTAGCTATTAACGAAATCGTGCCAATTGACTCGTTCTCAAAACTTCCTTCAGTTTATGGCATTATACCTTCTGAACATTCCCTGACCGATGGGGATGTTATCGCTATTCAACCTACTGGAACAATTCGAGTTCTGTATAGAATTAAGTCCTTACACAATGACCTGTTTGTTACACGTCGGTG
>Ga0214473_10008695_pt1 | contig 12000 bp, 10 predicted proteins | sample RVTome_7_FD_203509 | JGI IMG/M metagenome (GOLD analysis project Ga0214473, IMG submission 203509) | Soil microbial communities from uranium-contaminated site in the Upper Colorado River Basin, Wyoming, United States - RVT98D197 | ecosystem: Environmental > Terrestrial > Soil > Contaminated >...
CCGATTACTCGACAACCGACCGGATTTTCTCTCAAAACCAGACCGTCTATATGAAGGTCTGGAGCGATAAACTTGACAAAACCTCCGTCGGCAAGGCCGTGTGGAGTATTTTCGACGGCGACGGGAAGGGACAGGCCATAAATCTGGTCAATAGCAATACCGAGATGATCGGTCGGCTGCTGATGTCCAGGTACGTCCTGCCGTTCGAGGTAGTATCGGTTTTGCTGTTGGCCGCGCTGGTCGGGGCCATCGTAATCGCCAGGAAGGACGAATAATTTGCCGGGATTGACACATTATCTTGTATTATCCTCCGCTTTGTTCTGCATAGGGATTTTCGGCCTTCTGACACGGCGAAACGCCGTAGGCGTGTTGATGTCAATCGAACTCATGTTTAATGCCGTCAATATAAATTTCGTCGCCTTTTCGAGATTTATCGCTCCTGACGCCCTGTCCGGCCAGGTTTTCGCCATATTTATCATAACCATAGCCGCCGCCGAGGCCGCCGTGGGGTTGGCCATAGTGATGCTTCTATACCGCAATTTCCGCGGCATAGAAGTCGATAAAATCAATTTCATGAAATGGTGATATCCATGGTATCGGTAAATTTGAAATCGCTCGGCTGGAAACATTCGATATGGCTCCTATACGTCTGTCTTTTCGTATTCGTCGTTCCATACCTGCTTGATAATGTCATAGAGGCGCCGATCGATCTTTATTGCCTGATATTCCTTGCCGGTTCCATCGCGTTTATTGCTATATACCGACATTTCACATTTTTCGAGATCAGGGCTTCTTTGAACTCCGGTTGGGCGCTGGGTTCAATTATGGCCGTCTTTATCGGATTGGGATTCATCTCTTTCGCCGCGGACGATTCCCGCAAGATCGCCGATTCGCTGGAAAAGGTCGATATGCTCATTATTATATGGCGCGGGGTCGTATTCGGCGGCGCCGCCGGAATCATGATTTCCGCCTTTCCTTTTGTAATCGTCTGGAGATCTTTTGCCGGTTCGAATCCGGGAAAATTTCGCAAATTTTCGACAGCTCTGGCGGCGGGGGTTTCTATAGCCGTCGCATCCTTCTGTAACCATCTGGGGAAAACAGGATTGGATCGGGAGATCATGAATAATCAAATCGAGAAAAATATCGTGGCTGGTTTGCCGACGCTCCTTTCCGGTAATCCGCTGGCGGCTCCCGTGGCCGGGGCGTTTCTATCGGTTTCCGAATTAATGAAATTGCAGGACGAACTTCAGCGGCCAATTCCGGGAGGAAACGAAATCGCCAACACTCCACGTCAAACCGGAGGCGCCAACTGATGATTCCCTACAGCTGGATCATAGCGGCTCTTCCCCTTCTGGGATTTTTAATGATTGTGTTTTTCCTTAACCGGAATAACAAGATCTCCAGTTATTTTTCAATCTCCATGATCCTTATTTCTTTCGTCCTGTCCTGTGTCGTGCTGGTGCAGGTATTGGCCGATCCGACCCCGAAAGAATACTGGGTCGAATGGCTGGTTTTCGGCGATTCCGGATCGACCGGGGCCAAAGTCCCCAGCGCCGATATCGATCTTAGGGCGACGCCCGGAGACGAGACACAAGCGGGGGAAAACCCGGCCGATGAAACCAGCGCCGCAGACAAAAACGAGACGGTTCATGAAGAGAATTTAGGGCACAATGAAAAAGCCCGGGAAAGCCTCGAGAGTACGCAGGTTTCCTTGCCGCACGGCGGGGCGCAATCACGTCTTTCGTTTGATCCGCCGCAACGTCACGGCAGAGAAGGCGCTTTCGTTATCCCCATGGGCATATATATAGATCCGTTGACTGCCGTGATGCTTATGGTTGTCTGCATAGTGGCGGCCCTGGTGCAGATCTATTCCCTCGGTTATATGCACGGCGACCCGCGATTCGCCCGCTACTACGCCTATCTATCGCTGTTCACTTTTTCCATGCTGGGTCTGGTGCTGGCCGGAACTTACGTTTTGATGTTCGTATTCTGGGAGCTTGTCGGCCTGACGTCATATCTGCTTATCGGTTTCTGGTTCGAGAAGAAATCAGCCGCCGACGCCGGTAAAAAGGCCTTTGTCACCACCAAATTCGGCGATCTCGGATTCATGCTGGGATTGGCCATCCTGCTTTTCGCGGTCGGAACGGCCTCCCTGCCCGAGCTCAACTACATGATCGCCAACGGTCAGATACCGGCGGAGATGTTAAGCCTTGTGGTAATATCGGGGATATTGATGTTTGCCGGGGCAGTCGGCAAATCGGCTCAATTCCCGCTTCATGTCTGGCTTCCCGACGCCATGGAAGGCCCTACGCCGGTTTCGGCCTTGATTCACGCCGCCACCATGGTCGCCGCCGGGGTTTATCTGTCCGCCAGGCTGATGGGGATAATCATGGTTTCCGAAACCATGATGTACGTGGTTGCCTCCGTGGGAGCCTTCACCGCCTTCCTCGCGGCCTCCATAGGTCTCGTGCAAAATGATATAAAACGCGTGCTGGCCTATTCGACCGTATCCCAACTCGGTTATATGATGATGGCTCTTGGACTGGCGGGTTACACCGCCGGAACTTTCCACCTGATGACCCATGCCTTTTTCAAGGCGCTGTTGTTCCTCGGCGCCGGTTCGGTTATCCACGCCGTCCACACCAATGATATCCAGTTTATGGGCGGCCTGCGAAATAAGATGAAAGTAACGTCCATCACGTTTCTCATAGCCAGCCTTTCCATTTCCGGCATTTTCCCGTTAGCCGGGTTCTGGTCCAAAGACGAGATATTCGCCACGGCCCTGGCGGGCGGCCACTATATCTTCCTTCTGGTCGGGATTCTTGTGGCCGGAATGACCGCCTTTTACATGTTCAGACTTTATTTCATGACGTTCACCGGCAAACCTCGAGATCAGCATGCCTACGATCATGCCCACGAGTCTCCCAAGAGCATGACTGTCCCGCTGACGATTCTGGCCGTCCTCTCGGTCTGCGCCGGATGGGTAGGTATACCCTGGCTGCACAAAGGGTACTCGTCGTTTGTTTACTACGGCGCGGTTCATCATGTGGAGCCGAGCATAATCCTGATGTTCATATCGCTTCTTGTGGCCGCAAGCGGTATCGGCCTGGCTTATCTTATGTATGTCAAGGGTTCGATCTCGCCCGTGAAGATGGCTCGAAGATTCAAGCCGATATATACGTTCCTTTACAATAAGTGGTATTTTGACGAGCTTTACATGGCCACTATAGTAAATCCCACCTACTGGCTCATGGAGATCATGTTCAAATTCGATCAGCTTGTTATCGACGGCATGGTCAACGGCGCCGGAAAGCTCACCCTCTTCTTCGCCTGGGCATACGAACGGTTCGATACTTATGTTGTCGACGGCGCGGTAAACGGCTCCGGGTATCTCTCCATGTTTTTCGGGAGGAATATCCGCAGGATACAGACGGGTCAATTACAGACCTATGCGCTGGTCGTCTTCTTGGGCGCGGTGGTCTTTATGTTCATAAAATTAATCTGAAGGAGGATTAGTTGGAACCGATCTCATTGCCATTTCCCATACTGACATATATGACCTTTTTCCCCCTAATCGGAATTGTGGCGATTCTCCTCTTGAAAAAAGAATCGCTGGGAGCCATCCGCTGGACAGCCGCCTTTTTCTCCTTCATTCCATTCTTGCTGTCGATATACCTGGTCTGGTTCTATCTGCGGGTGATGGACACCGGGATGCTCTTTAATCTCGGCAGCCTGACGTCCGGATTCGTGTTCGATTTCGCCAGGCCTCCGCAATGGTTTCCCCAGGTCAATATCCAGTATATAATGGGCGCCGACGGTTTATCGGTGCCGATGCTGTTCTTGACGGGCCTGCTTTCTTTCATCTCCATCATAGCGTCGTTCGGAATCAAGGACAGAGTAAAGGAATATTTCGCCTGGTTCCTGCTTTTAGAGACAGGCATGATGGGCGTCTTCTGCGCCCTCGATTTCTTCCTCTTCTACATCTTTTGGGAGATAATGCTGGTACCGATGTATTTTCTTATTGGCGTCTGGGGCGGCCCGCGACGTGAATACGCGGCCATTAAGTTCTTCCTGTACACGCTATTCGGCTCGGTCTTCATGCTGGTCGGCATCCTGGCCCTTTATTTCACCGTGGGAAGTCTCGATATGCTCGAACTGATCAGGCAGAACGGGGTTTACTCGCATCTCTTCCAGATGTGGGTGTTCGCCGCCTTCTTCATCGGGTTCGCCATCAAAGTCCCGGTCTGGCCGTTCCATACCTGGCTGCCCGACGCCCACGTGGAAGCCCCGACCGCCGTATCGGTGATCCTGGCCGGAATTCTACTGAAAATGGGGACGTACGGTATCCTTCGCGTATCATATCCGATGTTTCCTCAAGCGGCGATAGCCTACGCGGTTCCTATCGCCATATTAGGTTTGATAGGCATCATCTATGGCGCCCTGGTTTCCATGGCTCAAAAGGACCTTAAGAAGCTGGTGGCTTACTCGTCGGTTTCTCACATGGGTTATTGCCTGCTTGGTATGGCGGCCATTACCACCGTAGGCATTTCGGGATGTCTGTTCCAGATGTTTTCTCACGGCGTCATCACAGGCGCCTTGTTCTTGCTGGTAGGCGTATTATATGACAGAGCCCACACCAGGGAGATCGCCGCCTTCGGAGGATTGGGAGCCAAGCTTCCCGTCTATACCGGCTTATTCATGCTCTTCGGTATGGCTTCGCTGGGACTCCCCGGTATGAGCGGTTTTGTTTCGGAGTTCATGGTTTTTGTCGGAGCGTTTGCCTCGGGATATATCGGCAAATGGATAGTTGTATTGTCGATTCTCGGAGTGATCCTGACCGCGGGGTATATCCTTCGCATGATCCAAAAAATGTTCCTGGGACAATTTAACTCGAAATGGGAAGGATTGAGCGAAATCAACGGCCGGGAGATTTTTACATTGGTTCCTCTGGCCTTGTTGACGATCGCCATCGGAATATATCCGAATTTATTGAACGTCTTCATAAGAGATACTGTCGATAACCTTGTAAAGCTGATTGTCGGATCATGAATATCTCATTGATAATACCGCAGATTTTCCTGACCCTCTGGGCGGTATTGGTCTTGACGGCCGACTTTTTCAAGAAAAGCGGCGGCCGCAGAGGGCTTGGATACCTTTCCATGTTCGGATTGGGGGTGACGGCCGTTCTGGTTATCCTCACTCCCGACGGTAAGGGCTTTTTCGGCACATATTTATCCGATAGTTACTCCAGACTGTTCAACATCGTCTTTTTACTGGCGGCCATGCTTGCAATCATAGCCTCCGTCGACTTCGCCGAACTCCGGCTTAAACATAAAGGCGAATATTACGGCCTTATTCTTCTGGCCACGATCGGGATGATGTTCCTTTCCGGGGCGGGAGAGTTGATCACGCTTTACGTATCTCTGGAGCTGGCCACCGTTCCGCTATATGTTCTGGCAGCTTATTTGAAAAAGGATCATAAATCCACCGAGGCCGGCCTGAAATACCTTATAATCGGCGGAGCCTCGTCGGGAATTCTCCTGTTCGGGCTGAGCATTCTCTACGGACTGACCGGCGCCACCATGTTGAGCGATATCAGGAGTTGGGATCTGACCTCTCAAGGTCTGCGAATGGGCCTGAATTTCGGATTGATATTATTTATCGCCGGGTTCGGATTCAAACTTGCCGCCGCCCCGTTTCATATGTGGGCGCCCGACGTTTACCAGGGCGCACCCACTCCGGTAACCGCCTTTTTGTCGGTGGCGTCCAAAGCCGCCGGGCTGGTCGCGTTCGTCAGGATCTTTTTCGGTCCCCTGTTCGTCGCCAGAGGCGAATGGATGCCTCTGCTGGAGATCGTGGCGGCGCTGGCTATGGTCATCGGCAACTTCGTCGCCCTCATGCAGACCGATATCAAGCGGATGCTGGCCTATTCTTCAATCGCCCAGGTCGGATACGTGCTGGTGGCCCTGGCCGCCGGAAACAGTCATTCTATCATTGGCATGATGATCTTTCTGCTGGCTTACCTGTTCTCCAATATGGGCGCTTTCATGGTGGCCATAGGCGTATCCAATATGACCGGCTCCGATCGCATCGACGATTACGCCGGCCTGATCCGCCGCAACCCTCTGGCCGCGGTCATGATGACCATTTTCATGTTTTCTCTTGTCGGTATTCCGCCGACGGCCGGTTTTCTGGGCAAATACTGGCTTTTCGCGGCTGCGGTCAGAGCCGAGATCTACTGGCTGGTTGTTGTGGCGGTGCTGACGTCCGTGGTTTCGCTGTTTTACTATGTCAATGTCGTCCGCAAAATGTTTTTCCACCGCTCCGAGGATGAATCGGCGATCCGGTTCGGCCCGACTCTGGGTTTTGGAATCGTGGTTTCCGGTATCCTGGTTATCCTGATCTGCCTGATGCCATCGACGTTCTATCGGTGGGCCGACGCGGCGGCTAAGGTGTTTTTTCCATAGATAATCGCCGGCAGACGACAGAATTCCCCCCTCTGGGATTATGGCCCGGATATCGATTTATGATGGCGATATTTAAATGGATTAATTTCGGGGATTCATCGCTCTTGGCACGATAGAGCCGGACCGTTGTCGAAATCGTGATTTTCGCTTGACACATTTGATCGTCTCCCGAATATTAGGATTCAATGGGCTTCAAAGAGGAATTCAGAAGAACGCTTAGAAACAGGTTTCTGGCGGGAGTTCTGGTCATCGTTCCTCTTTCTACCGCCCTGGCTATTCTTAAATTCGCCGTTGAAGCAATCGATAATTTTATCAGCCCTTATGTCATCAAAATAATCGGAGAGAACTTCAGATATCCCCTCATAGGATTGATCGTGACGTTCGTATTGATCACGCTGGCAGGGGTATTTACGTCCAATTATATCGGCCGCAAAATATACGGCAGATGGGAATTGGTACTTTTGAAAATTCCCCTTTTCAGCGCTCTCTATTCGGCGCCCGGGAAGATCGCAATATTCGAAAATGAGAATCATAGGCCGTTTTCCAAGTCACCGTCGACGTTACCGGTATAAAATTCCCGACACGGGGAGTGCACGATGAATCTGGCGCGGTTTTTCGACAAGGACCTTATCAATATCGATCTCGAAGCCGAAACAAAGCCCGAGGCGGTGGAAATTCTGGCCGATCTTTTCTGCAAAAAGCGGGCAGAAAAAGACAAACAGGTGATATTAGAGGCGGTTATGGCCAGAGAGGAAGTGGGGTCGACCTCTTTCGGGCGAGGTTTCGCTTTTCCCCATGCCCGTACCGACGCTGTCGACGGCATGTACATAGTGGTGGGGATTATCAAAAACGGGATCCGGGCCGACGCTCCGGACGGCATCCCCCTGAAAATCATCTGCCTGCTGCTTACGCCTCGCAATATCTCCAAGCTTTATTTGCAAACATTATCCGGCCTGGCCAATTTCGCCCGCCGTCCCGGAATGCTCGACAATATCGTGGCCGTAAAATCGCCCAAAGAACTGATCAAGCTGATCGAAAATGAGGACATCAGGGTTCAAAAAGTCCTGATTGCGGCGGATGTCATGCTGGAATCCCCTCCCAGAGTCTCCCCCGCCGATTCCCTGAAAACCGTGGCCAATCTGATGTTCAAGCATAAGATCGACGGCGTGCCCGTGGTGGAAAATAGCGGGAAACTCGTGGGCGAGGTCTCCGAAAAAGAGCTTCTAAAATTCGCTCTTCCCGATTATGAAAGTTTCATGACTGGCATGGCCAATCTCCCCGAACTGGAGCCGTTCGAGGATCTTCTCAGGCAGGGCGATAAAATCCGCGTAAAAGACGTCATGAATCGGGATGTCGTGACCATCTCCGAGATATCGCAAGTCGTGGAAGTGGCCGCGTTGATGCTGCTTAAGAACGTCGACAGGGTTATGGTGGTCAGAGACGATAAACTGGTGGGTGTGGTATCCCGATCGGATATCGTATCGAAAATCATCAGGGGATAATATAGATGCTGACCGACCTGGAAAAGCTGACGCCGGAGGCCGCGCGAACGGCGGCCTGGAATTCTCTCTGGACGTTTCCATCGATTATTCTAGCGGCCCTGATAATAGCCTGGGGGGCCGAATCGGCGCAGTTTTTGGTTTCGCAGGCCTTCGCCCTGACTATCCTGGCCTTGATCCAGACATTGCCGGAATTCGCCGTGGAAGGAGTAATCGCCTGGAACGCCGGCAAAATTCCTACGCCGACCAATATCGGGCTGATGACCGCCAATTTCACCGGGGCGTTGCGGCTCCTTGTCGGTCTCGGCTGGCCGCTGATTTTCATCACCACGGTGATATTTAATTTTCGTCGAAATAGGAAATTCGCCGTGGCACAAATAACCCTCGAAACCGAACATGCTATTGAAGTATTCGGGCTTTTCTTGGGATCTTTATACGCGTTCATTATTGTCTTAAAAGGCACTCTGAATATTATCGACAGCGTTATCTTAATAGCGCTGTACCTGGGGTATGCCGTCATATTGTTGAGACTCCCTCCGAAAGACGTGGAAACTATCGAGGATCTCGAAATTGTCCCCAGGTATATATTAACCAGAAAGAAGATATGGAGAAATACGCTTATCTGGCTCTGTTTTATCGTCGGAGGGACAGGCATAATGTTGGTAGCCGAACCATTCCTCGAATCAGCCCTCGGATTATCATTCATGCTCGGCGTTCCGGCCTACATGCTGATACAATGGCTGGCTCCGTTTCTTTCCGAATTCCCGGAGAAGGTCTCGGCTTTTTACTGGGCCAGAAGCATTGTCAAAGCCCCCATGGCGCTTATGAATATGGTCTCTTCGGGAATCGCCGAATTCACCCTTTTGATCGCCATCATACCGATAATCTTTTGCATATCTCTGGGGAGCTTCGACGCCGTCGATTTCGATTGGGCGCACCGGGCCGAAATCCTTCTGACCGCCACACAGGCGGTCCTGGGAGTCGTCATCCTCTCTAAGATGAATCTCCAATGGTTTGAGGCGCTGGGCTTGTTCGGCCTGTGGACTTCACAGATCTACTACCAGTTTAGTTTCAGCAGCGTATATCTTCCGTTTGCGGCAGATCCGACCCTCCATTCCGCCCTCTGGGATTTTTCTCATATCGCCATTCTGGAAAAATATATCCTCATATACTGGATCTGGATCGTTGTTGAACTGCTGTTGATCCTGGCGATCCTCAGGAAAATCCCACTGCTGCCGGCGTTACGATCTATTCTGGCATCCGTCCGAAGATAACCGACCGGACACGCGAAACCTTAACCGAATAATTACAGTATAATGGTGCGAGAAAACAAGTGAGCGACACCGGAGAGCGAGTCAGGTTTGTCTTGACCTCCGGTTTTGGAATGTTGTATTTTTAATTGAGGTGAACATGAACACGATCAAGACAACATTATTGCTGGCGATCCTGACAGCTATCTTACTGGTGATCGGATTTTTCATAGGCGGCCGCCAGGGAGTAACGTTGGCCTTTTTCATGGCCATTATCATGAATTTCGGCGCTTATTGGTTTTCCGACAAAATCGTGTTGAAAATGTATGGCGCTCGAGAGATAGCCGAGGGCGACAATCCCCGTTTGCATAGCATCGTCAGATCGGCTTCGCAGATAGCCGGCCTGCCCATGCCCAGGGTCTATATAGTTCCATCTCCCGGTGCCAACGCCTTCGCCACAGGAAGAAATCCCGAGCACGCGGCGGTGGCGGCTACGGAAGGGATATTGCAGATTTTAAATGATGATGAACTAACGGCCGTCATGGCCCATGAACTCGGGCATATTCGCAATAGAGATACGCTGATCAGCGCCATCGCCGCGACCATCGCGGGGGCCATATCGTATATCGCTTTCATGGCCCATTGGATACCTTTCATGGGATCGGATGACGACGATTCGCGGGGCAATATTGTCGCGGCATTGCTGGTCGCTTTTCTGGCTCCCGTGGCGGCGGCGCTGGTGCAGATGGCTATTTCGCGGCAACGTGAATTCATGGCCGATAGAGCGTCGGCCGAAATTTCCCGAAAACCGCTTTCCCTGGCCTCGGCGCTCGAAAAACTTCATTTCGCCGCCAGAAAAATCCCATTGAAGGCAAATCCCGCGTCGGCCCATATGTTCATCGTCAATCCTTTGTTCAAGAAAGATATTTCGTCGCTTTTCTCCACCCACCCGCCCGTTGAAGAACGAATCGAACGGCTGCGAACGTACGCCGGGGAGGGCTCTAACTGAGATCTTAGATGGATTTAAAATTCTGGCTTGAAATCCTTTTCATACTTTTTCTGGTACTCATTTCCGGTATCTTTGCCGCTTCCGAGATCGCCATAATCGCCGTTCGCAAGAGCCGTATCAAAGAATTGGCCGGATCAGGAGACTATCGAGCCGGGTTCGTCGAAAAACTCAAGAACAATCCGGATGGTTTTTTCGCCATAGTCCAGGTCGGCAAGACAGTGACCGATTCGGCGGCCAGCGCTCTGGCAGGAGCGACTGCCGTCCTGGTCATAAAACCCTTGATTGAATCAATACCGATAGTGGCTGTGAATAAGGCCGCTGGGACTATTTCGATCGCGTTGGTCGTAATTGTCATTTCTTATCTCTTTCTGGTCCTGGCCGAACTGGTCCCGAAAGCTCTGGCCATCAGAAACTCTGAGCGAATAGCGCTTTTTGTGGGACCCGGCACCTGGTGGTCCCTGCGGATCCTGGGCCTGGTCATCAGGTTTCTCTCATGGTCCACCAATCTCTGCCTGAAAGGTCTGGGGATTTCCCGGGAAACCAGGCGCGACGCCGCGGCCACCGAGGAGGAGGTCAAGATCATACTGACCGAGGGATTGAAACAGGGGATTTTCGAACCTCACGAACATGAACTTATTCATTCCGTTCTCGAGTTCTCCGACCTCGTAGCCCGCAACGCCATGACTCCCCGCACCGAAATCGTCGCCGTCGAGATCAACCTGACGCCGGAGGAGGTCCTGAAGGTAGCGACCATGGAACCGTATTCCAGGCTGCCCGTTTACGAAGGTAATATCGACAATATCAAGGGTATCCTCAGCGTGCGTGATCTGCTCAACATATTCCGGACCGGCGGGCTGATTATCTTGAGAGATATAATGCGCGAACCCCTTTTCCTCCCCGATTCCAAAAAAATATCGGAAATCCTCAAAGATATGCAAAGAGAGAAAACGCATATAGCAATCGTTATCGACGAGTTCGGGGGAACGGCGGGGATTATCACGCTGGAGGATATCCTCGAAGAAATCGTCGGAGAGATTCAGGACGAATACGACAGGGAAGAAGACGATATCTTAAGACAGCCTGACGGCTCTCTGGTTGTTAGAGGATTTGTCGACGCTTACTTGATCGGCAAGAATTTCGGAGTCAAGCTCCCCGACGGAGATTTCGAATCGGTGACGGGGATGCTGATGGAGAAGCTCGATAGAATCCCGGAATTGGGAGAAATGATCCAGATAGCCGGCCTGCGGTTCACCATTCTGGAAAAAGAGGGTCACCGAGTTTCCGGAGTCAAAGTCGAAAAGCTGTCAATGCCGGATAAATAGCTTCGACCGGATATAATTATATCGAGACGCCGAGGATTATCTTATTCTCATCCGATCCCTGTCATTATTCCATCGTACCCATTCGCTATTCTCGTCGGGATCATCCAGAACGAATGGGCCTTTGAATACCACCCGCCCTTGAGACGTAATTATCATTTTCTGTCCGGCTTCGACGGTTTCAATAAGAGTGTTCAGCGAATCGTTTTCCGCCGGCTCCGTTTCGCAGGGATGTTTGTTGCCATCGTCATTCGCCGCGGCCTTGGCATATCCGGAATAAATTCGCCTGCTCGATGTCAATTTGCCGGCATAGACTTTTATCTCCTGGGAACAGTCCTGACCGGCGCTGAAACGCGAGGCAGCGTTTTCAGAGCGCACCGTTACAATCGGCAATTCGGCGCCGGCGCTTTCCCCGTCCGATAGGAACACCGCCCACATGTCGCCGAAAATTAAATC
>Ga0214473_10008696_pt1 | contig 12000 bp, 15 predicted proteins | sample RVTome_7_FD_203509 | JGI IMG/M metagenome (GOLD analysis project Ga0214473, IMG submission 203509) | Soil microbial communities from uranium-contaminated site in the Upper Colorado River Basin, Wyoming, United States - RVT98D197 | ecosystem: Environmental > Terrestrial > Soil > Contaminated >...
GCGCCTGCTCGCCATGCACGTGCGCGGGCATCTCGGCGGCGGTCAGCACGTGCGTCTTCGCGCCGCCCGTCTCCTCGGGCGTGTCGAAGTCTGGATCGCCCGCATTGAGTCCCACCAGCATCCGCCCAGCCGCGATGGCCTGCCACGTGCCGTACCCGAGCAGCGTCGCTGGGTTGGTCGACACGACTGAGAGGAAGACGCCGCCGATCGGGAACGCGGCGCCAGCCGGCGCCGTCGCCGCCGTCCACTCGGTCCCGGTCCAGGTGTAGAGCGTCCCGCCGGCGATGCCTGGCTGCCCGACGGTGATGCCGTCGATGGGCAGCTCGCCAACCGCGCCGGCCGCCACCATCGTCATGTTGCCGAGGAATGCCATGCGACACAGCTACACCACCGGGAAGAAGGGCACGAGACCCGATACGTCTTCCACTTCGATCTCGAGCCACCCGACCTGGGTGGGGCTGTAGGCCGCCGGCACGTCATCGAAGACCGGCGGGGCGCCCGCGCCGTCGATTCGCGCGAAGTCGAAGTTGATGACGTCGGTCATGCGCAGCTTGCCGCCGATCTGCGCCGCGTGGCCGGCGGTGATCGCCACGTTGGCGCCCACCACGAGGGTCGCGACCACCGTGACTTGGCCCGCCGCCACGAGGAGGCTGTGGGCGCGCGTGAGCGTGATGTCCCCGTCCTCGGCTACTGGCGGACCCGCGATGCGCACAGTCGCGGAATCGGTGACGGTGAGCCCCGCCGTCACCGCACCAAGCGTTGGCGCATCGATCGCCACGCCGGCGTAGAGCGCGAAGCTGGTGGCCCCGCCGCCGAGGAAGGTCACCGTGCGCGAGAGGTCGATATTCCAATCGTTGAGGCTCGCGTTCGCGAGCCCCGTGTGCGCCCCGGCGGTCCACAGGAGGCCGGTCGGGGTGCCGGAGGCGTTCACGCGCTGGGTGACGATGACAGCGGTGGCGCCTGAGTTGCCGGAACTCAGTTCAATCTGCAAGACCTCGGCAGGGCTGAGTCGGATAGTTCCGCCGCCGCTTGCCAACGTAAGCCTCTGTGCGCCAGTGGCGACACGCCCGTCCGTCCCGTCGTTGTACATCTGGATGTACTGCGTCCGGTTCCCGGCGACCGACATATCCGCGGCGGAGAAGATCGAGAACCGCGGCGTCGCGACGGCGGCCAGGCCGTGCTCGTTCGCGATGTTCGCTGTCGTCGTCAGGAGGATGTTGCCGCTCTGCGCGGCGCTGTTCACGCCGGTGGCCACGTGTAGCGCGTTGTTCGCGCTCGCCGTGGCCCAACGCGCCTGCACGTCGGTGCCACTACCGATCGCGAGGGAGACATTGTCGAGGATGGTTGCCTGCGCCGAGAATACGATGCCGGCGTCAACGGCGATCGTGGAGGCGTTGGAGACGGTTATCACGGTCGCGCCGTTGCCACGCACGATGAGCAGCGACTGTCCCGTGTCGGCGCTCAGGACGCGCGTCGCGAGCCCTGCGAGCGCCAGCCCGTTCGCGCGGTTCCCCACCGTCACCAGGTTCGTCGTCGTCGGGAGCACCGACATGGCGGTGCCGGCGTCGTCCCACCGGATCACGCCGCGCGCCCCCGCGCCGTCGCCCAGGCCCGTGCGCGTGATGACGTCGCCGCCCGCGAGACCGCTGGCGGCGAGCGCCGCGCCCGTCTGGACGTAGACGCTGCCGCCCAGGCCGGCCGCGCCGGTCCCATTCGCGACGATCATTTCCAGCCGCGACGAGGCATTCACCCACGCCACGCTGACGTCGGGCGCGCTCCCGAACTGCAGCGTGCCGAAGTCGGTCAACCGGTAGGTCGTCGGGCCGAACAGCACGCCGGTCGCCAGGTCGCTATGAATCCACAACGCGAATCCGTCGCTGCTCCACAGTTCCAGATCCCCGCCGATCGGTGGCTGTACGCCCTCGGTGAACACGTTGGCGAACGCCAGCGCACCCGTCCCCAACGTGAACACATTGTCCGCGTAGGGCACCACGTTCCCGTGCGCGCCGCCGCCGACCCCAACGCCGGGCTGCAACGTGATGGTGCCGCCCGCGCTCGGGCCGCCGCCCACCGCGTCGCCCGCGCGCAGCGTGACGGCGTTTCCAACCCCGGCGGCGGTCGTCTCCACGCCAAGAGTGATATTGGCGTTCAGCCCATAGCCTACGCGGATCTCGACGATGCCGAGGTCCGCCGCGGCCTGCTGCACCCGCACCGCGTTGGTGAAGTCATGCACCCGCGGGTGCGACACCGTCGCCGGCACGGCGGCGTTTATTGTCACGTCGGGCCGGATGAAGACGGTGGCGTCCGGCATGCGCTAGACCTCCACCCGGATCGGGCGGAAGGTGATCCCCACCGACAGTGCGCCGCCCGCACCCGCCGTCTTGGCGGCCGCCGAGCGATTCACGAGCGTCACGTGCAGTTCACGCGTCCCGTCGAGGTCGATCGCGGGCAGCCCCAGGTTGTGCGCGTCGTAGTAGAAGGGTCCGGCGCCAGCGACCTGGATCCCATCCCCTTCGGCGAAGCGCACGCTGCCGAGGTACCGCGTCAGGTCCATGTCGGCATTGCGGAACCCGTCCGTCGCGTAGAACTGCACCTCGTATGCGAGGCGCTCCGTCGCGATGATCGTCACGTCCTCGATTGCGCCCTCGTTCGCCGACAGGCCCACGACGTTCTCGTTCTCGGCCGCGTTCTGCGCGAGACCGTCGGTGAAGGCGGTGTCCTTGTCGGTCTGGAGCCGCGTCGCGGGGAGCAGCGGAAGCGTGGCCATTACCCAATCACCTCCGCGAATGCGAGCTGCCCGTCCGCGCCGGCGGGCACGATCGCGCCGATCGCGCCGCGATAGTTGAGGGGCAGCGGATCCAACGAGCCGCCCGGCGGCACCGGCAGCAGGAACCCGGTGCCGAACGCGCCGGGCGCCGCCGCCGTCAGGAAGAGATCGATCGGCCGCATGCCAGTGTTCTGGAGGATGAGGCGCTTCCGCAGGTCGCGCGCCGCGATGGCCCCCGTGATCCCGGCCGACGTGATCGCGACCCGGCCCACGAGCCCGGTCGCGCCCGCGTCCGTGACCTCGACCGTATTCGTCCCGGCCCCGTCCGCGTTGTTGACACCCCGGAACAGCCGCCGCGTCCCAGCACTGTCAGGTCCCCCGATCGCCACCTCGTCGTCGGCGAGGTCCAGGTTGACCGCCACGACGATCGGGGCCCCCGCGAGCGACACGAGGAGCGCTGGGCCCGTAGCCGTCAGCGCCCAGCCGATGCTCTCGACGGCGGGGCCGCCGAAGGCGGGACCGTTCAGCCCCTGCACGATGCCAGCGTCGGTCGCCATTTTCTACTGTTGGTCCGTCATCGTCGTGCGGACCTGGAGGCCCGCCTCATCCACGGTCGGCTGGTACACCCAACCGCCCATCCGCGCGGCCACCGTGAGCGTGGGATCGATCCCCAAGTTCCGCACGTTCAGCCGCACCTGATCGCCGCTCTTCAGGTGCACACACAACGGTCCCGGTGTCAGGATCGTGAACCGTGGCCCCGCCCAGAAGTTGGCGGTCGCCGCCGCAAGCGGCTGCACGCCGAAGGTCGGCTCGAAGGGCGGCACGGGACGTCCATTGACCGTGACCTGCCACCCGAGGTCGAGCGCGGCCACGGGGCCCTGGAGGCAGTCCACGCCCCAGACGTTGAGGATCCCGCGGTACTTCTGGGGCACCGTGAAGTCGAGGATGAGCGTCGTGACGCCCACGGGCGCGGCGATCGGCGGGTCGCCCGAGGCCACGGTGCCGGTCCCGACGTGCCGATCGAAACAGATCGCGGTCAGCGGCGGATCGACGTGCGACGGCCGCCGCGCCGCAAGCTGGATGTTCAAGAACATCTGCATGAGCCGATCGCGCAGATGGAAGATCAAGTAGTCGATCGCGCACCGGATCCCATCGATCGGCGGCGGGGGCGGCACCGTACTCGGCACGGCCGGTACGGTGCGCGCCTGCGCCGCCTTCTGGGCCCCCAGCGCCCCCGGCAGGAACACCGGGGCCTGCTTGCTCCGCCGCAGATAATGCGGCGACCGCGAGCCATGCGCACTGAAGCGATTAGGGCCGATGGGCATGGAGGGGATTACCGCGCGCGCGTGAGGTCGAGCTGGTTCGCGTCGAGGATCCGATAGCCCATGAAGACGACGTCGACATCGAGGTCGGCGCCCTGCACGTTGTCGAACCGGAAGAAGACTTGACTGGTCCGGGCGAAAAAGCGCGGCTTCGGCAGGAACAGCGCCGCGGCGCTCGCGGGATACGTCGCCATGCCCTGCCCGCCGAAGGTGAGCGGCTGCTTGTTCCGCATAAACTCGCGGCCCGTCCCGCCATCGCGGATCGTGAAGCGGATCCCGTTCGGCTGAATCACCGGGGGCGCCGCGACGGTCGCGGCCTGCGCCAAGAGCGCCACCCCCACGAAGTCGCCTTCGGTGCCGACCGTCATCGTGCCGAGCGTGTCGATGGCGGCCGCCACGACGCGCAGCGGCGTCACCGCAAAGTCGAGGTAGAAGAACTCTTCATCTCGATTGAGGTTGACGCCCAGCAGCTCCGTGAGCGCGTTGACGACGCTGCCGCTCATGTGCTTGAAGCCGGCCAGCAGCGCCTGCACGATGGGGACCGACGCGCGGAACCCCGCCTTCGTGAGGCCGACCTCGATCTGCTCCGGGGTCGGCATGGGGACGAGCGTGTCCATGAAAAAACTCCTGCGGCTACTCGCCGCACATCCGGGCGGCCAGCTCGGCCGCGGTCAGGCCGCCAAACGCGGCCCGCTCGAGGTCTTCGGGGTTGGCCGCGGCACGCGCCGCGCGCTCGTCTCGGGTCAGTCCACGGGCCAGCGAAACGGAGGGCCGGTCGCGTCGCGTCACCACATCGCCTTCGCGCACCGCCACGGGGGCGTACCGGCTATGCCCGCCGGTCTCGGCGTCGCGGTCCACGATGATGGCGCGCCGGTGGCCCTCGGCATCGACATAGGTCTGCCACACGTCGCCTTCAATCCCGGCGTAGTCACCGCGGATCCGGCGGCCGTCGGCGTCTTCGTAGTCGACGCGCGCGTTCTGCTCGATGATCACGCGATCCCCGAGACGGAACCGCGACGGCGTCGCAGCCTCGACGGCCTGCTGTGCCTGGGCGCGGGCCTTCTCGCGCGCACGCTGCTTCCGGAGCGCCGCGTTCTGGCGCGCAATGGCGGGGTGCTCCGGCGGCAACTGCCCCTGCATGTAGCCGTCGTAGATCGGGAGGTGCGCGCGGGGGTGCTCGGGCGAACTCGGGCGCGGCGCGACCCGCGGCCGCAGCCCAACCGCCTCACCCTCGCGGACCAGGTCCAAGATCGCCGGCGGGACCGGCGTCTCTTCGGTGACGTTGGTGATGAGATCGCTCATGATTTTTGCCCCCTCGCATTCCCGGGCTTGGGGGTCGCCGTTTTTATTGAACAGCGGCCCCCAAGCCCGGGGCTGCTTGATGTAACATCAAGCAGCCCAAGGACTTAGCTACATGACCTCCTGACCGAACTCGCCATCCAAGAAATTCCAGCAGTCGCGGTTGCTGCCCATGCCGGCGATGCCGACACCGTTCAGCTCCCCGAAAAACGCCTGCTGGGGCGGGATGGCGATCCGCCGCTTCTCGATCGAGAAGCGGCTGAAGAACGCCGGCACGCCCGATGTGGCCGTCTGGAAGTTCGTGGCGGCGCCGTTGCCGTCCGCCGCTGCGAACCCTGCGATCCCCACGCCGGCCGGCAGGTAGAAGCCCGGCACCTCGACGTAGTTCTTCACACCCACCCGGAGCCGGTACCAGCTGTTGTAGAGCAACAGCTTGAGGTCCGGCAGGATGTTGGTGTCGATGGCCACCGCCTCGCTAAACACGAGACGGAGCCCGTAGATCACGGCCAGCTTGGGGGCCGAGAGCTGACCGCCGCCAGTGATCTGGCTGAAGAAGTCGCGCTCGTTCTTGCCCGCCAGGTTCTGGAAGAACCGGTGCTGGACGTTCGGACCGGCAGCGAGCACCGTCACCCGATCGTAAATCGGCTGCACGATGGGCTCGAGGACTGCCTGCCCGAAGCTGAAGGGCGAACCCATACGCCTCGGCATAACTCAAACTCCTTTGGATCCGGTGGCAGTGGGGTCACCACCGCTTCGCCTCCGGCACCCGCCGGGTCGGATCGTGCTGGAACCACTCACGGTTCTGGCGGACCACCGTGGTCCACACAGCACGGGCCGCGCAGGCCCCTTTGCATCAGTCTGTTCCGGGCCGCGCAGGCCCCTGCGATCCGCGACTAGAACGTGGGACCGAACGTCTGCTGCGCACTCACTTCGTCCTCGGTGTGCCCGAAGACCCCGGCCTCCACCTGGGCCTGCGTGCCCAGATGCCCGAACACCCCGGCCTCCACCTGGGCCTGCGTCCCGAGCCCCTGGAGCTGCACGTAGTCGTTGAGCTGCACGTAGTCGCCGAACAGTCCGGTCGCCTGACCGACCTGCGTCACGACATTCACGGCCGCCGCGACCATGCCGCCCGTGGCCACACTCTTCCCGAGATTCCGCATCCCGGCCGCACTGAGCCCCCACCCGAGCAGGGCCCCCGCCAGCGCCGTCACCAGCGGACTCGCCACGCGGGCCGCCACGCCCGTCTTCAGCATCTCCGGCACGAACGTCTGCTTCAGCAGCCACCCCGCCAGGGCCGACGAGCCGACCGCGCCGATCGCGAGGCTGCCCGCCGCCTGCCACGTCCCCATCGACATGATGTCGCCGATGAAGCCGTTGGGGTTACGCCGACGCGCGCGCGCGCGCAGCGTCGAGCGCCGCACGGGCCGCGTGTAGCGCCGACGCCCACGCTTGGTGGCCCGCACGTGCCCACGCCGCCCGTAGCTCCGGCCGCCCCGCGAACGGAACCAGCCGCGCGCGTTGCGCCGCCGACGCGAACGCGGACGCGCGTTGTGCCGACGACGCCGACGCTTCGGCGCCACCGCCACCGGATTGGACCGACGCCGACGGTGCGCCCGCCGCCGCGGATTGCTCCGCCGCACCCGCTTCCGCCGCCAGCCCTTCAGCGCCGCCGCGCGACGCTTGCCCTTCCCTGCCCCCCGGCGCCGCGTGTACGTGCGGCGACGGCGCTTAGTCTTCGCCATCTCACTACCTCCACGCCGCGTACGACGCGGCTTTCGCCGGGGGTGGGCCCGCGTCGAACGCCGACGCGCCGCCTTCCGACGAGACTTGTTCGATGCACGCTTGAGGAACTGCCCCCGGGGACCGCGCCGCGCCATGCGGCGCTTCTTCGCGCGCTTGGCGGCACGGCGCTTCTTCGCGCGCGGGGGGTTCAGCAAGAACAACATCTACCCTCCTAGCCCCTCATCCAGTCCCGGACGACCATGCGCTTCCGGGCGCCGGGCTTGTTGATGATGATGGTCATCTCGCCGTCAGGGGTCGTGGCGAGCATCGCCTCCGGCGCCTCGATCGCATGCCGATAGGGCGTACCCTTCTTGTTCGAGTCGCGGAACTTCCCCTTCCCGTTCACGCTGTAGCTCACGTCTTCGGCCTTGCCGAGACCCACGAGGAAGCGCGTGCCGGGGGCATCAGTCTCGCCCCACGGATCGAGGCGGATCGCGTCCGCCTCCACGTCGTGGAACTCGCAGTACCGCGCAATCGCCTGGTTGAATTCCTTCCGCTCCGCCGGCGTGAGCCGCTGCTCGCGCGCGAATTTCTCCAGATGCGCCGGCAGCGGGTTCAGGATCGCGAGCATGGGGGGATTCGTGCGGTGCTTCGCCGCGACCTGGTACGCCCGGCCCTGGAAGGTCTTCGTCATCGGCCAAGATCCTCGAGCGCCCCGCCCGGCCCGAACGTGCTCGGCATCAGGCGCACGCGGTCGATCTTCGGAATCGCGTTGAACGCCGCCAGCATCGCGTCCCGCTGCGCCGCGGTGAGGCCGCAGTCCGCCAACGGATTCCGCACCGTGCCGCCCATGAGCTTCGCCCACCACCCCTCGTTGGCGCGTGCACGACTCGCGTTCTCGTAACACGAGAAGGACGCGAGGATCTGCCGGCGCTCGCTGTCGGTCATCGCGCCACCGGCGGCGACCTTCTGGGTGACCGCAACCGCCGTGGCGGCCACGGACTCGCCGACGCGCGCTCCAGACGCGGCCGGGCCCACGCCGCCGACCTCTTCGGGGTTGAGATCCTTCCAGTTCTGATAGGCGCGCCACGCGGCCCACGCGAGCGCGCCGAGCGCCGCAATCCCCGTCACGTTGCGCACCGCGCCGGTGAGACCGGCGACTTGTCCGCCGACCCCGACCGCGAGGCCCACGGCCGCCGGAACCATCACATTCGACTGCGTCACGGCAGCCATCGCTGAAAGACTCTCGGCGATGCCCGACACGCCCGGGTTCCGCAGCACGGCGCCCGGCGCGATCACCGGCGTCATGCGCACGGGGTGCGCCATCGTCGGCAAGCGCGTCGCCGCGAAGGGGCGGCCCACCGCCGGCGCGTTGCTCGTGCCGAGCACGCGCGCCGCGAACGCGCGGGGGTAGTTCGTGGGATGCGCCTCGGCGGGGAACATGCGGTTGAGTCCGCCCTTTACTCGATCGCCTAGACCGTACTGAGTGTCCACCACCCAGGATCCGAGGCCCGACAGCGTGTGCCCAATGCTCGCATAGCCGAGGCCGCGCGGGCGTGCCGCGCTCGGCCAGTTGATGGGATAGCGGAACGTGGCCACGGTTAGCGCCTCCCCCCGAACATCTTCACGGCGACGACGGCCGCGATGGCCCAGCCCCACCACGGCACGCGCTGCAGCCTCGTCAGCGGCGTCGGTACGAGGTGCTCCTGCACGAAGTCCACACCCGTCGGCCCAATCGTGCCGCCGGCCGCGATCGGGAGCCCGCGCGCCGTCTCGGGAAGGCGGGGAGCCGGATAAATAAATGTGCCATCCGGTCCGATGAGGATCGGCCCACCCGGACACGCCTTGATCGCGCCCGGCGTCCAATACGGCTCCGTGCGCACGCCCGGCGGCACGACCGTATGGGGGTCACCCCATCGATCGGTCGTCGTGCGCGGCCACGGCTGCGGCGAGCAGAAGTCGAGATCGACGCTGATCGGGCACGGCTGCGGGCACTGGCTCGGCGGCAGCAGGTCATTCATCGGCGACGGCGCTGGCGGCGCCGGCGGGCTGATGAAGTCGTCGTAGTAGAGCTGGCTCACGCGCGGCGCCCCCGGAAGAGCATCCACACGAGTCCACCGGCCAGCACCACGCCGCCGCCGATGATGGCCCAGCGCGGGATGCCGAGCATGCCCGGTGCGGGTAGCGAGGCGGTGGGCGGCGTCGTCATAAGGACCGAGGGGGCGATGGGTGTGGCGATCGAAGTCATCTGGCTCGGGGTGAGTGTCGTCTGCGTCAGTTGCGTACCGATCTTCGATTCCACGCCGAGCGCCTCGGCGGCCCGGCGGAGCCGCACCGAGATGTTCGGGCCGGTCTCGTCTGCGGACCCGCCGCCCTGCCAGAGCCCGATCGCACGACGCAGCGTGTCGAGTTCCGCGATCAGCGCGGCGTTGTCCCTGACGCTCGCGATCGATCGCAGGCGCGCGGCCTCCGAGCTGTAGAGCGCGAGCTGGGTCGCCGTCGGCTTGGGCACAATGGCGAAGAGGGGCAGCATCATGATCGACGTCCCAAGCCCCCGATACCCCGCCGCGTAGACGCTCATCGCCGCCTCCCGAGCGTGAGCGCCAGCACGATCGCGAGCCCCGCCCCCACCGCGAGCACCATCGGGGAGCCGAGCATCCCGGCCACACCGGCCGCCGACCGCGGCATCCCGCCCGGCACACCAGACGACACGCTCACCGCGTTCTGGACCGCGGCCGCTTGCTGCGCCGCCACCGCCGCCGCCTGCTGCGCCGCCGCGGCTTCCGCCGCGCGCGCGGCCTCGCGCTCCGACGCGTGCCGCTCACGCTTCTGCGCGTCGCTCTGCTGACGCCACCCGAAGTACGTCGTCGTCAGCGCCACGCCCGCCGTGAGCCCGGCTGCCACCACGCTCGCCCACTGCCCGAGGCCTCCGTATGTGACGAGGCTCGAGTTCGGCCGCACCGTCGGCAGCAGCGTGGGGAAGTCCACTACGCGGCCTTCCGCCGGCGACGCATCGCCCACAGCGCCAGGACGCCGAGCCCCACCGCCGCCGCGCCGATCATCAGCATCGTGGACCCGCCGCCGGTCTCGGCCTCTGGCGCCCCGCCGCCGGGGGTCACGGGCGGCAGCCCCGCCCGCGCGCGTGCCGTGTTGAGCGCCTGCGTCTGCGCGAGCGTCGCGATCTGCGCCGCCTGCTCGATGATCGTCTTGGCGAGGTCCGCGCCACCGTCGCCCAGGTGCCCGAGCTGGATGTAGTCGGCCACGCCGGAGAGCGCCGACGTCTTCACGCCGTGCGTGCGCACCGTGCCGCCGACCGTACCCATGCCGGCCCAGAACGCCGTGCCGGCCACCACGTGGGGATCCTCCGCCACCGTCGTGGGGCGGTAGCCCGGCATGGGGCCCTGCGCGTAGGCGTGGCTCTCGATCGCGCCCAGCCCCGCGAAGCGGTCGCGCTGCTGCGCGTACGTGTTGCTCATCACGGCGCCGATCCCCGTCCGACCGGACGGGTAAGAAGCGCGACCCCAGCCCGAAATACCGGAGGGCGCGGGATCATTCGCGAGGATCGGCAGCTCCTCGAACCACGAGTCGTCCTCGCGCGCCATCGCGTTGCCGCGACTCCGCGCTGCCGGGATCCAGTCGCCCATACCGTCGCCTCCCCGCTCGTAGGCGGCCATCTGCGTCTGCGCGGCCAGCGCCGGAAGCGTCGGTCCCTCGCCCACCGGCACGAACTCCCGGGCAAAATACTTGGGCGGGTGCCACCCGACCGGCTGCTTCGGGCGCTTTGCGGTCTCGCCGTTCATGATGGGGTCGAGCGTGATCCACTCACTGCCGACGCGCGCCTGAAGGAAGATATGCGACCACTGGGTCGGCGCCTTCCGGTCGGCCTTGATGATGACGGTGCGCACGGCCGCGGGACCGAGCAGCGCCCGCACCAGCGACGCCTCGACGATGACCTGGCCGTCGCAGTCCTCGATGTACGATCCGCGCTGTTGAATCGAGCGGATCGCCGCCGGCGCCGAGGTCAGCAGCTCGATCTCGCCGGGATCCCGCACGTACGGCATGTGGCGCTGCACCCACGCGTGCACGGCTTCCAGCGCGTCGCGGTGGCCACGGGCGCCGGCCTCCCCCACGATCTGCGCGGCCTGCTGCCGCACGAGGGGATCGGCGGCGCCGTCGCGGATCAGCGCGTTGATCGCCTGCAGCGTTTCCCGGGCGTTGCGCTCGGGATTGCCCGACAGCGGCCGCAGGTAGATGCGGTCCATGGCCGGCGTGACGCGCGCGAGGACGGCGGCGGGGAGCGTCATCGGCTCGGCCCCGCTTCGATGATCACGCGGCGACGATTGCGCTTCCGGCACCTTTTGCAGTGGTAGCGCAAGTACACCGTGACCGACTGCTCCATGCGGTGCGTCGGAAGCTCGAGCGCGACCAGGAAGCCGCCGCAGCCAGAACAGCAGAACTCCAGGTCGTTCGGCACGGACTCGCTGACGGCCCGCCCGGGTACGCTCACGGTGTCCAGCGCGTGGTCGGTGGTCGGCATGCGAAACAAAAAAAGGGCCACGCCGACTCGTGGTCAGCGTGGCCCCTCAGACGGGCCCGGGCGGTGGGAGCGCGGCTCCCGCTCGTGTGTGCGCGTAGAATAGGGCGACCGTCGAGAGGGTGTCAACACCCAGAATTAGGATTTCGACCGTCGGCTCTTGATGTTCGCCCACGCGCTCTTCAGGAACGGCAGCGCCATCTTCAGTGCGCTTGAGCCCGCCGCCGCCCCCTCGAGCATCGGCATCGTCTGCTCGAGCAGCGTGAGCGCGTCCTCGAAGGTGTCGGTGAACCGTGCGAGCTGCTCGGTATTGCGGTCGAGCGCCTCGCGCGTGGCCTTCAGGCTCTTCCGGAGAT
>Ga0214473_10008697_pt1 | contig 11999 bp, 9 predicted proteins | sample RVTome_7_FD_203509 | JGI IMG/M metagenome (GOLD analysis project Ga0214473, IMG submission 203509) | Soil microbial communities from uranium-contaminated site in the Upper Colorado River Basin, Wyoming, United States - RVT98D197 | ecosystem: Environmental > Terrestrial > Soil > Contaminated >...
GAAGCCGATGCCGAAGATGTCGATGGCGAGGCGGTAGGGGTTCTCCTTCACGACCGCGATGGAGCGGTCCTGGTAGTGCTTGTAGATCTTGATGGCGAAGGTGCTGGAGACGCCGTGGGACTGGAGGAAGACCATCACGTCCTTGATCTGTTTCTGCTCCACCCAGGCCTTGGCGACTCGCTCGCTGCGGACCGGGCCGATGCCGTCCACCTCGCGGAGTCGCTCGGGTCCCTGCTCGATCACCTCCAGGGTCGCGAGGCCGAAGTGCGCGACGATTCGCTTGGCCATCACCTTACCCAGGCCCCGTACCATTCCTGAGCCGAGGTACTTCTCGATGCCGACGAGCGTCGCTGGCTGCACGGTCACGTAGCCGTCGGCCTTGAACTGCTCGCCGTACTTCCGGTCCACGTTCCACTGGCCGCGCAGGCGCAGGTTCTCGCCTGGCTGGACGCCAAGGAGGTTGCCCACGACCGTGACGAGGCCTTTCTTGCCCGGGACGGCGAGCCTCACCACGCTCCAGGCATTCTCCTCGTTCACGTAGGTGACGCGCTCGAGGACGCCCTCCAGGGTTGTCGCGTGCGCGCCGGCTCTCGGGCCCTGCCCTGGTCGGTCCATCGTCTCGCGGCTCCCCACGCCCCCAGACTGCCATGGGACGGTGCCAATCTGCGGCCTCACCGCCGCTCGCACGGGCAGGTCAGGTGGAGGGGATGCCGGTTATCCGCCGCGATCCGCGGGTTGAAGTTCCTACCGCTACCGTGAGCTGGGGGGGCTGGACGCCGCCCCCCCCCCGTGGACAGCAGCAGGTGCCGCAGCAGGGCTCGGGCCGGGCAGGATTCGCTGTAGGATGGCAGACCATGAGTCTACTGACTGGAGTAGCCTACAACTTCCGGGGGCTGGGGTTGGGCCTGAGGACCCCCAGGCTGCTGGCGCTCGGCCTGGCGCGCTTCGCCATCACCCTGGCGATCGCGGTGGTCGCTGCTGCGCTGGTCTTGTCCAGGCACGACCAGATCCTGGCCCTGATGTGGCTTCGGCCGGAGAGTCCCTGGATCGCGTGGCTATGGCACCTGCTCTCCTGGGCGCTGGCCCTCCTGTTGCTGGCGGTGTCGGTCTTGCTGGGGTTTCTCGTGGCGCAGGTGCTCTTCAGCGCCCTCATCATGGAGTACATGTCTCAGGCCACGGAGAGGATGGTCACCGGGGGTGTGAGGGCCGCCGCACCGAGTCTGCCCTGGCACGCGCACTTCCTTCGGCTGCTCAAGCAGGAAACCCTCCGGGCTTTCCTGCCGGTGCTCGTCTCGATGTCGTTGCTGCTCGTGGCGTGGCTCACGCCCCTGGGACCGGTGGTGACCATCATGTCGGCCCTGGCGAGCGCGGTGTTCCTGGCATGGGACAGCACCGATCTCGTCCCGGCTCGCCGGATGATGTCCTTCGGTCAACGGTGGGCGCTCCTGCGGCGGCACCTCGGCTTCCACCTGGGGTTCGGCCTCTGGTTTCTCGTCCCGCTGGTCAACATCCTCTTCCTGTCCTTCGCACCGGTGGGCGCGACGCTGTTCTACGTGGAGCGGATCGACCCCGGGGCGCGGCGATCGGAGTCGCGATAGCCCATCTTCACCTCGCCTTACGACTCCCCACCCTCGTCTCGCCCGACGAGACCATGTGCCCCTCCCTTTCGGCGTGACCTCTCGCACCATACGCACGAGCCGGGCTGTCGGATGGGGCCGGACCCGGGCGAGTCGATTACCCGTAACAGCTGTCGCCCGGCGCCTCGGCGTCTGCGTTGCCACCGTCCACAACGCGATCAACCGGGGCAACCTCCCCTGCCACCTGTTCGGTGCGGCGCGCCGTGTCCGTCCTGAAGACCTGGAGGAGTACATCCAGGCGCGGGCTGGTCAGATGCCGCCACGTGACGAGGACTGGGGGAGGGTAGGGGACTTGTCGCCCCGTGCGGCGCCGAAGGCCATGAGCGTCACGGCGGCGACTACCGCCCTGAAGGAGACGAAACGCCCCAACCACCCTCCCCGCCGGCTGCCTGGCAGCCAGGTGCCGGCCCCCAGCATGGAAGATAAGATGGCTCCCGTGAACCGCACGCACACCGATGGCTCGCTCGGTGGGCCGCAGACCATGGGGCACCAGCGCACGTTCTGTTGGCTACGGGGTTCGTAGGAGACTGAACCGCGGCCGAAAGACGATCTCCGCGATGCAGGCGCTCGTCTCTTCTTGAGGCGCAGTCCCCAGTGACGATACGTGATGGAAGCCCCGGAAACCACCCGCAACACCGAACGTGCATATAGCCGTTGCGGATCGGTGCGACGAGCCGCCGTTTCAGCGACGGCCACATCCCTGGTCGCCCGCGGTGCACCGTCGAAACGCGGGTGTCAGGGTGACGCGCTGGCTTCGCGCATGGGTTGCCGGAGAAGCCACTCGAGAACCGCGCTCACGTCGTCATGCTCTCTCGGTGTACGCGCTCCCGCGCAATGACGAGACACAGGAAGACTTCCAGTGGGTCCTGCGCGAGGTCGTGAAGGGAGGCGGCGATGCCTCGATCGTCGAGGCCAGGTTCATCGACGGGCTGTCGGACGAACAGGTCCTCGCGCTGTTCCAGTCGGCACGCGAGGAGGACTGCCGGGAGCTCGCGAATCAGGCGCGCGAGGTCGCGGCCTCGCTCCCGAAGCGCGGCCCGCCCCCCGAGAATCGCCGGATCGAGGTGGCGAACCAGATCGCCCGCCTCCGCCAACGGCTCTCGGAGCTCAGCGCCATCGACTTCTTCGGAGCACCCGGACGCGAGATCACGGAAGGCCTCGTCTCCGGAATGGAGGCGCGCATGAAGCCCAGCGTGGAGTCGAAGGAGACAGCGAAGGCAACGCTCCGGTTGGAGGACTACGGGGGCCGAACGTGGGTCACGCGGGCCGGGATCAAGGTCGATCGGATGGCGAGCGCTTGGCTCATCCGGAAGTTCATCGACCCGCAGGCGCGCTTCAAGTTCGTGCCTGCGAAGGGATACGAGCCTCAGCGCGGTGAGGTGCGCTTCGACATGTTCGAGGCGGAGTTCACCCACGAGGGCGACCTCTGCGCGTTCGAGGTCCTCCTCGATCGCTTCGGGCTCGATGAGCCGGCGCTCCGCGCCATCGCGGAGATCGTGCACGACGTCGACGTGAAGGACGCGAAGTACGGCCGGGAGGAGGCGCCCGGCGTCGGCCAGGTCGTCGCCGGAATCGCGGCGGGCCACCCCGATGACGAGACGCGGCTCGAGCGCGGCACCGCGCTCTTCGACGACCTGTACGCGCTCCGTAGCAGAGCGTCGAGACACTGACGCGCAGCGGGCTGCAAGAGGAGGAAGCAGGTCTTTCCCTCGAACGGCTGTTCGAACCCCTCGACCTCGAACCACGCGCCGGCCGGCTTCCCGATCCCTTCTCGAGCGGCTTGAAGTGCTCGAGATCGTTCAGGTGCGCGGCGAAGCGCGACTCCTCGCCGCGGACGAGCACGGTGTACTCGAGGAACAGCTCCGTGCGCTCGGCGAAGTGCGTGACGGACGCGCCGGGGCGCTCCGCCGGCGTGCGGCATGTTCGGCCCCCCCGTGGCCGTGGTCGCCGAGCGTCAATCGGCGATCGGCCGAGTGGGCCTGCGGATGCGGACCAGCCGCACGGCGCGGGGGCCCGCTTCGAGCACTTCCAGTTCGACGTCGTTCGCTCTGACACGCGCGCCGGGTTTCGGTATGCCGCCGGCCAGGGAGACGCAAAGACCTGCGACGGTTGACCAGCCGTCGCCTTCGGGAAGATCGAGGTCGAGCTGCCGATTCGCCTCCCGGATGGGGAGGTCACCTCGGACCACCGCAACGCCGTCGCCCTCTTGCCGGATCAGCTCGGGCGGCGTCTCGCGCTCGGAGAACAGCTCTCCCACGACCTCCTCGATCAGGTCCTCCACCGTGACGAGCCCGGCGACTCCTCCGTGCTCGTCGACCACCACTGCCATCCACAGCCGCTGCGATCGGAGGTCGTGAAGCACGCGGGTCGCCTTCGCCGTCTCGGGCACGAAGAGGGGTGGCCGGATGATGTCTTCGATCACGAGGAGGTCGCGCTCCAAGAGCAGCGCGAGGACGTCGGTCGTCGTCACGTACCCGACGACGTTGTCGAGGCTCCCTTCGTAGACGGGCATGCGCGTGTGACCGTGCTCGAGGAGCAGCCGCTGGACCTCCTGCGGCGGAGCGTCTTTCGGGATGGCGACGACGTGGTTTCGAGGAACCATCACATCTCCGGCAGTGAGCGAGCCGAATTCGATGGCGCGCGACGCCATCTCGCCGGACCCGGTCTCGAGTTCGCCTGCCTCCGCGGCCTTGTCGAGCATATCGCGCAGCTCCTCCGCAGAGACCCGCGCCTCCATGAACGACGTTGCGTCGCCGAACGGACGCAGGACCACGTTGGAGGACTTCGTCAGGAACCACACGAGCGGCCGCATGAGCGACGCGAGCGAGCGGAGCGGCCGCGCCACGAAGAGCGCGTAGATCTCGCCAGAGCGGAGTGCGAGCGACTTCGGTACGAGCTCGCCGAAGACGAGCGAGAGATACGACACCAGCGCCACGACGAGCGCGAGGGCGAACTCGTGAGCCCTCTGGGGCGATATGCCGAGCACGGTGAGGGCGGGTGAGAGCCGTGCCGCGATAGCCGCGCCGCTGAACGCGGCGGCGGTCGCCCCCACCACCGTGATGCCGATCTGGACCGTGGCGAGGAAGCGCTCCGGGTCCCGCTGCAGCGCGATGACGGCGGCAGCGCCGGGTCGGCCCTGCTCGAGGAGCTGCCGCGCTCGGCTCGGCCGGAGCGAGATGATCGAGATCTCGGCCCCAGCGAACACGCCATTCAGAAGGATCAGTAGGAACGTGACGAGGAGCTCGAAAGCCATCTGGTGATCGTAGCCGGGGCGCTGCCGATCGTCCCGCTCGGACGTCTTGAAGATGACGATCGAATCCACGGAGGAGGTCAGGAGTCGACGGCGTTCTGGAGCGCGTGAAGGGACCTCTCCCGATGAGGATCGGGACCGGAGCCCCTCCTCCAAGTCGTCCGATCCCGGTCGGATTCGGAGTGAACCGGCCAGCTCCTCGTTGGGCTCCTGTCCTTCGGCCCAACCCCGTCCTGGCTGGAATCATTGAGGTAGGCGGACGAGCGCCTAATCGGCAAGAGCGGGCGCGCGTGGAGTGGCCCCCAAAAGAACGCCGGCCTGGGGAGCTCATGGATCGTTCCCCGAAGCGCCGCAGGGCCGGCGCGACCCGAAGTCCTCAGCCGCGGAGTTGCGCTGGATGCTCCTCATCCACCGTATCCCGCCACGAGAAGCGAAGACCCGGGTCGCGGCGACGGCATCGACTCGCCCGCGGCGCGCAAGTACCGCCTCTTCAAGCGGCACTCGAGCCGCGTGCGGACAGCGGCAGCGAGCGATGCCGCGCCGGGTGTCGCCGTGAAGGCAAACGGTGCCGGCCGCGACCGGGCGTGCTGGCCCGAGGGACTGGAGTGGCACGGAACACCCTCAGCCGCATCTTCCCGAGCGTGAGCCCGCCGCCAAGGGGGACCGCCCCTCCGCAACGCAGGCCCTAGGGTAGGCGACCGGGCAGTACGGCGCGTCCTTGCGAGACGCCTCATCCGAGGCCGACAGGCGATTGGCGATGAGGGATGTGAGCTCGTCCAGGTAGGCGTTGAGCGCCCCGGGCGAGACACGCCCAGTCCGGGCAGCAGCCGTCCTCAACCTCTTGAACCATCGACCGGCCTCCTGCGCGATGGAGGCTCTCCGCTCGCGGAAGTAGGGGTGCGCGCCGTATGGCCAGTAGTTGCAGGGGCTGATGGCAAGATGCGTCCGCAGTTCGTCGTCTGTGGGACGCACTCCCATCCACGCCAAGGCATCGAGCCGAATACGAGCGCTGTCCGAGTTCACGTCATCCATCATTCCGACGGTGAGCTGCCCGGAGTGGATTCGGTACCTCATCACGACCCGATCCAGGTTGGCGACGCGACCCACGCGCATCGCCTCGATCGACAGCGACCAGTCCGCCCCGAGTCGCAGGGTCTCGCGAAAGCGAAGGTGGTGCTTCACGAGCTGCTCGCGGTGGAAGGTCATGGCCCCCGAGATGAACTCGGATCGGAACAGGCTCCCGACGCGGATCGAGTCGTCGTCGCTGGGGTACCGCCAGATCCTCCCCACCTCGAGGTGCTGGTCGCAGAACGGCTCCACCGCGCCCCCGACGAGTACCAGCCCAGGGTCCCGCTCCAGGACAGCGAGTTGGTGAGCGAGTCGCGTGGGGGTCGCCTCGTCATCCGCGTCGAGGATAGCCAGGTAGCACCCTCGCGCTTGCTCGATCCCGACATTGAGCGCGGCGGCCTGGCCACGGTTGCGATGCAGTCGCACCAAGCGAACTCGACCATCTTGCCGTGCCACCCGCCGGACTTCCCCGGAGGTCCCGTCCGTCGATCCATCATCCACGACCATGACCTCGAGGTCGTCCATCGTCTGACGGGACAGCGAGGCCAGGGCGGCCCCGATATGCGTCGCCGCTTCGAACGCCGCCATGACGACGGTCACCAGGGGTCGGCGCGTCAACGCATAGGCTCCAACAGGGTCTCCTTCCGGCGCGCGATGGACTCGGAGCACGCACGACTGTGTCGTGGCAAGACGGCTCCGGAACGGCGTCCTGGCGCAGCGTAGAAGCCGTGGACGAGGTGGACCAAGCCTGTGGCTCGACAATACTCCATCCGTCTTGATCGTGACGCGGAACGATGAGCGGCGGCTATTCTGCGGTGCTCGCGGCGCTCGCGCAGGAACCGAGTACCGGTGGTGCAGCCCACCGAGGTTCGCCCGGGGACAGCAAGGGACTTCATTTCGCTATGAAAATACTGCACTATCCGGCGTGCTGGTCGGGATGAACCGAACTCTCGGCCCCTCGGGTCCAAGCCAAGGGGACGGGTATTGCGCGAATCGACGGTCTTTCCCATCTCAGCGATCTCGGGCACTTGGCGCTCGCCGACGCGAGCGCCGAAGATCTCAGCGGGAGCGGCGGACACTGCAAATCACTGCGCGCCCATCACCACCCGTAAACAAATGCACCCCATAAACGGCGACCGGCGCCGCGCTGCCCGAGGCAAGGGCATGAGCCAACCGCCTTTCGTTCACTCGACCACACCCCTCCGGGCTCGGGAGAGGTCAGCACTAGGCCGCCGCCACAGGCTCCATGACCCGTACCGGGAGCACCATCGCATTGAGCCCGGCGAATTGAAGCCGCCGCTGCAGCTGATAGGCGGTCTCGTTGTGCAGGAGACGCTGGTACCACTTCTCCTGCTCGAAGACGAGCTTGCCTGCGAAGAAGATGGCACGCGGGTACTCCTTCGCCACCTCGATGCAGAGCTTCTCCGCCTCGGCGACGGCTTCCGTCCCGATGGACATCCGGTAGTCCGCGTTGAGGCCGAGGCGAGCAGCGAGGTCGACGTAGCGCTTCAGGCTCTCCTCGGTGCTCACCCGCACTTGATCCACTTCCTCGACGCCCTTCATCGTCGCGGAGTCGATCACGCCCACGGACAGGAAGGCGAAGTTCTTGTAGTAGCCGGGAAACAGTCGCTGGATCGTGAGGAGCTGGTGAATGCCGAGGCCGGAGTACGACCCGACCAGGAGCACCGCGGTGGGGTGCTTGGGGTCGACCGCGCCGCGCACCGTGACCTGATGCGAGGGCAACGTGTTCATGATCTCGTTGAGCCGCCTCAGGTTCAATTCCACGTTGCGGTAGTGACGACGGATGACGAGGCAGAGCCCGATCACGACGCTCGTCACGGCGACCGTGACCCAGGCTCCTTGCTCGAACTTCTCGTAGACGTTGCCGACGAGGATGCCGACGCACAGCGCGAACGCCACGCCGTGGATCGCGAGGCCGCGCTTGAACCCGGCTTCACTCCTGCGGCCGATCCAGTAGCGCAGCATGGACGCCTGCGAGAGCGAGAACGTCACGAAGACATTGATGGCGTACATCGTGACGAGCGCCGTGACGTTGCCGCGCGTGTAGAAGAGCGTCGCGATCGAGGCGATGCCCATGAGCAGCACGCCGTTCTGCATCGAGAGACGATCCGAGAGCTGCGCGAAGCGGTGGGGGAGCCAGGAGTCGCTCGCCATGTTCGACATGACGCGAGGTCCGTCGATGAACCCGGCCTGCGCCGCGACGAACAGGAGGGCCGATTCGGCGGCGAGGGTGATCCAGATGTATCCGTTGCGCAGCGGCCCGGGGAAGTCCTGTGCGAAGCGCTCGACCAGGGAGGCGTTCATCGTCTTCCCCTCCTCGGGCGCGATGTGGAACAGCATGTACAGGAGGAGGATGCCGGTCGCGGTGAAGGCCAGCGAGATCCCCATGTACGTCATCGTCTTGCGCGCGGTGTGGACCTTGGGCTCGCGCATGATCTGGAGACCATTCGAGACGGCCTCGATGCCGGTGTACGTACCGGCTCCCATGGAGTAGGCGCGCACCACCAGGGCGAACATGCCTGTGAGACCGATCGTGCCGAGCCCGTGCGAGAAGCCGGTCCTCACTTCGCCGACCACCCGCGGCACCTCGAACGCGTGGGAGGCGATGCCGCCCACGATGAGGAAAGCGTGCGTCAGGACGAAGACGAGGAAGATGGGCATGAGCGTCGTCACCGACTCCTTCACGCCGCGCAGGTTCATGACGAGGAGCATGCCGATGACGACCGCGTCGACCGTCAGCTTCCAGGGCGCCCAGCTCGGCGGCAGCACGCTGAAGATCTGATCCGCGCCGCTCGCGATGGAGACCGAGATCGTGAGCACATAGTCCACGAGCAGCGCCGACCCCGAGACGACGCCCCAGCGAGAACCGAGGAGCTTCGTCGCGACGACATATCCGCCGCCGCCGAACGGGAACCGCTTGATGATCTGGGAGTAGGCGATCGAGATGACGAGGATGGTCGTCATCATCGCGGCGGCGAGGGCGACCGCGAGATAGTGGTGCTCGCCGATCGCCCGAAAGGTCTCCTCCGGGCCGTACGCGGACGAGGAGAGCCCGTCCGCGCCGAGGCCGACCCACGCCAGGAAGGCGATGAGCGAGATGTGGTGATAGACGTTCGGGTCGCGGATGTTCCGCGGCGCGCCGATCAGGAAGCGACGGACGCGTGACCACACCGAGAGCGGTTCCGGAGACGGCGGTGGCTCGGAATTCGAAGGCGGCATCGCGTCAGGTGCGGAATGTTTCAAGCTGAGCTCCAGTTTCGAGGCGCGACCGCGCGACCGTTCAGCGCGTCGGCTCCCGGACGAGTTGCTGCCCCGTGAGCGCGCGGCAGTCGATGCGGCACTCCGTGAACTCTTCGACAAACGAGGCGAGTTCTCGGCAGTGATCCCTCAACGCGTCGGGGCGCTGCTCGCCGCAGAACTCCCGAAGTTCCTCGATCGTGCGCGCGTAAAGCGCGAGGCGCTGGTCGTCCGGAAGCGTTGCGACGCCGCGCCGCTTCCATGAACCGCTCGCAGCACCGATGGCAAGGGCCATGGCGACGCTCAACGCCACGACGCCCGGCATGAGCCGGGCGATGGGACCTCGGCCGTCGTGGACATTCCCACCGCGGAGGACGCGCAGTTCGCCCGATGGCGGCCACGTCATGCCCGGTCCGCAGAGCATGCAGCGTGCCATCGACCGGCGGGCGCGGTTCAACATGTTGCACGATCGCCGCGGGCAAGCGTGTTGAATTCTGCAACGTCTCGCCCCGGCGCTCATTGCGAAACGCACGACGCGACCGGACGCTCGCCGTGTTGCCCGATCAGCGCAGGCGGGTTTGCGATCTCTCTGTCCGCTGCACCGCTGGTACTACCTCGATTCGACGCCTTCGCAGTAACCAAGCATCGCGAGAGCGGCCCTGCCGGCCAGGAACTTGAGCGAAGAGCGAAAGTGTGGGTCCCTCGAAGCTCAACCTGAGAGCGGCGCACGCAGTCGCCGGTCAAGGCGCGCGAGCCCCTCGCCGAAGATCTGGGGCGTGGGCAGCAGCGAGACCGTGAGATAGCCGTACCTGGGCAAGCCATGGAAGAAGCCAGGCTGCACGGCCACGCCATCCTGGAGGAGCGCGAGGCACAGCGCTTCTTCCTCTTCCGCGCCGCCGATCTGAAGGACCGCCCAGCAGCCACCGCGACCCCATTGCAGGCTCCACGGCGCTTCGCGCAGCGCCGCGGTCGCGAGAGACGAGCGGTTCCCTGCGAGGCGGGCTCGTAGCGCTTTCAAGAACGGTTCTCGGCGCGCGAGCAGCGCGGGGAGCGCAAGCTGCAGCTGGCTCGACAATGAGAGCTGGACGTCCGCCAGCGGTTCCAGGTGTGAGAGCGCCGGCCCGACGAGCTCGTCCGGCCCGGCCACGGCCAGCCACTCCGCGAACCGAGGAAGCCCGCACACGCCGGAGAGGCCCGACACATGAAAGGCGAGGCACTGCCGTACTTCGGCCACCGTCGCGCAAGGGTCGAGCGCAGTGTCCGCGAACGCCTCGTCGCCGATGAGGGCAATTCCGCGGGTGCTGCAGAGGCCCTCCACGAACGCGAGGTCGTCGCGAGACAGGATCGCGCCTGTCGGGTCTGACGGATTGCCGACCACGAGCGCGCGCGTACGACGTCTGATAGCTTTCCCGAGGGATTTCCGGTCGAGGCGCCACTCGCCATCGTAGAGGAGGGCGTACCTGCCGACGCGCACGGATTCGCTGGCGGCAAGCCGATCGAGGAATGGATAACTCGGCGATGCGACGAGGACTTCATCGTCCGGACCGCACAGAAGCTTCAGCAGCAGGAGGTAAGCCGCGTTCCTCGACAACGTGAGGAACACGCAGTCAGGAGCGACCGAGGCGCCTCGCCCGGCGAGGTAGCTCGACACCGCTTCGCGCGCCTCGACGAGCCCGCCCGGCGCCGGTTGGTGGTGGGAGTCGCGCCGATCGCTCAGGATGGTTTCGAGCTCGGTGGGATCCCACGCGAGTCCGCAACGCGAAGGATCGGACTCGGCTAGATCGAGCAGGGGGCGTCCAGAGCCCCGCGCATGCTCGAGGCTCGCCGCGAAGCCGACTGCGTCAGGAGTGGAGGTCGTCGACATTGCAGGCCGAGCCTTGTGATGGGTGTCAGCGCGTCGGGTGCTGGGGGCGGGTTACCCCGGACGATGGCCTCACCGCCCCATACTCCGAGCGGAGAAGCATAACGTGTGCCATCTGTTAACTGCGACGCTCGGACCAAGCTGGCGAAGCCACCGGCGAGAAAGCGCATCGCGAACTGCAATTTGGCGCTCAGGGGGGGGCTTGCGAAATGCACGGTAGTCAGCGTGGAGGGACGCGATCGAGATCCTCGGAAGGAGTGAGCATGCGGCAGTAACGTCCGGAAAATCCTTTCGAACAATCGGACCCTGGTCCGCTCCGATTCTCAGGCTCTGCCAACATCTCGCGATCCCCGCGGTGGCGGAGGGCGTCCAGAAGTCCGGGGTACCGAGGATCTTCCTGCGCAGGCTGGCGAGTGTCATGACGCGGTGAAGGACCAGGAGGGCCGCGTCGAGGCGGCCGAGGGAGGGACGGTCTTCCTGGACGAGATCGGAGAGATCTCGCCCGGCCTGCAGGCGAAGCTGCTCCGGTTCCTTCAGGAGAAGCGGTTCGAGCGCGTGGGCGAGACGCGCACGCGCACCGCCGACGTGCGCATCGTGGCGGCGACGAACCGCCGTCTCGAGGAGGAAGTGAAGACGGGCCGCTTCCGCGAGGACCTCCTCTACCGCCTCAACGTGGTGGAGGTGACGGTGCCGCCCCTGCGCGAGCGAGCCGAGGACGTCCTGCCCCTGGCGCGCCGCTTCGTCGCCTTCTTCGCGCGCCAATCATCCCCGTCAGCGAGTTCAAGGCCCAGGCCGCCGACTGGCTGCGCAAGCTCGCCGAGACCGACGCTCCTGTCGTTGTGACCCAAAAGGGTAAGCCAGCGGGCGTCTTGCTTTCTCCCCGCGCGTTCGATGAGTTGACCGAGCAGGCCCGCTTCGTGTCGGC
>Ga0214473_10008698_pt1 | contig 11999 bp, 16 predicted proteins | sample RVTome_7_FD_203509 | JGI IMG/M metagenome (GOLD analysis project Ga0214473, IMG submission 203509) | Soil microbial communities from uranium-contaminated site in the Upper Colorado River Basin, Wyoming, United States - RVT98D197 | ecosystem: Environmental > Terrestrial > Soil > Contaminated >...
GCCAAGGGTAAGAGAATAACCATTATGACCGCAAAAAAAGTATTTTTTACCACGGCTGCGAATTGGCAAGTTTTCATATCTCCTCCTCCTGGGGCAACGGCTTTACCTTTTCAAAGGCCGGGATCAAAGGAAGAAGTATAAAATAGATGAAGTAATAGGAAGTTGCAGCCCTCCCGATCAGCAGCATTGTACCGGGCGGCTGCATACCCAAGTATCCCAGAATAAGAATATTGAGAAAGAATAACCAGGTTAAGACCTTTTTTACAGGCCTGTATCTGGAGCTTCTTACCGGCGAGCGGTCCAGATAGGGCAAAAAAGCAAGGATAAAGATAGCCGCAAACATGGCCGCCACCCCACCGAGCTTCTGAGGTATGGACCTGAGGATTGCATAAAAGGGGAGGAAATACCACTCGGGTACGATATCGATAGGCGTGACCAGGGAATTGGCCGGTTCGGAGTTGATCGGTTCAAGGAAGATGTCCGGTTGGAAGAAGACAACGTATAGGTACAGCGTCAGTATAAGAGAGATGAACAAGAGGTCCTTTGTTATATAGTAAGGCGCAAAGGGGATAGCAGCCGGTCCTTTCTTGTCCAGCTCTATACCCGCGGGATTGCTGCTTCCCACCCTGTGGAGGGCGGTAAGGTGCATCGCCACGAGCCCGCCGATGATGCCAATGGGTATCAGCGTGGTGTGCAAGGAGAAGAATCGTCCGAGGGTCGGATCTCCCACGGCAAAGTCGCCTCTCAGCCAGACGACGAGGTCGGAGCCTACGAAGGGGATGGCGCTGAACAGGTCGGTGATGACCGTTGCCCCCCAGTAGGACATCTGTCCCCAGGGAAGGAGATACCCCATAAAAGTCTGTGCCATAAGGGCCAGGTAGATGGCCAGCCCTATCCACCAGATGAGCTCCCGCGGGCTTTTGTACGATCCGTAGTAAAGAGCCCTCGCCATATGCATGTAAACGGCAAAGAAAAAACCTGTCGGCCCAATGGCATGCAGGTACCTTATGAGCCAACCGTAATTAACGTCCCGCATGATATGTTGGATGCTGTCAAAGGCAAGCTTCGTGTCCGGCTTGTAGTACATGGTCAGCCATATGCCGGTTATAATCTGAACCATCAGAAAGACACCGGCAAGAGATCCGAAGTTCCACCAGAGGTTGAGGTTTTTGGGAGTCGGGTACTTGGTAATGTGCTTCTCGATAAACTCCATTAAAGGGAAACGCCTGTCGATCCACTCCCGCAGTGCTGACATTACTCACTCCTCACTTTATGCCGTGGGCAGCTCCTGTATCTTTCTGATGTTATCGCTGTACCCGGCAAACTTCACTGTCCCTATCCTTAGCTTGTTGTTCCCTGCAAATGCATAGGGAACGAGATGAAGATTCTCCGGCGGCGGTCCGTCGAGTCTCCTTCCCAGGGTGTCGTACTTCCCTCCGTGACAGGGGCAATAAAATCCGGGCTGATCAAGCCCTGGAATCTTCTCAGGCTGCCAACTGGGAATGCATCCCAGGTGGGTGCATATCCCGATGCATACCAATAAATCGGGCCTTTTTACCCGCTCCGCCGGCTTAGCGGGGTCCCTCAGACTCGCTACATCGATGCTGTTTGTCTTCTCGATCATCTCAATGTTTCTTTTAAGGATGAATACAGGCTGCTTTCTCCACATGAGCACCCTGAATTCGCCTTCCTTTATCCCTGAGATATCCACCTCCATCAGACCCGCCGCCATGATATCCTTTGTGGGGCTCATGGCTTTGATGAAAGGGATCGCCGAGATGCCAATCCCACAAGCGGCTACTGCTGCGGTTGTTATGGTCAGGAAGTCCCTTCTGTTGACTGCACCATCCGTTTTATGTTCCATATTCTTTCCCAATATCTCTTATTTATTGCCATTATCAATGCCAAATGTAATAAAGGTGATACAATATTTGGTTCATCCGGTTGACGAGTACTTTCATGATAAAGGATGAGATCAAAGCCCGATAGTAAGCAACCTCACTATCACCAACTGCTCAACAGTAGTTATTCATCAAAACTGAGTATTACGGAGCGAAACAATGTAACAATGAGCCAAGCGGCGTGCGCTATAGACAAAGGAGGAAAAAGGAAGAGACTGTTACGCGCATCAGCATGAGCATTTCGCGCAACCTTGCCCACCTAACTCTTTCAGCAAAGACAAACCTTTGTTAATAAGTGATCTTCCAATGCCTTGCTTCTGATACTCCGGCAATACAGAAATTGGGCCGAGGCCGTACCAGCCTATTGCACCGTCAGAAATTGTTACAGGAGAAAATGCGATATGTCCTATTACTCGCCCATCAATGTCTGCCACAAGCGAGATAGTCAATGCATCTGCAGCACGTAATTCATTTATTATGAATTGCTCTGTATGATTGCTGATTGGGAGAGTCCTGAAGGCAGCTATTGTTACTTCGGCAATTGCCTCAATATCAGTAACCGTTTCATTTCTTATGATCATTTCAACCTTTCCTAATTTGACTATTCGATTGTATGGCTGACCCGCTTCTCAGCAGGGCGCAAAGCAGTTTTGCCGGAGTTATTATCACCATTTGTGTTCGGAATCAATGTATGAATGAAAAAGCAGGTACATAAGACTTTCAGGAAGGAGCCCACATCCCCGCTCGCCGGAAAAATCGCCCTCCCAAAGCTGCACCTTTCACCCATATCCGCAAAACAGCGGAAAAGTCCACCGGATGTTTTTATGACCGGTTCGCAAACCATACCACATATTCTCTCACCGCCCAGAAATTCCCTGTCCCATTTATTGATTGCCCTCTCACCCCCCTTTGAGGGCCTGCATCAGTTCTCTCGGTAGCCTTCGTGGCTTTTTACCCGGCCCGAGGCAGGCCAACGTCACCTTGGCATCCACGAGCACCTCTCCGTCGATAACGCGAACCACCTGTTGACCCAAGGTGCAGGTCGCGCTGGTGATTGCCTGCACAGTAGTGTCGACCCGTATCAGATCATCCAAGACGGCAGGTACAAGATAGTCAATCTCCAAGTGCATCACCGGTATGAGATATCCCTGTTCATGGAGTGCCCTCACAGAAAACCCGCGTGCCCGCAGGAATTCGGTTCGCCCCTGCTCGAGATACCGTAGGTAATTGGCATAATAAACCACTCCGCCGGCATCCGTGTCCTCATAGTAAATGCGTCGTTCCGTCATGGTAGTTCCGTTAATCGTGGGAAGTAAGTAAAATCAGCCTCTTCACAGATCATCCCCTCTTGAACAGGGACTCGATCTTTATTTTTACAGACTCTCCAGAATCCTTCCCCTTACCGTTCATCTCGGCAACTTGAAAAACGAAATAATCACAAAAATTGCTCCGATTCTTTTCAATAACCCTCTCTGCCTGAGGTTCCCGACAATCATTATAGGCCCCTATTTCATGGAAGGCGCAATTGAGGCAGCAGTGCAGGTCAGCTCCACAAAAGGAACAGATCTCCCGCCTGCCCACAGGAGTCTTGATTTCCAAACCTTTTAAGCATGCATGGCATCTTTTCATCTCTTCTTCACCGGGAAGTTTTTAGGTAATTCACTTTTCTATTCTCCCGCGACAGCATGAATGCCAGGACAGCAGGGACAATACAGCCAAAAATGCTCAACCAGATAGGAATGTTCACCCCATTCGCAACGACATCCACCTGAAAAAACAGCCTCAGCAAATGGGCAATGGATATGGCACTCAGGAGAATCACGACAATGGTTGTCACCGGTTTCATGATCGGCTTCCTTTCTATACGCAGAGGACGCCACAGCCCTTATACTTCAATCTGAGTCGTCTTGTTATCCGGCCCGGTAATAAAAATATGGGAAAAATCAGAATCCGAAGTTGCCCCATGCCAATGCTTTTCCCCGGCAGGAAACAGGATGACATCCCCGGGAAATACGGTCACCTCTTCTTTTTCCGTCGCACAGATACCTTTCCCGGAAGTAACGATCAGCACCTGATCACTGGTATGGACATGAAACTTGTTTCTTACGCTCTTGGCAAAATTTACCTGGCAGACGACGAATTGTTTGCTCTGTTCGCCCATCAGTATGGCTTGAAGCGTTACGGGTCCGGTAAATAATCGCCCACTGACATCGGTTGCGGGTACTTGGGATACCTTTTTGACTTTCATGGTGATTCCTCCTTTGTCCCCTGAGTATCATAAAGCTTTGATCGAGACAAACGAGATCTTCACGGAGCTTCAATGAATTCGGACCGTCCTATATCGGGAGGATCTATGGGGCGATCTTCCATGCCAGCGGTTTCGGCGGTTTGTGCGGTCCTTACGTATTCGCGGCAGTGAAGGAAATGACCGGTGGTTTCTCGTATGCCCTCTGTGTGGCGTCAGGGATAGCCCTCGTGGGCCTGGGGCCGGCATCGGCCCTGAAGAAAAATGAATAGCTGAAGATTTCCTACCCGTCAGTGGAAATATCTGCCGGCGAAAAATAGCCCGAGACCTATTTTGTTGTTGATTTTTCCCGAGCATCGGTTATGGTGAAGAGCAGTCATTTGCTGTATCATCTCAAGAAAATAGACGTAAGCCCCGGGATAGGCATGACAGGAAGAACGGTTTGAACAACAGTTAGTGATCATTGAAAAATGGCGTCGCCGTTCGCGAACCATTTTTCGGAAAATGGGCAAAGGTCTCTGGACATGAAATGGACCGGTAAAAAAGTCGGTTTAGCCCTGGGTGGCGGTGGCGTTCGTGGATTCACGCACATAGGCGTCCTCAAAGTCCTGGAACAGGAGGCAATCGATATTGACCTGATCGTGGGGACCAGCGTCGGCGCCTTGATCGGCGGCGCCTATGAGGAGATGGACCGGAAAATGATCCGTTTCCCCGCCGCTGCCCGCTCCCGTCAATACCCGGACAGCCCCTGCAAAGCCGGGACGCGATTTTTAAAAATTGCCCACCGGGGTTATTCGGAAAGGTACCCGGAAAATACGCTTTTGGCCTTCGAGCAGGCCATTCAGGCCGGTGCGGACATGATCGAACTCGATGTCCACCTCTCCCGGGATGACCGCATCGTGGTGATTCACGATGACCGCATCGATCGTACAGCGGACGGCAGCGGGAAGGTGCCCGACATGACCCTGGCCGAGCTCAAGCGGTACAACTACAACAACGGCATGGCCAAGTTCGGTTTTGTCGAAATTCCGACGCTGGAAGAGACACTGACCCTCGTCGGGGAGCGGGTGGCGTTGAATATTGAGATCAAGAAGAGACCGGTCAATCAAGGCGCAATCGAGGAAAAGCTGTACGCCTTGCTCCGGGAGCAGGGCGCCATTCATCGCTTCATCGTCTCGTCCTTCGACATCGATGCTCTTCGTGACATGAAGCGGATTGCCCCGGAGGTGTTGACTGCCCTGACCTACGATCGGGTCTGGTTTCCCTTTTCGGAGACCGTTCGGGCGCTTGGCGTCTATTCCCTCCATCCGTCCATTGAAGTCGTCGATGCGGACCAGCTCAAATGGGCCAAATCCTGCGGTTTGATGATCTATCCCTGGGTGGCGAAAGATAGGGGCGTCGTGGAAAAATGCCGGGCCGCGGGTTTTATCGATGGCGTCATGGTCAACGACCTTGAACTTTTTCAAGAGGAAGACTCCCATGGAATATGAACAGATCCTGTACAAGCCGGGGAAAGTCACGCAGATCGTCTTCAATCGGCCGGAATACCTCGATGCCAAAGAATATCATCTGCTGGCCAAGATGAATCGGGCCTTCACCGCGGCCTGCCGCGCCTTCAGCCAGCCCGCTCTACCCGAAGAGCAAGCCGAACGCCGCGGCAATGAGAATCGCGGGTAGCAGGTTGCCCACCGGAAGCCGGGTGATGCCCGTGAGGTCGAAGCCGATCGCGAGGATGAGCGCGCCGCCACTCGCTCTGATCGCGTTGATGACGGCCGTTGTCATGAGAGGCTCAACCGAGGAAGCCGCAAGTGCAATGCCCCCCTGGATGACACCGTTCATCTCACTCCTCGCCTTTGAACCACAGGTCCTTGAGCTCCTTCTTAATGCTGTTCGCGCCCGGCGGGAGCCCCACATCCGCTGCCAGCAACAAAGATGGATTGAAGAAGGTAATTATTGTTAGGATAAGGACGATTCTTAATGGCATGATATGCATAGAAACATCGCCCCACTTCCTTGATAAAGTGATTTTCTTTATACGCCGACCAAGACTAAGGCACGGGGCCAGACCTTTTTGAACGCTGTCGCCGGGAAGAAGCAATACGGGCATTCCCCGGGTGGTTCTTCGCCGTAATGGATGTGCCCGCACATGCGGCAACGCCATGCGGAGGTCTCTCTTGCTGAAGGGTCGTTCAGGTCGATCCCCCTGATTAGAGGAAGATCCTCCAGGGGGGGCATGACCGGTTTATAACCATTCAAAACGTGCCCGGAGACGATCAACCTCTGGACCTCACTGGTCCCTTCATAGATACTGAACAGGCGGATGTCCCTGAGCAGTTTCTCGATGGGAAACATTCGCGTGTATCCATATCCACCGCAAATCTGGAGAGCTTCGTTAACCACTTCCATGGCCGCTTCCGTCGCGTAAAATTTGGCTATGGAGGCGCTAATCGTGGGATCAATTCCTTTGTCTGCTTCCCAAGCCCCTTTCCACACCAAAAGACGCGCCGTTTCCACCTTCTGATACATTTCCGCGAGCTTGAACTGGATGGCCTCGAAGTTGGCAATCTTCGTCCCGAAAACGCTCCGCTTCTTGGCGTAATCGATGGCATATTCCATAGCCGAACGGGCAGCGCCCACCGCAAAGGCTCCAATGATGGGCCTTGTGCGGGAAAAAGTCTTCATAGCGAGAACGAAACCCTTTCCCGGCTCGGCGATGATGTTTCCCTTGGGAACCCTGACGTTTTTGAAGTTGAGCGCCGCCGTATTGGAACAGCGTTGTCCCAGTTTCGGTATGGGTTTCCCTACGGATACCCCCTCCCACTCTTTTTCCACCAGAAAGGCGCCGATGCCCGCATGCTGCTTTTCCGGATCGATTGTGGCAAACACCGTCATGTAATCCGCCACGCCTGCATTGGTTATCCAGTATTTGGTCCCGTTGAGGATATAATCGTTCCCCCTCTTTTCGGCCTTGCACTTCATCCCGGCCACATCGGAACCCATGGTCGGTTCGGAGGTCGCAAAACAGATACGTTTGAATTGACGAACGAGAAGCGGTAGAATTTTTTTCTTGAGCGGTTCATTCTCCGAGAGGAGAAGCGGTTCCATGCCGAGGGAATTATCAAACAGGGAGGTCGCCACGCCCGGGCAGACTGCAGCAATCTCCTCCGTAAGAATCGAGCCCTCCAGAAGACCCAACCCCTTTCCCCCATACTTCCTGGGAATGCCGCTGTTCATGAAACCGAGGTCAAAGGCCCTCTGCAGCAAGAAGAGGGGGATTTCATCCTTATCTTCATAATGCCATACCGCAGGCAGGATTTCCCGGATTGCAAAGTCACGAACCTTCGCCTGCAATGCTTTTTGCCGCACATTCAATTCAAATTGCAACATGATTACCTCCTGGGGTTGATTCTTTCGCAACCAGTTGAAGATACGTCCTTTAATCTCTCTGGGTCAAATTCCCCGTCGCTTGCGATGAAGAAGAGAGTGCTGCCGGTCCATCAAGATACCCCGCTGCTTGCGGCAGGAGATTCATTAAACCCGCACGACAAGTGACAACGACGCCGCTGGGAAACGAAACTATATGAAGGAATCCGGCCGGCGGTTGGTCATGTCAGCAATGCCGAGATTTCTTCTATCCGGGCCCCGGCATCGGCCTCCCCGATATCCATCAGGGTTTTGATATACCGTGCATCGAACATGACCATGCTGATCCAGTCAAAACTCTCCGTTTTATGAGTACCGAACCGGCGGGTCAGGAAACGGAACAGCCGGGGCAGATCGGGTTCGAATTTGCCCGCGATTTTGCTCAAATTATGGGAGGGGCGCAGCGTGAATGCACGGACCAAGCGCAGCTTGGGATCTTCCGGCATCGCTTTTCGCTCCAGGAGCCGGTTGACCCGCTCCAGCCCCAGCACATCCTGGTCTATCTGCTCTACAAAAACAGCGCTCATCAGTATATCCATGATATGGGCAATGGATGGATATTCCCTGTGGGCGGCGGATCTTGCCTCTTCCAGAGACGGCCGGTAGCGGGTTGAGACGGCCAGGATCCGCCTTGCCCCGAGATGCAGGGCCGGCGAGAGAGGCGCATATTGACGAATGCCGCCGTCGCCATACCAGTAACCCCCGATCTTCACGGCGGGAAACAAAATGGGCAGCGCCGTGGAAGCCATAATCTGGTCCACCGTGATTTCCGTCATCACGCTGTGCCGGTCGGGCCGTTCCCACATTTCGATATTCTTTCCCTGGACCCACGTCACGGTCTGGCCGGTTGCATAGTTCGTGGTCGTGATGGCGATGGCATTGAGTTTCTGCTGTCGGATGTTCTCACGGATGCCGATCATCCCGCCGCTCGACGCGGCGAACCCCTCTTCCAGCAGCGACCGCAGCGGCGTCGTATCGACCAGTCCTTTGGGGGAGGGTGTCCGGGGGATTCCCCCGGAGAGCAGATGGATCCCCCAATGCGAAAGGTTCTTGGCAAGGCTCCAGGCGTCCGCCTTGAAAACATGGCCGATGCTGACGCGCTGCCAGAAAAAGCTGAGGGCGCCGATGGATTCGGCAAACGAACCCCGATAGTTTGCGATGAAGGCGGCATTGATGGCGCCTGCGGATATACCCGTCAGGATGGGGATGCGGAGGTCGGGAAAACGACCGGCGAGGCAGCGCAGGAAACCCACCTGGTAGGCCGCGTGCGCGCCCCCTCCGCTTAATACCAGCGCCAAATCATCATTCATCGATGCTGCCTATGCCGGAACCCGTTTAAACTGATAAGAATTCTCTTTATGATAGAAGCGTACTATGTGCAACCGTTTCATTTACCATAATCACTTCTTATTGCACGGTCTTGTGTTAGAAAATACAGGAAAATAGATGTAAATTATGAGGGCATCTCTATGATTAATCAACAAAATTATAAGTCTATTCGATTACAGTGGACTAAAGATATTCACCCCAAATATCTGATGCTCTCTAACGAATATAACTTCAGCTCATCGGGTCTCAGCTATGTGGCCGCGCCGCGCCTCTGGACCGGCCCCCATCCAGGAGTCACTTTAGTGCAGTGAAGTGACTTATGATCGTGATATTATTGATGCTATAGCGACGCCTCCAATCATTTTACTGCATCATGCGGTGGTCATTATCTCATTGACACGCAAGGCCGTCCATAGTACGCTTCCAGCCTACAAAAGTGAATTCTTATTAAAAAATTCAAGGGTCTCGGAACATTCGAGACCCTGACGAGAACAGGGCATGTCGGGGGAAGGCGTCAGTCTGAGGACTTCCCTCGCTTGGAGTGAGAATCCCTTGAAGACCGCGTTGCTCTCGAAACAGGCGGGCATCCCCCGGCTGAACCTTTTCCTGGCCCTTTCCCGAACCCCTCATCTTCTTCTGGATCTGGCAACCCCGGGTCTGGCCGCCCTTTTGTGCCTGGGCGCCTTTCCCCCCGCCGGTGTACTGGCCCTGGGCCTGGCAACCGCCTTCGCGGGCTATACCGCGGTCTATGCCCTCAACGACATCATCGATCGCCGGGTCGACCAAGAAACCATTCAGCCGAACGCCCTGCCCGAAGCGAAGCGGGACCTGGACAGCGTTTTTGTGCGCCACCCCCTGGCCCAGGGGTTGCTGAGCTACCGGGAGGCCATCTTCTGGACAGCGACCTGGGCGAGCACAGCCCTGGCCGGCGCCTTTCTCCTCAACCCCGTCTGTTCCGTCATTTTTCTGCTGGCCTCGCTCATGGAGGTCATCTACTGCGGTCTTCTGAAAATCACCTGGCTGCGGAGCGTCATCAGCGGATTCGTCAAGACATCGGGACCCATCGCGGCCGTTTTTGCGGTAAACCCCGATCCCCCCCTCTCCTTCCTGGCGATCCTCTTCCTCTGGCTTTTTTTCTGGGAGATCGGGGGGCAGAATGTCCCCAACGATTTGTCTGATCTGGAGACCGATCGGAAGATGGAGGCCCGTACCGTCCCGGTCCGGTTCGGCGCCCGGAGAGCCGTTCTGATCATACTCGGTTCGCTTTCGATCGCCGTGGCGATGAGCCTGGCAATCTTCTTCGTTTCGCCCGGCCGCCCGGGTTGGCTGTATGCCGCGGGGGCGCTGTTTTCGGGATTTTATTTTCTCCTCCTCCCGTGCTATCGTCTCTGCCGGACCGGGGCTGCAGACGAGGCCTTTCACCTGTTTAACCGGGCCAGCTACTATCCTCTGTCCATGCTTCTGGTTACGATCCTGAGCTGGGCGACGTGAATTGGATGCATCATCGAAACCTCGCCGACAGAGTACATTCCATGCCCTGTCGGGAAAGGACGTCATGAAAGAATTCGACCCGGAATCTCTGTCCCGATTCAGCGGAAAGGATGGGCAGCCCGCTTACATCTCCCATAAGGGAAGAATCATCGATGTCAGCGCGAGCAAGCTGTGGAAAACCGGACTGCACATGAAGCTCCACCCGGCCGGACGCGACCTCACCGCCGATATTTCAGCCGCACCCCACGGCCCGGACGTCCTGGATCGATATCCCCAAGTGGGAACCCTGAAGAAGGAAAGAGCGGACAGGTCTTTGCCCAAGCCCCTGGAAACACTGCTGGAGCGGTTTCCCGTTCTGCGCCGTCATCCCCATCCCATGATGGTCCACTTCCCGATCGTTTTTGCGATCTCGCCGGCGCTCTTCTATCTCCTCTTCCGGATCACCGCTGTGAATGCTTTCGAGACCAGCGCTTTCCACTGCCTGGGGGCCGGCATCCTCTTTTCCATACCGGCCATACTGACCGGTTACTTTACCTGGTGGCTCAACTATCAGGCCAGACCCCTGCTGCCGGTCCGGATCAAGATCCTCTTTTCGACCCTGCTCGTGGCGGTCCTATTGGCCGCTTTTCTCCTGCGGCTCCTCTTCCCCGCCGCGGTCGCTTCCTTTACCGGGGCGGGAATACTCTATATGCTGCTGCTTTTGGCCCTCATCCCCATCGTGACCGTCATCGGCTGGTACGGGGCGAGCCTGACCTTTCCCCTGGAGAGAAAATAGGTTCCGGCCGGGGGCGGAGGGACGGGGAGGGGATGCCTATCGCTTGGTGGCAAACCCGATGATTCCCAGCTTTTTGTTTTCCAGGGAATCCCCCGGCTCAAGCCCGGAGTTCTCCAGGGCCTGCCTGAGATCCTCGCTATGGAAGCGGTTATCGGCGGGATGAAGGAGAATCCGCCGGGTGAGAACATTCTGGTATAGGGAGGGGTAAAGCTCCTCGAAGCAGTAGATCCCGCCAACCTTCAATACCCGGACGATCTCGGCCAGGGCCCCCTGCCAGTCCGGGATATGGTGGAGGAGCCCAAACCCGAAGACGGCATCCATCGTCCCGTCGCGGTAGGGGAGCCGGGACACGTCGCCCACGTAAAAGGAGATCCCCTCCCTCATTTCCGGGGAAAGATATTTATGCGCCCTGCGGATCATCCCGATATCCAGATCCATGGCGTGGAGCAGGGCGGGCCTGAAGGTCGTCTTGATCAGACGGGCGCCCGCCCCCCTGCCGCAGCCCGCCTCCAGAACCCGGGCGCCCGGCATGAGGCGGACTTTCCTTTTGAACCAGTGAATCTCCAGCCGCTGCTGCAGGGGGCGGAGAGGATTGTTGACCGCCCACCGTTCCGCCCAGTTGAGTTTCACGGTTTCACCCCCGTATAGATGACCGCGATACCGTTCGTGAGCATCCGGTACCCCACCGCGGAAAATCCGATCTCCTTCAGCAGAGCGGCCACCCGTTCGGGCGGGGGAAACTTCCGGATCGATTCGGGGAGATGCAGATAAGCTTCGCGGTTGCCGGCCAGCACCTTCCCGGCCAGGGGCATGAGCCGGAAGGAATAGAAATCGT
>Ga0214473_10008699_pt1 | contig 11999 bp, 14 predicted proteins | sample RVTome_7_FD_203509 | JGI IMG/M metagenome (GOLD analysis project Ga0214473, IMG submission 203509) | Soil microbial communities from uranium-contaminated site in the Upper Colorado River Basin, Wyoming, United States - RVT98D197 | ecosystem: Environmental > Terrestrial > Soil > Contaminated >...
TATTGTTGTTGCCTCTACCACGGGCAGCACGGGTCAGATGTTTGCAGAATCCCTTAAAGAAAAAGATGTAAATATTGTGATTGTAACACACTCGTATGGTTTCAAAGAACCCAATAGCCAGGAATTTACACAACAAGCAAAAGAAAGAATTCAGGCAACAGGTGCAAAGATATTCACAGGAACAATGATTACACACAGCCTTGAAACAGCATTGGCAAAAAAATTCAGCGGCGTCTACCCTACCCTTCTGGTGGCACAATCCCTCCGAAGATTTGGCGAAGGGTCAAAGGTATGCTGTGAAATAGTAATGATGGCTGCTGATGCAGGTCTTATACCTGAGGAAGAAGATGTAATTGCAGTGGCAGGCACAGGAAAAGGCGCTGATACAGTTACAATTATAAGGTCAGCTGCCTCGAAGAGATTCCTTGAACTCAAGGTCTTGGAAATACTTGCGAAGCCACGAGGGTAACAGAACAAAGACTTAATTTAAGCCACAGATTAACACAGATTTATCAGGCACTGACTTACACAGATAAATATAAAGAGGTTTATCTTAAAAAGTCTGTGAAAATCTGTGGCAATAAAAAATAATTTTGCTAAACTTATTGGAATATGTTATTTTTAAAAAATTTTAGAAGATAACAGATTGGAGAAAAAAATGAAAAAGATTATCATACTGGCATTATTACTGATTCCTCTGCTTATTACCATAGGGTGTACTGATGAAGAAACACTTAAAAATATTCAAGATACGCAAAAGGAAATCCTTTCAAAATTAAGTGATGCTGACAGAGAAACGCTTAAGGAAATTCAAAGCACACAAACACAAATCCTTGCAAAAGTTGCAGAGATTGAGAAGAAAATCTCAACCCCAACTCCGCCAAGCGGACCTGCTGCTGATTATAACAGGGTTTATAACATTCCTGCTGGAAATTCGCCGGTAAAGGGCAATAAAAATGCATCAGTTACCATTGTTGAATTCTCAGATTTTCAGTGCCCTTACTGTGCAATGCTGCAGCCAACCCTGAATGAGGTTTTAAAGGTTTATCCAAAAGAGGTTAAACTCGTTTTCAAACACTTTCCATTATCATTTCATGCTCAGGCAATGAATGCGGTTAAGGCAAGCATGGCAGCCGGCGAGCAGGGTAAATTCTGGGAAATGCACGACGCTATTTTTGAAAACTATAACAAACTCAGTGATGAAAGGTTTAAAGAATTTGCCGAAAAAATCGGATTAGATGTAAAAAAATTCGCAGCAGACTATAACAGTAATAAATACGAACTGCAGATCCAGCAGGATATAAATATTGCCAAAGGTGTTGGAGTAACAGGCACACCTACACTTTTTATAAATGGGAAAAGATTGATGAGAAGGTCTTTTGACGATTTTAAATACGCTATTGACGAGAGCTTAAAGAAAAGATAAGGGTGGAGGAAGCAATGATAATTGGTAAACCACTTTTTGCTGTCGAGCAGATTCAAAACAGGGTAAGAAAACTCGCTGCAAAAATATCTGAAGATTATGAAGGGAAAGACCTTCTATGTGTTGGAATCTTAAGAGGAGCTTTTATGTTTTTCTCAGATATTGTGAAATTAATTCAGGTCCCAATGGATATAGATTTTCTCATTGCATCAAGCTACGATAAGACAGAAACTACAGGTGAAGTCAAAATTCACGCAGATTTAAGAGAAGATATAAAAGACAGGCACGTACTTCTCATAGAAGATATCGTTGATACTGGGTTTACACTTAAACATATCAAGGATATGCTTCTCGCAAGAAATCCTGCCTCATTAAAGATATGCGTATTTCTTAACAAGAGAGAGCGCAGAGTAGTTGATGTAGGGCTTGATTATATTGGTTTTGAGATACCAAATAAATATGTTGTGGGTTACGGTTTAGACTATGAAAATAAGTTCAGAAATCTTCCCTACATCGCTATATTTAAGAAAAGCACCTAAGATTTTAGCTCGTAGCTCTTAGCTAATAGCTAATAGCAGTTACTATGAACCATGAGCCATGAACTAAGAGCTAATTTATAAACTATTTTATTAATTTACTGAGTTTTGCCTTCTGTTTCTCAATAACCCTCTGACTGTTCTCTATAGCCTTTAAAATTCCTTCCCTCACATCTCCCTCGAGTTCTTTTCCTTTTGACACAACATCAGATACCCTATCATTCAACTTATCTACTAAATCCTCTATTGATTCAACAACATCCTCTGCCTTTTCCCTTACATCATCTTTAACCCTTCTTGTAAATTTAGATATGTCCTTTCTGGTCTTCTCCCCTGACTGTGGTGCAAAAAGAAGTGCAAGCCCTGCCCCAAGTATCCCACCGATTAAAAAAGATGCTAAAATTTTCCCTTCATCTATACGTGCCATATATAATCAAACCTCCTATGTTATTTGTTATTTGTTTTACATATCAGCATAAAACATAACACCAAATCTGTCAACCTTTGAAAAAGTCTTTGTTCCGTAACTTTCAAAAGCGGACATCACGGAAATGCAAAAATTATCGAAGTTCAACTTCGATAATTAAGAAAGGTATCCTTATCTGAAAAAAATTATGCCCTCCCCTTATGCGCGACTCATAATCCTGGTGGGTAAATACATAATAGCCTGTCCTTGAAAAAACCCTGGCAAGAGTGCCGCCTATTGTCTGAATGCTCTGTCCTGCCTCACCACCGATTTTTATTGAATAGTCCATACCACTTTACAGAAATTAAGAATCAACTGTAGTCATGCCCATGGGGTGCCTCCATCAACAATACTGTGTTCTTCCCACATAAACCAGCTTCCTGTATCTGAAAGAAAAAAATATGTATTCGCAAAGATATCATAATGTTCTTGCTCTTCTTTAATAAGTCTTTCAAAAAGAGTCTTTTCTTTCTCTGTTTGAACTCCTAATACAGCCTTTTTATAAAATTCAATCCCTTCTTTTTCCATCCGCATTGCGATTTTAAATGCTTCAAGTTCATCTGTGGTTGCCTCAACTTTTCGCATCATCTCATCTTTCATTGTTTCAAAGATAGTCTTGATATTCTTTAGCGGGCTGACGTCTTTAACTGTTATGTCAAGCCCTTTAAATAATTTAGAAAGCATATCAAGATGTCTTATTTCATCTTCCGCTATGGCAAGAAACATCTTCCTGCCAACAGAATATTTTGTCTTCTCAGCCGCTTCTTTGTAGAAATTTACTGCGTCTGTCTCCATCTTGATAGCTATTTCTATAGCATTCATTTTATATCACCCCTGATTATATTCTTAATAGACTTTAACAAGTTTCAACCTCAGCTTTTTAAGATAATCAATATGCTTGAGTTCTTGTCCCATCATCTCCTTAAACACAACCTGTGCATTTGTGTCCGCAGCATCTTGAGAAAACTTGTGATATAGATTATATGCCTTCCCCTCTATTTCCATTGCCAATGTTAATGCTCCTACCTCGTCTTTGAAATCGTATTTTTCTATTTTTGTCTCAAGGTCTTTTACAGGAATTCCTGCCTCTGTAACAGAAGTCTCTGCCTTTTTCTTGAATTCTTCGAAACTTTTAATTTCTTTTTCATCCAGTATTGATTGATAAAGAAACTGAATAAAATCCATGTGTTGTTTTTCCCATTCGGAGAGTTCTTTAAATGTGTTTTTAGCTTCTGAATTGATTGACCTCTCAGAAGCCTGGAAATAAAATTCCCTTGTCCCCTTCTCCATCAGAAAGGCTTCAATAAGGGACTGAAGTAAATCTTCTTTACCAGTTATCATTATTATTTTATTCTTCCTTCTACTACACTCCAGTCAATATTCTTAAAGAACGCTTCGATGTAATCAGCTCTCTTGAGTCCATAGTCAATCATAAAGGCATGTTCAAATACATCCATGATTAAAATTGGATTACATCCAGCCGGATGTGAGACATCATGCTCGTTTATCCAGAAGTTTATTAGTTTACCGTTTGTGATATCTTGATATAGAACTACCCAGCCAATTCCACGCATTGTACCAGTAGCCTTAAAATCCTTTTCCCATGCCTCGTAACTACCGAAGCTATCAGCTATCTTTTTTGTTAATCTGTTGTCTTTGTTAATGCCACCTTTGCCACCTCGGAACGAGTCGATTCCGACAAGGTTTTCAAAATAGTATTCATGAAGCCTCATCCCGTTGAATTCCCAACCGAGTCTTCTCTTTAATTCAGTAAACTCAGGAGCGCCTGTCTTTCCATCCTTCAACATCTGGTCAAGGCTCTCCATAACCTTATTTGTGTTTGTTACATACCCCTGATAAAGGGTAAAGTGATTTTTAAGCAGGGTTTCGCTAAACCCTTCCATCCCGATAAGTCTTGAATAATCCTTTGCTGTGTAAGCCATGGTTTTAACCTCTTCTCTCACTCAAATTTCACAAATTCATTTTTTATACATTCCTCATCAAAGCCATCTGATAAGCCAGTAAACTACTGGTAATTATACACCTCAGGTACCTCCATAACCAACAGTCACCTTATCACCTTCAACAATAATCGGCACTTTACGAACTCCTCCGGAATATTTCAGCATCTCCTTTAATTTTGCAGCGTCTGATTCAACATCAACATATTTTGCGGTATCTCCATAGACTGACCTAGCCTTTTCAGTATATGGTCAACCGGCTTTACCAAAGATTATAATTTTTCCTGCCATAAAACCATCTCCTTCCTTATAAAATATCTGCGGTTATCTGCGTTTTTACAGGTTTAGTTCTGCAAGGGAAACGGGATTTGTATTTATATTCTGTATCTTTACCCCGAAGTGAAGATGCGAACCACTTGTCCTGCCTGATGATCCTACAAAACCAATAATATCACCTTTTGAAACAATACTCCCAATTTTAACATTGAACTCTGATAAATGCATATAAACTGTAAATATCCCCTGTCCGTGGTCAAGGATAATTGTATTGCCGCCGAAAAACAGTTCTTCAGCTAAAATAACCCTGCCTCTGTTAGATGCCTTAACTTTCTCTCCGTCCTTCCCTCTTATATCGACTCCTCTGTGCACGCTGATTTTTTTCTGGTTTATTATCCGCTTTACCCCGAATGAAGTTGAAATATCATTTTCAAGTGGAAGCATAAAACTTCCCTCCCAGAGTCTATCAGAAACTATCTGCCATATTGATTCTAATCTTTCCTCTTCCATTTTCGCCCTTTTCAAATCTTCAGGACTAAGGAATACCTTTTCTTCCGGCAGGGTCAAACTTATCTCTGGGAAAGTAGTTGACATGACATTTAAATTCAAATCCCCTCTTCTGTCATCAACAACCACATGGATAGTATGCACGCCTGGTTCTGTCTCTATCCCAACCGCTCCTATAGCAACAAAACAATTCTCACCACAACCGCTGAAATAAAGGGGGCTATTATTAAAAAAAGCAGCAGGCAATTGTGAAGTTTTTACGTTCATTATCTTTAACACAAATGCATCTCCAGGATTGACCTCAGAAGGGAAGACCTCGGACTGAAAAGCACATACACTGACATATGTTAAAAATACAAGTAATGGTGTGCTTAGAACAGTTAAAATAGGATTAAATTTCATCTCTACGAGTCATCGACCTGAGTCTATGATTAAAAGTGTAAAGATCTATGTTTTTTCACTCATAATATGTAGCTGATGTTGTCTCTGACTCCCATACCGTTACAGAAGAAATATCCACATTATAATAATTTATCTTTTTTTTAATTGTATCGTAGAACCATTTCGCAATGTTTTCTGAAGAAGGATTAATCTCTGTGAAAGGAAAAATCTCATTTAAGACAGAATGGTCGAGCGTTGAAAGGATTTCGTTTGTTATCTTTTTTAATTCATGAAAATCTATAACAAGACCTATCTCATCTGGTTTCTCAGCAGCCACTACAACCTGCACCCTCCAGTTATGACCGTGTAATCTCTCGCACTTACCCTTATATCCTCTTAACTGGTGTGCTGCGGCGAATTGGGATTCTATCATAAGCTCATACATATAATTTAAAGTAGCAAGTAGACCTGCCTGCCGGCAGGCAGGGAGTAGTTGGTTATTGTCCTTCCTCAAATTTAAAGGTGATCTCATCTTCTTTTGTAAGCCCCTGTTCTCTTGCGAGATCCTCTATAAAAGTAGGGTCTTTTTTATTTTTAAGTATATCTATTTGTCTTTTCATTTCCTCATTCTGTTTTTTTATGTTTTTTATTTCCACCCGGAGGTCTGTCATGAGAGACCTCATCTTTAAATATCTTAAAAAACCATTTTCTCCAAGAATAGCGGTGAAGAAGAAGTAAACAATAATTAATATTCCGCAGGTGAGCAAAATAGTCCTCATTCTCTTTTTCTTTGTCTCAACCTCCTCTTTCCGTCTGTTACGCATAATGATAAACGTCACATGTCACAAGCTGCAAGTTACATGTTGCAAGTTAATTGAAACTTGAAACCTGAGACCTGCAACTATTTTAAATTATAAAACACTCCTTTTCCTTTATAAACTGCCATGCTGCCAAGTTCTTCTTCAATTCTTAAGAGTCGGTTATACTTTGCAACTCTATCTGTCCTTGATAAAGACCCCGTCTTAATAAGACCCGTATTGCATGCGACAGAGAGGTCAGCAAGGGTTGTATCCTCGGTTTCACCTGATCTATGGGACACAACCGTGGTATATCCTGATTCCTTTGCAAGGTTAATAGCATTAAGGGTTTCTGTCAATGTCCCTATCTGGTTTAATTTGATTAGTATAGAATTGGCAATCCTGTTTTTAATTCCCTCTTCCAGTATTTTTGGATTAGTAACAAAAATATCATCTCCTACGAGCTGAATTCTCCTGCCCAGCCTTTCCGTCATAGCCTTCCAGCCTTCCCAATCATCCTCAGAGAGACCATCCTCAATTGAAAGCACAGGATATTTCTCAACAAGCTTCTCATAATAAGTTATAATTTCATCTGAACTAAGAGATTTACCTTCAAAGCGATATTTCCCTTTGTCAAAGAATTCCGATGCAGCAACATCAAGTGCAAGATAGATATCTCTTCCTTCACTATATCCGGCTTTATTAATGCTCTCTATTATCAATGCAAGTGCCTCTTCATTTGATTTTAAAACAGGAGCAAAGCCGCCTTCGTCACCCACAGATATACTGAGACCCCTTGACTTCAAAACGTTCTTAAGGCTATGAAAAATCTCTGCACCCATTCTCAGTGCTTCACAAAAAGTGGGAGCGTTGACCGGCATTATCATAAACTCCTGAATATCAAGATTGTTGTCCGCGTGAGCGCCACCATTCAATATATTCATCATCGGAACAGGAAGCTCAATGGCATCAACACCACCGATATATCTATAAAGAGGCATATCAGCTTCCATAGCTGCGGCTTTCGCAACTGCAAGAGATACACCAAGAATGGCATTAGCACCAAGTTTACTTTTATTTTCAGTAGAATCAAGTTCAACCATAAGGTGATCAATATATGCCTGCTCACTTCCATCGGTACCTTTCAGGTGAGGTGCTATCTCCTCAATCACATTCCTTATCGCCCTCCTTACCCCTTTCCCATGATAGCGTTGTTCTCCATCTCTTAATTCAAGAGCCTCTTTTTGTCCTGTGGATGCACCTGAGGGTACAGCAGCTCTCCCGTATGCGCCGCTGCCAAGGACTACATCTACCTCAATAGTCGGATTTCCCCTGCTGTCAAGAATCTCCCGTGCAAAGATATTCACAATCTCACTCATTTCTCCTCCACCAAGACCGTAATACGTAATGCGTTATGCGTAATAAGTACAAAAAACATATTTATTCAACTCATTACGCATCATGGACTACGCATCATGTTTTTTTAATTTGATGGGTAAAAAGTATTTTCTTCTCTCTATATGCTGCCCCTATAAATGCCTTAAAAACAGGATGTGGTGTTAATGGTCTTGATTTGAATTCAGGATGAAACTGGCAGCCAAAAAACCACGGATGGTCTTCTATCTCAATTATCTCAACCAATTTTTCATCAGGGCTTACACCGCTTATCTTCATTCCTTTTTTTACGAGAATCTCCTTAAAAGAGTTGTTGAATTCATATCTATGCCTGTGTCTCTCGGATATTTCTTTAACGCCATACGCTTTATATGCAAATGAATTTTCTGCCAGTATGCATGGATAGGCACCAAGCCTCATTGTACCACCCTTGTCAGAGTGAATATCACGCCTCTGCACTGCCTGCATCTTAAAATCATACCACTCCTCTATCAGATAAATAACAGGATAAGGGGTATTAAGATCAAATTCAGTACTGTTTGCTCCCTCGAGTCCACAAACATTTCGTGCAAATTCAATGACAGCACATTGCATACCAAGGCATATACCTAAAAAGGGGATTTTTTTCTCCCTGATATATCTTATAGACTCTATCTTTCCCTCGATACCTCTCTCTCCAAAGCCGCCTGGAACAAGAACACCATCAATATCTGATAGATATTTCCCTGCTCCAGAACTCTCTATTTCTTCAGCATCAACCCACTGAATATCAACTCTTACATTATTAGCTATGCCGCCGTGTATGAGTGCCTCAATAAGGCTCTTGTAGGAATCTTTCAGTCCAACATACTTCCCTGCAATTGCAATAGTTACCTTATCCTCGGGTTCCTTTATTTTTTTGACAACATTAACCCATTTTGTAAGGTCAGGCTCTCTGGTCTTCAATGAGAGTTTTTTAATAATCAAATCATCAAGACCTTCTTCACTCAACACAAGTGGAACCTCATAAACAGATTCAACATCCCTTGCTGCAATAACAGCATCTAAGTCAAGGTTACAGTGAAGGGCTATTTTCTTTTTGACTGATGGAGACAGGGGTCTGTCTGTACGGCAGAGTAAAATATCAGGCTGGATTCCGATTGCACGCAGCTCCCTTACACTGTGCTGTGTAGGTTTTGACTTGAGCTCACCTGCTGTAGTTATATAGGGAACAAGCGTAAGATGGATATAGATTACATTGTTCCTTCCCACGTCATATCTAAACTGTCTTATAGCCTCTAAAAATGGTAAACTCTCAATATCACCGATAGTTCCACCAATCTCAACAATCACGATATCATAGTCATCAGAAGTAGATTTAACAGCATTTTTTATCTCATCAGTTATATGAGGGACAACCTGAACAGTATCACCAAGATAGTTTCCCTTCCTCTCCTTGCAGATAACGCTGTAATAAATTTTGCCTGTAGTATAATTGTTTGCCTTTGAAGTGCGAGTAGAGGTAAATCTTTCGTAATGACCGAGGTCTAAATCAGTTTCGGCTCCGTCATCGGTAACAAAGACCTCTCCATGCTGAAAAGGACTAAGGGTCCCGGGGTCAACATTAATATAGGGGTCTAACTTCTGAAGAGTGACTTTAAGCCCCCTCGCCTCTAAAAGTGCCCCAATGGCTGCCGAGGCAATCCCCTTCCCGAGAGAAGAAACAACACCACCTGTTACAAAGATAAATTTAGCCATTCCTCAGCCTTTTTCAAATCCTCAATTGTATCAATGCCAAAAGTATCGTGTACTGTTTCTCCCACCTTTATTTTTATCCCAGCTGCAAGTGCTCTTAGCTGCTCGAGCTTCTCAATTTTTTCAAGTCCTCCCTCTTCCATCTCTGCGAACTTAAGCAGGACATCCTTTCTGTATCCATAGATGCCAATGTGCTTGTAACAGTAAAAAGTTGTGAGTTGGGAGTTCGGTCGACGACCCATGGGAGTTCGGAGTTTGAGAGTAACATCAAAGTCTGTGTTCTGTACTCTGTGGTCTGTGGTCTGTAATTCCCACTTATCTCTGAAGTAGGGAATGGGTGAACGTGAGAAATACATAGCGAACCCCTCGTTGTCCATAACAACCTTCACTACATTTGGAGAAAAAATCTCTTCTATATCTGTTGTTGCCTTTACAAGTGTGCTAATCTCTACTTTTGGGTCATTGGAGAGAATCTTAACTACATCATCCACCATCTGAGACTTAATAAATGGTTCATCTCCCTGCACATTTACGATTATATCACAATCTATACCCTTCGCTACTTCAGCTATTCTGTCTGTGCCTGATGCATGCTCAGGAGAAGTCATAACAGCCATACCACCGAAGGCTGAAACTCTATCAAATATCCTTTTATCGTCTGTTGCAACAATAATTGTATCAATCAATTTTGCAGAGGTCGCCTGTTCATAAACATACTGTATTAGTGGTTTTTCTTTAAGGAGAGCAAGGGGTTTTCCGGGGAAGCGGGTTGAATTGAATCTTGCTGGAATCACCACAACTGCCTTCAGCATATCATAGTTTACACCTTCAATTATAAAATGTAAATTCCAAATTGACCATGGATAGCATCCAAAATCTCGGCTTTACGTGCCATAGTCACTTCTCAGAGAAATTTATAAATAGTCCACTTTACCAGTTCCTTAACGAATCAACTCACAATCCTGAGTTGACAATATTGTTGGTGGTAGACCATAAACCCTGGATAAATTTTCTTCAAAGGAACTATGACACATTATAATAAATTTGGTTATACCGAATTTTTAGATGCTTCCTTAACCATCTCTTGACTAAAAAGAGTATGAGTTGCTAATTTAACAAATATGGCAAAGGCAGTTGCACTTTTTTCAGGTGGGCTTGACAGCACCCTCGCGATACTCGTAATGCTCAGACAGAGCATTGAAGTTACAGCTATAACATTTTTAAATCATTTCGGCTGTGATATAAGCGATAAATCGTCCTGCTCAAGAGACCCATTTTCTGCCGCGAAAAAATTTGGTTTCGAAGTAAAACTTGCTCATCTATCAGAAAAATTCCTTGAGATCGTTAAAAAACCAAAGTACGGATATGGGAAAAACATGAATCCATGTATTGACTGTAGAATCCTTATGCTCAAAGAGGCACGGGAGTTTATGAATTTAACCGGAGCTGATTTTATAATCACAGGCGAAGTCCTTGGCCAGAGACCAATGAGCCAGAGAAAAAGTATCTTTCCCATGATTGACAAAGAGGCAATGGTCAGGGGATATGTTTTAAGACCACTCAGTGCCAAACTCCTTGACGTCACAATCCCTGAGCAAAAGGGACTCGTCAACAGAGATGCACTTTATGATTTTAGTGGCCGTTCGAGAAAACCACAGATAACCCTTGCAAAAGAATTCGGGCTTACAGATTATCCTGCACCAGCAGGTGGATGCCTGCTTACTGAACCTAATTACTCATTTAGATTGAAAGAACTCTTAACCTATAACAAAGACCCTGAATTTAAAGATATAAACCTTTTGAGAGTAGGCAGACACTTTAGATTTTCTCCTGATTGTAAGATTATTGTCGGAAGAAACAAAGAAGAGAATGAAATACTCTTATCACTATCAGAACCAGAAGACCACATACTGAAGGTAGAAGGTTATGGAAGTCCTATCACATTTATTGCAGGGAAAGCAACTGACGAGGTTCTATCACTTGCTGCATCTTTATGCGCAAGATATTCTGATGCAAAACATCTTTCTGAAATAGACGTTACAGTCTCTAGGTACGAGTCGATCCCGACAATGAAGAGCGAACATTATTATATAAAAGTAAAACCTGCAAATGATGAAGTTTTAGAGTTATACAGGATTGAGAAAAAACCGTTGGATTTAGTTTTTAATAGTTAATCCGTGTAGTTCATATACCATTTTATCAATTTCATATTCAAGGGCGGAGATGTCAGCGGCGACTTCCCCTCTATCAAGAGGAGATTAAGGGGTGTGTTTCTTCCTCGTGAAATGTCAATTTTGGTGTCTGACCCCGTCAGTTGTACGATAATCCTCAACTTCATTGTTCCATAAGTCTTGAGCTTTAATTAATTCATTAGCTAAAATTGACCAATCTTTTCCTTTATCATCTTCCTCCAGTATCTGACGTGATAATTTAAGATGGTATGAAATAGCAGCCCATCCTTTACCTAAATGCTCTTTTGTAATGGATAGCAGGTAAGAATCGTTGGTGTCATCAGCTTTTTAG
>Ga0214473_10008700_pt1 | contig 11998 bp, 11 predicted proteins | sample RVTome_7_FD_203509 | JGI IMG/M metagenome (GOLD analysis project Ga0214473, IMG submission 203509) | Soil microbial communities from uranium-contaminated site in the Upper Colorado River Basin, Wyoming, United States - RVT98D197 | ecosystem: Environmental > Terrestrial > Soil > Contaminated >...
TGGCCGCACGATCGGGGTGATCAGCATGGCTAGCGCGTTCGCCCTGCTCGCCGCGTCGAGGAATGGGAAGTCGACAATCAGGTCGTCGAACGCGAGCAGCGCCGCCTGCACCTGCTCGTCGGTGGGCTCGTCGGGCACGGGCGGGATCGCGAGGCCGGCGGGCGCGTCGAGCATGAAGCAGGATGTGGCGTCGTAGCCGGCCGCCGTGCGGATGGTGCCATCGGGGCGCACGATCGGGAGCTGGGTGATGCCGGCCAGCGGTGGCGCGACCGGTTGCAGCGCGTCGGCCGGCAGCGCGAGCAGCTCGGAGGCGAGGTTCGGCGGCACCGGCGCCTCGCACATGCTGAACCCGGCGTTCTTCGTGATCGTGGCCTTCCGGATGTTCGCGGACTGCGCGAGATATGCTCGCATCGCTGGGACGATCAGCGGCTCCGTGCGCGGCGCGCCGTCGTCTCCGTGCACGAGGCGCACGAGGATGTCCCTGGTGAAGAGGCGCAGGTCTCGGGCATTCTCGCCCGAGACGCAGGACAGCGCCTCGTCGAGTATGTGGCGGCCCTCCCGATGCGAGACGAGCAGCGCCGGCTTGTGCCGCTCTGCCTCGGGGTGCTCGGCTAGCGCCGGGGCGATCACCCCGTGGAAGTAGGGGTCGTCCTGCGCGGGGAGCCTGGCCTCGACGCGGGACGCCTCGATTACCTCTCGGGCCTGCCCGCTGCAGACGCCTAGCTCGACGAGCTGGCGGGCCAGGGAGGCGTCGACGGCCTCCTCCGTCGCGGGCTCCAGTCCGCTGGTGTCGCGGCGGTACCGCCTGGCGACGTCGCGGTCCTTCTCGACGATGGTGGCCAAGGTGGATCCCCAGCCGAGTTTGGTGGACATGGTGGACTCCTACGTGAGTGCGAACGGCTCCAGCTCATCGAGGCGGTAGCCGGCAGCCAGGTGATCAGCGACGTCGTCGCGATCGGTGGTCGTGCGCGAGCGGACGAGGCGGGGCGTGATGCCGACACGCGCGAGCGAGGCGACCACGTCTCGGGCCCAGCCTTCGCCGGCAGTGTCGCGGTCGACGACGACCGTGATGTCCTTCGCGCCAACGAAGTGCAGGTGCGGGGCGGGCGCGGCGTTCCACTGCGCAGAGCCGCCGGGCATCGTCGTCGCTGCGTCGCGCTTGAGCCGTGCGTCGAGGTTGTTCACTGCGTCCGCGCACTTCTCGCCCTCGACGATGAAGATGGGAAGCCCCGCCGCGACGGCGCGGCGCAGCCGGGGCAGCATGTAGGGGATCCGCTCGGAGGCGGGCAGCCCCCACGAGATCCGCGCAGCTCGCTCGGACGCACGCCGGCCAGGGCGGTAGGTCTTCAGGTAGGGGCGCGGGCACACGCCATGCGCAGCGTCCCAGTCGAAGCGACGCACCTCGAAGGCGTACTCGCCGTCGTCATCGTAGTAGGAGTAGGCTGCGCTGAGCCGCCAGCCGCCCTCGGCCGCGAGGTCCGCGGGCATGAGCCCCGGGCTCGGCCGACCCCAGCCGCTGCGCCGCGTTGTGGCATCGGGCTCCGGCTGCCAGTCGTATGGCTTCGTCAGCTCCCAACGCCAGCTCCGTCCCGACGCGCTCGGCCACGGCGACTCCCTGGTGGAGCACCACACGCGCAGCGGGTCGCGGGCGAAGTATCCGCCCGTGCATTGGTCCGCGGACGCGCCCGTCCCGATGTGGCCGGCGCAGATCGTGCAGGGGTTCATGCGGCTCCAGGGTCGCCAGTCGTTCATCGCGGTCTCCGTGGAAGCGCTGCCCCATTGCAACGCGCGTGCCTGCGCGAACGGGGGGTGCGTGGGGCAGCTACATCGCGAATTTCGGGGGTGCCAGGACACCAACCTCGGCGCGATGTCGCGCCACGGGGCAACCGTCGCTGCGCTTGCGTGCTGGCTGCCAGTGATGCTGTTCGTCGGATCCAATTCGCGCGATGTGGGCACTCGAGTTCCCATCCTTGGCAAGGGGGCGGACGACCCGCGGAGAGGGAGGCGCCGGGCCGGCCGAAGGGCCCGGCGCCTCGGGGGTCGGAGAGACCACCCTGCTCACCGCGGAGGATCACCGAGAAGGAAGACGGCGCGCATGAGTGCGAGTGCCAGCGTCTCGTCGCCCTCCTGGAGGGCCGCGCGGATCTCCATGGAAGCTGCCTTGAAGCGCTCGTCCACACGTTCTTCGATCGACCTACCCACGGATGCGGCCCTCGGTCTTGTCGGCGCCGTTGGTGCCGCCGTGGCCGCTGATCTCGTCCATGCGCTCGGCGTCGACGGCCCGCCGCTCCGCCTTCGGGAGCTTCGCGTAGGGCCGGTCGGCCGGCGCGGGGAAGCCGCTGTTCGTGACGTCGCTGGTCTCGTTCGCGTTCTTGTAGTTCTTCGGTTTGTTCTGGGGAAGGGCAGCCACGGTCTTTCTCCTTCGCCCGGCTGCACCGGGCTTCGTTCATGGGTGCCCGATCGCGTCTCGCTGATCGCGATCGGGCTCACCGGTCGGGAACCTCCCGAGCCGGTGATCATCGCCTCCGCGGCGGGCCGGCCTTGGCCGGCTTCACCGCGAAGATCTTGGGGAATGCTTGGATCATCGCGGTCACAACTTCGACAGGATCACCGTCGAGTTGGGAGGCGAGCCTCCGCAGAAGCTTCGCCTGCTCGCCGCTGTAGCCCCGGTCGGCGATCTCATCGCAGATCCTCTCGACGGTGACGACGTCCATCTTCAGACCTCAAACCAGTGCGCAGGCATGTCGCCGCCCTCGACGACTTCGGGGCCCCATCGCGCCTTCGCGGTCTCGACGATCCGCTGCCGCTGGGCCAGCTCGGTGACGGTCGCCTGGCTGAGACCCGGCGGACGTTCCTCCTCGGAGTAGCGGCGCCACGAGTCGGGGTCCCACCGACGAGCCTCGGTGTGCTCACGCATCTTTCCGTCCGGGCCGCGCAGCACGCGCCGGGTCACGACGATCTCGTTCAGCAGACCGTTCAGGTCGCCCGAGTCGATCTCCTTGTAGACTTCCCGGCGCAGCGCCGGATCCATCTGGGCGCCGTCGAGGCGCTGCTTGAGCCCGGCGGGCACGGCCGTCGTGGTGATCCACCGCTCGATGGCGGCGACGTGCTCCTTGGCCGCCTGCACGTCGAGCGCGAGGATCGCGGGATCGCGCGTGGGCAGCCCTGCGCTGCGCCCACTTCGTGCGCTGAAGTAGGCGCGTGACTGCTGCTTCCGGTCGACGCCCTGCTGTACTGCTTCGAGGAAGTTCGTCTCCTCCAGCACCTTCGCACCCGCGGGCGCGTCGCCGACGATCCAGCGCGCCTTGCCGCCACCTGCGTCGACGAGCCGCAGGGGCACGTCCTCGTTGGCGCGCCAGCGAGCCCGAAACTCTTCGACGTCCGCGTGGAACGTCCGGGCGAGTGGACGGATTACCTCGTCGGCGTAGCCGCACGTGCGAACGTCCGCAGCCTGTCGGTACGCCCTCTCCAGCTCGGCCTGACGCAGCCGAGCGACAGCGCTTTGATGGTTCTGGTCGATGTAGCTCACGAAGAAGTAGCCTCCAGTTGATCGTTGGGGTTGAGATCGTGCGGTCGGGTCGACGGAGGGCACCGCGGAGGACCGTCTCCGGTCGCGGCGTAGCACTTGATGTTCTCGAAGGTGGAGATCGCGCGGAGATAGGCGGTGCCCCAGAAGTCGCCCTGGCCTTCGAGGGTGGCCGGTAGAGTGGCCGAGCCGATCCCATCGGCGTACCGCCGGGCGATCCAGGCCGCGACTGCCTCGGCCGGAGCACCGTCCCAGAACTTCTCGCCGATCAGGCCGGTTATCGCGAGCGCCTTGGCCTTGAGATCCTCGACGTAGGCGCGAGTGATCTTCGGCCGCTCATCGACATTCCCACGGTGGAGTTCATCGATCAGGTACTGCGCGACCGCGTCGTCGCGCTGCAGCGGGCTCCGCGCGATGGCGTCGCGGGCCAACTCGATCCATCGCTCCCAGTGGTGTTCGTGCGTCCAGTTGCGCGCGCTCCGCTCGGGCACCGTGTGATGATCAGCCGCCTCGCGGAGGGTGAGGCCGCGTGCCATCGAGACCGCGATGCGCGCCTTGACGATCGGGTCATGCACGATCCGGCTGCGGCGACGGAGTCTGCGTGCGGCGCTCATCGAGTGCCACCGAGTGAAACGCGCGAAAGTGCCGCCATTCGCAGCTCGACCAGGGGATAGATCGCGAGGGGCCTGATCTGCGGTACCGCGTCGATGTGGTCGTGGAAACTGAACGTGCGCCGGCCAGTCTGGACGATGACGAGGTTGTCGAGGAGCGCGTCGCGCTCGGGGGCGCTCATCTCGCGGAGGCGGCCCAGCAGCGGTGCCAGCTGGGGCGCGCAGATACCGAGTCGCCGGTGAAGGATGCCTGCGATCCACAAGAGATGCCGTTCGCGTGGGCAGATCTTGTAGTGGCCGCGGGGGTCCTTGTCGGCCAGGATGAGTGTGCCGATCCAGCGGTACCACGTGGCCTTCGGGATCCCGGCCATCCGGTAGACGGGCGGCGTCACGAGCACTCCTCCCGCGCGCGGGCCCGCTCGACCGCGAGGGTGGTATGAGCTGCGTCGAGTAGGCCGGGGATGGTGCTCGGGCAGACCGCCTCTGCGGGCACGCGGGTGGCGAAGGGGCCGTCGGGACGGAAGACGCGGTCGTGCCGGTGCAGCCACCAGGCGTGACGGGTCCGGCCCTCGGTCTCGTAGGCGACGAGCACGCCGCGGGCAGGCGCGCGGAGCTTGCCCTCGCCGAGGATGCTCTGGCGCAGGTACGGGGCGTCGATGATTAGGTCGGGTCGTAGCATCATGATCTTCGGGTACACGTCAGCCCTCCCGGGGTTCCCGCCAGGAGGCCGGCGGATCGGCCGGGGTGCTGGCTGTGGTCCTTCTCCGAGGTGGAGGGGGCGAGAATGCCGCCGTTCGGCGCTCTCGTTAGTCCCACTAACATAGTAGTATAGCATCGTGAAGGCGAAACTTCGGATCCGAGTCCCATTTGGTGGCCCGTGCGCACGTCGACGCCTGACGCGCGCTGTTCACCACGCACAGAACGGATCGGCGCCCGTTCGGCACGCCGGCCAGTCGCTACTCGTGCATCGGCCGGCGCCGGGGGACCCGTCGCGAAATGGGGGGTCCCCGGGGTCGCCAATGGCCGGGGTTGCCGCGCCACTGGCCGGGGGTTGCGGGCGCGTGCGGGGCCGCGACCCGACCGCGTGCGGCCGGAGACTGCGACACTCCGGCCAGCTGCGCAGGCGGCTCGAAGCAGCGTTAGTCCCCGACGTTGCGGAGGTATTCGCGTTGCAGTCGGGGATCGCGGGGCAGCTGGGCGAGCACGCGCGCGCAGATCCGCTCGCAGCGGAGTCGGACCAGGGTCAACGCGGGGGGTCTACGGGCCTGTGGGGCGAGCCCGCGAACGGGGCAGGGCGCCTCGCGGCCGAGTCGACCGGGGCACCGGAGCACCGGAGCACCGGAGCATTCTCCATACCGCTCCTCCGTGAAAGTGAGGGATCTCGTTCAACAGGAGTACCGGTTGGGAGGTTGCTCCGGTGCTCCGGTCCGCCGGCGCCGCGCGCTTCGCGCCCTCGGCCGCTCTGCTCGCCCCACCACTCGGCTCCAGCAGGAAGCCGCCCGGCGCGGGCCCACTCAGCTGAAGCACGCCACCCGCAGGCTGAAGCACGCGCCGCGGGCTCGACTGGCGCTTCTCGGCACTTCAAGGCACGTATTGCGGTCCCGCCCATCGGCGGGCGACGCAGAAGTCGGTCGGCTGTCGAATGGCCGAGCCGAAGGGCGCCGACGGCGCACACGCCGAAGGGACCGCGGATTGCACGAGCACCCGGGCGAAGGAGACGACGACGATGGCGAAGAAGTCGAACGCGGAGCGCTGCCGGGAGTACCGGGAGCGCAAGAGGGCGGAGCGCGCGGCTGTGGCGAAGGCGGCCGCCCCCAGGCGGCCCCGGGCCCGGAAGAAGGCCGCTGAACCCGACGTCGAGGCCCGCCGCGAGGCGCTCCGGGCCCGGTACGCGGCGCTGAAGGCCGACCCGAAGGCCTACAAGGCCATGCTCGTCAAGGCGCGCGAGCGTGCCGCGCGGTTCCATGAGCGACGCCGCGCCGAGAAGGCTAAGGCCAAGCGGGGCGCCCGATGACCCCGCGCGACAACAGCCGCTGGACCGACTGGGCCAAGTCGATTATCCCGGTGCCCGCGGACGAGGTGGTGGACGAGCCCGCGGACGAGGTGCGGATCTCCATGTCGCGGGGCGCCGGCCTGATGCTCAAGGGGGTCTTGTTGGACTTCGCCGAGACCTTCGCCGACGAGGAGGCGGAGGCGCCTCGGGTCGCCATCGCCAAGCGCGTGGCTGAGATTCTCGACGAGGCGCTCAGGTGACGCCGAAGTACCCCGACATCCGCGTCCGCCTGGTCGGCGAGGATGGAAACGCCTTCGCCATCCTCGGCCGCGTGATGCGCGCGATGCGCCGAGCCGGGCTCCCGCCCCCGGACCTACGACCCACAGGTAACTCCTCGTCTCGGCCTGCTAGTCCACGTAAACCTTAGCGATTACTTCCTTGACCAGTCCGTCATCAATGCGGATGGCCCGGAGGCGGTAGTGTGTACTTTGGGGGCTCCTCGTGAAGAAGAGGACACGACTACTTTCCGCTCGGTCGTTCACTGTCGCTAGGGGATCCCCAAGCTCTAGCAACACTCGATCCGAAGTGTCACCTACTTTGATGGCCCGAAACGTATCGTCGCTATACCCCGGCGCGTACTCGGTATCGTCACCAAAGACTCGGAGAAATATTTCGCCTAGTAGGCCATCCATGCTGGTTAGGTGAACGGAAAGGGCCGATATCATCAGCGTAACCGCTGCTATCCACGATGCGGCGACTACTGTGGAGCGCAACCGCACTGGCTTTCCCTCGAGCTTGCTCGTTCGAACAGCGCCGCGAACGCTACACCATGCTCTGGAACTTCTGATCCAGGAATGAGGCCTCCGCGCCACGCCTGAATCGCATTCAGGCCAAGATCGACGAGTCCGCCGCCCACGGTCCCAGAGCTAGAGGCATCTGTACTGACGGAGATATCTCCAGCAGCACCAACTGTCGCGTTAATGAAATCCGTGGTCTTGAACACTGAGTCGGCACCGCCGCGGGCGATCGCATCCTGTCTCCCGATGAAATCTTCACCCGGTGCTAAGCACACGATTTCTGATCCGCTCTTGTCCTCCTCTAGCAACACGAATACCAGCCCCGGAGAGCGATTGAACACGTCCAACCCCCGGACATCTATCAGGTTGGTAGGGTCGCCGAGAGCATAGAGAAAGTTATTGGGCCCTCCAGCCAACCCAATCGGATCCGGCTGCGCATACCGCCCATACCCCGGCTGGTAATCCCGCATCCAGTTCTGGTGCAGCCCGCTCTCCGCGTCGTAGACCTGCCCCGGGAAGCGCAGGTTCACGGTGACGTTCACCGCATTGCCGTCCACGTCCTCCTCGGGCAGCGCCTCACCGAAGCCGTCGCTCTTCCAGCGCCAGACGAGAGCGCCGGCGGCGTCGGTCCCCCAGCGCGGCGTCTGGAGGTGGTCGGCGTGCAGGTAGGTCAGCACGCTTCCCGACTTCTGCGCGACCGGGCTGTTTTCGGCCCAGACGTAGAGGACGACCGTCCCGGCGACCTGGTTCGTCTCGGCGAGCAGGTGTCCGGCCTCGTCGTAGTGGTAGACGGTCGTGTTGAAGCCCATGAAGCCCGTGCTCTTGCGCCGCCGCAGGCCCCGGTGGTCGTAGGCGTAGCTTGCGACCGTTACCCCACCCTGCTGCACGCTCTGCAGCCGGTTGGCCGCACTGTAGGTATAGGTGTAGCCCGGCACGGACGTGATGCGCCCCAGGCCGTCGCTCCCGATCGAGCTCCCGCCCACCGTCGCGAGCCGGTTCGTGCCCGTGGTGTAGGTGTAGCTCGTGGGCGAGCCGTCTACGGTCTTGGTGAGCCGGTTCCCGTTCGCGTCGTAGCCGTAGCCGCGGCTCCCGGAGCCTCCCGTGTCGCTGGTCAGGCGGTCGAGGGCGTCGTAGCCGTAGCCAAGGGTCCAGGAGGACCCGGAGCGCGAGGTGAGGTTTCCCGCGGCGTCGTAGCCGTAGGTCTCGCCCTCGATCGATCCCAGGGTGTAGGTGCCGAGGAGCCCCCCGGCTGTTGTACCCCCGGGTCTCGACGAGACCGTTGCCGTAGGTCTGGCCCGTGAGCTTCCCGTCGCCGCGGTAGCCTCGGTTTGACACGACGCTCGCCCCGTCGAGCGTGACCCCCTGGATCCGCCCCTGCGCGTCGCGGGTGTAGGCCACGACCTGACCCGTCGGATAGGTGATCTGCGCGAGCCGGTCGTCGGCGTCCCAGCTGTAGTAGGTATGGTAGGTGTTTCCGCCCCCGGTGTCGGTCTTGTGGACGACGTTGCCGAAGGCATCGTACTCGAAGCTCGTGATCGCGAACTCGTCGTCGATCGAGCAGACCCGTCCGGTCCCGTTCGGGCAGCTGTCGTAGGTGAAGGCCACGTCCTGGACGACGCCCGTGTAGTCGCGCGTGAGCGGGCGGTTCAGGGCGTCGTAGGTGAAGCTCCCGGCTCCGAAGCCGGTCACGGTGACGATGTTCCCGGCGCTGTCGGCGGTCGTGGTGATCGTGCCCCGATCCGGGCTCGTCTCGCTGACCGGGTTCCCGAGGTCGTCGGCCGCATATCCGGTCGCGACGGCGTTCGGGGCCGTCAGCTGGGAGACGGCGTCGTTCGTCTGGTAGTCGAAGTCCGTGACCCCGCTCAGCGCATCGAGCTGGGTCGAAAGCCGGCCGAGCAGGTCGTAGGTGAAGCTCGTGTCGTGCGCATTCGGGTCGGTCTGGCTTTCGAGCTGGCCAGCGGCGTCGAAGACGATGTCGGTGATCGAGCCGCCGTCGTTCAGCTCAGAGAGGCGGTTGCGGGTGTCGTAGGCGGCCTGGATCTCGTGCTGGAGCGTGCCCGAGGGGTCCTTCAGCTTCTCGCTCGTGCGGTTGCCGGACAGGTCGTAGAGGTACTCGATGCGGTTGCCAGCCGCGTCCTCGATCGCGCGCAAGTCGTGGGCATCGTCGTACTCGAAGCTCAGCACGACCCCGGCCGGGCTCGTGCTGGTCTCGAGCTGGCCGTTGGCGTCGTAGGTGAAGCTCCAGGTGCGCGGAGCCCCCGAGACCGGGGTGCGTGTCGTCGTGAGCACCCGGCCGCGCGGATCGTACGTCGTGGTGGTCACCGTCCCCAGAGGGTCCGTCGACTCGAGCAGGCGCCCGGCGGCGTCGTATTCGTCGAAGCTCGTGACGTGGCCCAGCGCGTTGGTGACGGAGGCGAGCTGCCCGCACTCGAAGCCGGTCGTGCATGCGTGGTACGCAAAGGTCGTGAGATCCGAGACGTCGGTCCGCGGGCCGTCGACCTGTGTCAGCTGGCCCTGCGCGTTGTACTGGAAGGTGAGCGTCCGGGAGACCGCGGTCCCGTCCGGCCGGTAGCCCGACTCGGTGATCTGGGTCGGGCGCCGGTGGACTGCGTGGTAGCTGATCTGGGTCGTGGCACTCTGGCCCGCGTAGACGCTCGGGCGCGTGACCGTGGTCGGGAGATCGACGGTCGGCGAGAGGTAGGTGTAGGTCGTGGTCCGTGCCGAGCCGGTGCCGCTGGCCTCGGTCCGCGACGTCATCTGGTTGGTCGCGTTCCAGGCGAAGGCCGTGGTGCGGTTCAGCTCATCCTTCCGGGTCAGCAGGTTGTTGCGCGAGTCGAAGGTCTGCGTGACCAGGATCCCGTCCGGGAGATGGTTCTTGAAGGTGAGATTCCGGTACTTGAGATTCTCCGCGAAGGTGTATCGATTCTGATAGCCGCGCGGGTCCGTGACGGTCGTCTGCGTGGAGTGGGGGTAGGTCAGCGTGAAGCGCTCCTGCGGGGCGCCGTTGGTCGTGGTCGCGTGCTCGGTTGAGCTCGCCCGGCCCTGGCTGTCATATCCGAAGGTGGCGTAGCGCACGCCCTTCTCGTCCGTGATGCCCGTGAGCTTGTGGGGCTGCGCCGCGAGCTCGTAGTGGTAGCTCCGGATCCGCGTGTCGGGATAGGTGACCGAGACGAGGTCGTCGTTGCTGTAGCCGTAGGTGAGGGTCCCGCCGCCCGGGAGGGTCACGGTCTGGAGGTGGCCGGTCGCGTCGTAGGCGAACGAGAGCGCGTGGCCAAAGGGGCCGGTTGCGGTGATGAGCCGACCGTTCGCATCGTAGGTGAGGGTGATTGTGTTGCCGGAGGGGTCGGACTCGCTGAGCAGGCGGCCGTCCGGGCCGTAGGTCTCCTTCGTCCCGTCGCGGTGGGTCAGCACGAAGCCGCCCGCGTCCTCGCTGATCGCGTAGCGGGTGTCGGCGTCTCCGAGCCAGGTGCCGTCGGTCTGCTTCACGAAGACTTGGGCGTGGCCGGTCGGGCGCACGACGTTGAGCCGCGTCGCCAGCGGCGTCAGCATCTTCCCGTGCCAGTTCGACGACCAGCCGTAGCCCAGGCCCGTGTCGATCGGGGCCAGGCTGCTGTAGTGGCGCACGAACGAGAGCGTCGGGCTCGCGAAGTCGACCTCGCGCTCCCACTTGCTCTTCGAGCGGGCGCTGCAGGGATTGCCGATGTGGTCGGCGCCGCCGGCGCCACTGGGAGACTTCCAGGAGTAGGTCAGCTCGAACTCCGGCTCGTTCTCGCGCTCCGGGCCCGCCGTGTCGCCAGTGCAGAGATCCTTCGCGTCGTCGGTGTGCGTGACCTCGAAGGTCAGCAGCCCCGAGTCGAGCCACGGCAGCTCAGCGGGGTCGCAGAAGGTCTCGGAGACGTTCGACTTCATCTGCACCTGGTAGGTGCCCGCCGTGGTGAAGCCCTGCGAGCTCGGAGCCCCGCCGCTCGGCAGCACCACGACCGGGCCGCCGCTGCTCTTCGTGTCGTCCGTCGTGTCGAGAGACTGCACGTTGCTCGGGTTGATCGCGAACTCGTAGATCACGTTCCATGACGTGTCCCACGGGCGCCGGTACAGCCCGTCGATGCGCCCGAACGTGTTCAGGTAGGTCTGGTCGTAGACGCAGGCGGATCCATTCCAGTCGTAGTCGTCGCAGGAGCCCTGCACCTGGGCGACCTGCGCGTCGACGTAGATGTTGTAGCCGTGGCCGGTCGGTACCGGATTGCGCGGCAGGAGCTCGTAGGCCTCGGTGCTGCGCTTCACGCGGACGAGCGGCGTGATCGATCCGCTCTCGTAGCCGCCTTCGTCGGTGCAGGTCTGGGCCCCGGCGTGGGTCGGGAGGAGCGGGAGCGCGAAGAGCACGCCGAGCGCGATCGCCGCCTTGCGCGCAAGGTTCCGGGTGCACGAGTGCTGCGCCATCGACGTCCCCTCCCCCGAGTCGCGCGGCCGTCGAGGAGGCGACGCGACGCTGCGCGCGCAGTGTATGCACGAAGGCTGGGGGAGGCGGCAAGAGAAAACGCCGTTCCAGGGAGTGCAAGCAATCCGGTTGGGGCGAACGGGACCCGGACTGTAGTTCGTGGCCGCATGCGAGCGAGCGACTCGCTGAGGATGCCGTGCGGGTCGTGAAGATCGGTAACGACGTTCTGATCAGCGCAAGGGCGGTAGGAGATCCCGGTTGATCGTGTGGGGGAGGTTGAAGTTGCGAGGGAGCGGTCAGGGAGCTGGCTCCGCGACGCTGCTCTGTGCCCAAGCCCGCGAGATCCCGCAGGTCCACCACGCGCCAAGGCGTGGTTCGAGTCCCGTCCGCCCCGCCATGGCTTCTCCCGCGGCTGTGCCCGCGCTTGCCAGGCTGGCTATGGCATCCAACGCTCGAGTGGCTCGTGCTCCGCGATGCGCGCGAAGTCGGTGTCGGTGGTGAGCAAGCGAAGCTCGTAGCGGATGCAGAGCTGGGCGAGGATCGCGTCGATGGTGCCGACCTGGACGCCGCGACGGCGAATGCGGTTGCGGAGCTGCGCGGCCCCGAAGTGGTCGTGGCGATCGGGGATCAGGAAGG
>Ga0214473_10008701_pt1 | contig 11996 bp, 5 predicted proteins | sample RVTome_7_FD_203509 | JGI IMG/M metagenome (GOLD analysis project Ga0214473, IMG submission 203509) | Soil microbial communities from uranium-contaminated site in the Upper Colorado River Basin, Wyoming, United States - RVT98D197 | ecosystem: Environmental > Terrestrial > Soil > Contaminated >...
TTGGCAAAGTAATTTTTTTGAATTGCTGCCAGGCATTTGCGCCTTCTAAAATAGCTGCTTCATATAATTGCTCGGGAATATTTTGAAGCCCTGCAATAAAAATTATCATGTTATAACCAAAATTTTTCCAAATTGACATGAGTATGATCGAAGGCATTGCCCAAAACGGATCACCAAGCCAATCAATTGGATTCACCCCAATTAAACTTAGTATATAATTCAACATACCAAAACGAGGATGGTAGATGAATCTCCAAACTATTGCCACTGCCACCAATGTGGTTACAACTGGAATAAAATATGCTAACCGGAAAACCGCTTTAAGTTTCACAAGCTTTGAATTTAGGATTAATGCTGCACCCAAAGAAACAGCAATTGATAGGGGACTTGCTGCAACTACAAAATAGAATGTGTTTCTCAGAGACGTCCAAAAAAGTTCATTGCCCAAAAGATCAGAATAGTTTTTTAATCCGATGAACCTGAGATTACTATAATTTCCTAAGGAATAAATATCAAAATCTGTAAAGCTGATTATGAATGCCGCAATAACAGGAATGAAAAAGAAAACAAAAATTGAAATCATTGCCGGGGCAAGAAAAAAATATGCTGCGGAAATTCCCGACCTACAATATTTTTTTTCAATATGATTGTTTTCTTCACTCATTTGGATTTATTTAGCATCCATCTTCTTTTTTCAAGGATAACATTAACATCATCATCTAATTTTTTCAGTGCTTCTTTAACAGTTAAAACATTTCTTGCTGCCAGCTCAACATACTGCTGAAGTTTTGAAAATACTATTTGTTCCCACTCTGGAATTTTTGGAGTTGCAACAACGTAATTGAACTGTTCATAAAAAGCTTTCATATAAGGGTTGCTGTTTAGCGAAGAGTCTTCCCATGCCTCTTTAACAGCAGGCAAATCATTAACAAGATGATAAAACTCAATTTGAATTTCAGGTTTTGAGAGAAATTCTATCAGCTTCCAGGTTTCTTCTTTATGTTTTGATCTTTTAGAAATAACAAGACTTGAACCACCGGCGAGCGAAACTCCTTTTGTATTTTCATTGGGTCCGGGTAATGATGAAGTCATCCATTTATCTTTCAAATCTCCAGTCATCCATTTTTTAAATTCAGAAATATTCCAGGGTCCTGAGATGTACATTGAAAAATATTCTTCGGCGAACGCTTGATAAACATTTGTAACCTGAGAAACACCAAGAGGAGTTAAATTCCCCTTGTAAAAATTAGTCAGATAAGAAAAAGCTTCTGTAAATTTTTTGCTGCTGAAATTTCCGTAAGTATTATTATCCTTTAAAATATCTGCTCCGTTCTGAAGTCCGAAGATTATAAAGTTTGCCCATTCATTGGTTGGAATGTAAATGGCATATCGTTCAACATTTTTATTTGCTTCTTTAATTTTTTTTGAGAGCAAGTATAATTCATCCCAAGTTTTAGGAGGAGAATTAAATCCAGCTTCTTGCAAAACATCTGTTCGATAAAATAATATTCTCGTATCAATGTACCAGGGAATACCATAAACCATACTATCAAGAACATTTGTATCCCAAATTCCTTCAAAATATTTTTCTTTTTTTATTACATCACTCTTTAGTAACCACTCAGTTAAATCGGTGATAGCTTCCAACTGTGCAAATTGAGGAACCCATGTGTTGCCAAGCTGAAACGCGTCAGGAAGATTATTGCTCGCAAAAGCGGAAATCAATTTTTCTTGTGCAGCCGTCCATGGTACCATTTGCACTTTAACTTTTATACCCGGATTTTCTGCCTCAAATTTTGGTAGAAGCTGTTTAACAAATTCACCTTCTGAACCTAAACCCCAAAAATCAATAACGGTTTCTTTGCTTGAATCGTTACAAGATAAGCTTAGAACAAGCAACAGACTAAAAAATATTCTGAGCGATTTCATTTCTTGAAACTATATTATTAATTATTTCTGTAGAATCATTTTACTGCTTAACACATTTCCATTTGACTCTATTTTATAAATATAAACTCCGCTCGGGACAGGATTTCCAAAATCATTATTCCCATTCCAAACAAGTTCATTCATTCCCGCAGCCAATTCACTATTAAATAATTCTCTAATATTTTCTCCCAAAACATTATAAATTTTTATAGAGACATTTTGATTTTGAGGAAGTCCGAATCTAATTACTGTGTTCGGATTAAAAGGATTTGGATAATTTCCTTCAAGCTTAAATGAATAATTTAATCTATCACGATCGCTTACATCTGTAGTTGAATCCGGTACAAATCCTACGGCAGTAAGTGCTGACTGAATTTCCGTATTTGACATAAACTTATTCCACAAAAGCTGTGACCTATAATTTTCAATCATCACAATTATTGGTCCTTGGTCAATTGCAAGATAACCATCACTAAACCATGTGCCCAATACACCCTGACTTGAATAAGTTAAATTAAATGCATCTCGAAAACCAAAATCTCCCCAAAGATCTGAACCAAATGTTCTATAAAAATATTTTAATGCTTCTATAGATTCTTGAGGAGTATAAGGCATAGAAGAAAGCGCAGCAGTAGGAGAAATTGTCCCATTATCATTTAATTGAGGCTCATGAGCAATATATCCCACACCTGGTATGCTGTAGCTTGCAGTTAAACCCCAACAATCAGCTCCGTATCCATTCCTTTTTTTAGGATTTTCAATACAATATTGATGACTAATTAAAGCTTGATTTCTGTTATGAACAAAATAGTTCGCATATAAATCTTTAATTCCTCGCGGATCAAAACCTAAAAATGAATAATGCGTGAAAAAGAGCGGACCGCCATAACCATCACTATTGCCTAAATACAAATTATAATTATATCTTGAAGATCCGGTGTATTTGATATTTCCATAATTAGCCCAACCGCTTCTGTAATAAGTAGAAAGAATTGGATGAGTCGGTGAGGCAATTGCTAGAATGTATGAAATTAAAGTTTCATTCCACCCGTGGAAAATAAATGTATCACTAAAATTAAAACCCATAGTGGGCGACCAGTTCCAATAAAGTCCACTAGGAGAATTATTGCGATAAAAATTCCAATCAACATTTTGCCATAATTGAGTAATTAAATTTCTGATCTGTTCTTCAGTACTATCTTGTTGATTAAAATATTTCCGGGCAGTAAGTAATCCTTGAATCATGAAAGCAGTTTCAACAATATCACCGCCATTTTGAATTCCAAAGTTCACTACTTTACCAGTAGTTCCGTTAAACCAATGCGGAAAAGCACCATGGAATGTATCAATCTTGGTGGCGAGAAAATCTGTAATCTTTAACATTCTATCCGCGCCTTGTTCACGTGTGACAAAACCTCTTTCGATGCCTACAAGAATTGCCATCACTCCAAATCCCCCACCGCCGATTGTATTTGTAACATCACTTCCATTTGGATGCCAGCGTTCCCGAGCAATTCCGGAATTTGGATCTCCCCAATCCCAAAAATACCTGAATGTTGAGCGCTGGACCATATCAAGAAATTCATCATTGTTCATTAAATGAGTAATTGCATAAACACTATCACTAAGTGCTGATTCATTTCCGCTTGAATCATATGCGCTGACTTTAAAAGAAAAGCCGACTCCTAAAAGATTCATACTTAGTGAATAAAAACTTCTTGCTTTACTAACGCTTGTAAATAGGTTAAACTTTTGACCGTTCCAGATATAGATTTTATACCCAGCAAGATCTGTTTCAATGTTATTTTGCCATTCAACATCAATATTTTTTTCATACCCAAATGCTTGTACACCCTGCGGCGGCTGAGGTGCAGTTGTATCTGATTGTGCATGAACAAAACACAAGCTGCTTATAGCAACAACTAAAAAATATTTTATCAAATTACTCATTTTTACTACCTCTAAATTAAATTTTCAAAATCATCTGTTGGAGATCTTACAGCGCCCGTGCATCCTCAAATCCTGTTTTTCTGCTTAATAATTTTACACGAAAAAGGATTTAATGTAACCTGTTTTGAATCAACTGTAAATGTTTTTCTCTGATTATGATAATTCAACAAGAATAAATAGGAATTCTTTCCCCCTTTACGAATAATAAATTGAATATCTGGATCAGATACTTTTGCCTGCCTTTTTATTTTATCAAACAAAACAACTTTTTCGATAAGATGCAAATGTTCGTCAGATGTGTAACCAAAGGCAAATCCGAGTGCAATTACAAACCCACGTTCAACTTTCATTCTTATCCCACAAGCCTCACCTGTTTCGGTTTTTGAAACAACTGATGCTTTTTCCAACTTGAAGATTAGCTTTTCCCTAAACACGGTAAATAAATCCTCAATGCCAAATGCTTCAACTTTGTTAGCACTTGCTGATTTAGAGAATTGAAGCTTAAGTCCATCCTTCAAGATGGTACAATCGTTTAAATATAAATCCAAAGTTGGTATAGCCGGATAGATAATCAGATGCCCGCCAGCTTCAACGAAATCAACAAGTAACTTTTGAGTTTTACCATCCATAAATTCAGTTGTTGTAACCCACAACTGCTTGTAAATCAACAGTTCTTTAACTGATACGTTTTCTAAATCTTTTACATCATAATTAAAATTCAAAGTCTGAAGTCCTCTTAATAGTCCATTAAAAAATAATTCTTCACGCACAAAACGTGGATCGAAAGTCAATCCAAGTTTCGCGACATCGAGTCTCTTCTCTCTCATCATTTGAGAGGTCGTTAACTCTGTATAGAAATATGGTTTGTAAAGTCCTACACAAATCTCTGCCTTAGTTTCGCTTAACAGTAACTCTTCTTTTTCTTGATTGATGAAACGATCTATTTTTTTAATGGCATCATATAATGGAGATTTTAATCCCTTTGCATCTACTGCTGTTTGAAAATAAAATGTTTTTCCAAAAAAGCCCTTGCCTTTGGGGTTTATACCCTGCGAGAACATATAGTAATTAAAACTTTTCAAACCGTGAGCTAGTGATGCATAGTAAAATGTTTCTAAGTCATTTGCATCACTTTTAACATGATGCTCTCGTGTACCGGCTTGAAATTCAGCTGCCCAAACTGGACCATTGGACTGCATCGCTTCAAGAATTTTGTTACACGCTAAATCTGAATGTGCATTTCGGAATGAGAAAAACTCGGGAATATGATCTAAACCAAACACAATGTCTGTTCGCGTTCTCATTATTTCTTCGTAGGTGCTGATAAGCATTGGCAACTCAGCAGCATTACCATAAATCCAGCCAGGAATATTATGTGTAAACCGCAAATCAATACCAAAGCTTCTAATTTTCTTTATCAGTGTGTCAAAATAGAATGCATAGTAATGCCTGTAAAAAAGATGAAAGTCATAATACGCGCAGTAATCTTGCTTGTTCTCAATCTTCCCGCTTGGGGCAATTACTTCATCAAATGAAGAATATCCTGTTCCATAAGTACTGTTCATGGTTTTAATTGATTTATACTTCTCATTTAAAAAAGTCTTGTATAACTTGATAACCGATTCATTGTAATCAATTTTGCCGGAAAGCCATTGAAACACACCAACTTCATTACAAACTTGCATCATCGTAATCGGGCCGACATTGCACTTCTGATATTGTGCGATGATAGGCATAATTTTATCATACCATTGGAATGAGTAGTGTAAGAACTCATCCGACATGTAGGACATCAGATCAGGTGAGATTATGTTCCCATTCGCATCTAAAGCATGTGAATTCTTGCTGCCTTTATTAACAAACCATTCCGGTAAGCCCTGGTATTTATATTCGGCAAGAATGTAAGGACCAGGTTTTACAATTAAATCCAGTCCAACCTTCTTACAAAGTTTAATGTACTTGATGAGATTTCTTGCGGGATTAGTTAGGCCGGTGAAATCAAATTTATTTTCTTCATATTCGTGCCAATCCCATGGTATATAAGTTGATGTTGTATTTGCGCCTGCTTGTTTCAATAATCCTAAATGCTTTTCCCAAAGCTTAGGATCGAGTCTGAAGTAGTGAATCTCTCCGGAAATTAGAAAGAAAGGTTTTCCATTTTTTAAAAAATGATCTTTTGCTGCGTGTAAGCTCATTAAGTTTTGTCCTGTTTCTCTAAAGCGAATTAAGAATAAGTGAAATCATCAACGACTTTATTGATCTATCAATTAAAAATAATTAAAACTTACCCTATATAAACTTTCACAATAGAGGATTTCCTGCCTACTGGTTTTATTATGTTTGTTACCTGTGCAACACCATCAACTTCAATTTTTTTAACGCCGTTAGAGACATGATTATCATTCACAACAGAAATGGTATAGTCAGTATTTCTAAATTTTCTTTTAACAGTATAACCATTCCATTCTTTGGGAATGCATGGATAAATAATCAATCCTTCCTCTGATGCTCTTATTCCCAAAATCCAATCAACAATTACTTTTTGAAGCCACGCAGCAGAACCTGTGTACCATGTCCAGCCGCCTCTTCCATATTGAGGTGATTCCGGACCTTCAATATTACCTGGAGTTACATATGGTTCCGCAACATATTCACCCGGTTTCATTCCATTGTTGATGGGCGATAGCTTCTGATAGACATCGTAAGCATTCTTCGCATCTTTCAGTTTGGCAAATGCCCAAATTGCCCAGGTTGCGGCATGCATGTAAACACCGCCGTTTTCTCTTCTTCCGGCAGCATATCGGGACAGATACCCAATAAATTTGTCCGGCTTTTTGTAAGCAGGAAATAACAGTAGCGGCCCATTTTTCTTAATAAGATTTTTCTTAACAGCATTCATTGCCTGAGTTTGCTTTGCTTCGTTTGCGATATCACTAATAACTGACCATGTCTGCGCATTCAAATAAATTTTGCCATCTTTATTTTCTTTTGAACCAAATTTTTCTCCGCTGTCTTTTGTTCCACGGAAAAACCATTCGCCATCCCATGCATGTTTTTCAAAGGAAAGTTTCAAGTCATTTGCTGCTTTTTTTAATTTGCCGGCTTTTTCAAAATCATTTTTATGCAAGGATAGTTTTTGAAATTCAGTTAAGATGTAGAATAAAAACTCCGCAAGCCAGATTGATTCTCCTTTCCAATCCAAACCAACAGCGCTCAATCCATCATTCCAATCTCCGGCTCCAATCAGAGGTAATCCTCGTTCACTTATTCTTGATAAAACTTTGTCGATTGCCCGGATGCAATGATCGTAGAGAGATGTTTTTAAATCTTTGTTATCATAAAACTCAACTGATTCATCGAAGAAAGATAAGTCCCCGGTTTCCATATAATGATGAATCATTAGAAAAGGAAGCCACAAAAGATCATCAGTCATTTTAGTTGGCAAACCAGTATCGGTTATTGGATGCCACCAATGCAAAACAGTTCCATCTTCAAATTGATGTTTGGCATGAAATCGAATTTGATTTTCAGTTTGTTTAGGATCGATAGGTAAAAAGACCAAACTGTCCTGCAGTTGATCTCTAAATCCAAAAGCTCCGCTCTGCTGATAGTAAGCTGTTCTTCCCCACATTCTGCCGGAAATTGCTTGATATCTTAACCACTTGTTAACAAGAATGTTTATGCTTTCATCGGGAGTTTCAATTTCTAATGAACCGAGAATATCGGACCATTTGGTTTTAACTTTTTCCAATGCTTTTTCAATTTGATTGGGCGTGGAATATTTTTCAATAATTTTCTTTGCATCACTTTTACTTTTAACAAGCCCCAGGTAAAAAGCAGCATTGTCTGATCTGTTCTTTTTAATTTTAAGATCAACCTTAATACATCCGATTGGATCAATCCATTTACCTGTTTGCTTGGAAAGTTTTTTCTTCGACAATGCAGCGGGATTAATTAAATCTCCATACTGTCCGACAAAAAACTCCTTATCGGCTTCATAGTCTTTTATTTTTTTGTTGCAGCTTAAAAATCCATAGTACTGATAATCTATATTCCAGTGACCTCTGTCGCCAAGAGGAATTTCCCATAATCTTTTGGTGGCAAACATGGTGTTTTCATTTTCATTAAATTCTGTTTCCAAAAATGAACGATGGAATTCTCGATGATGATCCGCTGAAGAACCTAAACACCACTCAAAGTAAGTGAAGAGAGAAAGGTCTGCATCTTTACCGGAGTGGTTTGAAACTTTCAAATCCCAAATTTCCAGATTGGCATCGGTTGGAACGAAAATCGTTAATTCAGTTTTAATTCTTTTATACTCAGATTCAAAGACCGTGTATCCAATTCCATGTCTGCATTTAAAATTATCAAGCCTCTTCTTTACTGGTAAAAATGTGGGGCTCCAGAACTTGCCGGTTTTGTTATTTCTTATGTAAATATATTTTCCCCAATTATCTTGAATTAGATCTTGATGCCATCTATTTATTCTATTGAATTCGGAATGAGTCTGCCAGCTAAATCCGCCGCCAGTTTGAGAGACAACTAATCCGTAATCTCCGTTTGAAATGACGTTAACCCAGGGTTTGGGAGTATGATACGATTTGATTACATATTCATTTCCATCCTCAGAAAAATAGCCGTATTTAGTTTCGAATTTTACTTTCAAGGTTTGGCCCCTATTCTTAGAATGCGTAAAAAATTATTATTTAAAAAAGAATCAGCCGGCATAAGTTCAACCGGCTGATTTAGTTACGAACGTTACGATCACAACCAAAAAGATTACTTCATCAGCGTAAGTTTTTTGGTTTCAGAAAAGTTACCAGCTTTAATCGTGTAGAAATATACACCACTGTTGAAATTATAAGCATTGAAATTTACCCTATGAATTCCAGCATCAACTTGTCCATTTACTAATTCAGCAACTTCGCTTCCAAGAATATTATATATCTTCAAGGTAACAAAGGTGTTCTGTGGAACTGAGTAAGTAATTGTTGTTGTCGGGTTGAATGGATTAGGATAATTCTGACTGAGTTCATAGGAGATTGCTCGTGATACTTCTACTGTATTTGAAAAATGATAAGCACCACCAAAGTCTAATTGCTTCAACCTGTAGAAGAGAGAACCATTAAGTTCAGTTTTATCTAAATAGCTGTAGTACTGTTTCTCTGTAATTGTGCCCTTGCCATTTACAAATGCAATCTTTTCAAAATTACGATTATCAACACTTCGTTGAACTTCGAAACCTTGATTATTGGTTTCAGTTGCAGTTTCCCATCGAAGGTCAATACCTTTCAGAGTATAAGTGGCAATAAATGAAGTTAATTCAACAGGAACCGGGTCAGATAGAAGATTCAAAGTCCTAAAACCAGCTGGATCCGGATCTCCCCATTCGCTTCCCCACCACTGCTTGACAAAATTTCCATGCTCTCCCCAGGGTTGAACCGGAAGAATATTATCAGGATCAAAAATAATGGCGGCAACTTGAATAGAGTTCGGCATGGTAGTATATCCTAAACTATCAAGATGAATAACCCCTTCTGCTGTGTAACCGTTATCTACATCAGTAGAATCATAGATTGTACCATCCACAACACCAACACCACCATATCCTCCGGCTGGTATTGGTGCAGCACCACCCGTTTCCGCTCCAAATGTAGTTGAATTAATTACATATAAGTGAAGTTCACTTTTCAGATTGGAGGCATTCTTTAAAACCAGAAACAATCCATCACCTTCCCAATCGAATTTACAAACCTGATGATCATTTGACCAAAGAGAAACATAGAGAGCCATACCATCATGCAAGAATTTAACATTACAGGTTGAAGTATCTGTATAAGGTGCTTTTATTACAAGCCCGGCATTAGTAGGAGTATATGATAATCCCGAGGGTGTACCATTGAATCTAAACATTAGATAAGGAGCAGCAGCAACCCAATCAGCTTCGTTTAAGTTACCATCAACTGTTATCGGACCAGTAGCACTGTAAACCGGAAGTGATGCCGGATCGTTGGTCGCTTGACCAAAGGCATTTCTGAAAAGAACAAGAAAGAGAAAGGAACCAACAAATAAAGTTTTGCAGGTTTTCATAAGAGGCCTCCTTTTGTTTGATATTATGTTGTTTAACTACTTATACGGGTTTTGTAATTGATACTTTTACCCGACAGATAAGTTTATTTAATTTCCTTGTGTACCTCAAATAATGGAGAAATAATTAATAATGAAAACGTTTACATTTCAATCTAATTTTTTTAGTTTTATTTGTCAAGTAAATAAACTAAAAAAGTGAAAATAAATTTTACCGATGAGACTTGTATCACTTTAAATGAACGCTGAAAAATCAAAAAAATTATTTTGGGAAGGGAATTAAAATGAAAAAATCAATTTATCTTATATTTTTCTTTCTCATCTCCCTTTATTCGCAAATAAATCCTCAGCAATTATTCATAGACAAATTTGATAATCTAGCCAACTGGAAAGAAATTGTTTCCGATGGTGCAAGCTTAAAGCTCAATATCCAAAAAGGATTAAACGGAGATTGCTTAAGAATGGATTATGAGTTTACTGGTGCAGGTTACTGCGGTATCGAAAAGGAATTTCCCTTTGTTCTTCCAATGAATTATAAATTCACATTTCATCTTAAAGGTATTTCTCCAAAAAATAATTTAGAGTTTAAGTTAGTTGATAAATCAGGGGACAATGTCTGGTGGAAGAATCAAAGAAATTTTGACTTTCCGACTGATTGGGAAAAAATAACCATTAAGAAACGAGATATTGAATTTGCCTGGGGACCAATAGGTGGCGGTGAAGTCAAAAATTTCGAGAAGATTCAAATAATAATTGCAGCCGCTGAAGGTGGGAAAGGAACAATTTATTTAGACGATCTAGGTCTTGAAGAAATCATTTTGCCAAAAGATCCAAATGCAAAATCAATTGTTTCTTCCTCAAATCCAACGGATAAAAATTTAAGCGCTATCCTTGATAATAAAATGTCAACACTATGGCAAAGTAAAACAAAATCAAATAGACAATATTTATTGATTGATTTTCAGTTTACAAAAGAAATTGGAGGATTTGTTATTCACTGGGATGAGCTTGATTTTGCAAGTGATTTCGATATTTCAATTTCCAATGATAGGGTAAAATGGGAAAAAGTTTTTGGTTTAACTAAAAATAATTTGACCCGCAATTTCATATATCTTAAAAATGCCGATGCAAGATATGTCAAGTTTAACTTTACGAACAGCAGACGAAAGAAAGGATATGCAATTAAAGAGATTGAAATTAAGGATATTCAATTTTCTCAAAGCTTAAATAATTTTTTCACAAATATTGCCGGATATTATAAGGAAGGTTCGTTTCCAAAGTATTTTTATGATAAACAATCCTATTGGACAATTATTGGAGTAAGTGAGGATCTTAAAGAAGGATTAATAAATGAACAAGGAACTATTGAAGTTGATAAATCATCTTTCTCAATTGAACCTTTCATTCAACTCAATGAACGGTTACTAACATGGAGTGATATTCAGCTTAAACAATCTCTTGAAAATAATTATTTACCTATTCCATCAGTCACGTGGATTCACCCCTCTTTGAATTTGGAGATTAAAGCTTTTGCAACGGGTGAACCAACCAGCTCTGCATTAATGATTAGATATAGATTGATTAACACTTCAGAGAAAATTTTATCCGGAAAATTATCCATTGCCGTAAGACCATTTCAAGTAAATCCCAAATGGCAATTTTTAAATAACGAAGGAGGTGTCTCTCGCATCCAATCTATATCTTACGATGGTAATACGGTAAGAATAAATAATGACAAAGTAATCATCCCGCTAATTCAACCTAATGATTTTTGGGCAAGTAAGTTTTATGATGGAGAGATTATAGATTACCTGCTCAAAAACTCACTGCCGCTCGATAAAGCAGTTAAGGATGATTTCGGATTTGCATCAGGATGTATGAGCTATGATTTTAATCTTCAGTCTGGTGAATACAAGGATTTTATTTTTAGAATCCCTTTTTATAAAACTTCAGAAGAATTTTTAAGTGAGTCAAAAAATAATCCCACAAATTATTTTAATGATCAACTCTTAGGTGAAATTAAAATTTGG
>Ga0214473_10008702_pt1 | contig 11995 bp, 9 predicted proteins | sample RVTome_7_FD_203509 | JGI IMG/M metagenome (GOLD analysis project Ga0214473, IMG submission 203509) | Soil microbial communities from uranium-contaminated site in the Upper Colorado River Basin, Wyoming, United States - RVT98D197 | ecosystem: Environmental > Terrestrial > Soil > Contaminated >...
GGTCGTGGGGTTGCGCCTGGGGGTCTACGGGACGCGCGGGCCCTACCTGAGCGAGGAGATCGGCCCTCTCCTGCCCGCCGGCGCCGCGTGGGACGACTACGAGCAGTCGATCGGCGGGTTCGATCTGCAGTTCAGCCGGGGCCACTTCGAGCTGAACGGCGATTTCGCCCGCTCGAGTTACGATGCGCCCGGCCTGACGCGGAGTCTGCGCGGCACCGCCTGGTTCGTCGAGCCGAAGTTCACCTTCTCGCCGCGCTGGTTCGGCGCGCTGCGGTACGAAGTGAACGATTACCCCTACATCCAGCCGCTCTCCCCCGGGGTCTGGATCACCACCACGGCGAAACTCTCGGACATCGAGGCGGGCGTCGGCTACCGCATCGGGCCCGACGCCATCCTGAAGGTCGCCTACCGCGCCGACCGCTGGGACGTCGCCGCGAGCCAGAAGGCGTTCTTCCCCGACGGCCACTCGATCGCGGCGCAGTTGTCCTGGACCTTCGACCTCCTCTCCTGGTTCGACCGGCCGAGGTAGGAACCCGTCCGGATTCGCCGCGGGGGCGGAGCGGGCGTGATACACTCCGCGACTCGAAGCGCATGCCGCTCTATCTGACCGAAGACGAAGTCGGCCGCCTGCTGCCGATGCCCGCCTGCATCGAGGCGGTCGAGCAGGCGTTCCGCCAGTGGGCCGAAGGCCGCGCCAGCAACCGGCCGCGCGCCCGCGCCACGCTGCGCGGCGGAATGCTGCATTCGCTGTCGGCCGCGTCGGACGACTGGGGCCGGATGGCGGCCAAGGTCTACGCCACCACCCGGGCCGGCGCCCGCTTCGTGGTCCTCCTCTTCGACGGCAGGACTTCGGACCTGATCGCCATCATCGAGGCCGACCGGCTCGGCCAGATCCGCACCGGCGCGGCGAGCGGTGTGGCGACGCGCCACCTGGCCCGGCCCGACGCCACGACCCTGGCGGTGATCGGCACCGGCTGGCAGGCGCGGGGCCAGGTGCTGGCGATCGCTTCGGTCCGCACGATCCGGACGGTTCGCGTCTTCGGACGGGACCGCGATCGCCTGCTCGCCTTCTGCCGCGAGGTCGAAGCGGCCGCCGGCCTGCCCGTGACCGCCGCGCCGTCGATCGAGGCGGCGGTGCGCGGCGCCGACATCGTCGCCACGGCGACGAACTCCGCGTCACCGATCGTCCAGGGGAGCTGGATCGAGCCGGGAACCCACCTCAACGCCGTCGGCAGCAACCGGATCGATCGGCGCGAACTCGACCTCTCGGTCCTCGATCGCGCCGCGACCATCGTGGTCGATTCGATCGAACAGGCGCGGCTGGAGGCGGGCGATTTCGTCGCCGCCACCCCAGGCGGCGGAGCAGGGACTGTGACGGGCGGCGCCGGGTCCGGGCCGCCCGCGATGCCGGTCCTCGACCGGGCGGTGGAGCTGGCGGCGGTCATCTCAGGCCGGGTCCCCGGTCGGCGGCGGCCCGAGGACATCACCCTGTTCAAGTCGCTCGGGATCGGTCTCGAGGACCTGGCGGCGGCGCAGTTGGTCTACGATCGCGCCGTGGCCGAACAAGCGGGCCGGGTGATCCCCTGATGGCGCGCCTCCCGAAAGACGAAGCGAAGCGGTGCAGGTGGGCGGCCGAAGAGCCGAACCGCTCCTACCACGATCGCGAGTGGGGCGTGCCGCTGCACGACGACCGGCGGCATTTCGAGTTCATCGTCCTCGACGGGGCCCAGGCCGGGCTGTCGTGGGCCACCATTCTGAAGAAGCGCGACAACTACCGGCGGGCCTTCGACAACTTCGATCCCCGCAAGGTCGCCCGTTACGGAGCCGCGCGGATCGAGCGGCTGCTGCGCGATCCCGGTATCGTCCGCAACCGTATGAAGGTCGAGTCGGCGGTGACCAATGCGCGCGCCTTCCTGGCGGTGCAGAAGGAGTTCCGGTCGTTCGACCGGTACATCTGGCAATTCGTCGGCGGCGCCACGCGGGTGAACCGGCGGCGGCGCGGCGGTCCGATCCCGGCGCGCACCCCCGAGTCGGACGCCATGAGCAAGGATCTCAAGGCGCGCGGCTTCCGGTTCGTCGGTTCGACCATCTGCTACGCCTACATGCAGGCGGCCGGGATGGTCAACGACCACGCGGTCGAGTGCTTCCGCCACGCCCCTCTGGCGGCGGCCGCGCGCCGGCGGCGCCGCACGCCTGACGAGCGCTCCGGGAAGGTGACTTTCGGCACGTTGGCCTGAGGGGCCGGACGCGGTATGCTGCGCGGCCGCCGGCCGCCGGGAGGAACCGTCATGAAGCGGTCCACGATTCTGGCCGTTGCGGTCGTGATGTCCTGGGCCCTGATCGTCACCGGATGCGTGCCGAAGGGCGTTGACGAGGGATCGGGCGGATCCGATATGAACCTGAACCGCATTGCCGAGGCGTACGTCAGGCTGGTCCTGGCGGTCGGCCGTCACGACCCCGATTACGTCGACGCCTACTACGGCCCGCCCGAATGGCGCACGGAGGCGGAGGCGACGACCGTCCCGCTGGCCGAACTGCGCATCAATGCCGGGAAGCTGCTGAACGACCTGGGCGCCGGCGCGCCCGCAGCCGGTGACGCTCCGGCCGCCGCCGCGCCGGCCGCGGGCGCGGTGGACGATGCCGGCGACCCGCTGGTCCGGCTGCGGCGCTCGTACCTTTCGAAGCAGATCCGGGCGGTCGCGACCCGCATCGACATGCTTGGCGGGGCCCGGCTGGATTTCGATGACGAGACCCGTCTTCTCTACGACACCGTCGCCCCGGTGCGCACCGAGGCGGAGTTCCAGGCGGCGGTCCAGCGGCTCGGCGCGATCCTGCCGGGGAGCGGCCCGGTCCAGGGGCGTCTCGACCAGTTCCGCAAAGCCTTCGTCATTCCCCCCGATCGGCTCGACGCCGTGATGCGGGCCGCCATCGCCGCCTGCCGCGAGCGGACGATCCGCCGCCTGACGCTGCCGGCAGGCGAAAGCTTCACCATCGCCTACGTGCAGGAGAAGCCCTGGAGCGCCTACAACTGGTACAAGGGGAACGCAGTCAGTCTGATCGAGGTCAACACCAGCCTGCCGGTGCAGATCGAGCAGGCGATCAGTCTCGCCTGTCACGAGGGGTACCCGGGTCATCACGTCTACAACGCCCTGCTCGAGCACCACCTGGTGCGCGGGCGCGGCTGGGTCGAGTTCACGGTCTATCCGCTCTTCAGCCCGCAGTCGCTGATCGCCGAGGGGAGCGCCAACTACGGTGTCGACCTGACGTTTCCGGAGGCCGATCGCGCCGCTTTCGAGAAGGACATGCTCTTCCCGCTGGCCGGGATCGACACCACGAACGCGGCAACCTATTTCGAGGTCCGGCGGCTGCTGAAGGAGCTCGACTACGTCACCAACGAGGCGGCCCGCGGCTACCTGGCGGGACGGATGGACGGCGACGCGACCGCGGCCTTCCTTGTGCGCAACGGTCTCCGATCGGAGGACCGCGCCCGCCAGAGCCTGTCGTTCATCGAGCGCTACCGCACCTACGTCATCAACTACAACCTCGGCCAGGACCTGGTCCGGAGCTACGTCGAGCGCCGGGCGGGCGCCGACACGGCCGCCCGCTGGCGGGTCTTCGGCGAGTTGTTGTCGACGCCCCGCCTCCCGGGCGATCTGCAGTGAGGGTGTCGGGGGCGGCGCGCGGCCGGGCCGTGGGGACGGTGCTGGCGCTGGTCGTGGCGCTGGCCGCAGCCGGTGCGCCGACGGGGGCGGACCCGCAGGAGTCGATCGCCTCGGGCAGCGATCGACCGGCGGCCGATCGGATCTCCCCCCGCGTTCGCGCGGAGCGGATCGACACCGTCTTCGCCGACCTGGCCCGCCCCGGGTGGCCGGGCTGTGCCGTCGCGGTGGTGCAGGACGGCCGGACCATTCACGCGCGCGGCTACGGACTCGCAAGTCTCGAGCACCAGGTGCCGATCCGGCCCGACACGGTGTTCGACATCGCCTCGGTCTCGAAGCAGTTCACCGCCGCGAGCATCGTGCTGCTGGCGATCGAGAACCGCCTGTCGCTCGACGACACGATCGCGAAGCATGTGCCGGAGATGGCGGCGACCGGCCGCGGGGTCACCCTGCGGCAATTGCTGCACCATACGGGCGGGCTGCGCGACTACCTCAGCCTGCTGGTCTTGGCCGGCCTCGAGGAGCGGGGCGTCAGCACGCCCGCCGATGCGCTCGCGATCCTGGCCAGGCAGAAGGGGGTCAACTTTCCTCCCGGGACCGACTACCAGTACTGCAACTCCGGCTTCTTCCTCATGTCGGAAGTGGTCCGCCGCGTGACCGGCAGTTCGCTGGCCCTGTTCGCGCAGGAACGGATCTTCGATCCGCTCGGGATGCGAAGCACCCGCTTTCTCGAGGACCAGACCCTGCCGGTGCCGCGCCGGGCGACCGGCTACTCGGCGGCCGGCGAAGACGGCTTCCGGATCGACATGTCGCAGTACGAGCAGATCGGCGACGGGGCCGTGGTGACCACCGTGGAGGACCTGGCGCGGTGGGACGCGAATTTCTACGACCCGAAGGTCGGCGGGCCGGCGCTCCTCGACCGTCTGCAGGCACCGGGGTCCCTCGCCGATGGCACCGCCCTCCACTACGGTCTCGGGCTCAGTGTCGATACCTTCCGCGGCCTCCGGCGCGTCCGGCACAGCGGGTCCTGGGCCGGATACCGCGCCGAGATGGCGCGCTACCCCGACGAGCGGCTGAGTGTCATCTGTCTGTGCAACCTCGCGGACGCCGCGCCCCGATTGCGGGCGGAAAAGCTCGCGGCGATCGTCCTCGGGAACCGCCTCGCTCCGGAGGCCGCCCCGGGCGAAGGCCAGGTGGGGACCGACAGTGCGGGGGCCGGCGCGCTGCCGGCGCCCGGCGTGCCTCCGGTGCCCGACACGCTCCTGGGCGGCTTCCGCGATTCACGGAGCGGCGAGATCGTCTCGTTACGGCACGACGGATCGGTCCTGCGCCTGGCCGACTGGGGCGACGAAGCCGAGGTCGTCGTCCGCGGCGTCGATCGGCTCGCCGTGCCGGAATGGGGGGAGGAGATCCAGATTGTGCCGGCGGCCGGCGGAACACCCCCGCGGCTGATTATCAACGGCCGCAGCGCGCGTCCGCAGACCTTCGAGAAATACGACCCGGTCGGCCTGACGCCGGCCCGGATGCGGGAGTACGCCGGCCGATACTACTGCGACGAGATCGAGGCCTCCCTGGTCCTCGCCATCGAGAAGGACCTCCTGGTCCTGCGCCTTCCCCGGCGCAACGATGCCGCGCCGCTCCGTCCTGCGATCCGCGATGTTTTCGAGGGGGGGGAGGTCGTCCTGCAATTCGACCGCGACGCCAGCCGCCGGATCACCGGGCTCGGGCTGACCACCGACGGGGCCCGCAACTTGCGCTACGTCCGGCGGGGTTAGTCTGACCGGGGCGCGCCCGGAAAATTACCGCGCCGTCTGCGCCACCCTCCGCACCCAGTCGCGTCAATTCCCTGAAATGGCGCGGGGGGAAGCGGCGAGGGCACCGCCGCTTCCCCCCTGTCGTCCGGGACGAGTTCGAGGTCCAGAGTGCCTTGACGGCTTTCTTCCCGGTCTCTTCCGCTCGATGCCCTCGGGAAGATCAAACGGCTCGTCGAACCGTCCCGCGACGATCACTCATGTAATCTGCAACATCCGTACCGGCGCGATGACCCCAGGGTGGATCCCGACCCGCTTCTGCGCCGGTCGGACTGCGCCGGTTCCCGCAGCGCGGTCAATCGAAGGCGGCCCGCTCCTGGAGCCGTTCCCCGGCTTCGATCCACCCGAAGGCCCGCGGACCGTGAAGACGCCGGTGGGCCTCGATCTGGGCCTGGCAGCGCACGCAGCGCTCGGCTTCCGGCACTGCGATCAGCCGGCCGACGGTGATCGCCTCACCGCAGTTCACGCACGCCCCGTAGCGCCCCTTCAGCGTCCGGTCGATCGCCCACTCCAGACGTCCCTTGCGGACGATGAGGGTATCGAGCAGCGTGGCGCGGATCTCCTGGTCCTCGGCGATCTGGCTGGCGTCGGCGATCTCGGAAAGCGGCGTGTTGTCGCCCCCCGCCTGCAGCTCCTCCGGCCGCGGCTCGCTGCGGAGATCGGCGATCCAGTGATTGACGCGGTCCAGCTCTTCACGGAGTTTCTTCAGCGCGCCTGCCGTCTGCCTGTTCATAACCCCTCCTGACTCCCGTCAATCGCCCCCACGTTTCCCGGGTGTGGTACCTCAAGCAACAAGCGTGCCGGTTTTTGGGATACCATCCGCCCCATGCGCCGCATCGATCGCAGCCGCCTGCAGGCGGCGCTCGCCCGCGAGGATGAGCGTTTCGTCAAGGACCATCCCGCGTCGCGCCTCCTGTTCGAGCGCGCCAAGGCCACCCTGCTCGGGGGCGTGCCGATGAACTGGATGGAGCGCTCGGCCGGACCGTTCCCGGTTTTCGTCCGGGACGGCCAGGGGGCGCACTTTACCGACGTGGACGGACGCCGCTACCTCGACCTCTGTCTCGGCGATACCGGCGCCATGACCGGCCACGCGCCGGCGGCGGCGGTCGAGGCCGCCATCGCGCAGTTGCGCCGCGGGGTGACGTTCATGCTGCCGACCGAGGACGCGATCCGGGTTGGCGAGGAGCTCAAACGCCGCTTCGGGCTTCCCTACTGGCAGGTGGCTCTCACCGCCACCGATGCCAACCGCTTCTCCATCCGGCTGGCGCGGCAGATCACCCGGCGCCCGAAGATCCTCGTCTTTCACTGGTGCTACCACGGCAGCGTGGACGAGTCGTTCGTCACCCTGAAGGACGGCGTGACGGGCCCGCGTCGCGGCAACATCGGGCCGCCCGTCGACCCGGCACTGACAACACGGGTGGTCGAGTTCAACGACCTGCCGGCGCTCGAAGCGGCGCTGGCGCACGAGGACGTCGCCTGCGTCCTGGCGGAGCCGGCGATGACCAACATCGGCATCGTCCTGCCCCAGCCGGGTTTTCACGACGCGCTGCGCGAACTCACCCGCAGGACCGGCACGCTCCTGATCATCGACGAGACGCACACCATCTGCGCCGGCCCCGGCGGGTACACCGCCGCCTACGGTCTGCGGCCCGACATGCTGACGATCGGCAAGCCGATCGCATCGGGGATCCCGGCGGCGGTGTACGGCGTGACGGCGGAGGTCGGCGAGAAGATCCGCGCCCGCGCCAATGAGATGGACGTCGACAGTGGCGGTATCGGCGGGACGCTGGCGGGCAACGCCCTGTCGCTCGCGGCGATGCGGGCGACGCTCGAGTCGGTCCTGACACCTCAGGCTTACGAACGGACCATCCCGCTGGCGAAACGGTTCACCGAAGGGGTGGATCGGGTGATCCGCGAACGGGAGCTGCCGTGGCACGTGACCCGCCTTGGCTGCCGCGCCGAGTACTGGTTCTGCCCCGACCCTCCGAAGAACGGTTCCGAGGCGGCGGCCGCGGTCGATCCCGATCTCGACCGCTACATGCACCTCGCGGCGCTCAACCGCGGCATCCTGATGACCCCGTTCCACAACATGGCGCTGATCGCGCCCGACACGGCCGAGTCCGACATCGATCGCCACACCGCGGTGTTCGCCGACAGCGTCGCCGCGTTGCTCGACTGAGCGCCGCTCCGATGACTCCCGGCGCCGGCGACCCGCGTGACGCGCCGCCCGCGCGGCCGGCCTCGACGCGCGACCGCATCGCCGCCCTGCTGACCGATCGTTTCCGCCCGGCGCACCTCGAGATCCTCGACGACAGCGCCCGCCATGCCGGTCACGCCGGCGCCGCCTCCGGGGGCGGACATTTCCAGGTGGTGATCGTCGCCGCCGCGTTCGAGGGAATGTCGATTCTCGACCAGCACCGCGCCGTCAACGCGGCGCTCGGCGAACTTCTCGGGCGGGAGATCCACGCGCTCGGACTGAAGACCGCGGCGCCGTCGGCCTGGCGGGGCTGACGCGGGTGCGGAGTCCCTCTGCATTTTGCCACACGCTTCATTGCAACAATGCGTCGGTGCGAGAGCGGCGTCGCCCCGGCGCTCGCGGCATCCGCTCACCTGCTCCTGCCTCAGGCTCCTCATCGCGTGTGAATTTCGACGTTGGCCATCAGGAAGAGGCTGTTCTCGTACGAAATCCGGATGGGGTCGCCGCGGTATTCGCGCCTATGGCGGATGTCGCTGTCGCTGGAGGCCAGAGCGTGACGAGTCGTGTGACTCTAAGTCACCGGCGGAGCGGTCTTGGAAGTCATCTGCACCATGCAGAGTTTTCGGCCAATCCGGGTGGAGCCGTTAACGACACAGCCGCTCTTGATCCGCTGAGGTAATTAATGCCAATCCGATTCGAGACGGTGGCTTGGGCTGTCATATCCTCCGTTCTGCTTGGCTGCACTGCATCTTCTTCCAATATCGAACGGAGCCCGGCCGAAGTGGGGACTCGACATCGTCAGCGTGGACACGGATTCGAGGACGGTCACCGTCCTGCTCAGCCAATGGCCTTAGCGATATCTCACCGTTCCGGGCTGCCGCGGCCCGGACCGACTCAGGCGCCTGGTGACGCCCCGAGTTCCCGGAGATGCGCCTCGACCGAGCGGGCGAGGGCGTTCAGATCGTAGCCCCCCTCGAGGACCGAGACGACCCGCCCCCCGCAGTGTTCCTCGGCCGCGTCGCGCACGATCCGGGTCATGCCGGAGAAGCCTTTCTCGGTCACCTCCATCGAGGCCAGCGGATCGTCGCGGTGGGCGTCGAAGCCGGCGGAGATCAGGATCAGGTCGGGGGCGAAGGATTCGATCGCCGGCCGCAGGACCTCCCGGAAAACGCGCAGATACTCCGCGTCGCCGGTCCCGGCCGGCAGCGGCACGTTCAGCGTGAAGCCTTCGCCCCGGCCGCGCCCGCGTTCGTTCCGCGCCCCGGTCCCCGGGTAGAACGGGTACTGGTGGGTGCTGAAGTAGAACACCGAATCGTCGGCTTCGAAGACCTGCTGCGTGCCGTTGCCGTGATGGACATCCCAGTCGACGACGAAGATCCGGCCCAGACCCCGCTCCGCCTGCAGGAAGCGGGCCGCGACCGCCACGTTGTTGAACAGGCAGAAGCCCATCGCCCGCCCGGTTTCGGCGTGGTGGCCGGGCGGCCGGGTGCAGACGAACGCGGAGCGCAACCGCCCGGCGGCCACGGCGTCGGAGGCGTCGACCACCGCGCCGGCCGACAGCAGCGCCGCCTCCCACGAGCCGGTCGACACGGCGGTGTCGGGATCGAGCCGGACCGGGGCGCGACGGCAGGCATCCTCGATGGCGGCGACGTACGTCTCCGGATGGACGCGTACCACGTGTTCCGGGTCACAGGGGGCCGGACGCGATTCGACGATCGGCCGGCCCGCGCCAGGGGCGACGCCGGGCGCGCCCGGGACCGGTGGCCCCACGGGGTCGGGTGCCCCGAGCAGGCCGACCGCGAGCAGATGGTCGCGCACGGCGCGGATCCGGTCGGGCCGCTCGGGGTGGCCGGGTCCGGCGTCGTGCCGGAGACAGCCGGCGTGGTAGAAGAAGCCGATCGGGTTCAGCGCTCGAACATCTCCCGGGCCGGGACGACCCGCACCCGCGCCGCCTCGACCGGCAGCGGCCAGGCCTCGATCTCCTTGTCTTCCTTGAGCAGCACCTCGCTCGTCGTGGGCGTCTGGTAGGTAATCGGCGTCGGGGCGCCCGACAGCAGCCGATCGCGCACCCCCGCCGCGTCGTCGGTGACGATCGCGATCGCCAGGTTGCGGGCGCTCAGATGCCGCTTGACGGCGGCGTTGACGTCCTCGACTTTCAGCTTCGACAGCTCCTGCTGGATCCGGTCGATGAAGAATGCCGTCCCGTAGTACTGCGAGTCGAGCTGATAGCCGAGACGGCGGCCGATGCTCTGGGTCCAGAGCCGCGAATAGTTCAGCAGGTACTTGCGGGTCGCTTCGAAGTCCTCGCGCGTCATCCCCTTGTCGATCAGCATCTGCACCTCGCGCACCGCCTGCCGGACCGCGAACAGGGTGTTGGCCGGCGCGACCGGACGGATCCAGACGCTGAAGTGCTGCTGCCGCCGCGGGATGCTGGTCTGCGGGAAATGGCTGCCCCCTTCCTGGATGAAGTTCTCGATGTAGGAGTAGTCGCCGTAGTTCAGGCCGCGCTCGCCCCGCATCTTGTTCATCAGCCGGCCATTGAAGGTCCGGTGCTCGCCGAGGTAGGAGTTCGCCACCATCAGCGCGTAGAAGTCCTTGTCGGACCGGGTCACCTTGATCGGGTGGCCGATCGAGACGGCGGTCGCCGGGGCCGGCTTGTCGACGATCAGCACGTTCATCCCCTCGAGAAGGCGAGGCGCCGGCAGCGGGCCGCGTTGCGGTCCGGCGGCCGCCAGGGCCGCGAGGTCCTTCTTCGCCGTGTCGATCAGCCCCTTCGGATAACCGCCGCCGACCCCCAGCACCAGACGGTCGCGGGTGTAGTACTTGCGATAGTGCCCCTTGACGTCGTCGAGGGTGATCGCCTTCAGCCCATGGATGGTCCCCAGTTCGAGATGGCCATAGGGGTGGCCTTCGTAAATCAGCCCCTCGAGCGCCGCCTTGCCCAGGTTCTCGTCATCGTTGCCGCGCAACTGCGTCTCCAGCGCCGCCAGCATCCGGTCCTTGATCCGGCTGAAGTCGGCCGGGTCGAAGCGGGGCCGGAGGATGACGTCGGAGAAGATCTCGTAGAACGGCGCGAGGTGGTCCCGGTGCACCGCCCCGATGAGGGTGGTGACCTCGCGGTCCGGCTGCGCTCCGATGCCGGCCGCCATCGGGTAGAGGCGGTCGGTGACTTCGCGGTACGTCAGGCTCTGGGTGCCCCCCTCGCCGATCATCATGGCGGTCAGGGCGTTCAGCCCCTCGCGGCCCTTGGGATCCTCGATGGAGCCGACGTGGAACTGGACCCGGAACTCCACCAGCGGCGACTGCGGGCTGGGGAGCAGGCTGGTGGCGATCTCTCCGGGCTTCCGGGTCGTGGTCTTCGTCATCGTTCTCCCCTCGTCCGACGCGCCTAATCCTATCCCGACCGCCAGGGCGGTCGCGACGGCAGCGCGTATCGTGCTCCGGCCGATCCCCGGGTCCCGCCCCGTGCTCCGGCCGCTCATCGGGACTCTCCCGTGGAGCCGGTCTCGCCGGCGGCGGGGGTCTCGGGCCTGTGGTACAGGGCCACGGCGGTCTTCCCCGAAGGCACCAGGAAGGTGCGCGCCGCGGCCTGCACGTCGGCCGGGGTGACCTGGTCGTACTGCGCGAACAGGCGGTTGATCGACTCCGGGTCGCCGGTCAGCGACAGGAAGTGGGCCAGCTTCTCGGCGACCGCTTCCGCCGTGTCCAGACCGGTGGCGAAGCTGTACTTCAGATGCGACTTGACGCGATCGAGCCGCGCCACCTCGACCGGCTTCTCCTGCAGCTCGCCGATTGCCGCCGTGATGGTCTCCTCGACGTAGGCGACGCGATCGTCCTTCTTGACGCGTGCCAGGATGGTGAACAGGTACGGATCGCGATGGTCGGGCGCCCCGCCGTACAGGCTGTCCACTTCCTGCTCCTCGACCACCAGGCGCTGGTACAGCGGCGCGGCGTCCGAGAACAGCAGCTGGCTGATGACGTCGAGCGCCGGCATGTCGCGGCTGTCGGTCGAGAACGCCGGCGACTTGTAGCCGACATAGAGGTAGGGGAGCGTCGGCACCGGCCAGGAGGCCTCGGTGCGCTTCTCCGCCGTCTGCGCCGGCTCGGTGGCCGCCTCGAACTTGAACGTCCCGCGCCGCCAGTCGCCGTAGTGCTTCTTCGCCAGCGCGACCAGCTTCTTCGCATCCACGTCGCCGACCACGAGCAGGATGCAGTTCTCCGGCCGGTAGTAGCGGTCGAAGAACTGCAGGCTGTACTCATACTGGTTCGGCATGTCCTGGATGTCCTTCAGGAAGCCGATGGTGGTGTGCTTGTAGGTGTGGGTGGTG
>Ga0214473_10008703_pt1 | contig 11994 bp, 6 predicted proteins | sample RVTome_7_FD_203509 | JGI IMG/M metagenome (GOLD analysis project Ga0214473, IMG submission 203509) | Soil microbial communities from uranium-contaminated site in the Upper Colorado River Basin, Wyoming, United States - RVT98D197 | ecosystem: Environmental > Terrestrial > Soil > Contaminated >...
CGAACCACAGGCTATTTTTACCCATACGATTGCTCCCGTGGCACGCAGCACCCCCTCACCTACCCCCACGCAGAGTTCCAGCAGCACACCTTCACCGACCGTCACTGCCACGGTGACGCCGACCCGCACTCCCACCCCGCACCCAATGAATATCCTGGCGGCAAGACAAACGACTTACCCCGGCAGTGCGATAACAATCGAGGAAACGCTGGAACCGGGCGCCAATTATTCCCGCTACATCGCCTGGTATGAATCAGAAGGATTAAAGATCTACGGCTTGTTGACCGTGCCTGATGGGGAAGTGCCCGCCACGGGTTGGCCGGCAATTGTGTTTAACCACGGCTATATCCCGCCCAGGGAATACCGGACGACCGAGCGCTACATCGCCTATGTGGACAGCCTGGCTCGCCATGGATATATCGTATACCGGATCGATTATCGCGGTCATGACCGCTCCGAGGGCGGGGCAAGCGGCACCTATGGCAACCCTGGATATACCGTGGACGTATTGAATGCTGTGTCATCGCTGCAAGCCTTTCCTCTGGCAGACCCACAGCGGATTGGTATGTGGGGGCATTCGATGGGGGGATTCTTAACCTTGCGTGCTATGGTCATCTCCCCGGTAATCAGGGCAGGGGTGATTTGGTCTGGTGTGGTCGGGTCGTACCCGGATATGATTTGCTGCTGGAGGCGACCCACACCAGGAGTGCCAACATCGACCCCGAATCCCAATTTTCGCTCTGGCTGGCGGACGCAATGGCAGAATTTATATGGCTCTCCTGAAGAAAATCCCACATTCTGGATGGGGGTTTCCGCCAATAGTTTCCTGAGTGATCTCTCCGGTCCGATCCAGCTCCACCATGGCACCGGAGATACCGAGGTGCCCCTGAAATTTTCACAAGACTTATACCAAGAAATCCAGCAAGCCGGGAAGCCGGGGGAATATTACGAATACCCGGGTGATAATCACAACCTGTCGAACTATTTCAGCCTGGCCATGTCGCGCACGATTCAATTCTTTGACCAGTATTTAAAAGGTAATTAATAGCCTAAAAACACACCCCGAATTGTGATATTCGGGGTGTGTTACCTTCTACAGGTTTAATTTTCCTGATTAATGGATCATAATTCTCCCACCCCCTAAGGGTGTTGTCGCAGGGGCGAATTCAGCCTCACCCGGCTGGTTATCGTATACCAGCATGCCACTTGCCAGCTCCCAGATCTGGATGCGGAAAGCATCCGAGCTGTCCATAGCGGTCAACATAAAGCTATAGCCATCAACCCCGTTGAATGTACCTGTACCGCGCAACCAGGCAGACTGTCCATACACAACCAGCCAGTCAAAGCCTGTCCCTGTAAAATACAGGTCTCCGCTTTCAATCTTATAGTCGACAGTACCGACCGGAAGGGGGTTGTTCTTGGTGTATTTGGCGTCGAAGGTGAACTCGCCTTTCCCGGTCAGCAGGGGGTCAGGCAGGTAAGCCCCGGCTGGTGAGTCGATCCAACCTCCGCCGGTCACGAAGCTATCTGTGAGGTTGAGCAAATCCAGCCCAACCACTACTGCATCATGGTCTGAGGAGCGATAGGCGTTAGTCTCGTAGAGAGCTTCCTGTTCCAATGGTTTGAAGCTGGTGTCGTAATCCACCACATCGGGTTCGTCGGCGTTGAGATGCCAATCTGTAACGCCCGTGATCTGGGATCTAATGCTTGCGTTTGCCAGGGCATGATCCAGGTAACCGCTTTGAGCGTCGAAGACATAGGAGTAGGCATACGGTCCCTGGTAGTCAAAGATCAAGTTGGTGTAATCGTCTGTAGTCCCCAGGGTGTCATCAGGACCGGCTTTGATGGCGTCGATCGGGTCTTCCATGGCATAAGAATTGAGGTCACCCATGATGATCACGTCTGGGTCACCGCTGCCGGTTGGGTCAGTCGCCAGCCAGTCTACCAGAGCTTGAGCCGCCGCCTTCCGGGTCAGGTTGCAGTTGCCTTGCCCATCCCCAAGGTCTGGATCGCCAACGTCATTACAGTCCGAGCCCTTGGATTTGAGATGGTTGACCACCACGGTGAAGCGTACGCCGGTGCTGTTTTCCGCGAAAGTCTGCGCCAGTGTGGGACGATTCTTGGTGTCCAGGAAGCGCGGGTCAACGGCTGTGGTCAGAAACTTGAAATCTCCGACCGGGGTGACTTCTCCGGGTCGGTAGATCAGTCCCACCCGGATGGCATCCGAGCCAATCACGCCGGTGTCTATGAAGGCATAGGTTCCCGCGCCAAAGATGTCATTGAGACCAGCCACAATGTCAGCCAGTGGCTCCACACCGGTGGTATTCTCCAGCTCGTTCAGTCCGATCACCGCTGCGTTCAGCCCTGAGAGGGCAGCCAGCAGCTTGGTGCGCTGGCGGGTGAACTCCTCCAACTGATCAGCATCTGCACCACGGCATTCTACATTTTGTAACGGGCCGCATTTGTTATCCAACGGATTGCCTGTCGGGTAATCGAGGGTCAGGAAGTAGTTAAGCGTGTTCATGGCTGCAATTTGCAACCCGCCACCCACTGCTTCGGGAGCTGTGGGGCGTGGGTTGACTGCGGAAAAGTCTGCTGAACCTGTAGGCATAATACGGTACAGGTTGAAATCATATCCGAGCACGCCCACTGCATTCTGCACGCTGTCGCCACCCCTGAACAGGTTGGTCAGGCTGAAAGGCAAACCGTTCGGGTGACGCAGTGTGGTGGGGTTCTGAGCGCTTTGAACATCATCCAGCGTGATCCGCCGCAGGCTATTCTGGTAAGCCAGATTGATGGCTGGAGCACCTGGCTCGACGACCGAAGTGGGGGTGTACAGGCGGGATTGGCTTTCAAAGGGAAACCCCAGCACGATTTCGCCAAAACGGTCGTAGTTGAAGTACTCCGAGACTACCAACGTCTGTGGGAATTTGACCAGCATGCCCTCGAAGCGCTCAGGGTAGTCAGGATTATCGAATGGCAAGGTCACGTCGACTGGGATTGCACTACTGCTGCCGCAGTCGACAATGTTGGCTGCCGGTACTGGGGAAGAGTTGGCGTTTGACCCGTTCAATGTGGTCTGGTTGAAGCGTTCCCGCGCAAAACCTGTCACGCGCACAACCTCCCCCACGCTGACGAGACTATTACTGCCAGTGAACACGAAGATGCCATCTGAAGTGGCAGCATCGCCATCCCCAACCAGGTCCTGCATATAAAAACCTGCCTGGCTCGAGTTGGTCTCAAAATCGCCTGCGACCACGCCTTGAGTGGTTACAATACCCGTGATAGCTGCCGACATCCCGCTGCCCTGGATGCTATAGATGGGTGTGTACTCGAGCGTGCATACATCAACGAAAGACATGAAGCTGGTGGAGTAGTCAGCCTCCATATAATCGGGCGGATCGTCGGTATCCTGGTCATAGACACTGGCAGCATACACAGTCAGGGTGCAGCTTTCCCCGATGGCAAAGTCAACCTCTGGGTCTAGTGTGAACGTGGTGGGTCCACCAGAGACCACGGCAGTATGCTCGCCACTCGCGGTGCAGGTGAGGTTAAACCAACCACCTGTAACATTCACTGGTTCACTGAAAACTATCTCCAGGTTGCTGTCAAGTGCCACCTGGGTCGCCCCATTCGCCGGGGTGGTGCTGGTAACAAATGGGGCTGCATCACCTTCACAATTAGCTGTATGAACACCCAGACCGTCGAATGTATTTTGGGCGAAACCATTCCATTCAAGGGCCGGATCAAAAGCATCCGATCCGTTTGGATCGCCAGTGCAGATCGTGTCCATGCGGCGCAGGGTGTTATCCTGTGTGCTGACCAGCCCGGTGCCCCACTCGCTGCCGGGGTCAAAGCCCACCTGACCGATCACCTCCAGGACGGTTGCGTCTTTGCGTAAAACCACCGCGTCGTCGCCGTTGAACCACCCGGCTCCATTAGTTTGATCAGCCTGGGCTAATATGGCAGGATCGGCAGAAGAGTGGGCAAATACATATACATCTCCATCTGCCACAATACCTGTCATCAATAAAGTCAATCCCGCACTCGTACTACCATTGAAATACATATCGATGGCATATCCACTAGCAGCCAGGTCTATGGTTGTGCCAGTACCGTTGTAGATCTCCAAGGCTTTGTTATTGCTTGTGCCTTCGATATATTCCGAGAAGAACAATTCCTGAGTTTCCGCCAGGGCTGGTTGCGCCACAGGCGTCAGGTTGAGCGCCATTGCCAAAATCACGGCGATTACAATGAATGTGTTTTGTTTTTTCATGATCTAACCTCGTTGGTTTGGGTGATTAAGGGTTGAAGTATTAGGTTTATTTATCCAAGCAGTCAGTTATTGAAGGATGGAGATACGGTTTAACCAAATGGAGAATCAAATTTTACCGAATATCCCCTGATTAGAGCTACCATATCCAATCATAATTATAACAAAATTACCAGGGGGAGAAATTATATAAAGATGAGTTAAATCCCAGCTCCATGAAGGCAGCAACTTGCCATAAACAAGAACAGTGCGGAATGGATCAAAACTAAGGGCAGGAGAGACTGGTTAATGTGATACTCAGGTGGATATCCTGGTGGATGTGATAGAATTGTGCCACTTTCTAATAGGAGCAGATAAATGATAGACCAACCTCTTGGAGACAAGCCTGCCCTGACTGTGGTCATCCAGTCATGGTGGACTCCGGCACTGGCAGTACTCATGCTGGTGGTTGGGTTACTGGCTGGTTATTTTGGTCATCCGCTGTTGAATAATGGCTCGGCTGAAAGTGGCGATATCGCCTCGGTGGTATCACCAACCACTGCAGTTTCGACCCGTCAGGCTGCAGCACCAACCAGTCAGGCTGCGGGTCCGACGACTGTTGTTGACCCAACCATGGCCGCCATCACCAGCCAGGAACAGCTGATGGAGTACCTTGTCAGCAATACCACCCATTTCAAAGGTGACCCCGACGCTACGGTTACGATCATCGAATTTAGCGATTATCAATGACCCTACTGCGGGCGTTTTGCCGCTGACGCGGGTCGTCAGATCGATACAACTTATGTAGAAACAGGTAAGGTACGTTTTGGTTATTTCAACTTCGCCTTCCTGGGCGAAGAATCGTTCTGGTCAGCTGAAGCCGCTGAGTGTGCCGGAGACCAGGATGCCTATTGGGAATTTCATGACTACCTCTTCTCCCATCAGAGTGGTGAGAACCAGGGGGCATTCAGTAAGGACAATTTAAAGGGCTTCGCTGCCGAGCTGGGTTTGGATACGGATGCATTCAATACCTGCATGGACACGGGGAAATTCACCCAATTTGTCACCGACCAAACCAATATCGCCCGGCAACTGGGAGTGCAATCCACACCCACTTTTGCGGTCAATGGGCAAGCGGTGGTCGGTGCACAGTCTTTTGATAGCTTTAAGCAAACCATTGATGGTCTTCTAGCCCCATAATTTAACCACAACGATACAATATACAGCGAGTAGACGCCAGTCGTCTGCTCGTTGCTGTTTTATTGGTATACTCTATCATACTTGTGAGAATCCCTGATACCCTGATACCTCAGCCATATGCCAACCATTAATGACCCCACCATCAGCTCGAACGAGATAGTCCGCCCAACCCTGGTGGAGGTGGACTTAAATCGACTGGCGAATAACTTTGCGGCTATTCGACAGCATGTCGCCCCTGCCCGTGTAATGCCAATCCTCAAGGCAAATGCGTATGGGCATGGTTTGTTGCGCGTGGCACAGCTAATGGAATCTCTGGGAGCAGATTATATCGGCGTCGCTGTCCTCGAAGAAGGCATCCTGCTGCGCCAGAATGGCATCCGCATACCCATCCTGGTACTGGGAGGCATACTGGGGAACCAGGTGCCGGGTTTCCTCAAGTACGATTTAACCATCACAGCTTCATCGGTCGAAAAATTAAGCCAGGTGGATGAAATAGCCGCTCAGATGGGGACCAAGGCGAAAGTCCACTTGAAGATTGATACCGGTATGGAACGGATTGGGGTGCATTATTACAATGCTAACAGCTTCCTGGAGACTGCCTTGAAATGCAGGTCGATAAACTTCGAGGGCATTTATTCTCACTTTGCCAATGCCGAGTTAACTGACCTGACCGATGCATGTCTGCAGCTCGAGCGCTTCCAGGAGGTGTTGTTCTTTTACGAGAAACACAGCCTGCCCCCGCCACCCATGCGGCACATGGCAAATTCACCTGCCATCCTGCAGCTGCCCGAAGCCTTTTTCGATCTGGTTCGCCCGGGAATATTACTCTATGGGGTTTATCCCTCAGCGCAGATAGCTCATACGGTCATCGTTCAACCGGCTTTGAGCTGGAAATCGCGCCTGGTTTATTTTAAAGTCATCCTGCCAGGGCATCCGGTGGGTTACGGCTCCACCTGGCAAACCGACCACATGGTGCGTGCGGTTACTGCCCCGGTGGGTTATGGTGATGGCTATTTTCGCAGCATGTCCGATAAAGCCCAGGTCATCCTGCGGGGTAAAAAATACCCCGTCGTTGGGCGCATTTCCATGGACCAGATTGTGATCAACATCGAGTGGGACAGCGCATATAACGATGACGAGGTCATCCTGATCGGGGAATCCGGAACCGAGTCCATTACCTGCGAAGACCTGGCAGAGTGGGCGGAGACGATCCCTTACGAAATCCTGACCAATATCAATACCCGCGTTCCACGCATTTACCGCGGCGAATAACCGCGGTCGATAAAGCTTTTTAGCCTTGTAGCTGACAGCCAGGCTGCATCACAGCTGGCCTTCTTCCGTTATCGATGGTTGGGCTTGAAGTTTCTCGGTTGAGAGAAACACCAGCCCTGCGAAGATCAACAAGATACCAATGACTGCCAGGGTGGTTAAGGTCTCACGCAGGAAGAATACCCCGAGCACCCCCGCAGTGAAAGGCTCACCAAGGGTGAGTGTGGCGGCGGTGGCCACTGGCACCAGGCGCAACCCCCGGGCAAATAAGGTATATGCAAATGCTGCCGTGATTACACTCAAGTGGAATATGACCAGGATACCTGCGGGTTGTGCGAGCCAGCCTAGATCCGCTCCAATGAGCAGCGGAAGAACAAAGAGTGAACCCAGGCAGAATGTCACTGCCATGACCGCCTCGGGCGCGTGCTCTTCAATCAAACCTTTGCTGACCGTGGCAAATATTGCATAGGAGCCCCCGGCACAAATTGCCAGGGTCATACCCAACAGATCAATATGTATATTTTCACCGGCAGCAATCAGGAGTGCACAACCGATAATCCCCAAACCGGTCGCGATTCCCCAACGGCGGCTGGGCCGTTCACCCCGTACGATGAAACCAATCGGTCCTGCCAGGATGGGAGTGCTGCCAATGCCAACAATCGTCCCAATTGCCACACCTGTGCGGGCAACCCCAGCGAAGAAAAATATCTGGTAAGCCGCCATACTCAAAGCGCCGATTAAGGTCGGGATTACTGACCAACGCTTTCCGTCCCGCAGGGCACCCCGCAGTGCTGCAATCGCCAACAAGGTCAACCCCCCGAGTGCGATACGCAAAGTTCCAATGATGATGGGTTGCGCTCCTTGGGGTGCAAGCGTCTGAGCTGTGCCGTTGGTGCCCCACAGGCAGGCTGCCATCAAGACGAGCCAATAGCCGCGTGATTTCACTTGAAAATTAATCCATCCAGAATTTTGTTGTCAGGTAAGTTGATGGTCATACCTTCCCAGGGAGTGACCGGGCAAATTCATATCCCTGTTCAACCCACTGCCGTAAATCATGGTCGTTTTCTAAGGCGTTAAGTGCCACCAACACCCAACCTGCCATTGGTTTGCCGCCTGCCGCCATGAACGGTCGCACGAAGGGTCGGGATAGAGCTGAGGCATTTTTCTCAACGCCCACGCGGACGATCAAATCATCACCCTGCACGCCGCAAGCCATGTTGCCTTGAAGGATAAACCCCACCCCGCCAAACATTTTCTTTTCAATCAGCCCGGGACGATCTCCAAGGATGGTGTGGATTCGTTGGGCAAGGTTCTGATTATATGGCATAATCACCTCCTTATTAATATGGGGATCGGACCAACATAGATAATAGATGGATGCTGCGTGGTTTTCCTATAGTAATTTATGGTATCGAGGACGTATCAAAACCATCCAATGATAAGCGGTTTTTCACCGCCTGTTTAATTTTATCAAAGTCAAGCAAACTATCTGCACTGCAAGGGCTTGTATACCCGGGCACATCTCCTGAAGACCAATAATAGGTTATCAGGTCCAGTGTATACCATTTTTGACACTCAATAATATTGAAATAGCTGAATTGGTAGAAGGGTGGTTTGGATAATTCCAGATCGATAATTCTCCATCCGATTTCATTCATCTTCGTGGCAACGATAGTTCCCGTGCCGAAAATAAGCCGGTGTCTATCCAGGTTATTTTTCAGGAGCGATTCTCCTCCCATCCAATCTGGTTTTGGTAATCCAAGATAATCCAGGACGGTGGGAGCAATATCGATATTTTGAACAGTAGACGTAATCCTGCCGGAAAAATCTCCTCCTGGGAAACGGAAAATTAACGGAATGCGTTCATTTACATGCCAGTCCATATTATGATCGGTATATATGATCAGGATGGTATTTTCATACTCTCCAATTGCTTTCAGGTGGTTAATCACCTTACCGATGTATCGATCAAACGAAATAATTGCATCATCATAAAAATCAGACATCCATTGTTGATCTTGCTGCTCTCCTTTGGAGTAAACTTGAACCGCTGGGTCGAACCAGGGACCGTGTGTGCCCATCAAATGAAGATGCACAAATAATGGTTCCTCGTATCGGTCAAAGAGCTCTAGCGTTTGGCTGATCTTCTCTTCATCACTGATGTTGTCGGCTGGTTTGGTAACGATGTTATAGGGATTCTGCATATTACGAATATAATAAATATGCTGGATCCGCTCAGAGATCCTTTCGGTTAACCTGTCTAAAAAGTATCCCGTGTTGTCATAACCCAATTCACGTGCCATGGAGCCAACTTTTCCTGCCTTGATGGTACGGTTGTTTACCATATCAAACCCATTTTGCATATTAAAACTATAAGCATCCACATAATACGGCACGCCAAACTCGACCGTCTTGTATCCCAGGCTTTTCAGGATTCCTGGTAAATGCTGAAAGGCATCCACGCTTTTTAGGATATCGGGCGAGAACCCAACACGCGTGGTCATTGGCAGCTTGCTGGTCATAATCGAAATGACAGAACCAGGAGAATTTCCTGAGTTTGAGAAGGCGTTCTCCGCCACCAGTGAGTCCTGTGCAAGCTCCCGTAACCTTGGAGTGGTATCGCGTTCATAGCCATATACCGATAGGTGCTCGGCGCTAATACCATCACCACCAAGGAGGATTATATTTGGGCGACTGCTAGCTTGCAGCACCACCGAAGTTGTGTCGGAAGGCTGTAATTTAGTGATGTCCAACCGGGTCAGTGCCAACCCGGTGGAGAGGACCAACAAACCCACAGATAAATAAAATAGGCGCTTCCATTGCCGGGGAATTATGGCTTTTTCTATTCCTTTTAAGCCAAAGACGGTTAGTAAGCGGGAATAAAAGTAAATCAATAATAGAATAAAAAGCAGACTGTAAGCACCCCGCCATATTCCTGTTGAAGTACTGATCCCGAACTTAAATATTGTGTAGGTGAAATTGTCGATCAATAATAACGTCAATGAAGATAAAATAACATCGGGGATAACCACTCCGAGATAGCTTGTTAATCTTGAACGGTGAAAACCCATGGCGATGAGGTCCAATCCGATGAAAATCCCCAAGATTATCATGCACAAGATGGCAAAAGCCAGACCCGATAGGAGAAAAACTTCCGCTTTTTCAAAGATGCTCAAGATGCTCATAAAGGAAGGCATGGTGACAATGAAGATCCATTCCATAAAAACATAGAAATAAGCCAACATGATTGTGTACGCAAATAGCTGTCTCCAAAATGCCATCCTGGAGTTAACCAGTTGCCCACCCCCTCCTGTATCGATTCCGATGATCCGGAAGAAATGATCAATAAATCGCTCCAAGACTGTCAGGATGCCCTTGGGTGAGTGCAAAAGTGTCTGGCGGTTCTCTGGAAGGGCAAACGCAAAAAACAGGAACCAAACCATACCAGGTAAAAGAATGATTAGGTAGATACCTCCCATTGGGCGGGAGATGAAACTTAACGGTAGCAGAAGGTTATATTTTCTCCCATTGGTGATCGGATTACTGTTATCCGATGAGGAGAAATATAGATATACTGTCCCCTGTGATGTTTCGCTGAGAGCATAGGTATTATGACCAGTATTGACCACAATATTGTCGGCTGACGGGATCAGGGCTTGCCCATCTTCGTAGAATAAAACGCCCTGCATCCGGTACATAAGTGGATTAACTTCCAGCTTGTATCGGTAGGCATATCCAACGTCTGGAATTAATAATTGGTTATCTATGGTTCGGTTAATAAAAAAAATAGAAGCTCCTGGTTTGACCACCATAAGCAGGCAAACGGTAATCAATGCTATATAAACGAGGGCGTATATACTGCGAATAATGGACTTCATGAATTAAACCCGCTGATTAAATGACTTATTAATCTTTAGGAGCTAAGGGCAAAATTGGATTATACCTGATACTTCACCCTCACCACTCATCATCACGAGGTGGGGGTCCAAAATAATCACCTAAATGGTTATTATTAAAGAGAACACTACAGAACAAGTTGATTGTCAGATGATGATTGGTTATGGCAGGCTGGATATATCAAAACCATCCTCGACTAAACGGGCTTCCAGCGCTTGTTTGATTTCAGTAAAGCTAAGCAGGCTATTTTCACTGCATGGGGTGGTATAGCTTGATACTTCTCCAGACGACCATGTGAATGTAGTCAGGTCGAATACGTACCATTTCTGACAGTCAATAATATTGATATAGCTGAATTGGTAGAAAGGTGGCGTGTTGCGTTCGGGATCGAGGGCGATGTTACCATCCTCATTCTGGATCACCTTGTGTGTACCCATACTGAAGATAAGCTGGGAAGAATCCGGGTTGTTTTGCAGGAGCGATTCTCCCATCATCCAGTTCGGTTGGGGTAACCCAAGATAATCCAGGATGGTGGGGGAAATGTCTATGTTTTCTACCGCCCTGGTGATCCTACCGGCAAATTTATCTTCCGGGAAATGGATGATGAGGGGGATGCGTTCATTCACCTTAAACATCTGGTCATGGTCCGTGTAAATGATCAGAATGGTATTTTCGTACTGACCACTGGCTTTGAGGTGATCAATCACCTCAGCCACGTAATTATCAAAGGAGAGTATCGCGTCGGCATAAAAATCCGGCATCCAAGGCTGAGTTTGCTCCGCATCTTGCGAGAAAACTCGCACCCGAGGAGAAAAATAACCGCCATGTGTACCCAACAAATGCGCGTGAATAAATAAGGGGACCTCAGACTGGTCAAAGAGAGCTAACGTCTGGCTGATCACCTCTTCGTCTTCTGTAGATGGCACTGCTTGAGTGACAATTTTATAAGGATTCTGCATCTCGCGTAGATAAAAAATATGCAGGATCCGGTCAGAGATACGCTCGATCAATTTACTTAAAAAAAAGGCAGTATTTTCATATCCGAAATTATGCCCGAGGCTGCCTACTATTCCTTCACTTTTCGAGCGATTATTCACCCTATCAAAGCCATCTTGGAGATTTAAGTTATATGCATCCCCATAATATGGCGCACCAAACTCAATGGTTCGGTACCCTTCACGTTTAAGCATCCCGGGCAGATGTTGGTAGGCGTTCAAGCCGGTAAGGATATCGGGGGGGTAGAGGACCCGGGTTTGGGTTGGCAGCTTACCAGTCATGATGGAAATGACAGAACCAGCAGTATTTCCCGAATTTGTGAACGCATTCTCCGCCACCAGGGATGTCTGTGCCAATGCCCGCAGGGTTGGGGTCGTATC
>Ga0214473_10008704_pt1 | contig 11994 bp, 10 predicted proteins | sample RVTome_7_FD_203509 | JGI IMG/M metagenome (GOLD analysis project Ga0214473, IMG submission 203509) | Soil microbial communities from uranium-contaminated site in the Upper Colorado River Basin, Wyoming, United States - RVT98D197 | ecosystem: Environmental > Terrestrial > Soil > Contaminated >...
GTTCATCTGGACCGCCCGTGCCATTCTTTCGGCCATTAAGGGGTGCGTTCCGGCTTTATACCGCAATCTGGAGAAATTCTACCCCTATCTGGGAACTGCGCAGGAGCAGGAGGAGTTGAAGAAGCTCTACGCTTCGGCTGAGAATATTTCCATCGATTTTGCGGTCTTGGAGAAAGCCGAGAATGTCCTGACCATTAAGACCGATTTGCACTGGGATGACGTCGGCTCCTGGCTGGCTCTGGAAAGGATTAAAAGCAAAGACCGGGATAACAACGTCATCTTGGGCCAGGCTCTCTCTTTAGGGAGCTATGAATGTACGGTGGTCAATGAGGGGGATGGCATCGTGGTCACTTACGGCATCTCCGACTTGGTGGTGGTCAAGACCTCTAACATCGTTCTGGTGGCTCACAAAACCAAAGTCTCCGATATTAAAGAAATCCTGCAGAAGCTGGCCGCCGACTCCAACTTGAGCCAGTACTTATAAAGGCTGGCCCCCCTGGTCAAAGTCTTAAGAATCAACCCCGGATCTCTGAAGTCTGACGACTGTGCTGAAATTCTATCCTGCTTGAAAAGAGGCGGCCTGCTCGGTTTTCCCACTGAAACAGTCTATGGTCTGGGTGGTGTGGCATCTTCTGGTGCCAAAAAAAGGCTACAGGGTGTGAAAGGAAGGGAGACTAAAAGACCTATTGGTCTCTTTGTCTCCAGTATCTCTCAAGTGAGAAAAATTGCATCACAAATTCCGTCTTATGCTGATAAACTAATGAGACGCTACTGGCCCGGTCCTCTTACTCTGGTCTTCCAATCTTCTAACCAGAGACTGAGACCTCTGCTTCATCAGGGGACCATTGGAATCCGTATACCTCGGCAGAAATGGCTTCTGACCGTTCTGAGAAAGCTGGGCCAGCCCCTTTTGCAGACCAGTGCCAATCTTTCGGGCCACTCTCCGGCCCGAACTGCCGGGGAAGTGCAAAGATTATTTGGAGAGCGATTAAACTTGATCATTGACGCCGGCCAGCTAAAGAAATCTAAGCCTTCTACCGTAGTGGACGCTTCCGGCCCTGTTCCGATTATATTAAGAAAAGGCCTGCTAAGCCAAAGAGATCTGGAACGAGCCTTGAAAATGAAAATCCATGTCAGCGACGAATAGATTCAAAATCCTGTTAGTCTGCACCGGCAATACCTGCCGCTCCCCCATGGCAGTCGGAATTTTGCGCAGGCTGCTGGAAGAAAAGGAGAGTCTGGAAATCGAGGTCGAATCAGCCGGAATAGCCGCCTATGCCGGTTCGCCCGCCACCCTCTTTGCAGTGGATACGTGCAGGAATTTTGGCCTTGATATCAGCCAGCATACCGCCCGGCAGCTCACCCAGGAAATAGCCCAAGCAGCAGATTTGATTTTAGTCATGGCGCCTGAACACTTGGACTATATTTCCAATTTAAACCGGGGCTTGCTGGAAAAAACTTTTCTGTTGAAGGCTTTTCCCGGCCAAGGTGAAAGAACGCGCAATTATACCATCAAAGACCCCATCGGCGGGGATCAGCAGGCTTACTTGAGCTGCTTTTTTGACTTAGACGAAAACCTGCACCGCATTTTGCCGGCTCTGCTTAACTTAGCCGAAAAGAAATGAAATTATTCTTCTACTCCATTTTGTTTATTCTGTTAGCCTATATTTCTATTCTTAATTTCTTCTTTGGTCGAGATAAAGCGGTCCAGGCCTCTATATCTACTACTGTGCAAATGACTGAAGCTGGCAATGACGGAGACTCCCTGTTCGTCCCGGAAGTATCACTTTCGGTCGAGCCGGAAGATACTTCTCTGGCCCAAGCCAAGCACCGGGTGATTGAAAACAACGCTTTCGGCATGCGGGAGAAGCTGGAATTTTCAGTAGATTACGGTTTCATCAATGCCGGCAGCGCCTCCTTGGAGATTGATACGATTGTGAACGTGCGGGGGCATAATTGCTTTCGAATCGTCTCCAAGGCTAAATCCAACGGCTTTTTTTCCAAGTTTTTTCGGGTGGATGATAAGGTGGCCAGCTATGTTGACACGGAAGGCATATATCCGCTCTGGTTTGAAAAACATTTGAGAGAAGGGAAGTACCGGGCCGACCGCTGGGTTCGTTTCGAGCAGCACCAGAATTTGGCCGTAGAGAGTAAAGGAGATACCACGACTGTCCCGGCCTTTGTCCAGGACGTTCTCTCTGCCATGTACTATGTCAGGATTCTTCCTCTGGAAGTGGGGAAATCTCTTTACATTGACAATTATGCCGATCGGAAAAATTATCCTCTGGAAGTGAGGGTCCTGCGCAAGGAGAAGAAAAAAGTGGATGCCGGAGAATTTGAATGTTTTGTGGTGGAGCCTCTTTTACAGGAAGGCTCAGGCATTTTTGCTAACCGGGGCAAGCTGACGGTCTGGCTTTCGGCTGACCAGTATAAGATTCCGGTCTATATGCGCAGCAAAGTGATTTTCATCGGCTCGATCTCGGCTCAGTTAAAAAAATACACCTTGGGTAAAATTGGAGTCTTAAGTGGCCTATCCGGAAATTGATTTAAGCCGGGTCAAGACCTACTCCGTCCTCAAGAGGAAAAGCAAGGTCGAATTAAAGAAAATGGCCAAGGTTCTCTCCGGCCGAGCCACCGTCCAGGAGCTACTGGAGGGCCTGCCCAAGATCCTCAAAGCCCAGGATTTTAATTATTTGATTGATCGGATAGTCACGGCTCGGCGCAGGGAAAAATCCATAGTTTTCATGCTGGGCGCGCATGTGATTAAGTGCGGTCTTTCCCCCCTGATTATTGATTTAATGAAGAAGGGATTTGTGAGCCACTTAGCTCTCAACGGCGCCGGAGCCATCCATGATTTAGAATTAGCTTACTGGGGCAAGACCTCAGAGGAAGTAGAGTCGGGACTAAAGAGGGGTAGATTCGGCATGGCCAAGGAAACTGCCGTAAGATTCAACTCCTGCTCGGTCCTGGCCAGCAATCAAAAAATAGGCCTGGGTGAAGCCCTGGGGGTCAAACTACTTTCAGACCGGGCCAGGTATTCCCGTCATTCTCTGCTGGTTTCAGCTTACAAGCTGAAAATTCCAACTTCAGTGCATGTTGCCTTAGGCACTGACATCGTCCACCAGCACCCTAATTTCAGGGCTGATCTAACCGCCCAGGCCAGCTTCAAAGACTTCAAGATTTTAGCTTATTCGCTGAAGAATCTGAATAAGGGAGGAGCTGTTCTTAACTTTGGCTCGGCCGTCATCCTGCCGGAAGTCTTTCTCAAAGCCCTCTCAGTAGCCAGAAATGTCTACGGCAAAATAGAGAACTTCACCACCGCCAATTTTGACATGTACGTCCACTATCGCCCTACAGTTAATGTGGTGCAGAGACCCACTGCTGCTTCTGGCCGGGGTCTGAACTTCGTAGGACACCATGAAATAATGATTCCCCTTCTGGCCGCCGCCTTGAAAAGCCGGACCCGCTAGAAATTTCCCTGTCTTTTTTGGCCTTCCGATTTTATATTCCTAAAGATCGTTTAACCTTTATGGCTCACTTGCAGATGAAAGGGCGCTATGAAAAAGTTAGTTGAATGTGTCCCCAACTTTTCCGAGGGGAGAAGGCCGGAAGTAATTGATGCCATTGTGAAAGAGATTCTATCTGAGGCCGGGGTAAGACTTTTAGACAAAGAGATGGATAAAGACCATAACCGGGCTGTGGTCACTTTCATCGGAGAGCCGGAGCCGGTCAAACAGGCTGCTTTTAAGGCCATTGCCAAGGCCACCCAGTTGATTGACATGGAAAAGCATAAGGGAGAGCATCCCCGCCTCGGGGCAACTGATGTGGTTCCCTTTGTTCCCATATCCGGGACAACCATGCCGGAGTGCGTTATTTTAGCCCGTCAACTGGGACAGGAGGTGGCCGACAAGATAGGAATTCCGGTTTATCTTTACGAAGCTGCCGCTACCAAATTGGAGAGACAAAATTTAGCCGAAATCCGCAAAGGTGAATATGAGGGGTTGAAACAGGAGATTCAGACTAATCTGGAGAGAAAACCTGATTTCGGGCCGAGCAGACTTCATCCGACCGCCGGGGCTATCGTCATCGGTGCCCGCATGCCATTAATCGCCTATAACGTTTATCTGGGCACCCGGGATGTGACTATAGCCAAAAAAATTGCTTCAGCCATCCGTTTTGCTGCCGGCGGCTATCGCTACGTGAAAGCCTTGGGATTTGAAATTAAGGAGCGTGGCTTGGTCCAGGTCTCTATGAATCTGGTCAACTATCAAGGGACTCCCATCTTCCGGGTCTTTGAGACCATTAAAAGGGAAGCAGCCCGTTACGGTGTGCCGGTCATCTCCTCTGAAGTTGTGGGTCTAACTCCGGCAGACGCCTTATACGATGTGGCTGGTTTTTATCTTCAACTGGAAAATTTCAGAAAAGAGCAGGTTCTAGAAACCAAGCTTTTAGACCTGGAGCGAGGAGCAGATAAGTCCATCCATGATTTTCTCAATGAGGTCGCCTCCTCTGCGCCAACCCCTGGAGGAGGCTCGGTCTCGGCTCTGGCTGGAAGTCTCTCCAGTGCTTTATCAGCTATGGTTTGCAATCTTACCATTGGCAAGGCTAAATATGAGGCTTACCGGGAAGAATTGACCTCGGTGCTGCAGAAAGCTAATCAGCTACAACGCGAGCTGGAAGAATTGATTATATTGGATAGTGAGAGCTTTGAGGCGGTCATGCAGGCTATGAAACTCCCCAAATCCACACCCGAAGAAGTTGCCAAGAGGGAGAAGAGCCTTGAGGATGCTTACCGTAAGGCGACTTCTGTTCCTTTGCAGGTTATGGAAAAGTCCCTGCAGTCTCTGGAATTAGCCCGGATTGCTGCGGAAAAAGGGAATCTTAATTCAGTCTCTGATGCCGGTGTGGCAGCTTTATTAGGACAGGCGGCCGTGCAGGGCGCCTATTTGAATGTTATGATTAATCTCCCCTCTCTGAAGGACCGGGATTTCAAGAGCCAGGTCCAAACTCAAGCCGAGCAACTGAGAACTAAGGCTGCTCAACTGGCCCAATCTATTCTCAACTCAGTCTCCGAAAAACTAGGATGCCCGAAAGATACATAGACCTGCACATCCACACCAATGCCTCGGACGGCACCTCTTCCGCTGATGATGTTTACCTGAGGGCCCAGAGAGCAGGCCTGGCCGCCTTCGCCCTCACTGACCACGACACTCTGGATGGTTTTTTTGAGATCCAGAATTTAGTTGACGGCGATAAGATGGAACTGGTTCCGGCGGTAGAGCTCTCCGGCTACCTTAAAGGGGCGGATGTCCACATTTTGGGTTATTTTATGGACCCGGGTGAATCCTCATTGGCCAAAAGGCTGGCGGAGTTGAAACAGGCCCGGAAAGACCGGGCCGCCAGCATGGTATCTAAGCTGAATCAACTGGGGCTCAACCTAAGCCTGGTGCGGGTGCAGGAAATAGCAGGCCACAGCACCATAGGCAGACCGCATATTGCCGACGCTCTGCTCAAAAACGGCTTGATTGCCAATTATGACGAGGCTTTTCAAAAATACTTGGGTACTGACGGCCCGGCTTACGAGCCGAAAAGGTATATGTCTGCCCAGGAGGCCATAGACCTGATTCACTTTGCCGGTGGGGTGGCGGTCCTGGCTCATCCCGGGATTTTGGGCCGGGATGAATTGATTGTGGACCTTTTGGAAATGCAGTTAGACGGGATTGAAGCCTTTCACTGTCAGCATGATAATTATCTGACCAATCATTACATCCAGACCGCCCGTAAATACGGCCTGGCGTATTCCGGCGGCTCGGACTGCCACGGCTTAAGGAAGGGGAGGTTTCTTTTAGGCACCGTAAAAGTACCTTATAGTTGTCTGACCATGCTGCGCAAAGCCAAGGAGGCGCGCCTCAAATGAACCAAGTTAAAGTTTCTTATTGGTTGTCATTGCTGATTATAGTAATTTCAGTTTCCGCCTGGGCTAAATTACCCGAATTTACTGAACAAGCCTTGCAAGCCAGACTTGAAAGTATTTTGTTAGGAACTCCCTGGCCGGGCGGAGAGATTTCTAAACCAATTTGTGCCACCCCCATTTTGGTAGAATTCAATGCCAGCCGGGAAGACCTGACCAGCCAGTCCTGGCAGAAAATTCTTTCCCCTGAATTTCATTTACCCCGCCCCACCGGCTTGGATTCGATCTATGATTCCCCTTCCGGCCATTTCAGAATTCACTATACCACCACTGGGACTGATGCGGTCTATCAATCTGGCATAGACGTTAATCCTGATGATGGGGTTCCGGACTATGTCAACCTGTGCGGCACAGTGCTGGACTCTTCCTGGCTGGTGGAAGTTAATCAACTTGGCTTCACACCGCCCCCTTCTGACAGTTTTTACGTCTTACTCCCCGGTTTCAAAAATAACGGCGGCGATGGAAAGTATGACGTCTATCTGGATAATATTGCCAATACTGGCACAGCCGGCTACACTGCTCCGGAAACCACCCAGACTTTGGGCTCCCGGCGCTGGACCAGCTTTGTGGTGCTCAGGAATGACTATAGTATCTATGGCGGATCATTTCTTGACCTTCTGCGGGCTACTGCCGCCCACGAACTTTTTCACGCCATCCAGTTTGGATTAGATGTCTATGAATATGAGTATTATCCTCCTGACACCGCCCGCTTTCCTGGGGATACCTTGACTCCTTTCAAATTGGCCTGGCTGGAGATGTCCGCGGTCTGGGCCGAGGAGCAGGTCTATGACAACATTAATGACTACCAAAACTTTCTCCCCTCCTTTTTGGCTTTACCCTGGCTTTCTCTGAAAACTTTCACCTACAGCTTCCAGAATCAATACTCAACCGGTTATCATCCTTACGGCAGCTGCCTCTGGCCGATTTTTCTCTCCGAGAGATTCGGGACCGATATTATTCGAGCTATCTGGAACAAGTGTGGCCAATATACCGGCGACAATATCTTTAACGACCCTCCTGGCAGAAAATCAGCCACTAGGGACGTGTTAGACAGTCTCGGCATTGGATTTGAGCAGACTTTTAGAGAGTTTACCGTCTGGAATTATTTTACCGCATCGCGAACCGAATCCGGTTTCGGCTACTCCGAGGGAGCCAATTTCGGAGCCAAAATTGATTCTTTCAAATTCTATCCGGTGGCCAATGACACCATTATTGGCACGGTCGATTCTGTCCCTCATCCGCCGCAAAATTTAGGGTCGAACTATCTGGTCTTTGCTCCTAATCCTTTGGATACAGCGGGAGGATTATATTTGAGTTTTCAGGGGATTGACAATGCCACCTGGCTGGGGACTGCTGTTCCGCATACTAATGGAAGTGCGCCAACCTCAAAATCATTCAGCTACAACTCTCAATCTCTTTCCGGCCAGTCCCGGGTTTACAACTGGAAAAATTATGATGAGATAATCATGGTCCTGGCCACCGGAAATCCTTTGCCGCCTGATGACTATCGCTACACTTATCACGTTTTTCACGATCCTAACCTATCTGGCACCGAAGCTTTTGCAGATGCAATAGGTGATATCTACCCCAATCCTTTTAGGACCTCGGAAGTAAGTACAGTCAACTTCCCGATTCTCCTTTCCGGAAACAGTTTCTGCAACATCGATGTCTTCACCGTAGGGGGAGAGCTGGTCAAAAAGATCAGGCTGGATTTGCCACCCGGGGACAACTCCAACCCTGGCTTTGCCCCCAGCTGGGATGGAAAAGACCAAAATGGGAAACTGGTCTCCAGCGGAGTCTATATCTGTAAAATCCGCACTAAGAACGCCGCCGTAACTAAGAAACTGGCCGTGATTAGATAGCTCTACCTTAAAGTGATACTTCAAGTCAATCCTCTCCGGCAGGCATGAAGGTCAGACTCTTTACTATTTTAGGCTGGCTGATTTTCAGCCCTCTACTTTTAGCCCAACCGGAATCCGCCAGCGATACTACTAAGCCGCCCCAGACTGTTTCATTCACCGATTCAACCCTGCATTTGAGCTTAAAACTTTTTACTTCCAATCAGACCATTTCGGCAGAAGACGCAGACAATCTAATCGCGCAAGATTTCAGCGACTACCTGCAAAGATTCCGAAGCTTAGACATTACCAGAATCGGCAGTAACTCTCAGACCCGGAGTCTTAATATCTTCGGCGCTCCTTCCGGCTCAAGCGGCATCTATTCCGGGGACTTTTTTTTTAACCCTCCGGGTTTGTCGGTCCCGTTTCAGAATAAGGGGGAGCTCAATCTAATTCCGATTGAAAATATCAAATCTGTCCGCCTGGTTGAAAATCCTCTTCTGAACCTGATTCTAGCAGATAGTAAAATGGGAGGTATTTATCTGGAAGAAAAAGACTATGCAGGAGGAGAGCCTTATTCCCGATTAACTTTCGGACAGGGGATCTGGGGCTATCGTCGCACCCAGGTGGAGTTGGGGCGGGGTTTTGTGAAGAAGTTGAGGTTTTACGGCACCCTGGGACTTCATAAATACAACGGCGAATTCCCCGGAAATCAGCAGGACTTGGACTTTTATTCCTTCAAGCTCAGCTACGACTTAGATTCCAAAACCAGGCTAATTGCCAGTTCTCAGATTCATGCAGGTAAAAGAGGAGTAGTTTCATTTCCGGGCCTTGAAGCCGAGAGTCTGAAAATTAAGCAGAGCTTCCAGAAATTTAACTTGAGTCTGTACCGGCAGATGTTCCGTGAGAATGTCATCAAAGCCGGCTTTGATTTTGCCAGAGTCAAACAGGAGTTAAAACCGGTCAAATGGGAGAGCATTGATAAGGTCTATGGACTACGGCTGGAATTATATCCTCAGAAGTTGGGTAGAAATAACACCAAGCTAAGCTGGAACGTCTATAATTATGATTACCAGGATGAATCCAAACGCTCTATGGTGAAAGACAATTTCAGCCTGACTAATCTTCTGCAGATTTCACCCAAACTCTGGTGGCTGGCCTGGGGCAATTTTGAGGGCCTTGATTCCACCGGTGAATTTGTCACCAACCGCAAATTCTCATTTTTGACTGGACTGGCGTGGCAGGCCGATTCCAGTTTCAGGCTCTATGCCTCAGGCGGGCGAATCAATAGCTATCCTGGTTTAAAAGATTTCTACAGCCCGGCTAGGACTCTTTTCAGTGACACCGTGCCGATTTATTCCGAATCCGGCAATCTCAGCCTCCGCAGTGGTTACCATTGGTATCTGCAATCCGGGCTTGACTGGGAGAGCAAAAAATTAAAGCTGGGGAGTTATTATTTCTATTCAAATTCCAAAAGGGCAGTGATCGTCAGCCGGCAGGATACTCTTTTATATGGCTATTGGAGCCCGCAGAATGTCGACATTCAGACTCACGGCGCGAACTTTTACTTTGATTTCCATCCTGGCTCGGCTTTTACATTTTACACAAATTTTAATTACAAAAATTGGGAGAAGGGGCGGCAGCCTTATTTACCCAAATCCTCTTCCTATAGTTTTGTCGAACTGAACCAGGAATTCTTCCGGAATCAGTTGGGCTGGAAGATCAGGATTGAAGGGGAGTATCTGGGCCCGAGGTTTGACGAAGATAAAGCTCCTCTGGATGAAGTCTTAGTGCTCAATGCTAAAGTCGGCTTCCGAATCTTAGCGGTCAACTTCTATTTTGCGGTTAAGAACCTGACCAACCAGACTTACCGCTCTGGCAGCCAATTTAATCAGCCGGAAAAAAACAACTGGTGGGGTTTATACTGGGAGTTCTTCGATTGAAGACTCTTTTCATTCTTATTTTTACGGTCTTAATCTTACCAAACCCGCTAACCTTAGCGGGAGAACCTCCGCCTGACCGCTGGCTGGGAATAGATAAACTGCAACATCTTCTATTCTCTACCCATCTAAGTCTGCTATCCTACAAAGTCTCCCGCGACTCATACCATAACACTACCACAACTGCTCGGGCAGAGTCAGTCGGGCTGGTCTTCTCTCTGGGGATAGGGAAGGAGTTCCTGGATTCCAATAAACCAAATGACCGGTTCAGCTATAGAGATTTGATAGCCGATGCCCTGGGAATCGGCTTGGGTCTGATTCTGGGGCATAACTTAAAGTAGTACTTTAAGCATGGAGATAATCCACCCGGAAGTTCCACCGGACCAGATAAAATCTCTGCGCTTCAGTAAGGAAGTCTGGGGCTGGGCCATTTATGATTTTGCCAACACCATCTTCTCCATGAATATCCTGACCCTCTATTTTGCCGGCTGGGTGATTATCGACCATGGCCTGGAGGATATCTGGTATTCTCTTACTTTCTCTGGTTCCATGCTTCTGGTGGCAGTCAGCATGCCGGTCCTGGGGGCCATTTCCGATGTCTCCGGCAAGAAGAAGACTTACTTATTAATCCTGACTCTGGGGTGTGTTTTAGCCACTTTTTTGATGGGAATAATCTCCCGGCTTCCTTTGACTATCTCCGGGGAGATAATCTTGGCCCTATTTGCCTTTGCCCTGGCTACTTACTGCTATGAGGGAGGGCTGGTTTTTTACAATGCCATGCTGCCAGAAGTGAGCCACCACCGCAGAATGGGACAGATCTCAGGCTTGGGAGTTGCCCTGGGTTATCTGGGAGCCATTGCCGGCATGCTTCTGGTTCTCCCTTTTGTTAAAGGGAAGATTCCTCTGTTTAGTGCACCAGGAAAAGACCAGGCTTTCATCCCTACCGCTTTTTTCTTTCTTCTCTTCAGCTTGCCAACTTTCCTGTGGGTTAAACAGCACCGGCACCACGGCGCGGCCAAGTTGAAAATTCGCGCCGCCTTTCAATCGGTCTGGAAAGATTTAAGGGCTACCAAAAAATATCCCGGCGTGTTGAGATTTTTAATCTCGGATTTTATGTTTGAGGATGCCATTGCCACCGTCATTCTTTTCATGGCGGTCTATACTCAGGCGGTAATGGGCTTCGGAGAAGGGGAGAAGACTCTGTTTTTCGTCATCTCCACGAGCTCAGCCGCAGCCGGGTCATTAGCCTGTGGCTGGGTGACTGACAGAATCGGCCCCAAGAAAACCCTATCTATTGTCGTCTGGGGCTGGATAATTACTCTGCTTTTAGTAGCCTTAACTGCCAGCCGGACTTTTTTCTGGTTCTTAGGCTCTCTGACCGGAATTTTTTTAGGCTCGACCTGGACCGCCTCCCGTCCCCTCTTGGCCCATCTGGTGCCAAAGGAAAAACTGGGCCAATTCTTCGGTTTATACTCTCTTTCCGGCCGGGCTGCCGCCATAATTGGCCCTTTGCTTTGGGGAACAGTGGTGTTATACTGCAAAAAAGATTCTGCCGTCGTGAATATGTTAAGCGACCTCACCGGAGCAATAGGAGTGCATCTTTCTGACTCCACTTTGCAAACCATTCAATATCGCCTGGCAGTTTTAGCCCTGGCAGCCATGATGGCCATGGGCTGGATTTTCTACCGCAAAGTTCCTGATAAACGATAACTTCTTTTCAAATGCACCCATTCCAGGTATACAAAGGCGCTCTCCACATGCATTCCACCTATTCGGACGGCACCAAGACCTTTCCTGAAATCATAGAAATCGCCAAGGGATGCGGCTTAGATTTCATTATGTTTACCGACCACATGACCCTTAAGCCTTTGGAGGATGGGTATCAAGGCTGGCATGGCAATCTTCTGGTTCTGGTCGGCTACGAAATCAATGACCGCCACAACAAAAATCATTATCTCGCTTTTGGATTGGATAAAACTCTGCCTTATGACTTATCAGCCCCTGAATACGTGAAGCAGGTCAAAGATAAGGGAGGTCTGGGAATTTTAGCCCATCCGGATGAAATTAGAAACGCCCTGCCGAAGTTCCCTCCCTATCCCTGGACCGAATGGGATCTGAATTCCTTTGACGGAATCGAGATTTGGAACCAGATGTCCGAATGGATGGAGAGCCTGACTAAATACAATCGCCTCCACCGGCTCTTGCATCCCCGCAAATCCCTGAAAGGGCCGACCGCAAGAATCCT
>Ga0214473_10008705_pt1 | contig 11992 bp, 6 predicted proteins | sample RVTome_7_FD_203509 | JGI IMG/M metagenome (GOLD analysis project Ga0214473, IMG submission 203509) | Soil microbial communities from uranium-contaminated site in the Upper Colorado River Basin, Wyoming, United States - RVT98D197 | ecosystem: Environmental > Terrestrial > Soil > Contaminated >...
GCGGGATGGCGAGACGCGCTTCAATTGCGCCGAGACGTTCCTCGATGCGTCGCAAACGATCATCGTAATCGGTCATGTGACCTCCGGGTGAAGATGTGCCGGAGGGGAAGAAACCGCAGCGCCAAGCATCGGCAAGGGGAGAGTTGGATTGGGGCGGACTAAGACGGTGAATACAAAGAGCCACACCGATGTGCCCCTGCCTGTTAGAATCCGACCCGCATGCCGAAGCGAATCTGGCGGGGGATGTCGAAATTGGCGGGGTCGTTCTGGCGGAGGTTGTATTTCTGTTCGCCGGTGAGGAAGGAAGAGTCGTGGATGGAGTCGTTGTTTATCACGAATTGTTGCCCTTCACCAGTATCGAGGTAGCCGGTGTTATCGGGTTGGCCGGTGCCGTTGTAGACGTCGACGACATTTTCGCGATCAAAGAGATTGATGACCCAAATGTACAACTCGAGATCGGCCCCTGCGATGGCGAACGATTTGTTCGCCTTCAGATCGATGCGGTATGTCCAGTCGCTTCGCTCAGAGTTTACAGGGCCGACCGGCCTGGGCGAGATGGCGCCAAGCGTCACTTCGTTGTAGACACCGACCGGAGAGTAGGGGAAGCCCGAACCAATATCGGCAATCAGATCGACTCCCGCATTCTCTAACGGATGCCAATTGCCAAGCTGTGGGCCGCCCCCTGGGCTGTTTCGAAGATCAACATTCACTACGATGCGATGGCGTTGATCGTACCAAACAGGGGCGGTGACCGGAGGGACCTCAGCATTTGTCCAGGCGATGTTGTTCGGAGCGTCGTACATATTTCCGCGCTCATCCGCAGAGGAAAGAGTGTAGCTGACAATTGCCGCCAGCCCACTGGTGCGCTCGAGTGTCGCCGAAAACTCGAGCCCCTTCACGGTCGCATCGCCGAGATTGTCGAACAGCGCAAAATTTTGCGGATCGGCGGGCTGGTTGCGGGATCCGATCCGATCAGAGATATCCCTGTAGAAGGCCCGCGCGGTGAATTCCAAGTGCGATCCAACCTCTTGAGCCAATCCTGCCTCGTACTGAATCGTGCTCATTGGCACGATGGAAGGATTCCCGAACACGTAGGCGTATCCACCTGTCCTGATTTTGTATTCCAGAAAATCGAAATCCTGATAGACATATCTCAGCGGGGTCTGCTGGACATACCTCGCGGCGCTGAAATGCAACTTACTTCCCTCTCCGGCATGGAATGAGGCAGAAAGGCGTGGCGAAAGTCTGTTGATTGTGGCGACGGTAGTCAACTCGTCTGGGTCGAGTTGCTGTGCGCCTTGTCGCAGGTCATTGCGCTCCTCCTCGCTGAGCCCCGAAGCGGTGTCGGCGTAAATCGCATTATCGAATGGATCGAGTGGATTCGATGGGTCGATTAACGCCTCCGTGTCATAGTCGAAGCGGTCCCACCTAAGCCCTGCATCGAGCGTGAGGTCTTCCAATTCAATGTGGTGAATAAGAAATCCAGCAAGGAAGACAGGGTGCTTCGCGTCGTTTATTCCGCCATCATCCGATGCCTCGCCCATCTCGTCGTATCCATACCGACTGATGTCATCGAATCCACCGTCTGTCCCTTGGTAGATATTCGCTGGGAACAAATGGTTGTAAGCGCGCACATTGTGCCGCTGAAACTCGAAACCGATCCTGCTCGTGGCAGAATTTCTGTGAGCATGCGACAGATCGAATCGTCCGCCGATGTACGAGCCCTTCTGCTCGAAGTAATCGTCCCACACGGTGCCCTCGTCGCCACGGATGATGAACGGTCTCTGGATGGTGTCTCCGTTTGGCAATTCGACCGTGAATGTCGATTCCACCACCGGAGTCGTGAGTCGGACGTACCTCCCCTCAACAAGACTGTCCGGATCGAGGAACAGATCATTCCAAGCGGTGAATAGCCGAGTCTGATCGAAATTAGGGTTGCCGCTCGGGCGCCCATACGCCCACAGGTCATCAAAATGCCTGCCATCGCCTTGGCGATGGCTGACTGAGAGCCAATTCGCAGACGCCGACAGTTTGGTGCGCCGTGCGATATTGTGTTCGATCTTGCCGAAGACTGAGTAGTTCTCGTCGATTCCACGAGGGGCGTGCACCGAATTGAAGTACCACGCCGTCGGCGTGTACTTCCAATCCTCATACGAGCCACGCGTCCCGATCAGGGTTGAAGTGCGATCGGAGGGGCGCCAGCGAAGATTGCCGTGCCAGGCGCCGAGCGAATTCCAATCGCCGGGTCCGCCGGGGTCGCGGTTGCCGATCGTGCGGTACTCCCCGGCCATCGCGTAGGTTAGTCGGCCCGGAGTCTTCGTGAGCAGAGGGCCGGACAGATCGAGCGCGTACAGATTGTAATCGGATCTCTCGCCGTGGAAGTTGTCGGTGATGGCCTCGAATGATCCGCCAGCAGCCCATGTCTCGCGTGTCATGATATCGGCGTGCCCCGACGCCAGCCAGCCATGCGATGGGTCGCTGTAGCCGGGATAGAAACGGATGTCATCAATCGTATTCCCGTTGATCGCCGTGAAGGGCGCTCCGGTGAATGGGTCCTGTTGGGAGAAACCGTCGACGTCATAGCCAAATTCCTCGATGCGACCGCCACGCACATGAAGCGGCGCGCCATAGAAACGCCGTACTGTGCCGGGTTGGAGCGCCACGTAGTCTTGATATCCGCGAATCGGCATGTCGAGGAGCCGAATCGGCTGGTCGTGGAGCGAATTGGATTCGGTCTTGTTCCCGACTTGCGCCACGCCGGTTTCCGCATCCGCCTCGTCTCGATAGAGCGGCGCGACATCCGGCTGCAACGCCGCGTCGAGAGTCTTCGTCCCGTCAATGGATGTTTCCACCACGCCGATGGCGTAGTCCATGTATCCGGCGAACGTCACCGCGACGGTGTAACGGCCGGCGGGGATCTCCTCGAAAACATATTTGCCGTCGGCGTCGGTGTGGACTTCGCCGGCCAGTTCCAGAATCCTGACCGTCGCGAACACGACCGGCTTGCCGGTCGAGGCATCGGTTATCGCACCCGATATCGTGGCGGCGAAGGCGGAAGAAGAAAGCAGCAAGAGGGAGAGCAGGATGGAAAACGGGAACCCACGGTTGACGGAGAGCATCGCCGCTCCTTGTAATGTCAGCGGATCAGGACCATGCGTCTGACGGCAGTCTGTGTGCCCATATTGAGCCGGTAGATGTAGACGCCGGATGCCATCGCGGCGCCCTCGTCGTCGGTGCCGTCCCAGTTGATTGTATGAAACCCTGCCGGGAGTTCCGCGTCAACCAGTTTCCTGACATGCCGACCCAATATGTCGAATATGACAAGGTCAACTTGTCCGGAGGCCTCCAGTCCCCATTGGATAGTCGTCCCGGCGTTGAAGGGATTCGGATAGTTCTGTGCCATTCGGAACGAGGCCGGAACCGGCGCATCAGCTTCGGATTGGTCCGCAAGAGCTTCCAGCAAGACCGCGCGCGCCGATGCGCTCCCGCGGTTGCAGTCGACAAGCGCACGCGACAGCGCCGCGCGCACATCTTGATCGAGAACCGAAAGAGCATTGTAACGGAATTCAGCAACGCCCCGTTTCGCCGGGACGACGCGGTCGAAGAATTCGAGAATCGCGCAGACATCATTTGAGTCGATGATGCCATTGCCATCGCAATCAGCGTGTGTCGCCTCGCGCGGCGACCATGCCGTCGCCGCTTCGAGCGACCAAACATCAAAGTTGCGATTGCGACCGGGGCCGGTTCTCAGGAAATGTACGCCCAAAGGCAGGACGTCGCGCTCATCGACTACCCCGTCATCGTTCGCATCGCCGGGGTAGACCCCGGGGGCCGTAGTGAAGGAATAGATGTAGTCGTCGATTGGCGTGCCTTCCTGGATTCCATTCGAGTTGCCGTCAAGCGTATTGCCGGCGGAATCTGTGATCGAACCGGAGATTCGGATTGTAATTATATCGTCATCGGGCCAATGGCCTGCATCCAACGGAGGCGCAATGACGACTCGGTTCGTGTTGATCGACCAAGCGGAGAATGCAAGTAAACTCCCATACCTTGCCGATGTAGCAGTGATTGAACCGGCAATTGAGGTATGCAGGATGTGCTCGGTAAAATCGACATTTGAGGTGCGGGACCAAGGTATTTCGGTTTCTCCGTTCACCGGAATGGTGCCGATTACCCGAGGCGGAGTTCCCTCTCGAACGGTGATCTCCGCTGAAGCGGTATCCGATCCCCCAAGATTATCTTCCACGCGGAACCAGGCTATGTATGTTCCCGAAGTCTGAGGTGGAATCCAAGAGAACTCCGAGGATATTCCTGTATACGGACCGGCCAGCGGTAGCTGCGGATTCATTGTGGAACCGCCGGGGCGTCCAAATGTGGACAGGTAAATTGTCTGCCCGCTATCGGGGTCAGTAGCTGCGACAGTAAACGTCAACTCTGTGCCAACGACGGCTGTGAAAGGTCCCGGTGGGCTGATGACGCAAACTGGCGCATTATTAGTCTGCGCCGCCGACACGTTGATCTCTGCTGTCGCCGTGTCCGATCCGCCAAGACTGTCCGTTACGAAGAACCTCGCGAAATATGTTCCGGCCTGAGTCGGTACCCAGGAAAACTGCGACGATATGCCGGCACTTGGCCCTGCCAGCGGCAAAGGAGGATTCATCGTTACGCCGGAAGGCAGAGGGAACGGGTAGAGGTAGATAGATTGGCCGGAGTCGGGGTCAGTGCCCGAAACAGTGAAAGAGACCTGGGAGCCGGCATTGACATTGAACGGGCCCGCCGGCACAATTTCGCAGACCGACGCCGTATTGTTGACGGCACCACAAACAAAACTCTGCCCCTTCAGAAAGACATTGGAGTCGTACCTGCCATCACCGACATCCGCGACGGCGAGCTTGATGTGATTGACGCCGGGGTTGATCTTCGCTTTGGCGATCAAGACAACCGTCAAACCGTCCATTTCTGTGTTGAACGGACATGAGGGAACCGTGCTGAATTGACACTCGTCGTTGTTGCGGTAGTATTGCGGGTTGCTGGCGCTGTCGCCGAGGGGATTGCCGCCATTGACGTTGTTGATCGAGACCACGGTCTGCCCATCGGGCAACAACGCGATATTCTTCCCGTTCACGAAGAAGCCGAAGACATCATTGTAATTGTTGTTGACGAACTCGTTGTATTCCTCGGACGAAAAGACATACTCAAACCCGATCGCACGCACATTGGGGCATTCGAAGTCGAATTCGAGAATGCAGGCATCCTCGGTCTGGAAGGCCGGTATGAGACTGTCGAGATCGGGATCACCGGGGCGACCGTGGTTCCACGTCATCGCATCATCCTGATTCGGACCAACGACACTGGCAACGCGACCGGACGACAGCACGATCCCTTGTTCAAAGCCGATGATTCCCGTGCCACCGGTAAAGACTCCGAGTGCGGAATCTGATCCCGTGAAGCGGACGTTGCTGATCGCGATCGACGATGTCCCGACGAGCGCGGCGATGATGTCTTCCAGTGTGAGGCCGCTGCCGAGGTTCTGCGTCTGCAGGACTAGCGGGTTGGCCGGAATGACGGCGAGCGACGGAGCAGCCCTGGCTGAGTTTCGAATGGTATCATTCCGGCGGGGTCGTTCTCGTTCAGACGCCGTGACAGAATTGATCACGACAACACCAATCAGGAAGGAAGCCGCCGTGCATGCGGCAATCGTTGATGCACACTGCTTCAGTGTTTGCATGAGAGGGTCCTCAATCAAAATCTACTCGCGGCAGACAGACGGGGCAAGCGGGATCGGGTGCGACATCCCGCAAATTAAGGCCGGTTTTCTCTGGGAGTAACCCGTTCTCTACCAAGGCAATACATCAAAGCACCTCTTTGGGCTCGTGATTTCCTTGCGCGGTCCCTTCCTTGCTTCCGGCCATCTGACGCTGTCTACCTTCTCTCCCACCCGGAATCCTGATTTTGACACCCATTGGGAGGCGTCATAGCGTAGATTCCGAGTCCGCCGTACGAGATCCGGCCAGCTTGCGAGTTGGTCTGATGGAGCGGGATGTCGTGGAAGACACTAACATTCTCGGAGGAGGAAGACGCAATGCCAGGCGAGATGACGGAGACGACCGACAAAGCCGCGCGAGCGACCCAGACGGACAAGCGGTCATCCGGGATGTCGAGTTATGTGGAGGAACTGCTTGCTGAAGTCAAAGCAAAGAATCCTGCGGAACCAGAATTCCACCAGGCAGTGAAAGAGGTGGCGGAGTCAGTCGCCTTGGTGCTTGAGCGCCATCCAAAGTATCGCAAGGCCAAGGTTTTGGAACGCATCATCGAACCCGAGCGGCTGCTCATGTTCCGAGTGCCCTGGGTCGATGACCGCGGCGATGTGCAGATCAACCGTGGTTTTCGTATCGAGATGAACAGCGCGATCGGTCCATACAAGGGCGGTCTTCGCTTTCATCCATCGGTGAACCTGGGCATTCTGAAGTTTCTCGCCTTCGAACAGGTCTTCAAGAACAGCCTCACCACCCTTCCTATGGGCGGCGGCAAGGGGGGCTCGGATTTTGATCCGAAGGGCAAGAGTGACAACGAAGTCATGCACTTCTGTCAGTCGTTCATGAGCGAACTGTTCCGTCACATCGGCGCCAATACCGATGTTCCGGCCGGCGACATCGGCGTGGGCGGCCGTGAGATTGGCTATCTGTTCGGGCAGTACAAGAAGTTGCGTAACGAGTTTACCGGCGTCCTGACTGGCAAGGGTCTGAATTGGGGCGGCTCACTCATTCGTCCCGAGGCCACCGGATACGGCGCAGTGTACTTCGCGGTCTACATGCTCGAGACGCGTAACGAGACCATGAAGGGGAAGACCTGCCTGGTCTCCGGATCGGGGAATGTGTCCCAGTACACCATCGAGAAAATCATCCAGCTGGGTGGCAAAGTGGTCACCGTCTCGGACTCCGGCGGCCACGTGTATGATCCGCGTGGGATCGATGCCGAGAAGTTGCAGTTCATCATGGATCTGAAGAATGTTCGCCGCGGGCGTGTCAAGGAGTACGCACAGCAATATCCAGATGTTACCTACACGCCAGTCGATACGTCCATGAACTACAATCCACTCTGGAATCACAAGGCCGATTGCGCGTTCCCGTCAGCGACTCAAAACGAGATCAATGAGAAGGACGCCGAGAATCTTCTGAAGAACGGCGTCTATCTGGTCAGCGAAGGCGCCAACATGCCCAGTACGCCGGATGCTGTCGATCGGTTCATCAACGCAAAGATCCTTTATGGTCCCGGCAAGGCCGCAAACGCGGGAGGAGTGTCAATCTCAGGGCTTGAGATGTCGCAGAACAGCCTGCGTTTGAGCTGGACCCGCGAGGAAGTGGACGAGCGTCTGAAGGGAATCATGAAGAGCATCCACACATCGTGCGTGCAGGCGTCCAAGGAATACAACTCGAAAGGTAACTACGTCAACGGGGCCAACATCGCCGGATTCCTCAAAGTCGCCGATGCGATGCTTGACCAGGGTATTGTCTAACGTCTGGTTGCGAACAGCCGGTTGTTTTTCCACTGTCGTTTCACCTTCCGGGGTTGCAGGGTTCCTGCAACCCCGGTTGTGTTTTCGGTGGTTCTGATGTATTCCTTATCTCCCAGATGCATTCGCGAATCCCACCAATCCTCGTTTTCCCATTCGCCGCCATGTTGTTCCTTTATGGCTCAGCGGAGGCAAGGCCGCGTTTGGGCGTGGTGATCGTGGTTGATCAATTGTGCGGAGCGCACCTGACGCGTTACGCGCCTCTGTTCACCGGTGGTCTGGCGCGCCTGCAAGAAGGCGGCGTTCTTTTTGCGGAGGCGCATCACGATCATGCTATGACTCTGACCGCGACCGGCCACGCCGCGCTATCCACCGGCTGTTACCCCAATCGTCATGGGATCGTCGGCAACTACTGGCATGAACGGGCCTCAGATCGGAGGGTGTACTGTTGCGACGACTCGACTGTGCAGATCATCGGTGACCCAGAGAACAAGGGACGTTCGCCACGTTACCTGATGACAGGAGCGCTCGGGGATTGGCTCAAGCAGACGTGGCCTGATGCGAAGGTTTTCTCGGTCTCGCAGAAAGATCGCAGCGCGATCATGCTCGGTGGACTCAAGCCCGACGGGGTTTATTGGTTCGATGATGCCAAGGGCCGATTTGTGACTTCGACCTACTACTGCGAGACATTGCCCGACTGGGTCGCAGGGTACGATTGCTTCCCGATGCGGGAGAAGGCCATTCGTGAGGGCTGGAGAAAGGGCTGGCCCGAGGACAGCTACCTTCTGGCCAACGAAGATAATTTCCCTGCCGAGAACGACGGTGTGCACACGACATTCCCGCATTTGTATGACAGCGCCGCCGCGGTGGCTCGGACGCCTTCCGAGTGGCTGGTCGAGACGCCCTTCAGCGATGAGCTCTTGTTTGACTTCACGCGCGTCCTGATCACGTCCGAAGGTCTTGGCCGCGACTCGATTCCAGATTTGTTGTGTGTGAGCATGTCGGCGATCGACTACATCGGGCACTCGTATGGGCCTTACAGCCAAGAAGTGCTCGACGCGCTTCTGCGCGTTGACGCCTACCTCCTGGATTTTCTCGCCTCGCTGGATACTCTGGTTGGGGTTGGGCAGTACACCGTGGTCCTGAGTTCCGATCATGGCGTGATGCCCCTGCCTGAGGAGATCTTGCGCGAAGGGGAGTATGCTGAACGTATCCTGCGTGCTGATGCCAAGCAGCACATTGAAGCGGCCGGCAGACAGGTTGCCGACGCGCTCGGAATCGCTCAACCGCTCATAATTGGGCAGACCAATGGATTGATGCTCAATACCAAAGCTGGAGAAGAGCGCGGCATTCGCCCTCCCGACCTGCGACAGGCGGTTGCTGAGGCCCTCCGGAAAATCGATTATGTCGAAGAAGTCATGACATACGAAGATCTCACGCTGCCGCGTGCAGCCGCGCGCGGTTATCGCGCTATGTATCGACAGAGTTTCCATCCCGACCGCGCGCCGGATTTGGTCATTCGGTACAAGGAGAATGTGCTCGTTATCGATTCACCCCATGGTACCACGCATGGCACGCCGTACCGCTACGATACCCACGTGCCTCTGATCTTCTGGGGGTCTGGGGTCTCTCCTCTTGCCGGGCCGGTGAAGGATCGCGTGCGAACCATCGATGTCGCGCCGACGATGGCCGTACTGTTGGGTCTGGCGCCGCCGGCGGGTGTCGATGGGGTCGTGTTGCGCGACGTCGTGGGTGACGCCGCCCGCTGATTACAAAGATCCGGAGCCCAAACGTGAGTCTTCCTCTTCTCGCACTGGTCTTTCTGCTTTTGATGGCCGCGGCCTATCGCCTCTACGGTGGTTGGGTGGCGCGCCAATTCCGAATCGATGACCGTCGCGCGACCCCTGCGCACGAACTCAACGATGGCATCGACTATGCGCCCGTCAAACCATTCTACCTCTTCGGGCAGCACTTCTCCGCCATCGCGGCGGCGGGACCTATTGCCGGGCCGATTATCGCCTGCCAGTCATTTGGGTGGCTGCCCTGTCTGCTCTGGATCGGGTTGGGTGTTGTGCTCATCGGCGCCGTGCACGACTTCTCGACCCTGACTGCTTCCGTGCGCCACGGCGCACGTTCCATCGCCGACATCACACGCGAACAATTGGGGCCGAGGGCCGGGATCGCCATTCTCGCCTTCATCTGGATCGCTCTGGTCTATGTCATTGTCGCGTTCACCGACATCACCGCGGGCAGCTTTGTTCACACGACCGAGGAGTTGGCGGGTGTCAGCGTGTCATTCAATCCCGGTGGCGCCGTGGCGGCCGCCAGTGTCCTCTACCTGACATTGGCTGTTGTGATGGGACTTGTGCAGCGCTACCTGAACCCGCCGCTGTGGATCATCACGGTCATCTTTGTTCCGGCGGCATTGGGTGCGGCATGGGCGGGAACGTATCTGTCGAATTGGTTTGTCTTTGACGCAAAGACATGGGGGCTTCTGATTCTCGGGTATTGCGCGGTGGCGTCAGTGGTTCCCGTCTGGTCTTTGCTGCAACCGCGCGGGTATCTCGGCGGTTTTATACTCTACCTTGCGCTGACCCTCGGAATCATCGGTGTGTTCTTTGGCGGCTACGAAGTTCAACAGCCGATGTTTAGCGCTTGGGACGCGGGCGGGATGACAGGGACGCTCTTTCCGTTCCTGTTTGTGACAATCGCCTGCGGCGCGTGTTCGGGTTTTCATGGCCTTGTTTGCTCGGGGACAACGTCGAAACAAGTCGACCGCGAATCGCATATGCAACCGGTTGGCTATGGTGCCATGCTGGCCGAGGGATTTGTCGCCCTCATCGCCCTGGTCACGATCATGATTGTCGCGCCGGCCGAGTCCAAGGGACTCAAGCCCGGGACGATCTACGGCAACGGCATCGGGAACTTCCTCTCGCTTGTGATCGGTAAGGAGCACCTGCCCTTCGCGATCACCTTCGGTGCGATGGCGTTCTCGACGTTCGTGTTCGACACGCTCGATGTGTGCACGCGGCTGGGGCGATACATTCTTCAAGAATTGTTTGGGCGTCGCGACCGGCTCGGCGCGGTGATCGCGACATTGATTACGATCGCCCTACCGGTCTACTTCATCTCGGGAGCAGAAGAGGGGTCGTGGATCCGGTTCTGGACTTTGTTTGGCGCCTCAAATCAGCTTCTGGCGGCGCTCAGCTTGTTGACGATTACCATCTGGCTTCATCGGGCGCGGCGCAGGATCGCCTTCACCCTGTGGCCCATGCTTTTTGTCCTGACAATCACGCTGTGGTCGTTGGGGAAGCTCTGCATCGGCAACTTCAGAATTGCCACGGGGATCGACCTACCGTTGATCAACGCCGTCGCCTCGCTCGCCCTCATTCTGCTGGCGCTGTACCTCGCCGCAAGCGCCCTTTGGAAGTTGCGGCAACCGCAAGCTGTCGATGCTTCACTTGCGCCGCCGGGTCAGTAGCCGTCTCAACGGCCACCCTACAATCGTCCTTCAGTGTTTTACAGGCGCGAATCTGCCGCAGCGGATGTTCGGCAGGCATTGTTAACCCGGATATTTCATGAGCACGTCCGTCAGTGTCGGATGGTGCGTGGTGTGATCCGATTTCGGCGCTGCGGCGAGGTTGTGGGCGATGGAGGAGGCGTGCGGTATTTTTGGGCATACGCCCCCTTTCCCCCGTTGTTTATTGCGTGCCGGGGTCAGCACCCACTCGGCGTTTTTAGCCGGACGCCAAGCGCGCGTCAGGGCCACCCGTCGCAAGAAAGACGACAACATCGTCTGATGCTCCGTGTCGGTCTCGATGAAGCCCAGAACGCGTTTCTCCTCGGTCATCGTCACACCCAACGCAATCCCGACATTTGGCCAAAATGAGTTATTGAGTCACCAAAGTGATTGTTCACAATCCCTCTGCTGAAATAGATTGTGTCCATGTGGTCAAATCTTCTCAGCATTGCTGCTGCCCTTCTGGCTGCTTTCTTCGTCGTATTGGAAGAGTGGAAGGGTAACAAGCGACTGAAGTTCCAGTCGTGGAGGTTCTGGCTCGCCCTGATGTTCTTACTCGTGAGCGTGGTCTCTACATCGGTCGATTCACTCACATCTAGAGAATATGAGAGAGAACGCGAGGCTGACTTAAAGTTGATCCAGAAGCAGAATTCTGGGCTGCATTCAATCTGTTTTGAGATCCAGGCTAAACCGCCAAATCCAGACTACAGACGAGGATCGAGTATTCAGATCCACACGTGGCTGCCAGTAGCTGATTTGCATACCACCGGTTTGTTCGCTGAATACATTCACATATTCTTCAGCCCAGACTCAGGATGGTATAGGGCATCTGAAGCGATTGATGGGTGGCCCTATACTGCCCCCCATTTAGGCACGGGTTGTTGTAACAGAGTAAATTGGGGCTGACCGGAAGGAGGTCAGCCATGAAGAGACGGCAGTGGACGTCGGCGCAGACGGCC
>Ga0214473_10008706_pt1 | contig 11990 bp, 6 predicted proteins | sample RVTome_7_FD_203509 | JGI IMG/M metagenome (GOLD analysis project Ga0214473, IMG submission 203509) | Soil microbial communities from uranium-contaminated site in the Upper Colorado River Basin, Wyoming, United States - RVT98D197 | ecosystem: Environmental > Terrestrial > Soil > Contaminated >...
AAGCCTCGGGCTGGGGGGTACCGTCGATGTTCCCATCGAAATATTCGTCCGCCACCAGGATTCCGAGCGGGGTCGTCGGCGTGTCGCCGAAGGGCGGGTAGAGCTGGATCGGATCCGGCACCAGCGTTTCCGGATAGTTTTCGAGCGGCAGCATGGTCAGAAGCTCGATCCGCCCGTATCCCTGCTCGTTGTTGAAGCGGTTCTTGAGCGAGATGTCGAACTCCTGGAAGTTGGTGCTGGCCAGGAGGGTCGCCTTGACCAGCGCGCCCGAGATTCTGGCCTGCGTGGCGGCACTGCGCGCGCCGGAAGGGTAGAAGCCCTGGGCGAAATAGTCGCGCACCAGAACCCCGGCCCCGGCCGCGGCGGCGGCGGCGAACGACGTGCCGTTGTTGTTCTCATCCAGGTAGTCGGTGGTGCGGCCGTCCCCGACCGCCAGGCCGATCGGGCCGGCCTGGTTGTTGTCGTTGCTGCGGAACGCCGCGGCGGAATCGAAATAGGTCACCAGGCCCGATTCACGATCGCGCCCCGGGGCCACCAGCAGGGGAGCCACGCGCCGGCTGTTCACGGTGGCGGGGCCGTGGCTCGACCAGTTGGCCACGTCCTCGGTCAGGTCGGCCGGCCACAGGGAGACCTCGTCCACCATCGAGGCTCCGACGGCGATTCCATTCTTCGAGGTGGCCGGCTCCGCCACCTGGTAGGTGGCTCCGACCACCGGGTCCGGGAAAACGGCGCCCGACTCGGTGACCGGATGGAGCGAGAATTCGCCGTACAGGTTGGAACGGTCGCTGCCGTCGTTGCCGACCGCCACGAATACCGACACCTCACGATTGTTGCTCAGGAACGTGTCCAGATCGTCCGACAGGAAGCTGTACGAGTTGTGGCCGTCGGTCTGTATCGCGTCGAAGTTGGGAGCCCCCCAGGGGATGACGTGGGTTTTCGATCCGCGGGGGTGCAGCGTGCCACGCACGCTGCCCGCCAGATCCAGGCGGTAGGCGGAGGCCTCGAGCAGCGGGTTGAGGCCGCTGGGGTTGAGCGGCCCGATGTTGACGTCAGTCTCGCCGTTCAGGAAGCAGGCGAGCCCGTCGGTGCGGCTGGTGCCGGCGTCCTGGAAGATCACGCGCGAGCCGCGCGCGATGCCGTCCAGGGGCAGGTTGGTCTCGTCGAAGTCCATCCCCAGATCGGGAACCAGCACGTCGACGTCGTCGCGGTAGACGCGCAGACCGCGGGGACCGTTGGAGGGGTTGCCGGCGATCATCCCGGCCACAACGTTGCCGTGCGTCTTGCCGCCGCTCAGCATCGAATCGCAGGTCTGGAAGTCGCCGCCGGCGAGGGGCGCCGGGCCGGGAGAGAAGGTGCCCGCGGCCACCGCGGCCTGCTGGATTTCCAGCGCGGTCCGGTACGACTCGATCTTTCGGTGCGTTTCGCCGACGTCTGGGCGAAGGGTCACGTCACCGTCGTTGCCCGGATTCAGGTCCGGCTGGATTCCGGTCGGGTTCCCCTGGGCGTCGAACGTGGCGTGCGCGAACTGGAAAGTGTCGAGGCTCAGGCCGTCGTCGGTCACCGCCACCAGCTGGGGCGGAATGCCGCGCGCCGGGTCGCCGCCGCCGTCGATCCCTGCATCCCACAAGGGGGCGGCGCCGCGGTTGTAATGACCGGTCATGACCAGCGAGGGGATCATGGCGTTGAACTGCTGGATGGCCGTATCCATGTCGCCCAGCGACAGAACTTCGTGCCGGCGGGCCAGAGCGATCAGCAGCCCCTTGCTCTGGGTCTGGAACTGGACCGTGAGCCGGCCATCGGCTTTGTAATAGCTGCCGCGGTGCTCGCCCTGACGGCCGACCAGGTCGAGAACCTCCTGCGGGTCGGCGCCCCGGTGCAGCGTCGCCTGGGCCAGGTAGTCGTTGCGCTCGGCCAGGGCCCGCTGGTACATGCGGGTCACGCCGAGGGGGCCAATTTTCAGGTCGGCATAGTAGCGCCGCATTTCGCTGCCCAGCGGGTCGCGGGACAGACGCATGGCGCCTTCGCGGCCGGCTTCGACGAGCAGGGTCGAATTCGCCAAACCGCCCACCACCCTCACACCCTGCATGCCGCGCAGTTTCTCGACGGCGGCGGACAGGTCCTCAACGGGCAGGAGGTAGGTGTCGATGTCCTTCAGTGCCTGGGCCGAGGCGGCGCGGGCCAGTCCTCGGGGACCGTCATCATGCACGAGGTAAACCTCGAGGTCGGTGGCCGCATCGAAGGCGCCGGCCGGGGCGTGGATGGTGTTCTTCCCGTGCAGTTTCTCGGTAGCCACCTGATGGAACCGGCTCATCCTCAGCTCCGCCGGCCTGGCATAGGGAACCAGGTTCGTATAGGTGGGGCCGGCATCGCGCAGTGCCCGAACCGGGCCTTGGCGGCTGCCCTTGGTGTTCTGCCCCGTGGAGGCGGAGCTGCCTCCGGTGCCTCCGGCGGTGAACGCCAGGGCGAAGAGAGCGGTCAGTAGGAGACTTCTGCTGCGGAAGAAACTCATGACACCTGTCCTCCCCTTGAGCGCGAAACGGCGTACCCGGCGGGATAAGACAACCCGCGGGGTCTGGCATTCCCGCGCGCAGGAAATGAAACGCTTCAGACCATCGGTCAGTTGGCGAGGTGGGCGCCGGCCCTTCCTAATAACCGGCCCTTGGGGGCGTGGTAAGGGACCCCCTCCTCGGTCACTCCAGACTCCTGTACGGTGAGGCCGGAGTTTTGTCAAGGGCAGGGTGCGATCATTTGACGTTCCGGCCCCAATCTCCCTACAATGACGCCGGACTCATGGAAACCGTGACCCGGAATCGATCCTCGGCCTCGGGGGATGGGCTGCCAGCGCCGCTGCAGGGCAAATATCTGGTTTTGAAGGAAAAACTGCGGGGATTGGAGTCGGTCCTGGTGGCATATTCAGGCGGGGTGGACAGCGCGCTTCTGGCGCGGGTGGCTCATGACGTGCTCGGGGACAGCGCCGTGGCGCTGACGGCCGTCTCGGCTTCGCTGGCCGCCGAGGAGCGGGCGGGGGCGGCCGACCTGGCCAGGACGATCGGCATCCGTCACCTCGAGGTGGAGAGCGGCGAGTTTGAGAACGCGGAGTATCTGCGCAATTCGGCGGACCGATGTTTCCACTGCAAGAGGGAGCTGTTTTCCGTCGCTGCGCGCGAGATCCAGAGGCTGGGTCTGCGTTCGGTGGTCTACGGCGCCATCACGGATGATTTGCGGGATGTCCGCCCCGGCATGCGGGCCGCCGAGGCGGCCGGGGCGCGGGCGCCGCTCCTGGAAGCCGGGTTTTCCAAGGAGGATGTCCGCACTCTCAGCCGGTTCCTCGGACTGGCGGCCTGGGACAAGCCGGCGGCCCCCTGCCTGTCGTCCCGCGTCCCCCATGGAAATCCGATCCGCATCGGGACGCTGCGCCGGGTCGAGAGGCTCGAGGCGTTCCTGCGGCGCTCCGGCTTCCAGGTGTGCAGGGTGCGGGTGGATGGGGAATCGGCGCGCATCGAGGTGGAGCCTGCCCGCGTCAGAGATCTGTTGTGCGAGCCGCTGCGCGCGGAGCTGGTGGAGGAGGGGTTGAGGGCAGGCTTCAACCGGGTTTCAGTGGACCTCCAGGGTTACAGAGATCCCCAGGGTGGGGGAGCCGCCCCCGCCGGGCGCGCCGTCTGAACCCCGCCCGAGCCGCCCGGCTCGGCGAGCGCCAGAGCGGCCGAGACCGCCACAAAGATCGCCACCCCCGGGAACACCACCGGCCACCAGGCCTGATCGATGGAAAGGCGCGCCTCGAGCAGCAGGCCGCCCCAGGTGGGCGCCGGAGGCTCGACGCCGAAACCGATGGCGCCGATCCCAGCCTCCACCACCAGCGCCTCGGCGGCCACCAGCGCGCATGCCGTAGCCAGGATCGGCAGGGCGGCAGGAAAGGCATGGTGTGCCAGCAGGCGGCAGGTGCCGGCGCCGACCGCCAGGGCGCTGTCGCGCCGGGGGGTTGCCCGCCAGCGCAGCGCCTCGACCCGGGCCAGGCGAGCCAGATGCCCCCAGCGGGTCAGGGCGATGGCCAGCGTGAGCGGGACCGGACCGCTTCCCCATCCCGCCCCCGCCGCGGCCAGCGCCACCAGAAGGGTGGGAAGGCAGTCGACCACCTCGATCATCCGGCCGACGAGCAGGTCGATCCAGCCGCCCGCCAGGCCGGCGCCCAGCCCCAGGGTGGCGCCGATCAGCAGGGCCAGAAGGGCGGCCCCGGCCGCTATGGTGAGCGACGTGCGTCCTCCGTTCAGCAGGCGCGATAACAGATCCCGGCCGACCAGGTCGGTCCCCAGCCAGTGCCGGGCGCTCGGGGGGGAGAGAATCGAATCCAGATCGATCGCCGCCGGGTGAGGCAGCAGCCCTCCCGGCATCCCGGGCCGTCCGGCGCCGGTCAGAAACGGGGCCAGCAGGCAGGCGGCCGGGATGGCGCACAGCAGAGCGATCCCTGGGAAGCGGCCCAGGCCTCGCACGGGATTCATCCCTGCCTCCCCGCGGGGTCATGCACGCGCACCCGTGGATCCACCGAGCCCAGCAGGAGATCGGCGGCGAGCAGGGAAGTGAGGGTGAGGAGGGCGCCCGCCCAGACCAGCGCCAGGATGACCGGATAGTCGCGGCCGAGCACCGAATCCGCGAACAGCCTCCCGGCCCCGGGCCAGCCGAAAATGGTCTCCACGACGATGCTGCCGGCCATGGCCGCCGGGACCAGCGCGGCCGTGGTACTGATCAGGGGAAGCAGGGCGTTGCGCAGGGTATGGCGGAGGTGCAGGAATGGACCCGCCAGCCCGCGCGCCCTTGCCGCGGTCACGAACTCGGCGCGCAAGGTCTGCACAACAGCCTGCCGCACCAGGCGGCTGTACAGGGCTGCGCCACGGTAAGCGACACAGAGCGCGGGGAGGGCCAGGTACTGGAGCCGCAGACCGCCGAGGAACGGCTCTCCCGCCGCCCCGGGCGGGCCGGCTCCATGCAGCGGGAAGAGCGGGAAATCTACCGCCAGAAGCCGCTGCAGGATCACGGCCCCGAGGGATGCGGGAACGCTGGCGGCGATCAGCAGCAGCCGGCCTCCCCAGCGGTCCAGCCTGCCCCCGGCCCCCGCCGCCATCCATGTGCCCGCCGTCAGGCTGACGGCGAGCATCAAAAGGAGCGCGGTGCCGCTCAGGACGGCGGTGGCGCCGAGGGCGCGGACAATCCTGGCACCCACCGGCGCGCCGTCGGCGAACGACAGGCCAAAATCGAAGCGCAGGCAGCGGCCGGCCCACAGAACGGCCTGGGGGAGCGGTGGAAGATCTCCCCCGAACTGGCTGCGCAGGTGCTCGACGGCGGCGCGATCGATCCGCGCCGTGTCCGCCTCGGCAAGGCGCGCATCCGCCGGATCCCCCGGCACCGATCTGAGGAGAAGAAAAGTGAGGGTGATGAGAGCCGCCAGCGTGGGGATGGAGACCAGCACCCGGCGCAGCAGGTAGGCGGTCACTGGATATTTTCCTGCATCGTCAGGCTCCAGTTCGCGGGACCGGGAGTTCCCTGCAGGAGCCCCAGCGGGCCGAGAGAAAACCCCTCCACCCTCCGGTTGACCCCGACCAGGCTGATCGGAAAGCAGACGAAGAGCATGGGGCACTCCTGGCGCAGGCGTTTCTCGATTTCGAGTCCTGCCGCGGCGCGGGCCTCCGGATCGGCCGCGGCCGCCTCGCGCTCCAGGAGCCTGTCGAGGACAGGATCCGCGTAGCCGCCATAGTTGAGTCCGCCGGACGCCTGCGACGAGTGCAGCAGAGAGTAGCCGTACGGTTCAGGGTCGAGGCGCCACGCATGAACCGCGGCGATGAAATCGTGCTGGCGCAGGCGGCGCACCAGCGCGACAGGCTCGACCCTCTGCAGGCGCACCCGCACCCCGACCCGCGCCAGGTCGGCCTGCAGGAGCAGGGCGGTGTCGCGCCGCAGCTCATCCTCGAGCGCGTACAGAAGGGGAAAGGAAAACACCGCGCCGTCCCGCTCGCGCCATCCGTCCCCATCCCCGTCCCGCCAGCCGGCTTCATCGAGCAGTCGCGAGGCTTCCCCTGGATCGAACGGCAGAGGGGGCACGGTCTCGCGCCCGCGCTGCCAGAGGGGCGGATAAAGGGTGGCGGCGACCCGCGCCGCGCCGCGCCGCAAGCGCCCGGCGAGCGCCGGGCGGTCGAGGGCCAGTGTCAGCGCCCGCCGCACCCGCGCGTCGGCGAACATGCCGCCGGGGGATCTGAGGTTCCAGAGAACCGCGTAAACGGACGGAGTCTCGACGGTATGGACCCGGAATCTGGCTTGTGCCAGATCCGCCCGGCCGCGGTCGGCCGGCCGCAGCATCGCGATGTCGATCTCCCCGAGCTCGAGCGCGCGCACCGCCGTCAGAGCCTCGGGGAAGATCCGGAAGAGCAGATAGCGTATGGCCGGCTCGCCGCCCCACCAGTCCGGGTTGCGCTCCAGCAGAATCCACTCGCCGGCTCGTCTGGACGCGAACCGATAAGGGCCGCTGCCCCGCGGCGGCGAGTCGGCGGCAGCCGGGTCCGGCCCCGCCCCCCCCGGGAGAATCGACAGACTCCACCAGGGAAGCAGGGAATCGGAGGCCGGGGGATCGAATGGGATCCGAATTCCGAACGGAAGGGTGATTTGCGGATTGCCTGCCCCGGCCAGCAGCGGCTTGAGATCCAGCGACGGGGTAAGCGGGTCGAGAACCCGGCGCAGCGTGGCCGAAACGTCGTCGGGGCCCATCTCGCCCCCGCCATGCCACCGAACCCCCGGCCGCAGTTCGAATCGCCAGGCCCGGCCCCCGTCCTCCCGCTCCCAGCGCACCGCCAGCCGCGGCACCGGGCGCAGCTGCGGATCGAAATCGATCAGCGGTTCGTAAATCTGCGCGCTCACGATGCGCGACAGGTTCGAAGTGTGCAGGATCGGATCGAGCCCCCGCGGTTCGGCGCGCAGGGCGATGCGCAGCGTTTCCGAGGCTGCTGGAGGCTGGGGGAGGTCGGGGGAGCAGCCTGGGGAGACGATCAGGAAGAACAGGGCCGGCTGCACGACCGCCAGAACCGGCCATCCGCCGCCACGCGTCAACCCCGTGGGCGGGCGCCCCAACTCAACCTCCGGCGGGGCGCTCCTGGCGCCAGGTCCAGTCCGTGCGGTTCCCTTCCGTATCGCCGGTTTCGATATGAATGCGGCGGGGGGGTTGAGAGCCCTGCCAGCGGAATTCCTCGCTCGGGGAATCCTCGATCCCATCCACCGGGGAGAGCCGCCGGGCCGCGCCGGAGTCGACCCGCAGCTCGACCCCGCGCAGCGAGGACAGGGCGTCGCGGATCCGGAACTCCAGAACGGGCGGCGAGGCGGCGAGCTGGTTGCGGGTGATCTCAATCACCGGAGGGGTCGTGTCGACCTTGAACGGCTGGGGCACGCCGCTCACGCGGCTGGCCGTTTCCGGGGGGTTGGGCCCCTGATCGCTGATCTCCACCTGGATCTCGTGCCACCCTTCCGGCAGTCCGGCCACGCTCCAGGTGTAGTAAGAGGACCGGATCCCCTCCGCCAGCGTCGACCACTCGGCGCCGCCGGCGCGGCGCATTCGCAGGGTGGCCACCAGACGATCCCCGTCCGGGTCGGAAGTCAGCCAGGAAACGGAACGCAGGCCGGCCCGGCGCCTGGGACGGCCGGGGGCCGGCGGTGCGCCGCCGGAGCGCTCCATGCCGCCGTCCGGAAGAAAATAATCTCCCGGTGGATGGAGCGTCACCTGCTCGAGGCGCGGCGGTCGGTTGGCGGAAAGATACGAGAACGACAGGTCGCGCAACGCGGGTGAGCGCGCCTCCTTGCCGCGGCTCATGGCGATCTTCCACTGCAGATAACGGCCGGGGGGGGAGACGATCGCGGACCCGGCTGCGTCTGTGTAGGCTGCCGACCAGCCGCTCCAGCCCGAATCCGGACGGGCGCTGTTGCCGGAGCGGCTGAACAGCTCGAGGCGTGCCGCCGGCGGGAGGTCGGCCTGCCAGCGCACCCGTCCCCAGCGGGCGATCGTCCCTGCATCGACCGGCTCGCTTTCCAGGTTGCCGTTCTCGGCCAGACCCTCGCCCGCGACGAATGCCAGTCCCGGCCGGCCGGTGAGCAGCGTCACCCGGTTCTTGTCGGTGGCGGCGACGGAGACCAGGTGCGACGCATCCGGGCGTGCGATCAAAGCCGTCCGGTCCGGGGCCTCGAGCCGGTACAGGCGTGCCGGTTCGCCGGTGCCGAAATAGAGCGTGCCGTCCGGGCCGGGTGCCAGCGTGTGCAGCCACTCCCCCTCCGCGCTCCAGATCTCGCGCGGGGCGCCGGACGTCTCGATCAAGTAAATCCGCGAGCGCGGCACGGAGCGGGGCGGGGGCTCGAGGGCTTCGGTGAGCGCCACGGGCGGGGCCTGCTCCCCGAGCTGCAGCGGCGATTCGCGCTCGAACGGCTGGGCGGGGCCGGGGAGGTGCTCTTCGACCGCGCTCCCGGAGCCGTCACGCCGGCGGGCTTCGGGCGGCGTGGCCGAGGCGGGTCCGACCAGGCCGACGTAGATGGCGCGGTTGGCCGCGATGGCGAGGGTGCTCACCTGGCGCAGCCCCCCCTCCAGGAGCGTGCGCGCCGCGCCATCCTTGCCGATCCGGTAGACCAGGCCCCGGCCGTCGGTGCCGGCCACCATGCTCCCGTCCGCATCAGCGACGAGGGCCGTCACATGAGGGTCGGGCGAATCGAGCGCCACGCTGCCGCGCCCTCCTGAGTCGACGCGGAAGAGGCGGCCCCGCTCTCCCGATCCGACCCAGACCTGATCGGAGCCGTCGACCGCCAGGCTCCACAGGTAGCGTTCCTCGGTCTCAAAGAACGGCTCGGCCTCGCCGTCGGGGCGGATACGGTACACCCGGCCCCGCGGCGAGGTGGCCACGTACAGACGGCCCTTCGAGTCGAGCGCCAGCGCCGTGACCTGCAACTCCTCCCCCTGGAACAGGAGAGTGGCGCTGCCGAGGGGCGAGAAGCGGTAGACCCGGGCCGGCCCCCCGGCCCCGGCGTACAGATTTCCATCCCGGTCGCGGGTCTGACACAGGAAATATGGAGGCGGAGCTGCAGAACCGAGGCTCAGCGGGCGCAGCGCCGGCGCCAGCGACAGCCCTCCGTCCGAGGCCAGGGCCAGCGCCTGCAGGCGGCCCCGCTCCCACTGCCGGGCGCTTCCGAGCCGGGTCTCCCGCACTTCCGAGGCCAGGGCCGCGGAGCAGATGACGGCGCCGGCGAGCGCCGCGAGCGTCGGCAGCGCTGCGGCGGCGCGCCGTCCGGCGCGGCGCAGCTCCCGGCTCACCTGCGGATCTCCAGGTAAAGGAGGCGGTAGCCCTCGACGGCGCCGCTCACCCGCACGCTCTCCTCCGCCAATCCGCGCAGGGGAATGTTGAGAAAGTCGCTGCCGCGCTGCGGCGGGGCGATCAGCACCGCCTGCGTGGGAGGCAGGTTCGGCAGGCGCTCCCCCTCCGCCCACACGCCGTTGTCCGACTGCGCCAGCGTCACATAGACCCGGTCGTTGCTGCGCAGGTGGTTGATGAGCCAGATCAGCTGGTCGAGATCGCGCGGCATCACGCCGGACCCGTCCTCTTCGGCCCGGGCCAGAGCCAGGGCGTCTCCCACCTGCAGGAGCGCCCGCCCTTCACCGGCCTCCTCCGGAATCTCCAGCTCGATCTTCTCGACGCGCGGGCGCTCGCGCTGGGGCAGCACCTCGACGAAAACCTCCAGCTTGGAGCCCGGAGCGACCTGGGGGCGCGAGGTCCAGACCCGTCCCAGGCGCGAGATGCGCCGTCCGGGCGTGACCTCGAGCATCAGATTGATGGCTCCCACCGGGGCGTTCCGGTACTCGTTGTTCATGATCACGTAGACGATGTAGGCCACCGTGAGCGAGGCCAGGAACGCGGACGGGCCGCCGCTGTACAGGTTGGTCAGCTGAATCCCTTCGGTGCCCTCGACCTGGATGACCGAGCCGCGGCGGATGCCGATGGTGACCTCTCCGAGATCGCGTCCCTCCACGCTCAGCAGATTAAGAATTGACAGGTGCAGCAGCAGGGGCGTGAGGAGCGGATCCTCCGCCAGCTCGAGGTTGTAGGTTTCGGGCCGCGGTCCGTCCGTCGAGATCTCCACGCGCACCGGAACGGTGCGGGGCTTGGCGCCGATGCGGCCCGACAGGCCGCTCATCCTGTCCTGCACGATCGCTCCGACCACCGGGCCGCTGCTGGCGAACTTGAACGAGGTGGCGAGGCTGGGGAGGAGGGCTTCGACGCTGGCCGTGACCATCGGCATCGAGCTGGGGCCGGCGTTGAGGAACGGATGGCCGAACGCCAGGATTTGATCCCCGTCCCGATAGGTCACCGTGCCCACCGCGGTGACTTCGAAATCCCCCCCGATAAGACGAGCGCCCACCGGCGAGCCGGGGAGGAGCTCCGGGGCCGGGCCCTGCGGGGAGGCGCGCCCCTGCCCCGCCGCCTGCACCGGCGCAGCGCCGAGCAGGCGCTGCAGCTCCGCCGCCGCCGCGGGCGTGAAACCGGAAACGAGCAGGGGCACAGACGCGGAACCAGGCATGTCGCCCTGGGCTGCGGGGCGCAGGAGCCTGCTCCAAGCGTCGACGGCGGCGCGCAGCTTGTCCGGCGCCAGAACCCGCCCGCCCAAATCGGCGGGCACCCCGGCGCCGGCGCGCACCCCCGGCTTGCGGTCGCGCTCGAGCAGACGAAGCATTTCGTGTATCGGGGTGATGCCGGCGATTGCTTCGCGCGCGAACGACCAGGTGAAGGCGGTGGCGCCGATCAGCTTGCCGTCGATATAGACCGGGCTGCCGCTCATGCCGGCCATGACGCCCGTCTGGGCCAGCGGCCCGCCGCTGAAACGGGCCAGGATCACGTCCTGCTTGGGTCCGACGTTGTCGAGGCGGCCGAGAATCTCGACCTGGAACTCTTCGATGGCCGTGCCGCGGAAGGCGGTGCGCCCGGTGCCGCGCATGCCGGCGCGCACCTCCTGCGCGGGCATCAGCTCCACGCCGGCGGCGGGCCAGGGGAGCAGCGCGCAGAGAATGACTGCGGTTGGAGTGCGCAGGCGCGGGCCGATCATCGAGCGGCGTGCTGGCAGACGCGGTTGCGCCCGGCGCTCTGGGCCTCGCGCAGCGCCTCCTGGGCCCTCTCGACCAGTTCGTGGCGGTTCTTGACGCCGGGCCCAGGGTGTGTGGCCACCCCGAACGACAGGGTGGTCTTGATGAGAGCGTGATACGCGCCGCTCCCGGAGGGATCCTTGTAGATGTAGCCGGCCGTCAGGGCCCGCAGCCGTTCGGCCGCCTGCATGGCCCGATCCGAGTCGGTCTCCGGCAGGATGAGGGCGAACTGCTCCCCTTCGTAGCGCGCCACCATGTCCACCTTGCGCACGGCGGAGGCCAGGAAGGCGGAGACTCCCCTCAGGAAGCCGTCGCCCACCGCGTGTCCGTAGGTGGTGTTGATCTCACGGAAATGATCCAGGTCGGCGAACAGCAGCGACAGGGGTTTGCCGTACCGATCGCAGCGCAGAATCTCCTCGTGCAGGCGGTCGTGAAACACGCGGTGGTTGGCGAGGCCGGTGAGCGGGTCGGTCGACTCGGCGCGGCGCAGCCGGTCCTCGAGACCCGCCGCCTCGATGGCCCGCTGACGCATGCGCTCGGCGGCCGAGAGGGCGCCGGTCAGGGCCCGCGCCGGCGGCGGGCAGGGGATCTGCAGGTCGGCTCCCGCCTGCAGCCACTCCAGATCGGAAGGTTTCCCCGGCGGGCCGCTGAGGACCAGAATCGGCAGGCGCGCCCCACCCGCCGGCCGCCGCGCCGCGTCGATCAGCGTGCGCCCGTCGCTCGGGGAGGGTTCGACGAGAACCACCAGCAGATCGGGGGCCGACAGGGCCGCCGTCAACTCCGATTCGCGGGCCGGCAGTATCTTGAGCTCCAGCCCGAGGCCGCGCAGCGCCTGCTCCGCCGG
>Ga0214473_10008707_pt1 | contig 11990 bp, 15 predicted proteins | sample RVTome_7_FD_203509 | JGI IMG/M metagenome (GOLD analysis project Ga0214473, IMG submission 203509) | Soil microbial communities from uranium-contaminated site in the Upper Colorado River Basin, Wyoming, United States - RVT98D197 | ecosystem: Environmental > Terrestrial > Soil > Contaminated >...
CCTCCATCGAATTCGAAGAACACATTCTCTGCATCAACAAGATATGGGATGTTCACCAATCCTGATTGATCTGGAGCTATATCAACAGAAGGACCAAAATCCGTGGCCCACCCTCCGTTGAAGAGATGTCGAACCGTAATGGTTTCAGTAGCCATCAATCGTCCATGTAATCAAATTTGCTATTCACATCGTACCGGCGAGAACCCCCTCGATAGGGGGCATGAGCCCTTCTCCGCATCGCGGTCATCGCGGGCTTGATTCTCGCTCGTTGGGTTCCAACCTCATTGTCCGAAGCCACACGAACCATGAGATCAGTATATTCTCCGTGGGCCTCTGAGGATCTGACATCGTCTTTCTTGTCTCTATACCAGTTATAGAGAGCATGAAACACGAGAGTATGACGATAGCGAATCGGGATGACTGGCTCATCTGCGTCGCTAGAGAATTCAGTAGCAGTAGCCCCCGCTGAAGTCACCACAAGATTGGCTGTAATGTAACTATACGGAATCAACATGGCCGTATCGGGAGGTCTATGGAATCGAGCTGCCCGAACCAAGGTGACACTTCCTGACGGAGCCCGATCAACTATGCAGGCATAAGTAGGCCGTCCCACCACACTATTTCTCGGGAACATCCGACGGAAGTCTCCCCTCCCGATCAATCTGATTTCGATTCCATCGGAGAATTGTTCTTTGGTCAGAGGCCTCAAAAAATCCGACGGAAGAGTATATTCGTCTTCAAAGTAGTAGTAGGTTGTGGCCGAAACATCGTCCCCAACCCACCTACTGGTGAGAACTGCTACGGTGTCAGAGGTCACAGATGAGACCTCGTAAACTTCATTTCTTCCGGAGATGACTACTTTCCCCCCGGGCCTCATGTTATCAACCCCAAAACTATTCGCCGTATCCCACAGAGTACTCGCTCCAGTGAGGGTGGTAGATCCCTTAGTGATGGTCACCGTGCCGGTGTTGTACCGGGGTTGAGTGAGAAGTTGACCTGATCGCTCGGCCCACGGAAAACGTTCCGAGTAGCCAACATGCATGTCCTGCAAGGCGATATTGATATATCGCTTTGCCTGATTCTCGGTGGCAGTTATTCCAGTCTGGACTCTTACTCGATTTTGAAGATCGGTATAGAGATCAGAGAAGGTCTTGACCTGCGTTGTAGCAGACATTTAGGAGAGCGCTCATACATTCAGCGATCGTGGGACTCGTTTCGAGCCGTAGAGGCGAATAGCTCCATCACTCCAATGAGCTGTAGGGCCACGAATTCCTTCGGAGGCTCCAACTTGAGTTACTAATCTAACTTCTCCATAGGGGTTGGTCCCGCCAAGCACTACATAACAGCCTCGCTCGAAGTACACGTAGCTGTCGAATCCTTGAAAGTTTCCTCCGGTGGCAAGTTCCAGTTTCTTAGACTGGAGGTCGTTGATATTGCCGGTATCACTGTCGTAAAGATCCATCGTTCCATTCGCACTCAGAACGTTGGCTCCTTCGATCCAGCCAGGACCTACGAAGACGTGCCCCGTCTTCAACACTCTCTTCGTTGAGGGGAATCTCTCTCTCGGAGGAAAGAGTTGAGCATCGTCCATGATGAAGTCATCGAACAGGAGAACCCCAGAGGTTGTTGCAGCCGTGACTTGAGTTCCCAGAACCCCTCTTCCCACAGCCGCAGCATTCTGAACTGGAGTTGCTAGAGACACCACAGTCTGACCATCCATGTAGACAGTAATGTCTCCATTGGCAGCTGCAGTATCCACATTGGCTTGAACTTCGAAGATAACCCATCTTCCTTTTGGAACTTCGATGGCTCCGGTGGTCTCCGGGGTATCTGCCTCTCCAACCCATACTGTGATTGCGTCAGTAGTGGCGGTGATGGTGAATCCTACAGTGTAGACCTGAGTGCCCGCAGCCTGTTGGAGCTCGAAGATCGAGAAGTTGTCATTGGCAGTTGCTTGGAAATTGGGAGAAACATACATTGCCCAACGGAACCATCGAGTCACTCCAGTGGCGATGTCGATGTCACCTTCCACAATGACGTGATCATTGGTATCCCCCGGGACCAAATCCACTCTCATGCAATATGCCCCCTCATAGGGAGCAGCTAATCCAGGAACAGCCGCCAGCTGAGAATAATGAGGAAAATCCAATTTGGATCCAGTATCCGACTCTGAATCCCACTCAGCATTGGTCCCAGCTTCGAAATTGCTGTGGAAGACGAAGGGAAAGGCCATGATGAATTACTCCTTCTTCTCTTTTTTCTTCCGAGGAGTTTTGACCTCAGCAGAAGCTTGTTCCTCTGACTCCAACCTGGCAAGAATAGCTCGGTGTTCCTCGATTGCCTTGGCTCGATCCTCCTGGCTCATGATGTTCTTGGCCTCGATGTGTTCAGGAAAGAAGTATCTTGTTTTGGCAGGGATCTGAGCATTATCCAAGTTGAGGGTTCCTCCAGTTGAGGGCCGGAACCTTTCCAGATTGGCAATGTCAGGATCATTGGAATCATGGTTGAGCCTGAGCCTAAGCTCTTTCCACTCGAGAATCCTCTTCTTGTTCTTCTTTTCCCAGGCCATGTGTCTCCCAACAGCCCCTGGGGGATTTCTCCTCATCTCCTCTTGAGTAAGCATCCCCTGAGTCAGTTCCTCCCGAAGATTTGATTCTCTCTCTACAGCTTTGTCCAGAGTGGAGCCCTCGAAGGGTTTTGGAACCTGAGTAGCAAGCTGCCGATCAATCCCCTTGACTGTTCTAATCGCCCCTTGACGATCTTCAAGCCGAGCCCGAGGATCTCTTAGGGCATCCTCGATTCGATTTTTCTCGAGTTTGAGTTCTTCGACTTGTTGCGGTCTCAGAAGAGGTACACCTTGAAGTTCCATATCGCCTCCTTATCCCGTAGATCTTGCAGGCATACCAATGAGAGTATGCCCGTCAATGGATTTGGTGACTACAGCACCAGCCGCCACCATTGTATCAGGTCCCACGACAACACCTGGGAGAATGATCGCGCCTGCACCCAGAGAAGCCCCCCGACGGATTGTCGGAGGTTGAGGGATATAGGAGTGATTCCCAGAGCGCGGGTATTTATCATCGGTCATGGTGACATTCGGACCGACGAAAACATCATCTTCGAGAATCGTTCCATTAGGAACGAAAGCTCCATGCTGAATTCTCACTCTATTTCCGATTCGACAATTCCTACCAATCCAGACTGAGCTTCCTACAACGCAATCTTCTCCGATGACTGTGTCTCGACAGATCGTGGCAAATTGCCAGACAGTAGATCTTAACCCCACGATCACAGAATGGTGAATCTCGGACTGCGAGTGAGCCAGATAACCAGAGAGATCGTTCATCATGCTGATTCAGCCTCTGCTAGACTTTTGAGGTAATCTTCTTCGTTCGGCAAATCATGCCACTGGTTAGCAGCCGGATCAGGCTTCGGATTGAGTCTCGGCTTCGCATTCGGCAGCACCATAACGTGCCCGCTTGGTGACTTCAACGCAGGCACCCACTTTCCTTCGTGCCGGCGTGCAGTGATGCCCATTGTGAAATGATGATCAAAGATCACCTCCTGATCTACCCAAACTGTGTGGCCTAGCTGCTGTAGTTCGTGGCAGAACATCATGTCTTCCTGAAGGCGTCCTGGATCGAGCTGGCCACACTTGAACCATGGGTAGCCAATCTGGTCAAGTACCTTCTTCTGGACAAGCATCCCGGCTTGTCCGATGAAGTCGCCCTTGGGAAGTGCCATGAGTCCGCCGCCAGAAAGTTCGTCCCAATCGTAGAGTAGCATGTCCTCTTGCCAGAAACCTTTTGAAGGATCCTCTGGTCCATGCATCATACAAGGCATCCATGGAGGCCTCTTACACGGAGTGATGGGTACAACCACATCAACGTTGTGGCGCAAGAGGCGCATCAGCAGGTTCTTGTCGAATGAGTGATCGTCGCCAAGGAACCATATCCACTCTCCGGTCATGTTGCGAACACAATTGTTGAAATTCTGCGTGATGTCGCATGAGCGCTCGATGCTCAACTTCGTGCCGACTGGAGCACCCAAGCCATCGAGCGACATCTGAAACTCGTAGAAACGAGGTTGCGTCGCAGCCGCGACAGCAATCGTACCAGCTGGGTAGCCGGAATCGGTCAGATGAATCATGCTGCTCCCCTCAAAGTGTGCTAGTGCCTGCCGTTGTCTGTGCCCGGAAATTGCCAGCAAACAACCGATCAGGTGTTGCCGTACCAAGAACCGACACCGTCGAGTCTCCATCGAAGTAGCAGCGATACACCTTCGTCGAGCCGTCAATCGTCATCCCCTGCACGTCAATGCAGTTCGTGATGACAGTCGTCGCTGAGGTCGGGAAGATGAAGTCGCAATCCCGTACGAGAAGGCCAAGTGATCCGGGGTCAACCGACTCGATCGCATCGTCCCACGCGGCGGTGCCCTGCAACTCGAAGGTACAGCTCTCGATCTTCAAGCCAAGCACCGTGCCAAGCGCCCGAATCGCCGGCCCCTGGTTTCCGGAAGCAAGGAAGTAGCAATTGCGGATCACGGCGTTCGTTACCGAGCCGGTGGTGGAGCTAGAAAAGTGAATGCATTCGGACGTGGCAGACGCAGTGCCAACACAGGCGAAAGTGCAGTCGTGAATGAACGGGCGGTCAGCTCCCAGAGGAACGATAATGCCATCGCCCTGCGTGATGAGATTGAAGTGAAGCCACGCAATCTCCACGTCATCGCCAGCACTAGTAAGTGTGAAGATGTTGCCAGCAGCCTCCGAGGTAGTGATCTGGGAACGACAGCGGGTTGGCCCACCCCCCATTCGATCAGCAGGCATTGGTGCACTACCCGGAATCCCGGTGATTGTGATGCCAGCCACATCCAGCGTGACGGTAGCGGCGACAGTGTGCACACCCGGCAGAAGTACGATCACGTCTCCTACGCTAGCGGTTGTCAATCCCACCGCATAGTCGATAGTGAGAAGAGCTCGTTCGGGAGACAGACCATCATTGCCGTCTGAAGCGGTATAGGTTCGGCCTTCTACCGTATAGCTCGCAGCAGGAGCCACCCAGAAGAGCCGACCTGATGTTTGAGGAAGGAGGCCCCAGAAGGAGCCGTACTTGGTGATATAGCCCATTTTCTACTCCTTTAGCACGATGCTTAGTTTAACGTCCTAGTCTCCCCGCGCACTCCCGGGTCAGGACGGATTCAAATTCCTTCGCTTCTTACTCGAAACGGGCCGAGAGGACCCCGACGGGGAGTTCCGCTCGTATCCCGACTCCTGCTTTGGGATTTCCCTGGAGACCCGGGGAATCCTGCGTCTTTCTCCTTCATCCCCGAGTCGCTTCCGCTCGGAGTTCCCGGGCTGATCTTGCCGGGAGTCTTGACCTTCCGATATCTTGGGTTCGGCATGAATCTTCTCCTGAACAATTCGAAAACTAAAAGGAGCCATCTGGCCTATGAGCCCGTTGAGAAGAGTTTTGAGAGCTGGAACCTTCTTCTCAATGGTTTCGAAGACCACAGTGACGGAAGCCGGAGGAGAACTCATTTCTTTTTCCTTTTCAGCTTACCTGCCTGCTGAAGCGATGCAGTACAGATAGCCCAGGCACTTTTAACACCCTTCTTGCGCCTGAGCTTCTTAACGCATCGCTCCAGAATTGCAGGCATCGCTTACGTGACCTGGGCACCCAGGATCCACCGCCAGTCAATGTGGGCCATTGCGTACCGCATGTAGCCTCTCCACTTGGCGACGATTGTGTCGAAGTCCTCGATCATCGCAAACTCCATGGGGATTCGATCCCACCACAGAAGAGACATCTTGCGCATCGAGGAATCGCACATGAACCAGTTGTTGGTGTCGGTCATGTAGTTCCACTCGTATCCGTCGTAAGCGCCCTTATGGACGTTGATGTTGTTGTTGGCCGTGTCGACTTTGCCTTCCGACTTGATGATCTCCTCCGCCTGCTCGTAGAGATCAGGAGGATACCACAACTCATCCGGCTGGACACTGATCCGTTCCGCTTGATCCCCGCGGAAACCAACGAACAGAATCCGAGCCGCTGCGACTGCCGTTGCCGTAAGGGAAGCAGTCGTGAGGTTATCAAATCCTGAAGTCGTCGAGGCCCCGGAGGTGGTGGTGTGGCTGTTGGAACAGAGGGCTACTGCCTCTGTGTTGTTGTAGAAGTAATTGTCCACAGAGAAGGCCAGGTTGAAGACTCTGGCTCCGTGTTTCTGACGAGTCCGATGAGCAGACAGGGCCAGGCCCCGAGGGCGCTGATCCATGATGTGGTACTGGTCGTCATCGAAGAGTTTACGTTCTACCTGAACCCCGTTAGTGAACTCCACGGGGGTCGAAGTGGTGTCGTAGCCTTGACTCATCGACTGATACTGAACCGAACCGGTGAATTCTACCCAATCAGGCAGAGCACCCACCGATGACCACCTCATGGTATCGCGGCCGTTGTTGGGAGCGGTACCATACAACGAGGGGAGTACATCTTTCAGTTGTTTGAGTTGATCCCAGAATACTCTCTGGAACCTCGGGTCGAGAAGGTCGCCAAACTGAGTTGAGATGTGAGGGGTCGGCATGATGTTCTCCTTATGTGGGCCTCGGACCCCAGACGTGGTCCGTGGGAACCGCCAGCACGTAGCTGTTGGTTCTGCCCTCTTGTGATACATCCCTCAGAATCAGTTCCACCGTCTTGAACCCCGCCCCCGTCGCCACGGCGATTGAAGCATCCGCCTGGGTGAGAAGGGTGCTGAGTTGAATGGTGATTCCCTGAACCGGCCAGTATGGAGCACGAAGGAAGTTATCCCCCACGACTATGTCCCGATCGAAGGCCACAGTAACTGTACCAGCAGTTGCTGACGTGGAGGTGATCTTCCTGAACTGACCCGCGTTGGGTCCGCTGTAGCCCCAGACCACACCTTCGTCGAACTCGGTGCCGGTCCAAGTAGTCCCGGTGGTGACTGCTAAGCCATCCGCGGAGGCTGTGGTGACCTCTTGAAGAGCAAGGGCGGTGTTCTCGGTTGCTCCCCCGGACATCAGCATTCTCCATACTGCGTCTGGGTTGACAATGAGAGTCACCTGTCGTTGAGCACTGGATCCGTCCGTCTGCTGAGCAGTAACGTAGGTCGCCGTGTCGAGGCTAACCCCGACCATGTTGGCTGCTCCCGTGGTGGTAGCCAGAACTACTCCGGCATTGTCAGCCGCGGGAATGACATCAGGCACACCTGCGGTGGCCTGAGTGGCACTGACCTGATACTTCTTCATCAGCGGAGCGGCCCCGGACATGCTATATGCGAATTCCATGAGCTATCTCCTTGAAAAGAGGGTGAGTCGAGTAGAATTCCCCCGGCTCTGTTTCCGCTCAGGAATCAAAGTCTCATGGAGGTAAAGTTGGGCCTGCTCGTCGTGTTCTTTGCAAACATCGCAGGACGCACGAACCACAGGGAATTTCGGGTCTTTGAAGTAGTGATACTTCTTGGCCACTATAGCCAGCTGAGGAGCACAACCTCTACACAGAAGAATTGCCTTCTGGAGAGCCATGAGGTCATCAAGATAGCTTCCCTTGACTTGACCCCTTTTCCGACCGGGGTCCTCAGCTGCTTTGAGCCGATCGTACTTGGTGAATTCTTTGTGGACGATGATCATGCTGACATCGCGCTGTATTTCTTGCGGATGCCGGGATTGGAGTGCTTCATTGTATCTTCGACATCCTTCCAATCCTTGTAGATTCCCTTCTCAATCATCCCCTCGTAATACTTCTTCTCTCGGGAACTGAGACCCATGCGAACTGTGGGATCCTTGGATCCTTTGTCTTGATTTCGATCCTGGGCTCCCCCACCAGCCCCCCCGGTGTCCTGATGAGATTCCCTGCTCTCGCGAGTCAGATCCTTGGGTTTCCCTTTCGGAAGAACTCCGAGGACAGCTTTGGCAGCAAGGAGTTGAGTTTCCGGACCTTTGGCGTATCCCAGGTCCTCCACTAGACGGTTGTATTCAGTTGACATCTTGGTTCTGGTGTCAGATCCATCTTTCATGGAATCTGGAAAAGCCTCCTGATAGGCTTCGATCTCCGCCCCTATCTTTTGGTTCCGGTTATTCCGAGCCAGGGTGTCGGTGAGGTGCTTCGAGACTTCTCGGGTGACTTTGTTGGTGAGCTGAAGCTCGAAGTAGTTGTCGGCCTCAGCTTTGGTGAGTTTCTCTGCCTCAACCATCGCATCAAGCTCTGATCGAGTAAATTGCTTGGTGAGTACCTCTTCCCTCTTGACCTCTTTTTCAGGTAGATTGGCAGTAACATGCCGGAGAGCCGCAGCCTCCCCTTCAGCCCTAGCTCTGGCTTCACCTTCCTTGACCAGAAGTTTGTTGGTTTCTTCAAGTTGAGTGGCGAGATCCTTCTCACCCCCGCCGCCTGCTTCATCTCCAGCTTCTTCTTGAAGAATCTGATGTCTCTTAATGAGCATTTCGCTCTCCTCTTCTCACCAGCATGGAAATATAAACTTGTTTCGTGAAAATGTCAACAAGTCTACACCGCTTTCCCTTCCTGTAATCTAGACAGGGATTCCATCCCCTTTGTCCCCTCCTCCACGATAACTTTCGGAATCCCCAACACTTGATGAAGAGTGAAAAGACGTTCTCCAGCCAGCATTGATTGAACCTTCAGTTCCAGAAGTTTCTCAGTATTGAATACCGGAGCCTCGGATAGCTGAACATCAATTGAAACCTTTGCCTTCTCGGTTCTTTCGATCAACCCCTGTACATAGGAGAGAAACAAATCCCATTCTTGAGACCCAGTTAGCTTCTCAGCTTGTACTTGCTCCCTAACCATCCGCTCAAAGTACGGAGTTCTCTTTTCGAGTTTTCCACGAGAAAGCTTTTGAGTAAGTTCAGTAAACGAAGTCTGATCTCGAATCATTCTGGTGCTCCTCCTTCAGGAAGTGATTCATCGAGAAGTTCTCCAGGTCCACTAATAGCTGGTCCTCCTCTATCCACGGGGGCTTCAGCCCCGCCGCCTTGCGCTTGCATGCCAGCACCCTGACCGAACTGACCTGCTGCTTGCATCATAGCCATTTGACGACGATTCTCCATCAAGGCCATTTGGAGACGTTTCAGATAAGCCCCAAAGATTCCGACTTGAGCAGAATTCAGAAGTCCGAATTTCTCTTCATCTTTGGTGAATTCAAGCAATTTCTGAATGTGGGGTTCAAGACCTTCCTCCGGAATTCCGATCGGGAACTGAGTTTCGAGAATCATGCTGAGTGCCTCTTCCGCCATGATCTTCGGTTCCATCGCTGAGGGTGTCGGGGGCTTGAGATATTTCATAGCATCATGTCCCTTGGCTTTTGCCCAATCAACCTCGAGACGGAAAATCCCTTCCGGATCAATAACCCCTAGTTGCAGATTCAACGGAGAGACGAACATCGCCATCATCTCACCAAGAGTTTGCTGAAGCATTATCTTGTTGGTGTTGAAGACATTTGCCTGAAAATCAAAGTCGAACACCCCCGCAATACTCTCGGGATTATCTACTTGACGATAAGCATCCTTCTCGGTTCCTTGATAACCATGAATCCGGTATTGTTTCTTCTTAGGCAAGAAGGAGGCATTGAGCATGTGGGTAATGGAGTAGACCTCAGTGAGAAGCATGAAGAAACGTCTCAGGATCCGCTCTGGGCGAGCCTCCCCCTGAGACATCACAGAATTGATTCCCGCAGTAGTTCTCAAAGCTGAAGCCCGACCCACTGGAACCCGCCCGAACTGAAGATCTCCAAGCATCGTCTGTTTTTGCTGAATTTGATCAAACAGGGTAAACAGGTTGATCCCGAAGGTCGCAGCTTGATTCTGGATCTGAGGAAAGAAAACATCCTGTTGGGGATTGCCCACAGGATAGCCCTCTCCAGGAGCCAGGCGAATTATCTCAGGTTTGACGGATCCGATTGCTCGATAGAAGAAGAATGGAGATGTCGACATGATCCCCGCATTCATAGTGAAGTCAATCAACATCTTCATCAGATCGTGAATCCCCTCCATCTGCTCCAGGAGACTCATTCCAACATATCGGTTCTTGACCGGGATGAATGATCTTCCAGCCAACGGGCGACGAGGTCTTTGTCCAGGTGTTGGGGGATACATTTCGACTAGAAGCTTGGCTTTTACAACCATCTTCTCCTCAAGAATGAACCACCACATTACATCTTCCCCGATTCCGTCTCCGTTGATGTCATAGATGTCGAAGACCAAGAACCGGGTAACTGTCTTGTTCAATTCATCATCGGAATAATCCCGAGTTTCTCCTCCGGTCTCCCCTTGAAAATCATCCATGGCTTTCTTGGGAGCTTCTACCCCTGGATCTCGAAGTTGAGTGGTCCCCCTAAGCTTCTTCTCATCTTCTTCTGTGATTAAATCATAGGATCCCTGCTTCTTCAGACGAACAATCTCATCCACTGTGGGGTAGTCCACAAGGATGACCTGAGTCGCTCCGTTGGGATTCGATGGAGACGGAATTTGGAGATTGGCACATCTGCGGGGATAGAGAACATCTTCGTAGTCCTTGACCATGGGGCGAGGACCATCGAAGACAACTCGATTCTCATAGATCAACATCTCGACTCGAAGATCATCTCGAGTATAGAAGGAAACCTTGATGGTGTCTTGCTCCCCAGAAGGATCATGAATCTCCCAATCCCACCCCCCTTCCTTGACGTCGAAAGACATCTGAGGATAGACTTGAGTCAATATCTGCATGAAGAAGTCCAGAGGTTCCAGTTCAGTGGGAATGGGTGAGAAAACCTTGACTTCTTGGGTTTGTCTCTTTTCCCGGATCCAGGGAACGAAGACCGTTGCTATTCCATCGTCTACGAAGGCTTCCGCCAACTCACCGATGAATTCTTCCCCATTCTGATCCACGAAGATCTGATGATCCAGCAGATTAGAGACTGCCTCTTCCTTCTCTTTGTGAGCTGGAGAAACTGCCTTGGCGTAGATGATGGGACGAGAAGAGATTACCGAGTTGTGAAGAGTGTCCTTGACCCTCAAAGAACCAGACTGCATGTCTGGGAGGGCAGCATCCGAGCTATCATCCCAAAGTCCCTCTCCACTCGTCCACTGACGATACTTGGCATAGCGCTGGACTCTGCGTTGAATATCTTCATCCCTCCCCATGGAGAATTCTTTGTACAATCTCTCGATTCGATCAGCAATATGAGCTCGATCGATCTTGAAGGAGTCTCTTCGAGTGCGGGTCCTCGGATATGTCTTCTTCGTGACAGCAGCAACTTCAGCCAGATTAGTGGCCATGATAGACCTCCGACCACTTCACCTTGTAGAGGATCCCCAGCGGGGGCCGGTCCAGCAGCATTTGAAGATGCACAGCCTTCTCCTCTTCAGAAAACAAATTCAAACCCACGTTTCCTCGAAACCCATCCGAGATTTCATCCTGGCAGCTCTCGATCATGGTTCGATAAATCTCGGGAATACGGTTCTCTACTTCTGGGAGACAATCTTCACAGAAAGTGAGATCAGCATGAGATCCATCAAATAGAACTAGAGCTACTCTCCAGGCAAGATCTAGTGGATTCGCCACTTGTCTTACCCTTCCCTCTAGATGTGGAAATCCCGAATCATAACGAGTCACGATCTCGAAGCACTCGGTGGCGCAGAGAGTACAGAGTCCTGGCTGCTTAATCACCGGGGATATCCGGCAGGGACATCTTGGAGTGTTCCTTCCTAAAAGTCGCCACCACCTTGTCCATCTGATTCTTGAAGTAGATCACTGTGGCAGAATGAGCATTATCTCGACGTTTGAGATAATCCGCTACAAGAGGGGTACAGTTCTTGCAGTAGAATCTCTTGTGCGCGAACCCGGACGAACTGAATTCAGCGATGTCGGAGGATTCGAAACTACATCCTCCGTCGCATGAAATCTTCAAACCCATTACATTCTCCTTCGATGTCTTGTCTGTATGACAGGAGCTCCACTCTTCAACATATTAAAGGATGGAGA
>Ga0214473_10008708_pt1 | contig 11990 bp, 12 predicted proteins | sample RVTome_7_FD_203509 | JGI IMG/M metagenome (GOLD analysis project Ga0214473, IMG submission 203509) | Soil microbial communities from uranium-contaminated site in the Upper Colorado River Basin, Wyoming, United States - RVT98D197 | ecosystem: Environmental > Terrestrial > Soil > Contaminated >...
CGTCTACACGAAGGGCCGCCGGCCGGAATTCGACGACGAATATATCTCCTCCGGTGCCGGACGGTTCAAAGACATCACGCTCATTGTGCTCGTAAACAACGGGTCGGCTTCCGCAAGCGAAATCGTGGCCGGGGCTGTGCAGGACTGGGACCGCGGGCTCGTCATCGGCGAGACAACCTTCGGCAAGGGGCTCGTCCAGCGGCAGTTTGATCTGAAGGACGGCTCGGCGTTCCGCCTGACCACCGCCCGGTACTATACGCCGAGCGGCCGGCTGATCCAGCGTCCGTATGACCGCGATAAGGCCAAATACGCCCACGCGGCCCTCGAACGCGAGGAGCGCGAAGGAGAGAACATCACGCACGAAGCGGAGAAGGACTCCAGCCGCCCGACGTTCAAGACCATGGGCGGACGCGTCGTCTACGGCGGGGGCGGGATTACGCCGGATTATATCGTCAGATCAGACCGCCTCTCGGAGTATTCCGTTCAGCTCCGGAGCCGCAATATCTTCCTCCAGTTCGCGGACAACTATCTCGAACGCAGCGGCGCGGCGCTCCGCAACACCTACGGCAAGGATGCGGCGAAGTTCGCCGCCGGCTTCGAGGTCACGCCCGCAATGATGGACGCGCTGCTCGCCCTGGCCGCATCGAAGAACATCGAGCTCAAACGCGACCAGTACGAGAAGGACGCGCGGTATATCAAGGCATTTATGCGCGCCTACATTGCGCGAAACCTCTGGGGCAACGAGGGGTCGGCACGCGTGATGCTGAGGGAAGACGGTCAGTTCAAGAAGGCAATGCAGCTCTTTCCGGAGACCGAGCGCATACTGAGCAACCTCTCAAGTCTCCGATGACCCAATCCCCCACTCCCACGACACCCCCGGCACGCCCCATCGGCGTGCCGCTCGTTATCGTCCTTCTCTGCATCTGCTGGATCGCGATCGCCCCCGCCCGCGGACAGGACGGCACCCCCCCGTCGAAGGTGCTGGTGGAGGGGGAAGAGCTCGTGTACAACGTGCGCTACGGGTTCATTGATCTCGGCCAGGTCAAGATTGTCATCACCCACGGGGTCCGGACCGCCTCCTATGCCGCTTTTCAGGGGCGGGCCTTCATCGACTCATACCCGAAGGTTCCGTTCGTGGACCTGCACGCGATCTACGAAAGCCTCATTGACTCCGCCGTCTTCGCCCGGTACTTTGTCGGCAAGATGAAAGACAACGGGCACTGGGACATGTCGCGCTATTCCTTCGACTACGACCGGAACCGCGTGTTGATTGAAGTCGCCGACTTCGACACCATCGTCACGAAACGCGACACGCTTGCAATCACGACCCGGTATCACGACGGCCTCTCGCTTTTCTTCTATGCGCGCGACCAGCTCTACTCGCGGCAGAAGGTCAATATCCCCACCTTGATCAAGGAAGAGAAGGTGATGACCTACATCGATTTCAAGGGAGAGCGGTCGTCGGTGGAGGTGGATGGGATCGATTACCCGATCGATGTCGTGGGGTTCGACGGCCGGGCGGATTTCGTGGGGATCTTCGGCCTGACCGGCGGGTTCGAAGGGTGGTTTTCGAACGACGAGGCGCGCGTCCCGATCCTGGCCAAAATGAAGGTCATTATCGGCAGCGTGACGATCGAGCTCATGCGCTGGAACCGCCCCGGGTGGACGCCGCCCCGGGGACGAGGATAGCCGGGATGGGGCTGATCGCCCATCACGGGGTCCGTCCCGCCGTTCACCCGACCGCCTGGATCGCCGACGGGGCCTGGCTGATCGGGGAGGTGGTGGTAGGGGACGAGTCGAGCATCTGGTTCAATGCCGTCCTGCGCGGCGACATCAATGCGGTCCGTGTCGGGCGCCGGACCAACATCCAGGACGGATGCGTCCTGCATGTGACAAGGGAGTTGCCGGTCGAGATCGGCGACGAGGTGACGGTGGGGCATATGGCCATGATCCACGGGTGCCGGATCGGGGCGCGGTCGCTGATCGGGATGAATGCCGTGGTGCTCGACAACGCACAGGTGGGGGAGCAGTCGCTGGTCGCGGCGGGCTCGCTGGTCCGGGAAAATTTCCGGGTGCCGGCAGGAACGATGGTTGCCGGGGTTCCGGCAAGGGTCGTACGGGACCTGACGGAAGAGGAGAAAGACGGAATTGTGCGGTCGGCCGCCAACTACGTCGCGTATGCCGCAAGCTACAGGTCATAGAACAGGTCATCCTCAAGGTCAGGCTATGAGAGTCAAGTTCTGGGGGACGCGCGGATCCCTCCCCACGCCGGGCAAGGATACTGTGCGGTACGGCGGCAATACGCCCTGTCTGGAAGTCCGGCTCCACAAGGAAAACCTCGTCATTTTCGATGCCGGGACCGGCATCCGGGGACTCGGGGACGCCCTCATGGCCACGGGGGAGTCCGTCAAAGCCTTCATGGCGATCAGCCACCCCCACTGGGATCATATCCAGGGCTTTCCCTTCTTCAAACCCCTGTTCATCTCGGGGAACGAGTTCACGATCCTCGGGGCGGAGTCGCGCAACCTGAAGCTGCGACAGATGATTTCGGATCAGATGGACAAGGTGTACTTCCCGATTCAGCTCAACGAGCTGAAGGCGAAGATCAAGTTCCGTCCGGTCGCGGAGGAAACAGTCCCGATTTTCGACGCCACGCTCTCCTCGATTTACGTGAACCACCCCCGGTTCGCGCTCGGGTACCGCCTCAACGTCGGGTCACACTCGCTCGTGTACATCAGCGACAACGAGCCGTTCGACCGCGAGCTCGCGCGCTCGGTGAAGAACGTGGACAAGAAGATCGTTGCCGCGTACATGAAGGTCAAGGGCGATCCGAACCAGCGCATCTTCGACTTCTGCCGCGGCGCCGACATCCTGATCCACGACACGACCTATACGCCGGAAGAATATGTGAACCACGTGGGGTGGGGACATTCGCACTACCTGTTCTCGCTGAAGATCGCGGACGAGGCGGACGTAAAGCGTCTCGTGTTGTTTCATCACGAACAGACGCACAGCGACGAGAAGGTCGACGAGATTCTTGCGACGTGCACGCGCGAGATACGGACGCGCAACTACCGCTTCGAGTGCATCGCCGCCGCGGAAGGGATGGAGCTGGAGTGGTGAGAGCGGCGGAGCCGCAGCTTGACAATCTGTCACCGTCTGGCTATATTGGCATACGCGAGCTCCGGGAGAATTTTGAACACACGGATGGACACAGAGGACCGCGGACCGGCAGCACAACGCCGTGCGGAACTCTCCCCTGAGTGGACTCGGCCCCGGTCGAAGGGCGCCCGCGCGGAGCGGGAAGTCGGCCGGGGCTTTCGTATGAACGCAGGCCTCTCCCGCAACTGAACGAACCCGCTGAGGTGGACGCATGGCTTCCGTCTTCACACCGTCCGAAATCAGACGACTCGAATCTCTGTTCGGCGTGCCCGCTAAGGCGCTGGGAACCAATGTCAGGTTCGAAATCACCGCGCACGACGCCGACGGGAGGAATACCCGCAAGCTCGCGCTGGAGATCTATCCCGACATACCCATCGGGAGGAAGCGGGGGAATCTCATATCGGTCTACACGGAAGCCGCCCACCTCCAGCTCCATTTCTGTTCCGGCGTCGTGCTGAGCGAAGATCTGGGCGAGGCCACGTTCATCGGGGAACATCAGGGAAAACTTGCGGGTTTAATCATAGAGAAGACGGCGGGGTGCACGCTTTTTGCAAACGTCGACCGGTCGATCCTGTCGGGCGACTTTACCCGTCTTGCTCCCGAAGTGATGATGTCGGGGGTCGCGCTTTCGCTCACCGAGCCGATTCTTGACCCGGTCCGGAAACCGGCGCGGCGCCGTACGGCCGCCCGCCGGCGGAAAAAGGCGGGCGCGCGCTGATGATCAGGGTGGAAGTGTTCAACGCCCACCCGCACCGCAGGATTCGGAGAGCCCCGGTCCGCCGGACCGTCCGGCGCGTGGTCAGCGCGGAACGCCGCCGCTCCGCCGCCGTCACGGTGGTCTTCATCGACGGCCGCCGGTGCGCCCGCATCAACCGGAAATTTCTCGGGCACCGTGGAAGCACCGACGTCATCAGCTTTCCGCTCGACGAAGGGTCGTTGACCGAAGGAGAAGTGTACGTGAATCTTGACAGGGCCCGGGCGCAGGCCCGGGAATACGGAGTACCCGAAGCGAATGAAATCGTCCGGCTCGTGGTCCACGGGACCCTCCACGTGCTCGGGTACGACGATACCACTGCGCGGCTCCGGCTGCGCATGAAGAGACGCGAGGACCGGTACGTCGAAGCCCTCGCCCCACGGTCATCGCGCGTGAGGACCGCATGAAGGAAAAAGTGGTCGAACTCCTCGTCTTTATCATGTCCGAGATGCAGGAAAACAAACGGATCAGCGACATCGACCTGTCGGACCTCCGGACCCGCGGCTACACCCAGTCGGAAATCAGCGCGGCGTTCAGCTGGATTTGCGAGAATATCGAGGTCAACCAGCAACGGCCGGCGGAGAGCCAGCGCCCCGCGCGGGGCTCCCGGCGCGTGCTGCACGATGCCGAGAAAGCGGTTCTTGCTACCGACAGCCAGGGGTACCTCATTCAGCTGGGTGAGCTCGGACTGCTGAACGAGGGCGAGATTGAAACCGTCATCGAGCGGGCCATGATGGCGGGCTATGAGAAACTCACCGTGGCGGAGCTCCGGGAAATCGTCGCCTCCGTGCTGTTTGCACGGGGAGGAGACCCCGGAAACCGCTCTATGCTGAACAGCGGAGACACAGTACATTAATGGCACGACGAACCAAGGCGGCACCGAAGGCAGTGCATGCGGGGGAGGGCGCCGCTGAGGCAATCGCTCCAAAGAAACGGCCGCGGAAACGCGCGGGTGCGGACATCGACCCGAGCGGAAAGTCCCTGATCATTGTCGAATCCCCCGCGAAAGCGAAAACCATCAACAAATACCTCGGCAACGAGTTTGTCGTCGAGGCGTCGGTGGGCCACATTAAAAACCTTCCCAAGAGCAAGATCGGTATCGACGTCGAGGGGGGGTTCAAACCGGAATACGAGACCATCGCGGGGAAAGACGAGGTGATCGCCCGCCTGCGGGCTCACGCGCGCAAGGCGAAAGCGGTCTACCTGGCGACCGACCCCGACCGCGAAGGGGAGGCGATCGCCTGGCACATCGCGAAGGAAATCGGGGCGGATAATTCCAATGTCTTCCGCGTGATGTTCAACGAGATCACCGAGCGCGGAATCACCGAGGCGATGCAGCACCCGACGAAGGTGGACGAGAACCTCGTCAACTCGCAGCAGGCCCGGCGCGTGATGGACCGGCTCGTCGGCTACAAGATCTCGCCGTTTGTCTGGAAAACCGTGTTCTACGGCCTCTCGGCCGGACGCGTCCAGTCGGTCGCGGTGCGCCTCATCTGCGAGCGGGAAGAGGCGATCAACTCCTTCCTGGCCGAAGAGTACTGGTCGGTGGTCGGAGAGTTCCGCGCCGCGGGGGGCGACCCGTTCTTTGCGAAATTGTTCAAGGTGGCGGGCGCGGACCCCGTGATCGGCGACAGCACGACCGCCGAAGGGTATGTCAATGACATCCGGAAGCAGTCGTTTGCCATCGCCGACGTCCAGAAGAAACCCGTCCGCAGGAATCCCCCCCCGCCGTTCATCACCAGCACGCTCCAGCAGGAGGCCGCACGGCGGCTCCGGTTCCACGCGAAGCGGACAATGATGCTGGCGCAAAAGCTGTATGAAGGCATCGACCTCGGCGAGGAAGGCCGCGTCGGCCTGATCACGTACATGCGCACGGACTCCACCCGGCTGAGCGACGATGCGGTGAAGGAAGTCCGCGACTATATCTACGACAACTACGGGAAGGAGTATCTCCCGCAGGAGGCGCGGCTGTTCAAGAAGGGGAAGTCGTCCCAGGACGCGCACGAAGCCATCCGGCCGACCTCCACCCGCCACGCCCCCAAGGCGGTCCGCAAATACCTGGACAAGGAGATGTTCGAGCTGTACGAGCTCATCTGGAACCGCTTCGTCGCCTGCCAGATGAACCCCGCCGTGTTCGAACAGACCACCGTCGATGTGAACGGGGGGGACTACTCCTTCCGCGCGACGGACTCCATACCGCAGTTCCGCGGCTTCCTCCAAGTGTATGATGACGTCGCCGACGACGCGGAGAAACAGGCCGACGACGAAGATCCCGTGTCGAAGCTCCCCGCCAATCTGAAACAGGGGGATCCCGCCGGGCTGACCAACGTCATTCCGAATCAGCATTTCACCAAGCCCCCTCCCCGGTTCACGGAAAGCAGCCTTGTGAAGGAACTCGAGGCCCTCGGCATCGGACGTCCCAGCACCTACGCGCTCATCGTGGACACCATCCAGGGCCGCAAGTACGTTGAGGCGCGCGAGCGGCGGCTCTACCCGACGGAACTCGGCGTTGCGGTCAACCGGATCCTGGTGCAGAATTTTCCCCATCTCTTCAATATTGAGTTCACCGCACGGATGGAAGAGGAGCTCGATACGATCGCCTCGGGGAGACAGACGTACCATCAGGTCATGGAGGACTTTTATCACCCCTTCATCAAGGACCTCGAAGGGGTCGACAAGAACAGCGCCGCCATCAAGAAGTCCCTGCAGGAGGCGACGGACGAAAAGTGCGAGGTGTGCGGCAAGCCGATGATCATCAAGTGGGGGAGGAACGGGCGTTTCATGGCGTGCAGCGGCTATCCCGCCTGCAAGACCACGAAGCCGCTCCCGTCCGAGCAGGAACAAGCCCGGCATACCGTCGGCATCAAGTGCGAACTGTGCGGCGGCGACATGGTGGTCAAGGGAGGGCGGTTCGGCGCGTTCCTCGGATGCTCCAGCTACCCCGCCTGCAAGAACACCAAGCCGATTTCCATCGGCGTCAAGTGCCCGAAATGCACGCAGGGGGATGTCATCGAGCGGAAGACGAAACGGAAACGCGTGTTCTACGGCTGCTCGCGGTATCCCGACTGTGACTTTGCGTCGTGGGACAAGCCCGTGGCGCAGGCATGCGATACCTGCGGCAATGCGTACATGGTGGTGAAGTACAACCAGAGCCGCGGAGAGTTCCTGCTCTGCCCGTCCTGCAAGGCGGAAGTTGAGAAAGTGGAGATTCAAGAGGCTGCCGGCTGACGCGCCCGGCGCGCGCACCGGCCCCCCAGCGCGGTCCGGAACTCATGCAGACGCACATCACCGCATTTCTCCGGTACCTGGCGGCGGAGCGGAACTACTCTCCGCACACCGTTGCCGCCTACGAAGACGACCTGCGGCAGTTTGACGAATTCCTGCGGGCTGACCCCGGACGGACCGACGCCGTGCAGGCGATCGACCGCGCCGCCGTCCGCAGGTTCCTCGCCTCGATCCTTGCGCAGGGGTTTGCCCGGCCCAGCGTCGCCCGGAAACTCGCCTGCCTCAGATCGTTCTTCCGTTTCCTTAGGAAAACCGGCGTCATCGCCGCCGACCCGGTCGCCAACATCGTCTCCCCGAAACTCGAAAAACGCCTCCCCCGGTACCTCGACGAACAGTGCGTGGCGCGGCTCATGGACCAGCCCGACCGCAGCACGCCCGAAGGGCTCCGCGATGCGGCGATCCTGGAGGTGCTCTACGGCACCGGGATCCGCCTCGGCGAGCTCCTCGGCCTGCGGGGCGGCGACGTCGACTTTCCCAACGGCACCATCAAGGTGACCGGCAAGGGGAGCAAACAACGCATCGTCCCGTTCGGGCGCCCGGCAAAGTCCGCGCTCCGCGCCTACCAGGCGGTGCGCCCTGCGCTCGCCGTTGCGCAGCCGGTGCCGCCCAATCTGTTCCTTACCGTCCGCGGGAAGCCGATGAATCCGAAAGGGGTCAACCTCCTGATGAACCGGTACATCGCCCGCGTTTCGGAGATCGAGAAGAAGAGCCCTCACGTGCTCCGCCACTCCTTCGCGACCCACCTGCTGGACCGGGGCGCAGATCTCCGGGCGGTGAAGGAACTGCTCGGCCATGAGAGTCTTTCAACAACGCAGGTGTACACGCACGTGAGCGTGGACCGCCTGCGCAAGGTGTACGCTCAGGCACATCCGAAAGCAACCTGAGTGCCGACTACGGTCACCAGAGGAGGGAAGCCATGAACGTCAAGTTCACCGCGCGCCGCTTCCGGGCACACCCGGATATCAGGGAGCATGCTTTTGACACGGTGAAGAAGCTCGACCGCTATTACGACGGGATCGTGAATGCAGCCATCATTCTGAGCTATGAACGCGCCTCGAAGAGTGTGAAGACCGCGGAAATCAACCTGCACGTCCATGGCGCCGTCCTCTCGGCGCGGGAGAAGTCCGAAGACTTCATCAAGTCGATCGACGCCACGGGCGAAAAGCTCGCAATGCAGCTTGCGAAATACAAGACGCGCCTCCGCGCAAAAGACAAGGTGAAGGTCCGCGCACTGAAGGAGCAGGAATGACCACCACGCAGCGACGCAGCGTCTCCACCACCCCACTCAACCCCCGGGGGAGCCATGAAGGTTGACAAGACACGGGAAACCAGGAAGAAAAGCATCACCGTCGGGTTCCTCTACGAGCAGACCCACGACCGCTTCAAGCTGAAACAGCTCAACGGCGAAGCGGGGTTCGAGAATCACATCAAGGACAGGAACCTCCACCGTCCGGGCCTGGCGCTGGCGGGATACGTGGAACTCTTCACGTATGACCGCGTGCAGATCATGGGGAACACAGAAATCCGTTATCTCAACTCGCTCCACCCCGCGCAGCGCAATGCCGCGTTCACATCCCTCCTCGAATTCAAGATGCCGTGCCTGATCCTGACCAACGGGAACGTCATTGCCGCGGACCTGCTCCAGGCCGCCGCCGCGCGCCACATTCCCGTCTTCGGCACGCCGTTTGAAACAACCAAGATCGCCTACTTCCTCGCCGACTTTCTCGACGACCAGTTCTCGCCGCAGGTGGTCGTGCACGGCTCGCTGGTCGACGTCTACGGCGTCGGCGTCCTGCTGGCAGGCCGGTCGGGCATCGGCAAAAGCGAGATCGCGCTCGACCTGATCGAGCGCGGCCACCGGCTCGTGGCCGATGACGTCGTCATGGTCACGCGGAAGGGGGAAGGCATCCTGATGGGCGCCGGCACCGATCTCGTCAAGCACTTCATGGAAATCCGCGGGCTCGGACTCATCGACGTCCGGAGCATGTTCGGCATCCGCGCGATCCGGTACCAGAAGCGCGTCGAGATCGTGATCGAGCTCGAGGAATGGAAGCCCGACCGCGACTATACCCGGACCGGCCTGGATGACCATCAGATGAGCCTGCTCGATGTCGACATTCCACTGGTAAAACTCCCGATTTTCCCCGGTAAAAACGTTACCGTCATAGCCGAGGTCATTTCACTGAATTATCTGCTCAAACACTACGGATACGACGCCGCAAAGGAGTTTTCAAAGCGTCTGGAAGGCGTGATTGGACAGAAAAAGAAGGGGAGCAGGGCCATAAACTACTTTGAACACGACTTTGAATAAACTTCACGGGTTTTGTAACCACGAGGAAAAAATTTCTTGACAACCGCTTCTTAATTCTTTATACTTCCCCCGTATTTTGCAAAAAACGCGCCGTCGCCAGGGGTGAACTGTCTCCTGACCGCGGCACGTCATTTGTACCCCATGTCCAGGAAGCAGTTCGCACTCGAAAACCGAACGCAGGATGCCACCCATGCCTAGGAAATCGAAGGTGTATGTTTTTTCGCACAAGTCTCTCGACCTGCGGGAAGTAAGCCATTTCTGGCCGAAGTTGATCTCCACGAGCGTTGTCCTCGGACTCTGCATCGTCGCCGTCATGCTCCTCCTCAATCACTTCGGCGGCGACGTGCTCGGCCTCGGGTTCGACCGCATGTCCATGCTCACGGCGGAGAACAAAATCCTCAAGGAGCAGATCCGGGAGTTCGCCGACAAGATGGTCGTTTTCCAGAAGGCGCTCGACCGGCTCGCGAACCGAGGGAATGAACTCCGCACCGCGGTCGACCTGAAGAGCATCGACGAAGACACGCGCGCGGCCTCGACCGGCGGCGCGGTGCCCCCCGCCGCCGGGACGTTCCTCACCGGCGAAGCGCGCGAGGTGCTGAACGGGTCCGCGGAGCTGCTCGACAGACTCGAACGTGAAGTGAAACTGCAGCAGGCCAGCTATGAAGAAGTGACCCGCCGCCTCGAATTCAACAAAGGGCTCTTCGCCCACATCCCCGCAATCAAGCCGATGACCGGCGTCTACTCCATCAACGGGTTCGGCATGCGGATCCATCCGGTCCTCCGCGTGTACCGCCTGCACGAGGGCGTGGACATCATCGGCGACGTGGGCAACAACGTCTATGCGGCGGGCGACGGCACGATCCGGTTCGCCGGGCGCACGGCCGGCGGCTACGGCGTCGTCGTCGAAATCTCCCACGGGTACGGCTATTCTTCGCTCTACGCCCACCTTGCACGCGTCCTCGTGCGCGAAGGCCAGGCCGTCAAACGGGGGGAACTAATCGCAAAAAGCGGACGTTCCGGTTTAGTGAGCGGGCCCCACCTGCACTATGAAGTGCGGTACCAGGGGAGAAAGCACAACCCGATCGACTATTTCTTCGACGACATCGACGCGGCGCGCTACCGCTCACAACTCGCAAGCGCAGGGACAGCACGAGGTGCTCGTTGATCTGGACGATGGAACTGGCCTCGTATCTGGACGACGCCCCCTGGCCAGCCACCAAGGAAGAACTGGTGGACTACGCCGTCCGGACGGGAGCGCCCGTGGAAGTGGTCGAAAACCTCCAGGAGCTCGAAGATAGCGAGGAGCCCTATGAGAGCATGGAGGAGATCTGGCCCGACTACCCGACGGGAGAGGACTTTTTCTTCGAGGACGAGGGGGAATACTGAGGAAGGCCCCCGCCGCACAAACCCCGTTCGTTGATATTCATCCGGAATTTTGCTACCATGAAAACCCGGCCATACGGCTGGGTTTTTTTGTACGGACCAGGGTACTTCGAATACCTGCTGCGCGCGTGCCTCCACCCCATCGGCCATCCCAACCCCTTCCTCCATGCCCGCGGAGCCGCTGCTGCGGCGGAAGGAATCTCCTGCTCGCCGCCGCGCTCCTCCTGAATGCGGCCGCCTCCGCGCAGTCTGTCCCCGGCCCGCGCCGGTATGAGATCGCGTCCATCGGGTTCGAGGGGAATGCCTCCCTCGGCCGCAACGAGCTGCTCGCCCAGCTCACGACGAAAGAGACGCCGGGCTTCTTCGCCAGGTTCCTCCACAACACGATCAGCGAGAAGCTCGGCCGGAAGAACGAATACCTCAGCCGGGTCGCCCTCGTCGCCGACCTGAAACGCCTGAAATCGTATTATGAAAACCGCGGGTTTTCCGACGCGGTCATCGACACCGCGCTCGCGTATGACGACGGTGAAACGGCGGATGTCACCTTCCGCATCACCGAGGGATACCGCTCCGTCATCGATAGCCTCCTGTACGTCGGGATCGTCAATGCCTCCGGCGTGGTCTGGACCGAAATCCTCTCCTCCCCGATGATCGCCGCGGGCGACCCGTACGACAACACGCTCCTGGAAGAAGAGGTGGCCAGGGTGATAATGATCCTCGCGAATGCCGGCTATCCGAATGCCCTGTTCGTGCGGGACAGCTCCTGGGCGCGGCGCTATACCAGCACCCGCAACTACAAGGTGCGGCTCACGTTCGACCTCGGCAGGATGTACTTCTTCGGGCCGGTGACCATCCGCCAGGAAACCGACTCGCTCCGCGGCCCGTTGCCGCGGGAGGACATCACCGACGATATCCTGACGCGCCAGCTCGCCTACGTGCCGGGACAGCATTACAGCGTCGAAGACAGCATCACCAGCGTCAGCAACCTGAACCGGCTCGGCATCTTCGACCTCCGGCGCATGAACCTGCTGGTCCCGCCGCGGAGCGATACGTCGGTGACAGTGCCGACGATCATCGTCTTCCGCCCGAAGGACC
>Ga0214473_10008709_pt1 | contig 11990 bp, 8 predicted proteins | sample RVTome_7_FD_203509 | JGI IMG/M metagenome (GOLD analysis project Ga0214473, IMG submission 203509) | Soil microbial communities from uranium-contaminated site in the Upper Colorado River Basin, Wyoming, United States - RVT98D197 | ecosystem: Environmental > Terrestrial > Soil > Contaminated >...
TCCTTGAGGTGGCAGCTGTTGCAGTCCGAGGCGCGGGCTGCAAACGTCATCTGCCCCTGTGCCGAGGTGCTGTGGCATGATTCACAATCCACGGCCACGTGGGCGCCGGTCAGCGGAAACCGCGTGAGCTGATGGGCTCGGCCCATGACCGTCCGGTCCACGAAGCTGCGCATCGTGTGGCACCGGGCGCAGGTGGTGCCCAGCTCGCCGCGGTGCGGGTCCGTGTGACAGCCGACGCAGTCGCGGGGCGCGTCCTTGAACGTGAGCGACGTGTGGCACGACTTGCAGGCGACCGCGGCGTGCGCGCCTACGAGCGTGAACCCGGACGCCGCCTTGGCGTGATCAAAACTCGAGGAGATCCGCGCCGGCTTCCAGGCCTGAGGACTGTGACAGACGGCGCACGGCTGGGCCAGCGTCCCGTGCGGATTCCGGACCGTGGGCTGCTGGGCGACCAGGGCGGCCGGAGCCGACAGCGCGAGCAGCACCCAGAGGACGACCAATGAACGCGTCATTGACGGACTCCGTCTCCGTGGCAGTTCTCGCAGCGCCCCGACACCGGGCGATACCGGATGGTCCGGCCGTTCCCCAACCCAGCGATCACGGGGTGGCAGCGGCTGCACGCCACGTTCGCGTGCCCACCCCGGAGTGGAAACTTCGTGTCACGGTCGTGATCGAACCGCGACGCCGGCGCGAAGGCGTCGAGGCCGTGGCAGCTCTCGCACCGGCCGCGGTCGGCCCGCGTGGCGAACTGATCGCCGTGGGGGCTCTCGTGACAGGACTGGCATCCCTGCCCCTTGGCGGTGAACAGCATGGGGGCGCCGGTCCAGCGCGCCAGCACGAGCGACGACACGGCCGCCGGGCGGCGCAAGTCGGTGTGGCACCCGACGCAGGGCACGGCGCGGTGGGCGCCCTCGAGCTTGAAGGCGTAGGCGTCGTGCGCCGCGACGTCGATCGTCGACGGACGATAGCGCTGCGTCGTGTGGCACCCCGCGCAACCCGTCGCGACCGGTCGCGCGCCGCCCCGGGCGAACCGGCCCTGGTGCGGATCGACGTGGCAGGCCACACAATCCCGCTCGGCGAGCTTGAAGGCGAACCGGGCGCGGCCGAGGCCGCCCGGATTGGGCAGCGGCGGAAGCCCGGTTCGCGTCGCGCCATGACAGGCTGCGCAGTCGATTCCCGCATGGCGTCCCTCCAGCGCGAGGGTCGCCTTGGCATGATCGGCCACGGTATACGTGCTCGGTTTCCACCCCACGACATTGTGGCACGCCGCGCATTCGCCGCCGCCCGGGCGTGTCGCGAGCTGCCCACCGTGCTCGTCGCGGTGACAGTCGAGGCAGCGACTGAAGGCAGGCCGCATCAGGATTCCCGACGTCCCAAGCTGGGTCTTGGCTACCCCGGGAGGATTCTTGACGTGACAGGCCACGCATGCCACCTGCGCGTGTTTGCCCTCGAGCGCGAACTTCGCCTGGCGATGTTGCGCGACCGTATAGGTTGGGAGCGCGAATCCCGCGACGCTGTGACACGAAGCGCAATCCACCACCGCTCCGGCCAGCGTGGCCGTGCCGGCATGCGGATCAGTGTGACAGTCGAGACAGCGGGCGAACGGCGGGTTCTTGCCTTTGACCCCCGGGGCATCGTGACAGTCGGTGCAGGAAACCGACGCGTGCCGCCCGCGCAGCGGGTAGCGCGTCCGATCGTGATCGAAGTGGCCGCGCTCGATGACCTTGAACCCCGTCGTGACGTGGCAATCGGCGCAGGCGCCCGCGAAGCGGCCACGATGCGGATCGGCGTGGCAGGAGACACAATCGCGATGGGCCAGGGGCTTGAACCGCAGCACGGACTGCGCGGTATCGGCTGGCGGAGTCGCCGGCTTGTGGCACTGCGCACAACGCACGTCGCGATGTTTGCCGGTGAGCGCATAGTCGGTCTTGGCGTGATCGAATCGCGGCGCCGGCTTCCAATGCTGCACGTCATGACAGGCGAGGCAGTTCTTGTCCAGCGATCCCCGATGCACATCGCGGTGACATGACACGCAGCTCTGCTCGAGCCCGATCCAGCCCGGCCCCACCCGCTGTCCGGGTGCCAGCGGGGCGGCCGCGCCGACCCGGAAGGTGGGGCGGTGGCAGTCCGCGCACTTGGCAGTCTGGTGAGCCCCCTCCAGCGGCCACCCGGCCAGGGCATGATCGAAACGGAGCGAGTCACGTCCGGGCCAGCTGACCAAGGAAAAGTCCCGGCCGGCATGATCGGGGTGACAGCTGGCGCAGCGCTCGCCCTTCTGCCGCGCGTGGTAGCCGCGGTTCTGCTGGATCAGCCAGGCGATTTCCTTGTGACATTGGAGGCAGAGCACGGTCATCTGCTCTTTTCCTCCGCCCCCGTGACAGTTGACGCAGCGCAGCGCACCCTCGAGCGCCGCGTGGGGTTTGGCGAGCGGTCCCGGCGAGATCTGCCCCCGGGCCACCCGGGGACTGCCGAACACCGCCACCACCCACACGAACCCGACGAGTGCGGCGGCACGTCTCACCAGAGCCACGTCGCGCCGAGGGCGACCACCACAGCCACGTGCACCACCACGGCCGCCAGGGCGGCGATCCCCACCGGACGATGGAGCACATGCCAGAAACGGAATACGGCGTGCGTCGCGTCGAGCATGCGAGCCTGCTGCGTCAGCGCCATCTCCCGCCGGCCCAGCCGCAGCACGCGGTTCAGCACCACTCGATCCTGTTTGCGGCGGCGCGGCCGGCCGCTGTGATAGAGCTGTCGCAGCCGCCGGCCGGCCCGGCGGCGCGCCAGGTCATCCGAGACCAGCCGCATCAGGGTGCCCCAGAGCCCGGGACGGCTGGCTGGCGCGCGATCAGGCGCCAGCGTCTGTTCGATCAACTGGATGTCGAGCCCCGTGCTGCGCGCGATTTCCTCGAGCAGGGTCTGCCGCCGAGTGGCAATCTCTTCGAGGGTAAGCTCGATTCCAGCCTTGCCACGGGGAATGCGCGCGTAGAGGTACCGCCCCACGATGCCGCTCGTCCACACGACTATCATCGACCAGAACCCGAGTCCAATCAGGCCCTCGAACCGCCATGCGGCATGGATCGCCACCAGGAGCGGGAGCACCAGCGCGGCGAGTACATGCACGTCCAGCCAGCGCGCGACCGACCCGGTCCAGGCGAGCCACCGCGCCCGCTTGCGGATCGGATACAGCCAGAGAAAGAGAAAGATGGCGATCGCGACGAGCCCGGCGCTCTGGCCGATGTATCCCGACGGTCGGAGCCAGGGATGCAGCGGACTGCGCACGCGCTCGGCGACCGGCAGCGCATAGTACGGGAACCCCACCACGCAGACCCCCACCAGCAACGCCACCACCAGAAACAGCGAGCGTCGCGCGTGCCCGGGCGCCTCGCGCGTGGTAGTAAGCGAGGGACGCGAACGCAGGGCCGGACGGGGTACATGAACGCGTGCCGAGCCGGAGACGGTCTTGGTTTCGGGCATCTCGTCTTCTATAGTCTCTGTCGCGAGTTGTTCCGCGGTGATGGAGGCCACGACATCATGGGGCGAGGTCCTGGTAAGCGGCATACAATCTGCGACTGCAAGAACCGCACAGCGAGAATGTGATCACGCAAACCGCCCAAGCTGTTCGTCACCACCGACTTGGCATGTGCCCCAATGGTTGGGTCAGATACAGAGTGCGCCGAAGTATTGCACGTGACGCATTCCGCGACAACTGGGGGGCAAGAAGAGGGTTCTTCATAAAGCAATGAACAGCACCCTGATGTACGTCGCGTTCGGGCTGCTGCTGGGCGTCTCCGTCCTCTCCAGCCTGCGCCGCATGCGGCGGAAAGAGCGGGCCGCCCTGGCGGCCGCGAAGCGCGCGGGGCTTACCGGCCAGGGCCCAAGGGCCCAGCATCCGCACATCGACGTCTCCCACTGCATCGGGTGTGGGGCCTGCGTCGAGGTCTGCCCCGAAGGGGACGTGCTCGCGGTGGTCGCCGGGAAGGCGGCGATCGTGAACGGGCACAAGTGCATCGGCCACGGCCTGTGCGCTGAAATCTGCCCCGTGGGCGCGATCGAGATCGTGATGGCGAGCCCCAGCATCGCCGCCGACCTGCCGAGTCTGTCGCGCGAGCTCGAGACCAATGTGCCGAACTTATTCGTCGTCGGAGAACTGGGCGGGCTGGCCTTGATCAAGAACGCCATCAACCAGGGCCGGGAGTGCATCGATACCATCGCGACCCGGCTGCAGCGGACCGGGCGGGCCACAGGCGATGTCCGCGATGTCTGCATCGTCGGCGCGGGGCCCGGCGGCATCAGCGCGTCCCTGCGGGCCATCGAGCGCAAGCTCAGCTACGTCACCTACGAGCAGGATGAATTCGGTGGCACCGTCGCCAAGTATCCGCGCCAGAAGATCGTGCTCACGAGCCCGGTGGAGTTTCCGCTGCACGGCAAGTTCAAGAAGCTCCAGCTCTCCAAGGAAGACCTGCTCCAGTTCTGGCGCAAGGTCCACAAGGAATCGGGACTCTCGCTCCGCACCCGGGAAAAAGTCGACTCCATCCGCCGCGGTGACGACGGCCTGTTCACGATCTCGACGGCGCGCGGTCAGCTGCGCGCGCGGGCGGTCATACTGGCCCTCGGTCGGCGCGGAACGCCGCGCAAGCTCGAGGTTCCCGGTGAGGAGCTGCCGAAAGTCATGTATTCCCTGATCGATGCGGAGGCCTACACCAACGCGCGGATCCTTGTCGTGGGCGGCGGGGACAGCGCCGTGGAAACGGCCATGGGGCTCGCCCATCAACGCGGCAATGCGGTGACGCTGTCGTACCGCAAGGAGGCCTTCTCGCGGATCAAAGAGCGCAATGCCCAACGCCTGAAGGACTACGTCAAAAAGGGATCACTCAAGCTGCTGTTCAACTCGCAGCCGGTGGAAATCCGAAACGCCTCCGTCGTGCTCGAGGTCAACGGGCAGCGCCGGGAGATCCCCAACGACTACGTCTGGGTGCTGGCCGGGAGCCTGCCGCCCAACGAATTCCTGCAACAGGCGGGCGTTCAGCTGGGATCTCGTGATCTCACAGCCGAAGCCCGCCTGGAAGCCAAACGCCCTGCCTGAGCGCTAGTCGTTGCGGCGTGCCGTAGGCGGCAACAGGCCGTTCAACCGCATGTAGATCGCCGACTGGCTGTAGTGATCGCCCCAGTCGTCTACCGTGACGAACATGGCATACGCGCGCGACACGGGCTTGTCGCCGAACCACGGAACCATCTCGCCGAGCTTCGAGTCGTCCAGCCCGGCCAACGCCGTGCCGCAGAATTCGAACGACGCCCGCAGGCGGGCGACCAGACTGTCCTTCGACGCCGTCTCAGGCACCTCCGGCCAGTTGGGGCGTTCCTTGCCTCCGATCACGGCACACAAGAACGCGTTGCCGCTGATCAGGTGCGAGACCACCTTGCCGAACGACATCTGCGCGGGTGTGGGCTTGAACCCATACTTGTCCGCCGGCATCTGCTCGGCGGCCTCCACGAGATTGCGCTGCTGCTCCTGAAAGCTCGAGCGGAATGCGTCGGCCACCGGACTGGCCGCCTGCTGCGCGATGAGCCCCGATGGCATGGCGAGACAGACCGCCAGGGCGCTGGAAACGATTCTCATACGGACCTCGGAAGTAAGGAATGAAATGGGCGTGCGACCGACGACGGGGATACTGCGGGCGGGACCGGCCCCATCGCAAGGGCCCATACCGTGTAGCCGGACACAATCAGGACCTTCGATCAGCCATCCAGACCGGGGACCCGTTCACGACCCGACCGCGGGGTGCAGGTAGGAGGCGATGACGTCCGGCAAGGCGCGCGTGTCAATCGGCTTGGAGAGGTAGCCGTCGCAGCCCGCCGCCCGCACGCGCTCCTCGTCTTCTTCCATTCCGTAGGCCGTCACGCCCACGATGATGATGTCGCGCAGGGATGGATTGGACTTGAGCATGCGCGTCAGGGTCAGCCCGTCAATGCCCGGCAGCTGAATGTCCATCAGGATCAGCCGCGGCCGGAACGATTTCAGAATCGTGAGCGCTTCGTGCGCGTCGGGGGCGACTTGTACGGGATGGCCGGCCCGCTCCAGCAGCGCCGACAGGAGCTTCAATTGGGCTGCGTTGTCGTCCACCACGAGGATCGGCTCACCGGCCACCCGCTTGCTCCCGGCTCGTGTGGCCTCGCTGTTCCGCGGCCTGGAGCTCCGCCAGCAGCGTCTGCACCTCCTCGGCCCGGGTGCTCGAGCGCGCCGAGGCGAGGTGCCGCTGCAGCAGGGCGGCGGGCATGTCCTTCAGGGTGGAGACGATGATGGGCACGGCGCGCCCGGCCGGATGGTCCCGTAGCCGGGTCAGGAACGTGAAGCCACCCAGCTCGGGCTTGGTGAGATCCACCACCACGGCGGCCGGTGGCTCGAGCAGCGCGCCCGCTAATGCGTCCGGTGCATTCGACACGCACAGCGCGCGAAAGCCGAGCTCCCGCAGGGCCCGCTCCATCCGCTCGAGGGTCTCTGGATCGTCGTCGAGCACGAGCACGGGCCGTGGCTCGCCCGGCACCACGGTCGCCCGGCGCAGCGCGGCCACCAGCTCCCGGGCCTGCACCGGCTTGCACAGCAGGTCGTCCACGCGACAACTGGCGAGCACCGCCTTGTCGGTGACCACGGTGACCACCACCACGGGCGTGTCGCGATTGGGCCCGCGGCGCGCGGCGCGCAGCACGTCGCGGCCGTGCATGTCGGGCAGCAGCAGGTCGAGCACGATCGCGTCGTAGCGGCGCACGCGACAGCGGGCCAGCGCTTCGGTGCCCGTCGTCGCGACGGCGACCTCGTAGCCCGCGTCGCCGAGAATCCGAACCAGGCGTTCCCGATCGCTCGGATTGTCCTCGATCACCAAGACGGCAGTTGTGCCCGCGTGGGCGGGGACCACGGCGACGGGTCGTGCGGGCGTGGGGATGGGTCCGGCCACCCGCGGGAGCACCGCGCTGAACGTGCTGCCGTGCCCCAGCGTGCTGCGCACGCCCACCGTCCCGCCCTGCGCTTCAACGATCCGTTTGGTCAACGCGAGGCCGAGCCCCGTACCACCGTGGCTCCGGCCGTTCACCGCGTCGAGCTGCTGGAACTCGACGAACAACCGCGACAAGTCTGCTTCCCGAATCCCCAGCCCGGTGTCCTCGACCTCGAGCCGGAATTCCCGGTCGCCCTCCGGCGTGACCCGCACGGCGACCGCCCCGTCCTCAGGGGTGAACTTCAGCGCGTTGGAGAGATAGTTGTACAGCACTTGCTTCAACCGGGACTCGTCGGTCACGATGTCGCGCAGCTCGGGCGCGACGCTCACCTCGAGCCGGATCTGTTTCTCGGCGGCGAGGCCGCGCAGGATCGAGCTGACTTCCTCGAGCACTTTCGGCAGGTGCACCGGCACGGGGCGGAAGTCCATTCTGCCGGCCTCGACCTTGGACAGATCGAGCACGTCGTTGATGAGCTGCAGCAGGTGGCGGGCGCCCGTGAGGATGTCGTCCAGGAACTCCTGCTGGCGGGCGGAGACCGGCCCGGCCTTCCCGTCGTACAGCATCTCGGCGAACCCGATCACCGCGTTCAAGGGCGTGCGCAGCTCGTGCGACATGTTGGCCAGGAATTCGCTCTTCAGCCGGCTCACTTCCCGCGCGGCGCGATTGGCGCTCTCGAGCTCGGTGGTGAGCCGTTCGAGCTTGCCGGTGGCGAGCTTGGCTTGGACCAGGTTGCGGGTGCGGGCCAGGAGCTCGTCCACGGAAAACGGCTTCATCACGAAATCGTTGGCGCCGGCCCGGAGCATGTCCACACGGAGCTGCTCGTCCGCCTTGGCAGTGACGAGCAGCACCGGCGTGGTGGCGAGATCGGGTCGCCCGCGCAGCTCGCGCACCAGGTCGGCCCCGCTGAGCTCCGGCATCATCACGTCGCTCAGGATCAGGTCGGGCCGGAGGTCGAGCGCCTGGCGCAACCCGTCCTTGCCGTTCGTCGCCGACACCGTGCGATAGACCGGCGCGAGACTCTCGCGCACGAACCGGTTCATCTCGACGTTGTCGTCGATCACCAGTACCAGGGGCCAATCGTCGGCATCCTCCGTCGGGACCGGGGACTCGGCCTCGGGCGTGACGCGGAACTCGGCCGTCGCCTGTTCCACGGCGTCGCGCAACACGGCGGCATCGACCGCCGTGGGCGCGATGGACGCCCCCGCGGACGCCCGGCTCGGAATCGCCACCGTGAACAGGGCTCCGCCCTCGAGGGCGTCGCCGATCGCGACCGTGCCGCGATGCAGCTCCACGAGGTCCCGCACGATGGCGAGCCCGAGTCCGCTGCCCCCCTGGCGCCGGGTCGCACCGCCCTCGAGCTGCCGGAACCGGTCGAACACCGCCGCGCGATGCTCGGGCGGGATGCCCACGCCGCTGTCGGCGACTTCCAGCACCACCTGTCCCGCGGTTTCGTCCAGTCGCAGCGTACAGCGAATCGCCCCGCCCTGCGGCGTGAACTTGAACGCATTCGAGAGCAGGTTGAGCACCACGCGTTGGAACTTCTCCGGATCGACCTGCCCCTCCACCGCATCCGCCGCCTCGATCGCGAGGCGAATGCCGCGTTCCTGGGCGAACGACTCGAACTGCCCGGCGGTGAGTCGCACCAGACCCGCCAGGTCGGTCTCGGCATACTGCAGCGACGTCTTCCCGGCCTCGAGCTTGGAGACGTCGAGCAGGTCGTTCACCTGCTTCAGGAGCTGGCGGGCGTTTCGCAGGATCAGGCCGAGATCCTGGCGCATGCGCTCATCCTGGCTCCCCGCCAGCAGGCGTTCGACGGGGCCCAGGATCAGCGCCAGTGGCGTCCGCAGCTCGTGACTCACGTTGGCGACGAACTGGGTCTTGAGCTCGTCCAGCTCCTTGGAACGCTCGTACAACCGGCCTAGCTCTTCGTTGGCGGACTGGAGCCGCCGGTTGGCTTCGGCGACTTCTTGCGCGCGGAGGAAGACCTCCGTCTGCATCCGCTCGGCCTTGGCGCGCAGCTCGTCGGTGAGCTTGTCGCGCTCGGTGCCGACCTGCTTCAGCCGCACCAGCTCGGTCACATCCTCGACGCGATGGATGATGTTGACCAGCGTGCCCTGGGCGTCGAACACCGGCGTGTTCAACGGGCTCCAATAGCGCACCTCGAAGCCGCCGCCTTCGGACTCGGGCCGGCGGATGTCGTATTGCTGCACTGCCATGGCGTCGGGGAGTCGCTGCTGGCGCACCCGGTCGAGTGAGGCCCGCAGGTTGCGCGCACCCGTCGCCGTGGGGTCATCGGGATTGTCCGGGAACACCTCGAACAGTCCACGCCCGACGATCGCTTCGCGCTTGGTCTTGGTGGCGCGTGCGTAGGCGTCGCTGACCGCGACGATCCGGTATTCAGGCGTCAGCACCAGGTAGAGGCCGGGCGCGCCTTCGAACAGCAGGCGGAAGTCCGGCAGAGGGGGGGCGTTTCCGGTAGGTACCGTAAGCTCCTCCAAAACCGATGGTTACAGCGAAAACGCCGTCTACGATAGGAACTACGTGGAAATCACGCCAGATAGGGGTTGAGGACTTCAAACGTAACTTGTTGTTTCATAACTAGTTGATTCAATCGTGGCTCCAACCAATAAGCACCTTCCCTACACTCACATTGTCCTTCAGACGCTGAAACGCTTGGGCGGCCTGCGCTGCTGGCTCGATGCTGTCGACAGTGACGCGCAGCCTCCCAGTGTTGAACGCGTGCAACATTTCAGATCGAAACCGCCCGACCAGGTGAGCTTTCTCCTCGCGGCTGCGCGCACGGAGCGTCGAGCCGATCACCCGAGCGCGTTTCTTCATCAGCAGCGACAAGTCCAGCTCGGTTCGGGTGCCCGCCAGAGTCGCGATCACCACGATCCGCCCTCCGGTTCGCAGCAGCCGCAGATCGCTCGCGAACGTCGCCGCCCCAATCGGGTCGAGCACGACGTCTATGACATCGGCCCCCCACGATCGCTCGATCTCCGCGGCGACATCCGCCTCGCTCGAGACGATCGTGAGGTCGGCGCCGGCTGCTTGCATCGCGGCTTGCTTCGCTTTGGTGCGCGTCGTGGCCGCCACCATGGCGCCGGTCAGTTTGGCCACCTGGATGGCGGCGAGTCCTACCCCGGAAGCCCCGGCGTGAATCAGCGCGTGCTGCCCGGCGCCGAGCTGCGCTTCGACGATCAGAGTAACGAAGGCGGTGAGAAACGCTTCCGGGATGCCGGCCGCCGTGACGAGGTCCATCGAAGCCGGTGCGGGCAGCAGCTGACCCGTGGGCACGGCGACGTATTCGGCGTGCCCGCCGCCGCCCAAGAGCGCGCACACGGGCTCGTCGGTGTCGGCGATGCGCCCCGAAACCTCGAGCCCCAGGATCTCGGACTCGCCCGGCGGTGGGGGATAGCGGCCGGCGATCTGGGAAAGATCGGCCCGGTTCACGCCCGAGGCGTGAACCCGCACCAGCACTTCACCCGGTCCGGGGACGGGGATCGGCACATCCACCAGGTCCGCCACGATGCGGCCGTCCCGCTCCACGGCCCGCACACATTTCATCGCCCGGGCGTCACAGCCGGATCACGGCGATGAGCGCCACGATGAGAATCACAAACCCGAACCCCATCTTGATGCCCACCGCGGCGGCACGACCCAGCACCGCCCCCCAGCCCACACGCGCGGCCGTGCCCGAATGGCGGGTGCGCGTGTATTCGAACAGGGCCGCCCCGACGAAGGCGCCGATGAAGGCCCCGATCACGCTCCCCAGCACGGGGACCGGCACCCCCATCATCGCGCCCACGATGCCGCCCAGGAAGCCGCCCCAGCCGGCGCGCGTGGACCCGCCGTACTTCTCGGTGTAGCGGAAACCGAGCCACCACTCGATGATCTCGGCGACCAGCGCGAGACCCGCGACGAGCGCGATCGTTCCCACGCCAACCGACCGGAATCCCGTGAGCCAGCCGAACCCGATGACGCCCAGGTCCATCAGCCACAGGCCGGGCAAGGAGAACGGCACCAGGACGAGCCCCACACAGCAGCACACCGCCAGCAGGAGGATCGGTAGCAGATGATCCACGGTCGTCAGACTCCTCCGGCGCGCCGCGCTTGGACGTAGAAGTTCTCATCTACGCGGAATTGGCTCGGGTCGCTCATGTGCAGCACGGCATGCTGCCACTGTTCGGTGGGATGAATGGCGACGAACCCCGTATCCGCGAGCGACACATTCAGCGGCATGTCGAATCCGGGTACCACGTTGGTCCAGCGGTAGGTCAGGGTCGTATCGGCAATGGCGTACTCGAACACCGGAATCTGCGTCGTCGTGAGGTACTGCGTGAAGACCTTGGACAGATCGATGCCGCTGTGCTGGCTGATGTAGGCCTGCACCTGAAGTCCCGTGACCGTCTGATGGCGGAAATCCTGGTTCAGACCGCGCAGCACCCGACGCCACTTCGCGTCGTCGCCGATCACCTGGCGGATCGTATGCAGCAGGTTGCCGCCCTTGTAGTACATGTCGCCGGAACCCTGGGCGTTGACGCCGAACGGCGGCACGATGGGCCGATCGTTGCGGATGTTCTGTCGCGTCCCGATCACGTATCGGGCGCCGGCGCCTTTGCCGGCGACGCACTCGGTATAGAGGTTCTCCGAGTAGTTGGCGAAGCTCTCGTGCAGCCACATGTCGGCGTGGTCCTGCGCCGAGAGATTGTTGCCCCACCACTCGTGGGCGCTCTCGTGCACGACGATGAAGTCCCACAACAACCCCAGCCCGGTATGCGACAGGTCCCGCCCCAGGTAGCCGTTCTGGTAGTGGTTCCCGTAGGCGACGGCGGTCTGGTGCTCCATGCCGAGGTGGGGGGTCTCGGCCAGCTTGTACCCGTCCTCGTACCAGGGGAAGGGCCCGAACCACGATTCGAAGCACTTCATCATCGGCGCCACCTGGAGGAACTGCCGCTCGGCGACTTCCCGATGGTAGGCCAGCGGCCAGAAAT
>Ga0214473_10008710_pt1 | contig 11989 bp, 9 predicted proteins | sample RVTome_7_FD_203509 | JGI IMG/M metagenome (GOLD analysis project Ga0214473, IMG submission 203509) | Soil microbial communities from uranium-contaminated site in the Upper Colorado River Basin, Wyoming, United States - RVT98D197 | ecosystem: Environmental > Terrestrial > Soil > Contaminated >...
TTTCGATAGCGGCGGGAGTCCTCCTGGCGCTATCGGCCATCCCCTACCTTCTGTTCAACAACACCCGGCCGCTGGTGGGCTCTCGACCGACGACACGCTCTGGAAGCATCTTGGAGGAGACGCCCGCACGGCTGGTTTTCACGCATGTGCCCGAGCAGGAGGAGGCCTACCTGACCGCTGCCACACTGGTTCGAGATGCCTCGTGTAGGGCAGTCGCCCTCAACTCCCCTTTGTTTGTTCAGGAGTATCTCATTTGGTGGGTCCTCGACTCTCCGCAAAGCGGGATACGGATCGAGTGGATTACGGCGGCGCCTCCTCTTGGGAGATACATGGATCCAACCTTCGCGCCATGCGCGGTAGTCTGCTACGGTTGCGATCCTGCGCAACGCTTTCCGGGCACGACAGCCGTGACAGACCTTGGCTTCTTCAGGCTGTATCTGCTTGGGGAGGTGACGCCAAATGAGGTTCCGTAGATTCCCGTCTCTGCCGCGACGGGGCGAATCCAACTTCCATATCGTCCGGCGACTTGGCATTTTGCGAGGGAGAGTCGCCGACAAGGCCTTATGGCGGGCATGGCCAGACCTTTAGGCTCGGTTGGCGCAAGTTCGTCGCTTCTCCGATGGGTCGACGTCGATGAGCAATACGGCCGACACGTGGTCGCCGAAATGGTGGGCCGTTTGGACACTGTGCGCCTCGCAGGGGATCTGGGAGTCGGGCAGGGACACGACCTCACGCTCGTCGCGGAACGCTTCCCATCAGCGAGACTTGTTGGCATCGACTGTTCCGAGGCTCTGAGGAACGAGTTAAGCCGACTGGGGGTAGAACTGGAATGCCTGGACCTTGAACGAGATTCGCTTCCGTTTGGCGACGAAAGCGTCGACCTCCTCATCGCTAACCAGGTGCTTGAGCATGTAAAGGAGCTGTTCTGGTTGGCGCACGAAGTTGCTCGCGCGTTGCGTGTGGGGGGCTCAGTCATTATTGGCGTTCCGAATATCTGCGCACTTCACAACCGGCTGGCGTTTCTGTTCGGCCTGCAACCTTCGCAGATGAAATCGTACTCGGCGCACGTTCGGGGTTTCGGGCCGAGGGAGATTCCGCGCTTCTTCTCGGTCTGCTTCCCCGGCGGCTTTCGCTTGGAGTTGTACCGGGGCCCTCAGTTCTACCCTTTCTCAAAGCCTGTGGCGCGTCTGCTCTCGAGGTTGTTTCCGGGTCTCTCTCATTCCAGCTTCTACCTCATGCGGAAAGACCGCCCCTACCGGTCGGAGTTCCTCGAACACCCGGTGGAGGCGCGACTCGAAACACCGTTCTTTGTAGGGAGGTCAGTCGGCGATGGAGGCGGACTGGGCCGGTGATGACGCGAGGCGGTAATCGTCTGACTTCCTCCCTTGCGGTGGCAAGACTCGTGGTGCTGGGCTAGAGGAGACTCCTGCGCCAGAAGGGATCGCTTGGTTGGTTTCGTGTCTGGGCTGGGAATGTTGACCAAGAGGACCACCTCCCGCAATGGTTTCCTGTCCCCTGATCCTCCCTCCCACGGCTCCGGCACGATGAGATGTAGAAGGGACTTGGGCCTTGCTCGCTCGCATAGGCTCCCTCGGGAAGGCGATTGTGAAGCGGACCTAGGAGATGGCCCTGCGGAAAGTTCGCCTCGAGGCACAAAACATCCTGATCCCGGAGGAAGCGTGGAGGTTGCAGCTGCTGCTCGCGAAGCACCCGCGGTGCTCCGCCTGGATTTCTTCAGTCCCCTAGGCGAAGGGATGTGGAGCCACGCCGACAAAGCGCTCTGGTAGTATCCTAGAGGTTTCAGCGGCGGATCTAGAGTTCACACCGTTTGCATTCCTCGATCCCCATGGGGCGTCCCTCGTGACCTATCAAGCCGACAACCTTCGGGAACGCGGAACTTCCTCGGTCACGTGGAATACGAGTTCGCAGTTGTTCCAGCTCGCTATCCTCTTCGTCAGGTCGATAGTGCTGGCACGAATCCTTGGCCCAGAGCCGTTCGGTGTCTACGGGTATGCCCAAGCCATTATCGCGATCACAATCGTCATCCCTTCCTTTGGGCTAGGTGCGGCATATCTGAATCGAGCCGCCGAAACGGAAGACCGAGACGCCCTGGCTGTTCATTTCACCCTCACCACGCTGTTCTCCATCGCGTGGGCAGGGCTGCTCCTTGCGGCCGCCAGGCTCGTGTCGACGTCTTCCGCCGCATGGGTTCTGTCGATCATGGTTGGTGCGGCTCTCTTGGCGCAGACGGTCAAGTCGGCGCAGGTCCGACTCATGAGGCTTGTGACTTTTCGGAGAGTTGCGCTCGTCGACCTTACAATCGCACTAACAACTACAACCGCGGCTGTGTTCCTCGCCTTCCGCGGGATGGGCATTTGGAGCCTCCTCAGCATTGATCTTGTCGCGGCAATCGTTCTCGTCGCGGGGTACTACCTCGTCAAACCTGTCTGGCGTCCCCGGCTCTCCTTGAGCAAGCCCATTGCGCGGTATTACGTCAACTACGGCCGGAGGGTCGTCATGGCACAGCTCCTCGGCCTCTCAAACGAAAGGCTGGATGCCGTGTGGACGGGCCGCTACCTTGGTGATGCAAGTCTGGGGCTGTATGGCAGGGCCTACGCCTTGGCGACCTATCCCGTTCGCGTCGTCACCACGCCTCTTGGGGGAGTCGCGTCGAGCATCTACGCGGAACTGAAGGGTGATCGAAGCAGGCTCTCCCGCGCCTTCTTTCTCTTCAACTGGTTGACCATCCGGGTCTCCTTTTTCCTTGCGGGCCTACTGCTCCTCATCGCACCTGACCTCGTCATCCTCCTTCTTGGCGTCCAATGGCTCCCAATGCTGGGCGCATTCCGCGTGTTGGTGGTCTACATGATGTTTGCCCCAGTCAGGTACTCAATCATGGATGTCTTTCCCGTGATCGGGAAGCCCGAGATCCTAGTGCGGATCCAGCTAGCCCAGCTGATCGTCCTGATCCCGCTGCTCTACCTACTGGGCTCACGGCTAGGGATGGAGGGGGTCGCTCTGGCTGTCGGGTGCATGATCGTTACTGGGGTGGTCTTGGCCTTGCTCCGCTTGCGCGACGACGTTGACATTCCCTTGGGAAAGCTCCTGGTATCACCTTTCGCGGCCGTTGGCCTTGCCACGGTCGTGACACTTCTGGCGGGCGAGGCGGTTCCGCTGCACTGGGGCCTGTTACCGCGGACCGTAGTTGAGACCGTCGGCTATGCGCTTGTGTACTGCGTTGTTACCATCGTGATTGAAAAACGGCAAGTCCTGGAGATGGTCGACCTCGTGAAGGATCCCATTCGCAGGCAGTTGAAGCGAAGTCCATTGGGGCCGTAGTCGGACGGCGGGTAGTGCTGCACGACAGCCGCTACCTTCCTCTCCGCCTGCTCGCAGTTCGAGGGCCATAGAAGGGCAGGTATGAGGATAGAACTCGGACCTACCGCGTCGGTTCGGTGGTATGAGCGAGATCGGCTCGATCTTGAGGCTAGGAAGCGGATCGTTCCGGCCGATGTGGCCCTTGATGTGGGTTGTGGGATCAGACCTCAGAGCCTCATGGCGCCCAAGCTCTTGATTTGCTGCGATCCGCATAGGGAATACATCGAACTCCTCCGGCACCGCTTTGCGGGGCGACATGATGTGCTCCTCGTCAATCTCCCAGGCGAATCGCTCGTGCAGGCCCTGCCTGATCAGTCGGTGGATAGCGTCTTCCTTCTGGATGTCCTTGAGCACCTCCCGAAGGGCGCTGGCAAGGAGCTTCTTGCTGGCTGCGCTCGAATCGCTAGGAAGCAGGTGGTCGCTTTCACACCCCTTGGCTACCTTGAGCAAGATTGCGCGTTCGGTGCCCGGGACGCTTGGGGTTTGCGTGGCGGAGCCTGGCAGACTCACAGGTCGGGATGGAATCCCGAGGATTTCGATTCCTCTTGGGAGGTCCTCGCTTGCCGCACCTACCATCTCGCCGACTCGAAGGGGGCCCTATTGGATCCGCCCTTTGGTGCATTCTGGGCTATCAGGACTTGTACGACTGACGGGGATAGTCCGATGCGTACGGCGGTGCTCGCCGAGTCCGGCGCGGTGGGAGAGCAGCGGCTGTACGATCTCTTGGATGAATCCCCTTACATCATGCCGTTTCGCGTCTCAAGCTTTCGGCCTGGCGGGCCTGCGCGAATCCTTCCGAAGGGAGTTGACCGCGAAAGGAGCGGGAACGAAAGTCGCTCGGTGATCGAGATGCTGGGAATGGGCCTTAGGCTACTCAACAGAGGCATCAGACTTGCCCATGTTGTGCGGAAAACACGCTCAAAGGCCCTCGTGGTTGTAGAGGGAAACCTCGGAGATATGACTTGTGGATACCTGGCGAGCAAGGTCAATTTCATTCCCCTCTTCCTCTATTTTCCTGTAGGTGGTGCCCGCGGATTCGAGCAAGGATGGCGTCAGAGACTTGCTGGGAGACTGGAGGCAGGCATCGCGAGCTCCTCGAGGTCTATCCTGATTCCAAACGATGGCGCGTTCGGGTGGGGAACGCTCGAGCCACCGATTGTTGTCACGACTCCTACGGACTTCCTGCGGGCCATTCTGCATGCGCACAGATACCGCAGGTAGCCATCCGCACTACTTGCATAGTCCACCGGGGCGGCAGCTCGCTTCACGGCGCGGCCGCAAACTGTCCGGGCGTCCCGCGCATTGCCGATGCCGGTCCGTGCCGGGCATGGGCCGACTATCGCGCGGTTTCACCTCGCTACGTCCGGCTGCCCGGCACAGGGCTTGGCCTTGAGGACAGCAGGCCGCAGATCACTGCGCAGCGCGGTATTCGATGGCCCCTCTCAAGACGCTTGTCCGGCCCGCCAGGCTGCCTTCCCGCTTTTCGATCCCCAGGTCCATCGGCTAAGGACCTCGATCTTCTGGAACCGCAGAACACGGTGGGAGCTCCGAATGCCCGCTGTTATTTCCCGAGCATAGGCTGTCATCCCCCTTTGCTCGGCGCGTGACCGAGTTGTAGGTAGAGGCACATCGCGCCGTCTGCGGTCGGCGGATCGGCCTTGATGGTGTGTAAGGGACGCAGAACCGCCGACGCGCGAGGTGCGCAGGTTCAGGGCGGGCTTCGGCCCGCCATCGGAATAGGAGGTCCCTGACGACGAAGTCAGGCCCGTGGCGGCCGACCCGAAGCATCTGTGATAGAACAGTTAGATCGCCGGCCTCCTCGAGGATGTTCGGGGGACTTCAGAACTTGGGGTGGCGTTTCAAGCCCGCCCGAAGCGCGACCATGGACCCAAGAGGGTAATACGACCAGGCTCGCCATCCTCTCCCACATCCTGCCCCCGTCTCCATCCGGTCAGGCGACCGTGCTCGCACGCCTGCTCCAGGGCTGGGAACCCTCCTCGGTCTGCTTGATCGAGTCACAACAAGGCTCGATCAGCTACGGCGCCCCGTCCATGACCACTGTGCCATCTACGCCTGGTGGTCCCCAGAAGGCGCCCCCACCCCTCCAGCGGCGACCTTCTTCGTTCCTCTCCAGGCTCGGCCGTGCCTCGGTTCGCCGGACTCCGCTCGCGGTGCCGGCGACATGGTGGCGGGCCAGGCAACTCGCTCTCCTTCTCCGCGCCAATGGCTGCACTCGGTTGTTGGTGTGCACGGGAGGGTTCGAGGACATCCCTGAGGCGTTCTGGGCCGGGCGATGGGCCAACGTGCCAGTCGTAGCCTACTACTTCGATTGGTACGGCATGCAGTGGTCGACCCGCATCCGGCGGGCCTTGGCCCTCTGGGTCGAGTCCCGGATCATCCGACGATTCGATGCGGTGATTGTCCCTAACCACGCCCTATGTGATGCGTTGGCCGAAAGGTACGGGGTTCAGCCGGTTGTGATCCACAATCCCTGCCAGGAGGGGGCGCTATTTGCTCGGCCGGAGCCGAAATGGCCGATGGACAAGGATGAGATCAGGATCGTCTACACGGGCGCGATCTATCACGCCCACTTCGACGCCTTCCGCACCCTGGCGCTCGCCCTGGCCGGGTCTGCCCCTGCAGGCGCCAAGCTTCACGTCTATACTTCGCAACCATCGGCTGTCTTGAAGGACTGGGGGATTGAGGGCACGTTCGTGTTCCACGCGCACCTGCCCGATGACGCCATCCTGGAGGTGCAGCGTCACGCGGACGTCCTGTACTTGCCCCTGGCGTTTGAGACGTCGATTGATGAAGTCCTTCGCACATCGGCTCCGGGAAAGATGGGGGACTACCTGGCGACGGGCAGGCCCATCCTGGTTCATGCTCCCGCCGATTCCTACGTGAGCCGCTACTTCCGACAACACGGGTGCGGTGTGGTGGTCGACAGCAACTCCCCCTACGACCTGGCTGGAGCCCTCGAGAGGATCACGACCGACGCAGCCCTTAGGCAGGCGGTCGGGGAGAAAGCGCGCCAGAGAGCCCGGATTGACTTCGCCCCGGCCACAGCGATGGCGGCCTTCCGCCGCGTCGCAGGCCGCGGTGAGGTCCCATAGCCTTGCGCATCCTCTTCGTCGCCTTCCAGGACAGCATCCATACCGCCCGCTGGATCAGCCAGCTGGTGGGCCAGGGTTGGGACCTCCACCTGTTCCCTTCTACTCTCCAGGGTGGCCCGCATCCGCTTCTGAGAAGCGTGGACATCAAGCGGCACTACCCCGCCATCCTCCGACTCCCGCTCCATGCGCTGCGGAAAGCCGCGGACGTCCAGGACAACCGGACCCTGAAGCGGTGGTTCCCGAAAGAATTCCACCCGCAGACGGCCTACTGGCTCAGTCGGGTGATTCGCCAGGTCCGGCCGGACATCATTCACAGCCTCGAGTTCCAACACGCAGGCTACCTGATGCTGGAAGCCCGCGAGCGCCTCCATGGCAACCTGCCCCCCTGGATCGCGGGCAACTGGGGCAGCGACATCTACCTCTTCGGCAAGCTCTCTTCTCACACGACAAGGGTTCGGGCGATCCTAGACGCCTGCGACTACTACACCTGCGAATGCGAACGGGACGTACGCCTGGCACGTGACATGGGGCTGAAGGGCATACCGCTTCCCGTCCTTCCCAACGCGGGCGGTTTCGACCTAGAGTTGGCAGGTCGCCTTCGCGCACCCGGCCCAACTTCCGAGAGGAGAACCATCGTCTTAAAGGGGTATCAGCACTGGGCTGGACGGGCACTCGTGGGGCTTAACTCTATTGAACTCTGTGCTGCCGAGCTCCGTGGATACCGCGTGGTGATACCCCTGGCCTCACCGGAGGTACAGCTGGCGGCAGAGCTAATCGCTCAGAGAACCGGCTTGAGCATCGAGGTGCTCCCCCGCTGCGCCTACGAAGAGATGCTGCGGCTCTTCGGAAGTGCCCGAATCTACCTGGGATTGAGCATATCCGATGCCATCAGCCAGTCGATGCTGGAAGCCATCGTCATGGGGGCCTTCCCGATCCAATCCAGCACCGCCTGCGCCGATGAGTGGGTTGTGGATAGTCTGAATGGGATGATTGTGCCTCCCGAAGATCCTCGGGCCGTCGCCGCTGCGCTGCGCAGGGCGCTGACGGATGACGCACTGGTGGACCGGGCAGCGGAGCATAATTCGCAACTAGTGCGTGATCGCCTTGACACCAAGGTCATTCGGCCCAAGGCGATGGCACTCTACGAACGCGTGTACCGGGAGACGCACGGCGCTGCAGGCTGAACCGCTTGTCCATCGGCGCCCTGGGAGAACCCTCCTTTGTCCAGTCGTAGCTGGCCCCTCGTGACCATCATTACCCCCACCTACAACCGCGCCGGCTACCTGGCCGAAACCATCGAGAGCATCCTGGCGCAGGGCTATCCCGATCTTGAGTACATCGTCCTGGATGACGGATCAACGGATGAAACCTCCACCGTCGTCGAGAAGTATCGGGGCCGGCTCACCTTTCTCACGCACACGAATGTGGGTGAGGCGCGCACCGTCAACAAGGGATGGAAGTTGGCACGGGGAGAGTATGCCTGCGTCGTCAACTCGGATGACCCGATTCTGCCCGGGCTCGTCCGAGAGGTTGTCGAGGCTTTCCAGCAAGACCCTCGCCTCCTGGTGGTCTATCCGGACTGGCGCATGATCGATGAAACCTCGCATGTGATCAAGGAGGTCCAGGTACCTGAGTACGACTACCTCAGCATGCTCCGCTGGCACCGTTGCTTCGTCGGTCCCGGGGCATTCATCCGCCGGACATCCTTTCTCCTGGAGCCCGAAAGGGATCCTAACTACAGATACATAGGCGATTTCGAGTACTGGTTGCGGCTTGGCCTTCACGGACCGTTTGCCCGCATTCCGAAATTCCTGGCAAGCCATCGCGTCCATGCGGCATCCGCCTCGGCCGAGCGAGGCGAGGCGCATGCCGCAGAGCACATGAGGATGATGAGTGAATTTTACTCAAGGGCAGGATTGCCAGCCTCCGTCCTCCGCGCCCGCAAGGAGGCCTTCAGCAATGCCGCCTATCTCGCGGGTCGGGCCTGCATGGCATCCTCGCCTGGTCGGGCAAGGGAGTACTTCCTCCACTCCATTCGCCATATGCCGACGAGCTACCTGAGATGGCGTCCAAGCCGCCTGGCGATGTTTCTCATTGCGTTCCTGCCGAGGGCGCTCTCGCGGAGGGTCCGCTCTCTCACGGAGGGGATCGTCAAGTCCCCCATGCACTACTACGAGTCGTCCTGATCGACGAAGCAGCTCCAACCCCGGGCTGCTCACCCCGCCCGTCACCTCCGTGTGCCGTACCAGTTGAGGGCGGCGGGTCGTAAGGACGTTCGGCGACCGCCGCCTGTCGAGCGAAGCCGCCCTGCAAGAAGCCATCCCCTGGATTACAATCCCTGGCCACGGAAGACGTCAAGATCGTCGCGTCAAGGGAGCCCACATGCGGGTTTTGATTTTGGGCGGCTCGGGCATGCTGGGCCACCGCCTCTGGATCAGGCTTCAAGAAGCGCATGAGACGTGGGTCACGATAAGGGGGTCAGCCATACCGTTCCCCGATCGTCCGGAGTTCCCCCGCCAGCACATCTACCCAAATGTGGACGCACTGGTGCTGGATGATATTGACCGCGCCCTCGCTGCCCTCCAACCGGACATCGTCGTCAACTGCATCGGCTTGATCAAGCAAGTCCCGCTAGCCGACGACCCGCTCTCGGCTATTCGGGTGAACGCCCTCTTGCCTCATCAGATCGCATTGATCTGCCGCACCTCTCGGATCCGCATGATCCACATCAGCACCGACTGCGTCTTCTCAGGGAGGAAGGGCAACTACTCGGAAGAGGATCCGACGGATGCGCTCGACCTGTACGGGAAGACCAAGGCCCTAGGTGAGGTCAACTACCCTCACACGGTCACCTTGCGGACCTCGATCATTGGCCGGGAACTCAAGTCGAAGCTGGGCCTGATCGAATGGTTCCTGTCGCAGCAAGACGAGGTCAAAGGGTTCACACGGGCAATCTTCAGCGGCGTCACGACTGACGAGCTTGGGCGCGCCATCCGTGACTGCGTGATCCCCAACATGGGGCTCCAAGGCGTCTGGCACCTCTCGAGCAACCCGATCTCCAAGTACGATCTCCTGATGCTCGCCAAAGAGGCGTTCGGCCACACGGTCGCGATCCACCCATTCGACGACTTCGTAATCGATCGGAGCCTCGACTCGACCCGCTTCCGCCGGCTCACTGGCTACCGGCCGCCCGCCTGGGCGGAGATGATCGACGAACTGGCCCGAGGCTCATCGGTTTATGCGGGCCTCTGACCCCGTCAGGCGTTATCTGCCAGCGGAGCCGTTCACGCCGCGCGCGGACAGTCCTGCCCTTGCCGCACCCAGGGGACAACCACCCCCATGAAGATCCTGACCATCCTCGGCACCCGGCCGGAGATCATTCGCCTCAGCCTGATCATCCCCAAGCTCGATCAGTTCTGCGACCACCGCCTGATCCACACCGGGCAGAATTTTGACCCGAGGCTGAACGAGATCTTCTTCGAGCAGCTCGGCATTCGGCAACCGGATCATTTCATGGGCGTTCGTGAAGACTCGGCAGGCAAGCAGATCGGCCGGATCCTCATGGGGTGTGAAGAGCTGATCGTCCGCGAGTCGCCCGATCGCCTCCTTCTCCTGGGCGACACGAATAGTGCCCTTTCCGCAGTGATCGCCAAGCGGATGGGCATCCCCGTCTACCACATGGAAGCAGGTAACCGGTGCTTCGATGATCGCGTCCCGGAAGAGGTCAACCGCCGGATCATCGACCACTGCAGCGATGTCTTCATGCCGTACACGGAACGGAGCCGGACGAACCTGCTGCGGGAAGGGATCTTCGGGGACCGGATTTACGTCGTTGGCAACCCGATCTTTGAGGTCATCCAGCAGTTCTCGCCCCAAATCGCCCAATCAACAGCACTCCGCGAGCTACGCCTGGACCCTGATGGATACTTTCTGGTCACGATGCACAGGGCCGAGAACGTCGATGTTCCTGGTCGCCTGGCCTCGTTGGTCCATTCCCTGGGGCTGTTGCACGAGAAGTGCGGTCTGCCAGTGATCGTGAGCACGCATCCGCACACCCGGCAACGGATGGAGTCCCAGGGCCTTGCGCTTGCCAATCCGGGCGTCAGGTTCCTGGAGCCGTTTGGGTTTTTCGATTTCATCGCCTTGGAGCAGAACGCCAGGTGCGTGCTCTCGGACAGCGGGACGGTTCAGGAAGAGTGCGCCATCCTTGGCCGCCCGAGTGTCACCTTGCGGGATGTCACAGAGCGGCCAGAAACCGTCGAGTGCGGCAGCAACATCCTCAGCGGGGCAGAGCCCGACAGCATCCTTCGCTGCGTTGACGTTTCACTGGCCCGGCAGGGCGCATGGAAGGCCCCACCCGAGTACTTGGTGACGAACGTTTCGGAAACAGTGGTCAATATCGTGATAGGTTATCAGCCGCAGCCGCTCTCTCGCCTCACCTAGAAACGGTCCGAATGGCTCGCGGGCGCCCAGCATTGAGGCCAAGTGAGGATCCCCAAGCCGAGCGAGCTCCTTTCGTTTTCCGGTGGGAAGAAACGCGTGAACTCGCCTTCGGGCGCTGCTAGGCCTGGGGGGCAAGTTCGATGAGAGTTCTCCAGATCGTCGCTGACGGCGGCCCCGGAGGCGGCACGACGCATGTCTTGCAGCTTCTTGATCTGGCGTCGCCAGGGTTCACCTTTGGTCTGGTCACCCAGCCGGGCAGCTATCTCTCGGGAAAGGCCACGGACCGGGGCGTGGATGTATTTCCGGTTGAGCTCTTTCGAGCCAGGTCGCTACTGGCAGGTCCGATTGCGCTCTCCAAGGCTATCAGGAAATTCGAGCCCGATCTGATCCACGTTCACGGGAGTCGCGCTGCCACGTATTGCCGCCTCCTCGAGACGGATCGACCGCGCATCTACACTGTTCACGGGTACCACTTCATCTTCCAGCCGAAGCCCTTCCGAGCGCTTCGGTTCAGCCTGGAGCGGCATGTGACTTGCAAGTACCAGGCCGTAGTATTCGTGTCAAGGAATGATCTGCTTACGGCGCAGCGCAATCGTCTGCTTGCCGGTGGACAGCGCCACGAAGTGATCTACCATGGCATCGCCGAGAGACCGCAGCCAGGAACATCGAGCCATTCAAGGAAGATTGGATACGTCGGGCGGTTCGAGCCGCCGAAGGATCCCCTCTTGTTTGTGCAGGTCATCTCACAGCTGAGGGGCGTGCCGGCGGTCATGATAGGTGATGGAGAGTTGGATCGGGATGTGCGGGAGGCCATCCGGGGATATGGGTTGCAGGGGATCGAGCTGCTGGGTGCGAAATCAAGAGAAGAAGTCCTGGACTTCCTCCCGCGGCTCGGCGTTCTCGTCATGACATCACGTTGGGAGGCGTTCGGGATGGTTGCGCTCGAAGCCATGGCGGCCGGGGTCCCGGTTGTGGCGACCAAGGTCGGCGGGCTGCCGGAGGTCATCGAGGACGGCAAGAGCGGGTTGCTTGTGGATAGCCGTGATCCTGCCACG
>Ga0214473_10008711_pt1 | contig 11989 bp, 15 predicted proteins | sample RVTome_7_FD_203509 | JGI IMG/M metagenome (GOLD analysis project Ga0214473, IMG submission 203509) | Soil microbial communities from uranium-contaminated site in the Upper Colorado River Basin, Wyoming, United States - RVT98D197 | ecosystem: Environmental > Terrestrial > Soil > Contaminated >...
ACGGTATTCAAAACGGATCGTGCGGTTCCGCGACGGACGGATCATCGCGGACGAACCCGTCCGTACGCCATGAATCTCTACGCCGCTTCCAAGGTCGCCTACCGATCGCTCCGGGCGAACAAGACGCGATCCATCCTCACGATGCTGGGGATGATCATCGGCGTGGCGGCGGTGATCGTCATGGTGGCGATCGGCGCCGGCGCCAACGAGCGGATCTCCGCGCAGATCGCCTCCGTCGGCTCCAACCTGATCCTCATCCTTCCCGGGAGCACCACGTCGGGAGGCTTGCGGTCGGGGTTCGGCGGAGTCCCCACCCTGACGATGGGAGACGCCAAGGCCATCGGGAAGGAGCTCCCGGCCGTTCTCCTTGCCAGCCCCTCGATCCGCTCCACCGCCCCGGTGGTGTACGGAAACCAGAACTGGAGCACGATCATCCAGGGGGTGTCCCCGGAATACTTCCAGATCCGCGAATGGATGCTGACCGGAGGGCGGTACTTCACCGGCGTGGACCTGGAGGCCTCGTCCAAGGTCGCGGTGCTGGGGCAGACCGTCGCGGTCAATCTCTTCGGGGAGGAGAGCCCGATCGGAAAGGTCATCCGCATCAAGCGGGTGCCGTTTACGATCGTCGGGCTCTTGGAGCGAAAGGGGCAGTCGCCGCAGGGGCAGGACCAGGACGATATCATCATCGTTCCGGTGACCACCGCCCAGAAGAAGCTCTTCGGCAGCGCCCACATCGGGACGGTGGGGGTCATTCTCACCCAGGCCGTCGACGGGGATTCCGTCAAGGAGGCCGAGAAGCAGATCATCGAACTGCTCCGGCAGCGGCACCGGATCGGGCCGGGGCAGGAGAACGACTTTTCCGTGCGCAATCTTTCGGAGATGCTCGCCGTGGCGGAAGCCTCCACTCGGATCATGAGCCTCCTGCTCGGCGCCATCGCCTCCGTCTCGCTCCTCGTGGGAGGGATCGGCATCATGAACATCATGCTCGTCTCCGTCACCGAGCGGACGCGCGAAATCGGAATCCGGATGGCGGTCGGGGCCAGGGAGAAGGACATCCTTCTCCAGTTCCTGATCGAGGCGCTGGTCCTGGCCGTGACGGGGGGGGCCTTCGGGATCCTGTTGGGAGTGGGAGGATCCTCGCTGATCTCCCTGTTCGCTGGATGGTCGACCCTGATCTCGCCCGGCGCCGTCTTTCTCGCCTTCGGTTTTTCCGCCGCCGTCGGGATCTTTTTCGGTTTCTACCCGGCCCGAAAGGCGTCGCGCCTGGACCCCATCGAGGCGCTCCGGCACGAATAACCGCCTTTCCTTCAGGGCTAGGGCAGGGTGAGAACGACGCTTCCCCTCAGATCCCCTTTCTCCTTCGAGGGACGTTCCGCCCGGACGATGATCCGGGTCACGGGACCCTTCGGTGGACGTCCGTAGGCCGCCAGGAAATCCTCCTTCAAGTCCCTTTTCGCCTGGATCTTTTTCCCCTTCTCCTCCTCCCCCGCCAGGATGAAGACGGTTTCCTCCTCGTCCGTGCGGTACATCGAACCCACCGGCGCGCGATTGCCGTAGGCGTAAGTCAGCCGGATCCCTCCGGGGGAGAATCCGCTCCATATTCTCCGGAAAAAATCGCCCAGCCTCCTCTTCCACGTCAGAACCTGCGAGTCCCTTCCGAATACCGCGGTCACGGAGACCGGGAAACGAGCCTTGAACTCCCGGTAGTCCTCCGAGGACGGGTTCGTGCCGTCGGAGATGAACTCGAATGACAACACCGCCCCAGCGGCCATGTCCCAGGTTCCCTTCTTCTCCCAGGCCACGCCGCTCCCCGGGGAAAGGACGAACCCGGCCGTCAGCACCTTGCCCCGCGCTTCCACCTTTCGCTCCGGAAGGCTGTTCCACCTCCCGGGCGTGGATTCTTCCCATCCGGTAGCCGAGAGGGCGCTTGCGGGGTCCGCTCCGGGCGAGGGAACGGGAAGGACCAGCAGGAAGAGCGATACGAGAAGCGCGTGAAGGATCGGGCGGCGGGCGTCAGCCTTTTTCATCTGCTCCCCTTTCCTCTTCCCTCCGGGAAACTTCCCAGCCGGCCGTTAACAGTCCGGCGGCGAAGAAATCCGCACAGCCGGACGCGCGCGAGAAACCGTCGGCCCGGAAAACGACCCGGACGCGGTATCCCTCCTCGACCATCGGGTACGACCCCACGCTCACGTCCGGGAAAGCGTCCATGGCCGCCTTCATGATGCCGGCGTAGGAAGACTCGGGCGCCTTGCTGAACAGCGTCACGCGGCTCTTCCTCCTTCCTTCCACGAGGGGCCGGAGCCACCCGATCATCTCGTGGAGGAGGAGGGGAATTCCCGGAAAGGCGGCCATCCTCGCGATGCAGAATCCCGGCGCGACGCTGACCGGGTTGGGGATCAGCACGGCTCCCTCGGGGACCTGGGCCATCAGCATCCGGTACTCGTTCATCCGGTCCTTGTAATACTCCGAGAGCAGGGCCTTCGCTTCCGGATGAACGATCAGAGGAACGCCCGCCGCCTTCGCCACCGCCTCCCGGGTGATGTCGTCCGGGGTGGGCCCGATTCCGCCGGTGAGCACCAGGAAGTCCACCTCCTCGAGATAGGCCCGAAGGTGCCGGACCACGACATCGATGTCGTCCGGAAGGATGGCGCACAAAGCGACCTCCGCCCCCCATTCGTTGAGGAGCGGCAGGAGAAAGGCGAGATTGGCCTCCCGGATCTCGGCTTTGAGGACCTCGTCGCCGAGGATCACGACCCCCACCCTTTTGGCCATCCGTTTCCCTTCCTCTCTGAGGCCCGAGGCCAGACTATCTTAGCGGATGCGGAGGGAAAAATCATTGGCATAACCGTACACAGATAAGTTACAAGTAACATGGGATTGGATTCCGACCCGGAGAATCATCGTGAGAAAAACCGTCACCTACGCCGCCGCCGGAGTGGACATCCGCGAAGGGGACCGGATGGTCTCCCTCATCCGGCCGATGGTCCGCGCCACTCACCGGAAGGAGGTCCTTGGGGACATCGGATCGTTCGCCGGGTTCTTCCGCTTCCCTGCGCGCCGATACCGCGTTCCCGTGCTCGTGGCGGGGACCGACGGGGTGGGGACGAAGGTCAAGGTCGCGTCCATGACGGGGAACCTCGGCACGGTCGGGATCGACCTGGTGGCGATGTGCGCGAACGACATCCTGGTCCATGGCGCCGAGCCTCTGTTCTTTCTCGATTACTACGCCACGGGAAAGTTGTCCGCAAAGGAGGGTGCCGAGGTTGTATCGGGGATCGTGCAGGGCTGCCGGCAGGCCGGGTGCGCCCTTCTCGGCGGCGAAACCGCCGAAATGCCCTCGGTGTACGCCCCCGGGGAGTTCGACCTGGCGGGGTTCGCGGTGGGCGCCGTCGAGCGCCGCGAAATCGTCGACGGGCGAACCGTGCGGCCCGGCGACGTCCTCCTGGGGCTTCCCTCCTCGGGGCTGCACAGCAACGGTTATTCGCTGGCGCGCAAGGTCATTTTCGATCTCCTTAAAAAAAAGGTGGGATCGAGCATGCCCGAGTGGGGAGCGACGGTAGGCGAGGAACTGCTCCGTCCCACCCGGATCTACGTACGCCCGGTGCTGTCCCTCGCGCGGAAGGTGACGATCCGCGCCATGGCGCACATCACCGGGGGCGGGATTACCGGGAACGTCCCGCGGACGCTGCCGGTCGGAGTGGCCGCCGTGATCCGGAAAGGGACATGGCCGGTGCCGCCGGTGTTCGGGACGCTCGTCCGGGCAGCCAGGCTTCCGGAGGGCGAAGCCTTCCGAACGTTCAACATGGGGATCGGAATGGTCCTCGTCGTGAGAGCCGCGGACGCCGATCGGTCCCTCCGTCTCCTCCGGAAGGCCGGTCAGCCCGTCTGCCTCATCGGGGAAGTGCAAAAAAGGCGCAGAAGCGCCCCGCAAGTGCTGCTGACGGGAGGGAAATCATGAGCGATCGACCGGTCATCGCGGTTCTCGTCTCGGGGAGCGGATCCAACCTGCAGGCCATCATCGACGCGTCGGAGAAGGGAGAGATCCCCTGCCGCGTGGGGATCGTCCTCAGCAACAAGCCGGACGCCTACGGCCTCGTCCGCGCGAAGAAGCACGGCATCCCAACGGAGGTGATCAGCCACCGGGACTTCCCCCGCCGGGAGGAGTTCGACCAGCGGCTCGTGGAGGTCCTCCGGAAGAGCGGGGCGGAGCTTGTCTGCCTGGCCGGGTTCATGCGGGTGCTTACGCCGGTGTTCGTCCGCGCGTTCCCGAACCGGATTCTCAACATCCACCCGGCGCTGCTCCCCTCCTTCCCGGGGACGCACGGGCCGGGGCAGGCGTTGAACCACGGCGTCCGGTTTTCCGGGTGCACCGTCCATTTCCTCGATGAGGGGGTGGACACCGGCCCGATCATCGTCCAGGCGGTAGTCCCGGTGTACGACGACGACACGGAGGAGACGCTCGCCGCGCGGATCCTGGTCCAGGAACACAAAATCTACCCCATGGCGATCCGGCTGTTCTTCCAGGGAAGGCTCAAGGTCGAAGGCAGGCGGGTCCGGGTCGAGGGAGAACCGAGGATCCCGGAGTTCTTCCACCGGAATCCCGACGCATAGCTTATTCCCATAGGAGAAAAATTCGGTATCCCCAGTACTTCCAGCCCTCGACGAAGAAGTGCCGGAGCGTTCGGAGAAAAGCACCCGGTCCCTTCCACTCCGACAGGACGGGGATCACCTCGATCGAAACCGCCGGCGGGAGGACCGTCCGGAGGGCCTGGTGCGCCCGCGGCATGTGATAGTCCGAGGTGACGAGAATCACCTTGCGGAATCCGCCTTCCGCGACAACGCCTTTCGCGGCAAAAGCGTTCTCCAGGGTGTTTTCGGACCATCCTTCGACATGAAGCCGGCGGAGTTCCGCCGGGGAGAGAGCCGGGCGTCCCGGCAGGATCCTCTCGAGCCTCGCGCCCCCTCCCGCCCCGAGAATGAACAACTCCCTGGCCTTCCCCTCTTTCCAGGCGCGGTACCCTTCGGGAATCCGGTTCTCGTCGCCGGTCAGGACGAGAATAGCGTCGGCCTGCGCCTCCCGCGGCCCGAGCAGCCTATTCGCGAGAAGATGCGGAATCACCGCCCCCCCCGCCAGGAGCAGGGAAAAGACCAGCGCCGCGTTTCGCAGACCCTTCTTCCTCCGCGGCCGGAAAAGATTTTGATCTTGCTTGATCTTCATGAAACGTGATAAGTATAAAAGGTTATTTTTACGGAGGAACCTATGGCCAAGTGCACAATCTGCGGGAAGGGGCCCAATTTCGGACACAATGTTTCCCACGCCAACAACAAGACCAGGAAGGTCTGGAAGCCAAACATCAAGCGCGTAAAGGCGATCCGGGGCGGCACCGTGCGGCACCTCCAGGTCTGCACGCAGTGCATCAAGTCCGGGCGGGTCGTCAAAGCCGTCTGAATCCGTCCGTTTCCGCGATCGCGTCGACCTCCACCAGCGCCCCCGCCGGCAGCTTCGTAACCTGGACGGTGGCCCGGGCCGGAGGGTTTATCGGGAAAAACCTCCCATAAACCGCGTTCATCACGGGAAAGTCGTCAAGGTCCGCCAGATAGACGGTGGTCTTGACCACCGCGGTGAGCGACGCGCCCCCTGCCGCAAGCACCGCCTCGAGGTTCTTCAGGACCCGTTCCGTCTGCGCCTCGATCCCTCCCTCGATCCTCTTGCCCGTCTCCGGATCCAGGGGGATCTGCCCCGAGCAGAACAGGAAACCTCCCGCCCGGACCGCCTGGGAATACGGCCCGATGGCCGCCGGAGCCTTGTCGGTCTTCACCGTCTCTCGCATCGCTTAGCCCTTCCCCCTTTCCACGGAATAGACGTTCTTCACCTTCTCGATCGACTTGATCAGCGCCGCCAGGTGCTGCGCGTCGTTGACCGAAACCTCGAAGTTGCAGATCGCCCGCTGGTCCCGGGTGGTCATGACGACCGCCCGGCGGATGTCGACGTCGCTGGCAGTGATCGTTCGGGAGATATCGGCAAGAAGTCCGGGCTTGTCGGCGCACACCACCTTCAGCTTGACCGGATGGGCGGCCTTGCTCCCCGCCTCCCAGGCAACCTCGATCGCTCGGGCGGGATCGTTCTCCAGCGCTTTCGGACAATCCTTCGCGTGGATCGTCACCCCTCTTCCACGGGTAATGAAGCCGACGATCGGGTCTCCAGGCACGGGGTGGCAGCAGTTTCCCAGCCGGATGAAGATATCGTCCATCCCTTTTACGACGACCGCGCTCGGCCTTTTGGTGGTGACGCGCTTGATCAGCGCTCCCAGCCGGGATTCCTTGACCTTCTCCTGGAGCTGCTCGGGGGGGACCAGGCGCCGCAAAAGGGGCAGGAGCGACATCTTCCCGTAACCCAGCGCAATGCAGTAATCGTCCGCCGTCTTCAACCGGGTCTCCTGCAGGACCTCTTCGAAATCTTTGGACTTGAGGACCTTGTTCACGGACAAGGAGTATTTCCGGAGCTCCCGCTCGATGATCTGGTGCCCGAGGGCGAGGCTGCGCTCCTGCTGCTCCTGCCGCACGTAAACGCGGATCTTGTTCAGGGCACGACTCGTCTTGGCGATCTTGAGCCAGTCCCTGCTCGGCTTGTGGGAGGGATGGGTGATGATCTCGACCACGTCCCCGTTCATCAAGACGGTCTTCAGGGGGACCATCTTTCCGTTCACCTTCGCCCCCACGCAGTGGTTCCCCACCTCCGAGTGGATGGCATAGGCGAAATCGATGGTCGTCGCGCCCTGCGGCAGCTCCTTTACGTCGCCCCGCGGGGTGAAGACGTAGACCTCCTCCGGAAAGAGCTCTACCTTGACCGTGTTAAGGAACTCCCGGGGATCCTTCATCTCCTGCTGGAGCTCAAGGATCTGTCGCAGCCAGAGGAACATCTGATCGCCCTTCCCGATCACCGGGCGACCTTCCTTGTATTTCCAGTGGGCCGCCACGCCGTATTCCGCGATCGCGTGCATCTCCTCCGTCCGGATCTGGATTTCCATCAGCTCCGCGCTCGGCCCGAACACCGTGGTGTGCAGGGACTGGTAGAGATTCGGCTTCGGCATCGCGACGTAGTCCTTGAACCGCCCGGGGACGGGCCTCCACAGACTGTGGACGATGCCCAGCGCCTCGTAGCAATCCCGAACCGACCGGGCGATGATGCGGAACCCGATGAAATCGTAGACGTGGTCGAACTCGATCCCCTGGCGGACCATCTTCTGGAAAACGCCCGCGATGTGCTTCGACCGGCCGGTCACCGTCGCGTCGACCCCGGCTTCCGAAAGTTTCTTTTCCAGCAGCTCGACGACGCCCCGGATGTGGCTCTCCCGGTCGCGCTTCCGTTCGTCGGCACGCCGGGCCAGCTCCCGGTAGTCCTCGGGGTGGAGCACCTCGAGGCACCGGTCCTCGAGCTCCATCTTGACGCGGGACATGCCGAGGCGGCTGGCGATGGGGATGTAGATCTCCTGGGTCTCGCGGGCGACGGAACCCTGCTTGTCCGGAGGGAGGTGGCCGATCGTCCTCAGGTTGTGGAGCCGGTCGGCCAGCTTCACGAGAACGACCCGGAGGTCCTTCCCCATGGCGAGGATCATCTTCCTCAGGGACTCGGCCTTCTGGTCGGCGATGTCGGAGATCACGACGCGGCTGATCTTCGTGACGCCGTCCACCATCTGGGACACGTTGTCCCCGAACAGCTCCCGGAGCTCGCCGGCGGTCGCCACCGTGTCCTCCACCGTGTCGTGGAGCAGCCCGGTAACCACGGTCTCCTCGTCGAGGTTCCATTCGGCAAGGAGGAACGCCACGTTCAGGGGGTGGATGAGGTAAGGTTCCCCCGACTGGCGCAGCTGTCCGTGATGCACCTTCGCCGTGAAGACGTAGGCTTTGTGGATGAGCTCGATGTTGGCGGAAGGCCTTCCGGCCTGGACCCGCTCAACGATGTCATTGAGGCGGAGCATGAAACGCTCCGGGATTAGTGTTTGACCCGCACCGTCCCCTGTGCGATCTCCCGGAGCGCCACCACGGTCGGTTTATCCCTTCGCTGGGACGTGTCGATCGACGCGCCCGCTCCGCCCAGGAGCTGCATGGCCCGTTTTGCCGCCACCACGGTCAGCTCGAAGTGGCTGCCGACGTGACGCAGACAATCTTCCACCGTTACTCGCGCCATTGTTCCCCTCTCCTACCGATTGAGAATCTTTTCCATCCGCGCGCGGACGCGTTCCCTGCGGAGGCGGTGTGCCCGCACGATCCATTCCACCTGCGTGACCGCCTTTTCGAGGTCGTCGTTGACCAAGAGGTAGTCGTAGGCCAGGAGCTCCCGCATTTCCCGGCCCGCCGCCTCGAGGCGTGTCTCCATCTCCTCCCGGCTGTCGCGTCCCCTTCCGGTCAGGCGCCGTGCCAGCGTCTCCCAGTCAGGCGGGAAGATCCCCACGAGGATGGCTTCGGGGAGCGTCTCCTTGACCTGCCCCCCCCCCTGCACGTCGATTTCCAGCACGGCGTCGACCCCGCAGGATACGATGGACCGCACCCCCGCTCGCGAGGTGCCGTACCGGTTGCCGTAGACCGAGGCGTATTCTAAAAACTCCTTCAAAATTAACATACTATCAAATTTTTCATCATTTATGAAGAAATAATCCTTCCCGTCCGTCTCGCCCGGTTTCCGCGGGCGCGTCGTATAGGAGATGGAAAGCTCGAGGCCTTCCACCCTTTGAAGGAGAGAACGGCAGATGGTGGTCTTCCCCGACCCCGAAGGGGCGGATATCACGAACACGTCGCCTCGTTCCATCGCCTACTCCACATTCTGTATCTGTTCCCGGATCTTTTCCAGCTCGGTCTTCGCCGTCACCGCCAGCTCCGAAATCCCCGCATGGGCGGACTTGTTGGATGCGGTGGTCAGCTCCCGGAAGGTTTCCTGGACGAGAAAATCGAACCGCTTCCCGACCGCCTCTCCGTGCCCGCCCAGCAATTTCGCCAGTCCCGCAAGGTGGGAGCGCAGGCGGACGCATTCCTCCGTGATGTCGAGCCGGTCGATCAGAAACGCCGCTTCCTGCTGAATGCGGATCGGATCCAAGCCGGGCTCACCCGAAAGAGACTGAATCCTTTCCTTGAATTTTGCGATTGCAAGTTCCTTATTTTCTTTGAATAAGCCTTCAATCTGCTCTGCGACCGATCCCAGCCCAGCGACCGCCTCCCCGATGTATTGGCGGAGCCTCTCTCCCTCTTCTCTCCTGGACGCCTGCAGCATGGAGAGGGCGTTTCGCATGGCGGCCTCGCCAAGTCCCCAGTGTTCCTCTGCGGGATCAGCCCCCTCCGAGACAAACACGAAAATCTCCGGGACCCCCAGCAGGTCCCGGAACGTCAACTCGAGCGGTAGGTCGCTATCCTCCCGGATGCGTGCGGCTTCCGCCAGGAAGGAATCCAGGACGGGGCGGTTCACCCGGACGACCGTACCGGTTTTTCCCCACTCCCGGACGTTCAGGAAGACGTCCACTTTCCCCCGCCTCAGCGACTCCCGGACCAGCCCGCGGATCCGGGGCTCCCAGGAAAGGAATTTCGCGGGGCAGCGGACGTGGACATCCAGGAACCGGTGGTTGATCGACCGGATGTCTGCCGTGACGGCGACATCCTCCTGGTGTGCCTCGCCCCGCCCGAATCCCGTCATGCTCATCCACATCGGGACTGCCCCCCTTCCCTTTTCCTGGCCTTCCGAAGCTCTTCCCGCACTTCCGCCAGGAACGCTCGGATCCCCGGAGCGGTGAAATCGGGGTAGGTCCAGGGCAGCGGACGGTACTCCCCTTTTCGGTACACCAGGGTCAGGTCCGCGAACACCCCGTCCCGCAGGTACACCCGGTGGCTGTAATTCTTTCCCGTGGCGAGAAGAAAGCTCTCCTCCGTGAGGATGCCGGGATCGAGATTCACCGTGCGCATTCCGTTCACGGAAAACTTCCTTTCCAATTCCTCGGCTTCGATCTTCGCGGCCGCCAGCTGATCGCGGGGAACCAGCCGCTCCATCACCACGAAACGCCGGTACAGGGGCCCGCCCATTTCCCTCTCATAGTAATCCGTCCGATCGAAGGGGAACGGCCCGCTTGTCCGCTCCACGGGGCCAAGCCGCGTCTCAAGATTCGACAGGACTTCCTCGAAACGTCCCTCTTCCCGGTAGATCGCGGAAACCAGCAGCCTGGCGGACGGAGGGATCTTCCGAGAGCTCATCCTGCAGGGCTCATCGCTTCCCCCGAAGACGGGGGACCCGCCGCTCCTCCCTCGCCACCTCCCTCTCCCGTTCCTGGAGGCGGAGAGCCCGCTCGAGCTTCTCGACCGTAATCGGGGCGGTGCCTACCTCTCCGACGACAACGCCGGCGGCAAGGTTGGCCAGAAGGGCCGCGTCGCGCAGCGAAGCCCCCGCTCCCATTCCTGCCGCGACCGTCCCGATCACCGTGTCCCCGGCGCCGGTGACGTCGAAGACCTGCCGAGCCTGCGCCGGAATGTGGAAGAAGGCCTTGCGCCCGCGTTCGATCAGGCTCATCCCCTCTTCCCCCCTCGTGATCAGGATGGCCCTCGCGTTGCTCTTGCGGAGAAGCGCTTTCCCCCCTTCCATGATCTCCGTATCCCTGGACAGTTCCCGGCCCCCGAGGGCCGCCTCCGCTTCCGGTTTGTTGGGGGTGATCAGCGTGCATCCGCGATAAAAGGAAAAGTCGGTCCGCTTCGGATCGACGACGACGAAAGCACCGTTTCGTCTCGCGGCAACCACAACGTCCTCGACCAACTCGCGGGACAAGGCTCCCTTCCGGTAGTCGGAAAGGACCACCCCGTCGACCTCCCGGATGGCGGAGCGGACCTTTTTCCTGAGGGTATCGCTGGCGCGGGCGTCCGGGGGCTCCTTCTTCTCCCGGTCGACGCGGACAACCTGCTGGCTGCGCGCAACCACCCGCGTCTTGGTCGTCGTGGGACGGTTCCGGTCGGTAACGATGCCGGAGATGCCGATGCGGTACCGCCTCATCATCCGGACGATCTCCCGCCCCGGGGGGTCCGCGCCGATGAGGCCGGCAAGGACGACGCCCGCCCCGAGCCCCGAGAGGTTGACCGCGACGTTTCCGGCTCCTCCCAGCGCCCGCGTGTCACGCGTCACCGCGACCACGGGAACGGGTGCCTCGGGGGAGATCCGCCCCACGTCCCCCCAGACGTATTCGTCCAGCATGATGTCCCCGACCACGAGGATCCTGCAGGATGGAATCCTCTTCAGGGTTTCGAAGGCGCGGGCGGTGAAGCCCCGATCATTCAAGGGGAGACGCCTCATCGATCAGGAGAATGGGAATCCCGTCGTCGATGCGGTAGCTCAGGCGGCACTTCTCGCAGCGCAGCTCGGTCTCGTCGGTGGTCATCTTGAGACCCCCCTTGCACTTCGGGCACGCCAGGATGTCCAGAAGTTCCTCGTCCATCGCGTTATCCCCCTTCCCGCGGCGGCATCAGCTCCGCAACCAGCGTCCAATCCTTGATCTTCCTGAACTTCGCGTAGAGGCGGACGGGGACGCGCCGTGCATCGTTGGTCATCCACATCCGCAGATCTCCCTTGTTCTCCAGCTGGCCTTCCCGCTTGATGACCGGCTGGATGACGACGGTGTCGACCGGCCCGCCGGAGGTGTCGATCGTTTCATGCCCGACCAGTCTGGTGGAGATCTGCCACATCTTGCGCCCGGCATAAACGGATCGGGGGCGTTCCTCCTCGCCCAGGTCCCGCACCCGGAAATAGTAGGCAGCTGAGACCGGATCGTAGACGTTGGGGGGGACGACGACCTGTTTGCGGATTTCCCCGGTATCCTTGTAGCGGTAGATGATCTTGCCGTTCTCCTGCTCGTAGATCGCCACGTCGTCCCGATGGTTCCCACGGTTGGTGAATTCCTGTTGCAGGGGGGCCAGCGTCCTGACGTCAAGATAATAGTCGATCGTGTCTCCCGCGTAGATGAGCACG
>Ga0214473_10008713_pt1 | contig 11988 bp, 10 predicted proteins | sample RVTome_7_FD_203509 | JGI IMG/M metagenome (GOLD analysis project Ga0214473, IMG submission 203509) | Soil microbial communities from uranium-contaminated site in the Upper Colorado River Basin, Wyoming, United States - RVT98D197 | ecosystem: Environmental > Terrestrial > Soil > Contaminated >...
GGCGAGCGTCATTGGCGCGCTGGGCGGTATCGCCGAGATCGCGCGTGAGGCTTTCGGTGGTGGCGGCCCGGAGCGGCCGGCCCGTGGCGCCGGCGGCAGCCGTCCGCCCTCGACCCACCAATAGAGGAGCGCTGGATGGATATCGTCAACCTCATCGCCAGTTATGGCCCCTGGGCTTGGGTGGTGGCCGGTGTAATCTTCCTGGCGCTCGAACTGGTGGTGCCGGGCGGGATCATGCTGTGGCTGGGCGTTGCCGGCATCATTACCGGGCTCGCCACGCTGTTCCAGCCGTTGGGCTGGCCGCTGCAATTCTTGCTGTTCGGCGGGCTGTCGCTGGTCCTGATCGTGGGATGGCTGCGCTTCAGCAAGGGCCGCGAAGCCCCGACGGCGAACCCCTTCCTCAACCGGCGGGCCGAACGCTTCGTCGGCCAGGAGGCCGTTCTGGACGAACCCATCCAGGGCGGGTTCGGCCGGGTGTCGCTGGACGACACGATCTGGCGCGTCGCCGGGCCAGATCTGCCCGCCGGGCAGCGCATCCGCATCACCGGCGCCGAGGGCGCGGTGCTGAAGGTGGAAGCGGTTAGCTGAGGCGGTTCGCTACGGCGCGAGACCGACCGGCACCGGGGGGTGTTCGAAGACCACAAGGATCGAGACCCGCTGGTTGGCCGAAAGGTACGGATCGTTGGCGAAGAACGGGTCGCTATCGCCGCGCCCGACTACCGACTGGATGCGGTCGCCCGACATGCCGAATTCCTCGAGAATCTGACGGGCGACGTTGGCCCGGTCGAACGAAAGTTCCCATTTGCCATAGCGCGGGTTGTCGAACTTGGCGCCGGCGGCAACGTGCCCGGTGATCTGGATCTGGTTGGGCAGTTTTTGCAGCGCCGGAGCCATCGCGGCGATCGCCTTGCGGGTCACTTCGTAGGGATATTTGCTGCCTTCGGGGAACATCGCGCGGCCCTGCTGGTCGGCAATCACGATGTTGAGCCCCTCGTCGGTCTCCTCCATGATGATGTGCTCGGAGACTGAGGTGATCTCGGGCATGTCCTGCCAGGCCTGCTTGAGACTGGCGGCGGCGAGCGTGAATTGGGCAGCGCGCTCGACCTCGGTCTCCTCCTTGGCGAAGGTATTGGCTTCCTGCCCCTGGTTTTCCTGGTCAGCCTGCGACTCGGTGGCGAATTCGGTGGAGGCCTTCGTGTCCTCCGGTCCGACGTGCTTGAGGAAGTCGCGTTCCGGGTTGCCGCGGCGCTCAATCACGCCGCTCATGTCTGAAAAAGGCTCGATCCCAAAGGCATTCTGCACCGACCCGGCGGCCATGTTGAGCTTTTCCTGATCCTGCACCGAAAACGAGAGCAGCATCACGAAGAACGCCATCAATAGCGACATCAGATCGGCGAACGAAATGACCCAGCTGCCGCCATGCGCGCCGCCGCCGCCTTTCCTGCGCGGTGCCATCAGGCGGCTTCGAGCATCTTGGCGCGGCTGTGCAGCGGCAGGTAGCTCGCCAGCTCATCGCGGATGGTGGTGGGGTTGCGGCCTTCGCGGATCATCACCAGCGCTTCGATGATCAGCGTGCGGTTGGTGCCTTCTTCCTGCGCACGGTTGGCGAGCTTGTCGGAAATCGGCAGGGCGATAACGTTGGAAATCGCCGCGCCATAGAAGGTTGCGAGCAGCGCAATCGCCATGCCCGGGCCGATCTTCTTGGGGTCATCCATATGGCCGAACATCGAAACCAGCCCGATAAGCGTGCCGACCATGCCCATGCCCGGCGCGGTGTCGCCCATCACCTTGAAGATCGTGTGGCTTTCCTCGACCCGCTCGTGGTCGAGATCGCGCTCGCGCTCCAAAGAGGCGCGCAGCGCCTCGGAGGTGAAGCCGTCCGCGATCATGCGAACGCCGCGTTGGAAAAACCTGTCCTCGATTTCCACTTGCTCGAGGGCGATTGGCCCTTGGCGCCGCATGGTCTCGGCAATCTCGGCGATCTGGTCGATCAGTTTGGTGGGCGAAACGTGCTTGTAGAGCACCGCGCTCTTCAGGCCGAGCACCAGGGCGGCGGCGAAGCTTCCCATGGTGTAGCGGACCAGGATGGCCATGGCCGTGCCACCCAGCACGACGATGGCGGGAAGGATATTGACGAAGCTCATCGGGCTGGATCCTTCCAGCAGGATGGCGGCAATCAGGACGGCGAAACCGCCCACGACGCCAATAACGGTAGCGATATCCACTTCCTGGAAGCCCCCGAGACCGAAAATACGAACAAAAACCTTGGCTTCGATCATGCGGGGACGGTGATAATATGCGCTTAAGCATCAAGGTTAACGCCGCGTGAGGGAATGCTTCGTCGAGCCCGCCGCAAGGGTTCCTTAACCATAAACTGTGAGGTTGGCGCAGCGCAGTCCGCGCCGGAGTTGTCATGCCGTTGCGCACCCAGAAATGTGGATCGGCCACGAGATGGCGGCTGCTGGCCGGGGTCGCCCTGGTGGCCTGGGGGAGCGGCGGGACGGTGCTGGCCGGTCCGTTCAATGCCATGGGCGACGGTTCGGAAGCGAGCAACGCCGATTTGCTGGATGCAGCAGCGACCGATTGCGAGAACTGCATTCTCGATGCGGAGCCGCACGAATGGGATGCGCCCTATTTCGATCTCGACTGGAGTCTGGCGCTGCGGGGCGCTTATGTCCGCGACGCCGACGGCGAGCATTACGAGGCACTGGCGGTGCCCAGCGTCACGCTCACGCACCAGACCATGCGTGGCGGCTATGATTTTTCGGCCAGCGCGGAACTCGCCAAGACCAGCCTCGATGCCTACCGCCTCGCGGCGCTGCGCATAGCCGCGGGGGCCGATTACCAGCTCGATGCGCTGACAGCCATCTCTGGCAGTCTCGACCTGTCACTGACCCAGGACAGCCCAGGTACGCCCGGGGTCGCCAGCGATGTCGCGAGCCCGCCGATCATCGGATCGATAGCTACCGAGGCCGCCGTGACGCGGGATGTCGGGGTCTTCGATATCGCCCTGAGGGGCGATTTCAGCCGTACCGTCTACGGGCCGAGCACTCTGGTCGATGCCTCGGTGGTGGACAACAGCGCGCAGAACAACTGGACGGTCGGCACCGGTCTGCGTCTCGGCTATGCGGTGACGCCGATCCTGACTGCCTTCGTCGACGGCAGCGCCGGGTATCAGTTCTACGATTTGCCTTCACCGGTCTATCTCGAAAAGCTCGATGCCGCCGACTATGCGATCCGCACCGGGCTCGGCGTCAAATGGAATAGCGTGCTCGAAGCCGAGGCCTCGATCGGGCTGGGGCTGAGGCGATTTGCCGTACTGGCTTTCGGGGAAGTGGTTTCGACGCTCTATGATGCAAAGTTCACCTTCCGCCCCGATGAAACGGTGACGCTGGGCGGCACCTTCTCAACCACGATCGGGGCGCCTGGTCCGAGCTCGGGCGGGCAGGCGCGGATCGCGTATGTCGCGGCGGCGGATGCGAGCTATCAGCTCAACCCTTGGCTCAGATTGCGCGCCTCGGCGGGCTGGCAGCATTCCGTGCTGGTTGGAACGGCCACGACCGAGACCGGCTACAATGCCGGCACTGGGTTGGACTATCTGCTCAACGAGTTCGCGACGCTGACGGCCGACTATGCCTATCGCTGGGCGGCGACGACGCCGAACCCGGGCGAGGAGGAGCACCGCGTGACCCTGGGCGTGACGTTCTCGAAGCCGAACGGGTAGAGCGTCATCAGCAAAAGCTGCTGCCTATTGCCGTCTCTAGATGTTCAGATTCAGCGCGCGCAGCTCGCGCGTCAGGTCGGCGGAGAGATCGGGGCGGTCCAGCGCAAAGACCACGTTGGCGGTCAAAAACCCGGCCTTCGTATTTGACGCCGGTGAAAGTCTGCTGCCGGATGAGGGCCTGCATGGCATCGGTCAGCTGGATTTCGCCGCCCGCGCCCTTGGTCTGTTCACTCAGTAGCGCAAAGATCTCTGGCTGCAGGATGTAGCGGCCCGAGATGAACAGGTTAGATGGCGCATCCTTGGGCGCCGGTTTTTCCACCATGCCGGTGATGCGAAAACCCGAATCGGGGCCGTCGCCACGGGCGACGATGCCGTAGTTCGACACTTCGGAGGGATCGACCTCCTCGACGCCGATGATGTTGCCGCCGGTTTCCTCATAGGCTTCCATCATCTGCTTTAGTACCCCGGGCTTGGCCTTGAACACCATGTCGGGGAGCAGCAGCGCGAAGGGATTGTCGCCGACCAGTTCGCGCGCGCACCACACGGCGTGGCCAAGGCCCAGCGGCTCCTGCTGGCGGGTAAAGCTGGTCTGGCCGGCCGATGGCAGGTCTTTCTGCAGCTCGGCCAGGGCCTGGGTCTTGCCGCGGACTTCGAGCGTATGCTCGAGTTCGTACTGGCGGTCGAAATGATCCTCGATGACGCCCTTGTTGCGCCCGGTGACAAACACCAGGTGCTCGATACCGGCCTCGCGCGCCTCATCGACCGCGTACTGGATAAGCGGCCGGTCGACCACCGTCAGCATCTCCTTGGGCATGGCCTTGGTCGCTGGCAGGAAGCGGGTGCCGAGACCGGCGACGGGAAACACGGCAGTCCGGACGCGCTTGGGCAAGTTGGGTTCCTCTGGCTGCTCTTGTAATTCTATCTCAACACCTCAACCCTAGCATCCGCCTGATTAATTTCTGGTTGGGGAACGGTGATGACGGTACTGGTGACGGGCGGGGCCGGCTATATCGGCAGCCACATGGTCTTACGGCTTTGCGACGCGGGTGAGGCGGTGGTGGTGCTCGACAATCTGGTCACCGGCTTCGACTGGGCAATCGATCCGCGCGCCGTGTTCGTCCAGGGCAATGCCGGCGACATGGCGCTGGTCGGAGAGCTGATCGCAAAGCACGGCATCTCGGAGATCATCCATTTTGCCGGCTCGATCGTCGTGCCGGAATCGGTTGCCGATCCGCTCAAGTACTACGGCAACAACACGGCGGCCTCGCGCAACCTGATCGAGGCGGCGGTCAAGGGCGGGGTCAAGCACATGGTCTTTTCCTCGACCGCGGCCGTCTACGGGATGACCGGGCTCGAGCCGGTTGCCGAGGAAACGCCGCTCAACCCGATGTCGCCCTATGGCCGCTCCAAGCTGATGACGGAGTGGATGCTGGCCGACGTCGCGGCCGCGCATCCTTTGACCTATGGCGCGCTGCGCTATTTCAACGTAGCCGGTGCCGACCCCAAGAAACGCAGCGGCCAATCGACCCCGCTGGCCACGCACCTGATCAAGGTGACCGCCCAGGCGGCGCTGGGGCAGCGCAGCCACGTCGAGATTTTCGGCACGGACTTCCCTACGCCGGACGGCACCGGGGTACGCGACTATATTCACGTGACAGACCTGGTCGAGGCGCACGCGCTGCTGCTCGGCTACCTGCGCCAGGGCGGCAAGAGCATCACGATGAACTGCGGCTACGGGAAGGGCTATTCGGTACGCCAGGTGATCGACATGGTGCACAAGGTTTCGGGCGTGGAGTTTGCTGTGCGAGAAGCACCGCGCCGTGCCGGCGACCCCGCTTCGGTGGTCGCCAAGGCCGACAAGGTACGCGAGGTGCTCGGCTGGGTGCCGGCACATGCGGATCTGGGGGAGATCGTAACGGCGGCCTATGAGTGGGAACGCTATTTGGCCACAAGGAATCGATAGCCAACCGGGGTCTCTGCCCAGAAGCTTGCGATTCGGGGACTCAATGCACCGCTTTCTGATCGCACTTGCTATCGCCCTTTTTGCCACCCCGGCTCTCGCCGAACCCATCGAGTCCTTCTCGTCCTTCCTGCGCAAGTTCGAGGCCAGGGCCGTGGCGGCCGGCGTCTTCCCCGACGTCTATCGCCGCGCGACCGAGGGGCTGACACCGGACCCGAACGTGCCGGCGCTGGTCACCACCCAGCCCGAGTTCACCACCCCGATCTGGGACTATATCGACACGCGCGTATCCGCCGGACGCATCGAACGCGGCAAGTCGGCCATCGGCGCCAACAGCGCGCTGTTCGAAGCAGTGGGCGAGCGCTACGGCGTCGATCCCTATATCCTGGGCGCCATCTGGGGCATGGAGACCGACTACGGCGCCGTGCTCGGCAACAAGAAACTGATCCGGCCGATCAACCGTTCGCTGGCGACGCTGGTGCACCAGCGGCGCGGGCGACTAAAGGAGGACGAGGCCGATTTCATTGCGGCGCTGCTGCTGCTGCAGCGCGAGGGCCTGGCGCCCGCGGAACTGGTCGGCTCGTGGGCGGGGGCGATCGGGCACTTGCAGGTCAACCCGTCAAACGTCATCGCACATGGTACGGACGGCGATGGCGACGGCCGGGTCGATCTCCACAATTCGCTCGCCGATGCGCTGGCGACCAGTGCCATGTTCCTGCGCGATCTCGGCTACCAGCCAGGTGTGGATTGGGGGCTCGAGGTCGAAGTGCCCGACGGCTTCGACTTCAGGCTGGCAACGCGCGAGCAGTTGCGGCCGGTCAAGTTCTTCGCCGAACGCGGCGTCCGGCGGGTGAAGGGCCGCGCGTTCGGGGATGTGAACCAGCCGGTGTTCCTCTACGTCCCGGCAGGGCGGAACGGGCCGAAGTTCCTGATGACGCAGAACTATCTGGTGCTCAAGGGGTATAACTTCTCCGATAGCTACGCGCTCTCGGTGGCGCACATGACCGACCGACTCAAAGGCTCGGGCGGCTTGGTCAGCGATTGGCCGCGGAAGACGAAATTCCCCAGTCTGGCGCAACGCAAGGCCATCCAGCAGGCGCTGACCGAGCTCGGCCTCTATGACGGCGCCGTCGACGGCCGCATCGGGCCGGTGAGCCAAGAGGCCTATGCGCAATTCCAGGCGGCTCGCGGCGAGGTGGCGGACGGGTTCATCACCCTTGAAAGCTACGAGGAACTGGCGGCGGCGACGCGATAGCGGCTCGATCTTTCGGTCTTACTTTCGCACCGGTGATTGCGTTATGAGCAAGGCATGAAGAAGTCCTGGAAACTCTGGATCGTCGGCCTGATCGTCGCTGCGCTGCTGGTGACCGATATGCTGCCGGCGCTCGCCGAGGCCCAGGAGGCAGCGATTACCGCCGTCCCGGCCATCGGCAGGGGCGTCGAGCGCGCCGAGCCGGTTCTTGTCGCCCAGGAAGAGCAGCAACGGCCGCGGAAGCGCAAGACGCTGATGGATTTGTTGTTCGGTGACGACCAGGAGCAGCAGCAGGAAGCAGCGCCGGTGGTCGACGAGCCGGCCGTGGTGCGCAAGCCCAAGGAGGCGAGCCTGCCGCCGGCCAAGCCGGCGGTCGAGAAAGCGCCGGGTGCCACGCGGCTGGCGGTGTTTGGCGATTCGATGGCCATCGATCTCGCCAAGGCGCTGGGGCGGCTCTATGCGGAAGACCCGAACCTGGTGATCGTCGGCCAGGGCGTCGGCGACTCGAGCTTCGTGCGCCCGGACTTCTTCGACTGGAACAAGACCGTCGGCGAACAGATCGCGGCCAACAGCTTCGACATTGCGGTGATCATCATCGGCATCAACGACCGGCAGAAGATGCGCATCGACGGGACGAGCTACGGTTCGCTGACGCCGGAATGGACGGCGGTCTACAGCGCCCGCGTCGCCGATTTCGTCACCCAGCTGCGCAACGCCAACAAGCCGGCGATCTGGGTCGGGCTGCCGCCGATGGAAGCGCCGTCCTACGCCAAGGCGATCAACAAGATCAGCGAGATCCAGAAGCTCGCGGTGTTCTCGGGCGGCGCCGAATTCCTCGACATCTTCGAGCGGTTTGCGACCGAGGAGGGCAAGTACACCACCCATGGGCCCGACCTCAACGGTAACCGGGTGCGCATGCGCAAGGACGACGGCATCCACTTTTCCGCCGCCGGCGCCGACAAGCTGGCGTTCTATCTGAGCCAGACGCTCAAGCTCTACTATCGCGGCGGCGGCACGGTGGGCATCGTGGTCGCCGATCCGCTGCTGGGCACCGATGCGCAGCTGATGGTACGTCCGCCCTATCAGGGGCTGGGGCAGATCCGGTTGCTGGAGGTGGCGGGCGCGGTGATTTCCCTGACCCATGCGCAGCGCCGCGCGGCGGACCTCGTCACCGCGGGCGCGGTAGAACTCGCGCCGGTGGCGTTCGACACCAGCCTCCTGATCCAGGCGCCGGTGGGACGCGTCGACGCGTTCGGGGTGGGCAAGCTGCCCGAGACGGAACAGGCGAACGCGGGTGGGCGGTAGAGCTAAGGCGCAGCCCGCTGCTACGTCGCAGCGTGTGGCCTTCCCCTCTCTTGGATTTGCCAGGGCGGTTTGGCAAGCGCCAAACCGCGCAAATCCTTTCTCCCCCGCAAGGAGGGAGATGGATCCGGTGGGTTAGCCGCTTAAGTTGAGCCCATCTCCCCCCTTGCGGGGGAGAAAGCAGGGCCGGGCGAGGCGAAGCCGAGACGTTTGGACCTATAAGAGAGGGGCGGGGGCCCGATCAGCAGCGACTGACGGCCTCTTCGCTCACCGCGGCAGGTCAGTCGCGCCCATCAAATGCAGGTCGATCGACCGCGCACACTGGCGGCCTTCGCGGATGGCCCAGACCACCAGCGATTGGCCGCGGCGGATGTCGCCGCAGGCGAGGAGCTTTCGCTTGGCTCTAGAGGCAGGACCTGAATAGTTCGCAGCCGTAGTACAGCTGGTTCCCGAACCAGAGCACGCCGTATGCGGGCACCACTACGAGGGTGGCGAGCACACGCCATAACCTGCGCCTAAATAGCAGGAACACGCCGAAAACACCGGTTGCTATCGAAAGCAGCAGGGCCGCGAGCGCGGCTTCTTCGACGCCCCGGTCCCAAAGCCCTTTGAACCAGTAGCCGAAATGCAGATTCAACGGGGAGAGGGCGAATGGCGCCATCGCCAGCAACAGGACCCCAGCAGTCCGCCGGGGCCAGCCTAGGGCTGGCCCGCCGACGCGGGTGCTTTTGGCCTCTTCGCTCACCGCGGCAGGTCAGTCGCGCCCATCAGGTGCAGGTCGATGGATCTGGCACACTGGCGCCCTTCGCGGATAGCCCAGACCACCAGCGACTGGCCGCGGCGCATGTCGCCGCAGGAGAAGATCTTCTCCTTGGACGACTTGTACTGGAGCGTGTCGGCGGAGACGTTGCCGCGCTTGTCCAGGTCGACGCCCAGGTCCTTGATCATGCCGTCCTGCACCGGGCCCACGAAGCCCATGGCCAGCAGCACCAGATCGGCCTTGAGCACGAACTCGGTGCCCGGGATGGGCTGGAACTTTTCGTCGGCGCGGGCGCAATGGAGCGCCTTGACCACCCCGTTCTCGCCCTCGAAACGCACGGTCGCCACGGAGAAGTCGCGGGCGACGCCCTCTTCCTGCGATGAGGAGGTGCGCATCTTCATCGGCCAGTTCGGCCAGGTGAGCCCCTTGTTCTCCTTCTCGGGCGGCTGCGGCATGATCTCGATCTGGGTGACCGAAACCGCGCCCTGGCGGTTCGAGGTGCCGATGCAGTCCGAGCCGGTGTCACCGCCGCCGATCACCACGACGTGCTTGTCGGTGGCGAGGATGGGGGTGGCGTTGGCCAGCGGTTCCTCGGAGACGCGGCGGTTCTGCTGCGGCAGGAACTCCATGGCAAAATGGATGCCGCCCAGTTCGCGGCCGGGGATGGGCAGGTCGCGCGGCTTCTCGGCGCCGCCGGAGAGCGCGACGGCGTCGTACTTGGCCACCAGTTCGTCGATTCCGATCTCGATGCCGACATGGGCGTTGTAGTGGAAGGTGACGCCTTCGGCTTCCATCTGGGTGACGCGCCGGTCGATGTGGCGCTTCTCCAGCTTGAAGTCGGGGATGCCGTAGCGCATCAGGCCGCCGGCCTTGGCGTTCTTCTCGTAGAGGTGCACGTCGTGGCCGGCACGGGCGAGCTGCTGCGCGCAGGCCAGGCCCGCCGGGCCCGAGCCGATCACGGCGACCGACTTGCCGGTCTTGACCGGATTGATCTGCGGGTGGATCCAGCCCTCTTCCCAGCCCTTGTCGACGATGGCGCATTCGATCGACTTGATGGTGACCGGGGTATCGGGGATGTTGAGCGTGCAGCTTGCTTCGCAGGGCGCGGGGCAGATGCGGCCGGTGAACTCGGGGAAGTTGTTGGTCGAGTGCAGGTTCTTGAGCGCCTTGAGCCACTCGCCGCGATAGACCAGGTCGTTCCAGTCGGGGATCTGGTTATTCACCGGGCAGCCGTTGTGGCAATAGGGGATGCCGCAATCCATGCAGCGCGCCGCCTGCTCGCTTGTGCCCTGGTCGCCGAGCGGGATGACGAACTCGTGGTAATGGCGCACGCGATCGGCCGCCGGCTCGTACTTGCGGTCGCGCCGATCGATTTCGAGGAAGCCAGTAATCTTGCCCATGACGCTTACTCCGCCGCCACTTGTGCTGTGGCCTGTTCCTTTTCGAGCTCGGCGAGAGCCCGGCGATATTCGACCGGCATGACCTTGCGGAATTTGGGCAGGAAGGTCTCCCAATTGGCAAGGATCTCGGCGGCGCGAGCCGAGCCGGTGAAGCTCTTGTGGCGGGCGATGAGGTGATAGAGCCGCTCGGCGTCGCCCCGACCGAGGTCGGAGAGAATCTCGACCACGCCCTTGGTCTCGAGGTCGCCGGACTGGTGGTAGTCGCGGGCGGAGATGCTCTCCTCCTCTTCCACCGGCTCGAGTGCGACCATCGACATGTTGCACAGGTTGGCGAAGCTGTCGTCTTCGTCGAGCACATAGGCAATGCCGCCCGACATGCCCGCGGCGAAGTTGCGGCCGGTCTTGCCCAACACCACGGCGACGCCGCCAGTCATGTATTCGCAGCCGTGGTCGCCGGTGCCCTCGACAACGGCGATGGCCCCGGAGTTGCGAACGGCGAAGCGTTCGCCGGCGACACCGCGGAAGTAGCACTCGCCGGCGATGGCGCCATAGAGGGCGGTGTTGCCGATGATGATCGACTCCTCGGGGACGAAGCCGCCGTTCTCCGGTGGCCGCACCACGATGCGCCCGCCCGAGAGACCCTTGCCGACATAGTCGTTGGCCTCACCCACGAGGTCGAGCGAGACGCCATGCGCGAGCCAGGCGCCGAAGCTTTGGCCGCCGGTGCCGGTCAGTGAGATGGCGATGGTGTCCTCGGGCAGGCCGGCATGACCGTAGCGCCTGGCCACCTCGCCCGAGAGCATGGCGCCGGCGGTGCGGTCGACGCTGGCGATGGTCGCGGTGATCTTGACCGGGGTGCGCTGCTCGAGCGCCGGCCTTGCCTCTTCGATCAGCTTGCGGTCGAGAATCTTGACGATCGGATGATCCTGCGTCTCGGAATGGGTGATGGCCACCCCTTCCGCTGCTACCGGCTTGTGGAAGAGCCTGGAGAGATCGAGCCCCTTGGCCTTCCAGTGCGAAACCGCCTGCGTCTGGTCGAGCATCTGCATCTGGCCGACCATGTCCTCGAACCTGCGATAGCCCAGCGCGGCCATGAGCTCGCGCACTTCCTCGGCGACGAAGAACAGGTAGTTGATGACGTGCTCGGGCTTGCCGGTGAAGCGCTTGCGCAGCACCGGGTCCTGGGTGGCGATGCCGACCGGGCAGGTGTTGAGGTGGCACTTGCGCATCATCACGCAGCCGGCCGCGATCAGCGGGGCGGTGGCCATGCCGAATTCGTCGGCGCCGAGCAGGGCCCCGATCACCACGTCGCGCCCGGTGCGGATGCCGCCGTCGACCTGCACGGCGATGCGGCCGCGGAGCTTATTGGCGACCAGCGTCTGGTGGGTCTCGGCAAGGCCGATCTCCCAGGGCGAGCCGGCATGCTTGAGTGAGGTCAGCGGCGAGGCGCCGGTGCCGCCTTCAAAGCCCGAGATGGTGACGTGGTCGGCACGCGCCTTGGAAACGCCGGCGGCAACGGTGCCGACGCCGACTTCAGAGACGAGCTTGACCGATACCAGGCCCCTCGGGTTGACGTTCTTGAGGTCGAAG
>Ga0214473_10008714_pt1 | contig 11987 bp, 14 predicted proteins | sample RVTome_7_FD_203509 | JGI IMG/M metagenome (GOLD analysis project Ga0214473, IMG submission 203509) | Soil microbial communities from uranium-contaminated site in the Upper Colorado River Basin, Wyoming, United States - RVT98D197 | ecosystem: Environmental > Terrestrial > Soil > Contaminated >...
AGTATCATTTAAATAATTACTTCATCCTTTAAATGTCTTTTAAATATTACTTTTGACACTTCAATTATTATAAACATTAAAACCGATACTCCGAATACGGTAAGCCACTGGTAAATAGTCAGTTTTCCAATAGCAAAGAAATTCCTTAAACCCGGAGTTGTAAAAGGTAATATTTGGAATAAAAAGCCGACAATTACTGCTAAATTAAGCCATTTATTATCAAATGGATTTTCTCGCCAAAAAGGATCCCGCAGAGTTCTTATTGAAAAAACATAAACAAGCGAGTTTACTCCTAAAGTTGCAAAAGCAATTGAGCGAGCAACCTCCAAACTTCCGGTTTTGTCCAAATAATACGAAAAAAGCAAAAGTGCAAACAGTCCTCCTGCCCCCGATACAATAATTATTATTATCTTCATCCATGAAGAAACTATATTTATTTTTGGAGACCGAGGCTTTCGATTCATAATATCTTTTTCCTTAGGGTCAATGGTCAATGAAAGATGAGGAAATCCGTCAGATATGATATTTATCCAAAGTATTTGAATAGCGGTTACGGGAAGCGGAAGCGATAAAATTATCGTGCCGACAACAGCTACGATTTCTTCGAACGAATCGCTCAAAAGATACAAAATTATCTTTCTTATATTGTCAAAAATACCTCTACCTTCTTTTATCGTTTCAACAATCGTCTCAAAACTAGAGTCCAAAAGCACCAAATCAGCAGTTTCTTTGGCAACGTCTGTTGCGTCTCCTACAACTATACCAATGTCGGCGCGGTGCAAGGCTGGAGCGTCATTTACTCCATCGCCCATCATAGCAACTACCTCTCCGTTTTTCTTTAGAGCATTAATAACCTTCAATTTCTGCTCGGGCTTTGTTCTTGCAAATAAAACCGCACCTTTACCCTCCTCATACATTTTCGCGAGCTTCCTTGAAATCATAACTTCAGTCATTTCTTCTAATTCACTCCCCTTTATCACTCTTTCTTCCGAAATATCCATTTTAAGTTCCCTCATAACCGCCATAGCGGTTTCTGCATAATCACCTGTGATAAGAATTGTTTTTATGCCAGCTTTTTTGGTCTCTTCAAACGCCTGCGCAACTCCCTTTCTTACCGGATCTGTAAATATTAAAAGACCAACCCACTTAAGGTTTCCCACAACATCATCTTCTTTTATTTTTTTAATTCCCTCGGGAACATCTTTTTTAGCCATGCCAATCACTCTTCTTCCCTCCTTTGTATACCTTTTTATAGTATTTTTTATTTCTTTTTGTGTTTTGATGTTTAGCGTCGACCACTCCAGTAAATGCTCAGGAGCTCCGTTTATATAAACCTCACAATTTCCATCTTTGTGCTCAATTAAACTCGCATAAAACCTGTTTTGAGGCGTAAAAGGAATTGAATCGATTAATTTACAATCTTTGTTAAACTCCTCGCCTATCTTTTTAAAGTGAATAGAGTGCCTGGAAAGCCAATCGCGAGCTGCAACCATAATTGGGTCATCAGATGACGCAAAGTGTTGAAGACATACTTCCTCTACATCCCCATGTTCTTCAACAACTTTCAACTTTCCGTGGGTCAGTGTTCCTGTTTTATCCACACAAATTGTTGTTACACCACCCAAAGTTTCCGCGGAAACTAGATTTCTAACCAAGCCTTTTTTCTTCAAAATCCGCTGCATTCCAACTGCCAAAACTACGGTTAAAGCAATTAAAAGGCCTTCGGGTATGGAAGAAACTGCCAAGGCAACCGAAGTCTTAAACATTTCAAAAACCTCTCTTTTGGTTATCAAACCCACCACAAATACAAATATCGTAAGAAATATCACTAAAATTGTTAGTTGATTGCTAAATTTCTTTAACTGCGAAGTTAAAGGAGTATCTTCCTCAGGTTTTTGCACTGAAGCCGCTATTTTCCCTACTTGGGTTTGCGCCCCCGTTTGGGATACTTCAAGCATCCCTTCGCCAGATGAAACAAGTGTGCCCATGAAGCCCAAATCGTTCTCTTTTTTTTCAAGAGGTATTGATTCACCGGTTAATATTGCTTCTTCGACAAATAATCTATTTGCTTTGATAAACATTCCATCAGCAGGAATTTTTTCTCCTCTTTCAAGTTCAACTATATCCCCAGGAACTACCAGCTCAATATCGATCCTAATTTCTTTACCGTTTCTTATAACCTCAGCGGTTGGGTGAATTAGAGACTTCATAGCCGCAAGGGCGCTGCTTGCTTTCTTTTCTTGGATAAAACCTAAGGTCGAATTAACTAAAACTACAAAAAATATAATTGCTGTGTCTGAATAGTCACCAAGAAATAAAGTTACTATACCGGCTGCAAACAAAATATAAACCAGAGGATTTTTTAGTTGAGAAATAAATATGGAAAAAGTTGAAGGCGGTGGTTTTTCCGGTAAAACATTAGGTCCATATTTCTCTAATCTCTCTTTCGCCTCAAAAGAAGATAGCCCGGATAATTTGTCAGGCATCAATTAATGCTAACATAGCAACGCTGTGTTAGCACAAGCTCTGCTTATGCTAACATAAAAGGCACTATTAGTTCTGGGGTTTAAAGAGCTTAAGACCGCGGACTTTCTCGAAGTGCTTTCTATTTTGGGTTGCTAGTTGAGCATCGAGATAAAGTGCAGTTGCTGCAATCGCCGCATCCTGAAAACTATCAATTTGTCCTAAACGCACTAATTCTCCTGCTTTCTTAGCAATCTGTTTAGTTAAATCAACTATTTTCAGTGGAGCCAAAAGTCTATTTACTTTTACTTCCTCAGATTCCTTTGTCATGCTATCCCCTGCCCAAAGCTCCAAAATAACAGTAGTAGGTATATAAACTTCGGCCTTTCTAGAAGTCTTAAGTAAAAGAATTTGAGGAAGAGCTCCAACTCCAGCTCTGGTGTAATCGACAATGACAGAAGAATCGATTAAAACCTTCACCATATTTTTCTTAACTCCTTAAACTTTTCGTCGGTCGCCTTTCTTAATCTTTTCCTCATCTCTTCGTCTTTTTTACTTGCCAAAAGTCCGCTTCCCCCCAAGCTCTCAACAAATTTCATATATGCATCCCAATCAAACTCCTTTTTTTTTCTTTTAGATAATGTCGCCATTACCTTACCTTTCCTTCCATCAACAATATCAACTTTCTTTCCTTTTTCATTAACAAGGTCGATGTATTTGGAAAGATTTTCTCTGAATTTGGATACTGTAACAGTAGTTGTCATATTATTTTCCTCACTATCCTATTGCTTCTCCCCCTCACCATTCACTATCCACAATCCACCAATCACTAGTTTAGTACATCATGTACATATTGTCAACCTTTCTGCATTTTGAAGAGTTTTTTGACTTCGGAGATAGTCGTTGCATGAGTTGGGCTTTTGTCGTCGCGGAAGCGGACGAGGCGTGGAAATCGCAGGGCGTAACCCGCCGTGTGCTTTGGGCTTTTGGTAATCTCATCTGCGGCAATTTCGACGACTAAAGAAGGGGCAACCCAGAAATCGGGTTTTAAATTCTTATCAACTTCGTATTCTTTTGGCTGAGAATTAACTTCTAACATCTTTAGTCTTTTTTTCATCTCCCTAAAGAGCTCGTCGGTTAACCCTGTTCCCACTTTCGTAACGGTCTTAAACTTATCATTGTCTTTTATGCCGACTAAAAATTGGCCGATTCCAAAGGTAACTCTTTTTCCCCGTCCGGCTGTATATCCCATAACCACACAATCCAGCGTATCAGAAAGCTTGCTTACTTTACTTTCTGCTTCTTTCATCTTCACCCAACGCCAACCTGTTCTTCCGGCAACATACTCGCTATCTGCCCTTTTAACGATTATCCCCTCCATTCCCTCTTTTACTTCCCGCGCCATTTCTTTCTCAATTGTTTTCGGGTCAGAAGTTATTTGATAATCGACGACCTCAAGGATTTTTCCACTCTTTACAGTTTTAGCCAAAATTTTTCTTCTCTTGAGGTAAGGCATAGACAAAAGACTCTTTCCATCCTTAATTAATATGTCAAATACATGGAATTTAATCGGAATTTTTAGAGCTTTATCTTGTATCTCGTGCTTTCTTCGGCGAGTCATAGTTTTTTGAAAGTTGGCAAGGCCTTGTCTTACTTCATCCACACCAACCGCTTCTGAATCCAAAATAACTTCGCTTGCCGAAAGATACTTGGCTATGTCTTTTAACTCGGGAAACATCCAAGAAGTTTCATTCATGTTTCTAGTAAAAGCTTTGACAAATCCATTTTTACCGGATTTGTAGTGAAGAGAAATTCTGAGACCGTCAAACTTGGGTTCGATAGCTACTTCACCCATTTTTTCTATCATATCGGCAGGAGACTTTAATCTTTGAGCCAGCATGGGCAAAACCGGAACTCCAATGACCGGCTTTATTTTTTTTACAGCTTTTTTGACTCCATAACTTTTTACATTTTTAGCTAATAACCCGACATCAGGTAGCACATAGTAAGCCTTTTCCAATTCATTCTTGACACTCTTGTCTCCTTTTTCCATCCATGACAGCGCATCTATTACTGTTTTATCAGAAAAACCGAGTCGAAGATTTCCAATAGGAATTCTTGCAACAAACTTAGCACTTAATGGGTCTAGATTCGATAGCAAATCAGCGGTTTTTACTATCTTTCTGTCTTGACTCCCCTCTCCCTCATCCTGTGCTATTTTAAATAAACGATTGTAAACATCTGTAATAGTAGGTTTTTCAGTTCTTTTGTCTTTTAGTTTTTTAGTTTCAGCGAAGCTGAAAACCACATCTCCCAAATCTCCCTTTTTTTTATAAAGATCTCTTACTTTCTCAACTTTTTGACCATATGCTTTTGCAATAGCTTGGGTCATCATTCTCTCCGCTATATTAAAAACAATCCCTTTATACTGAGGTGCAAGTCCGCCTAGCGACAAATAGACGATTTTGTCAATTTCTTCTTTATCTGACTTTTTATAAAGCTCAGATAGTATCCTGGTAATTTCAATACGGGAAGCGGTTTTTTCTAATTTGTCGAGGTAAATTGCAAAGTCTTTAAACTTCATAGCGAGCTAATTATAACTTGTCAGGCTTGGCGCAGGTAATTTGAGAAGAATAAGAAAGCAAAAACAACAACTCCTATAAAAATCAGTCCAAAAATAATACTAATTATTCCTCCGGATTCTTCGTGCATTACTTTATTCAATCCGTCTCCCACCAATGTAAGTCCGAAAAGGCTCGGTAAAACCAAAATCATATATAAAAATTGAGGGTCATTGGATGACATGTTTATTTACTAATTACATAACGTGATGCTTTTGTGCTTCCTACTTTTTTGATTATACCTTTTTCTACTAACCCTTTCAGGTCACGCAAAATGGTGTCCTCGGACACCATTGACAAGATTCTAATTAAGTCCTGCATAACCGCCGAGCCGTTTTCTGATAGATATTCGACGAGCTTCATTTGACGCTCGGTTAAAGCCACCTGTTCGCCGATTTTTAACTTAAGTTTCGAGTCGATAGACAGGCTTCTCACCCTGTCTTTAATTTTAGCAAGCTCAATTGCAACAACTTCAGTAAAATATTCAAGCCAAGGTGTTAAATTGCGCTCAGCAATATTTTTTGCTTCTTTATCGACGTTGGCTAATGCTTCGTAATAAACTCCCGGGTCGTTGTCAAAGTGTTCCTCCAGAGCAAAGAATCGCTTAATGTCATACCCTTCCCGTATTAAAACTAAAGTAGCAAAAGCGCGAATCGTTCGACCGTTGCCTTCGATAAATGGATGAATAGATACCAAAACATAATGGACAATTCCAGCACGAATAATGGGATGAATTTCGCGAGCTTCCTCACTGTTTAACCAGATAAAAAAGTCTTTCAAAAGAAATGGAACTTCCACAAACGGCGGCGGTTGAAAGATAATGCGCCCAGTCCCTTCTTCTTTAATTACAACCCGCGTACTTCTAAAATTTCCCGCTTTTTCGGGAGGTACCAGTTTCTTGATAGTTTCCTTATGGATATCCTTTAAATCAGATAAAACGTATCCTCCCCTTTTATCCTTCAATTCATCCATTAACTTCGTAACGTCACGGTAGTTGATAACCTCTTGAATATCGCGGTCGCGACCAACGATTTCTTCACCCTCTAATACCTTTTTAGTCTGGTCCAAACTTAAATCATTACCCTCTAAGTGAGTTCCGTGATGAACGGTTCTGGCTATTGCTTCAGATTGAAATTGTTTCTCGTAATAAGGTACTAACGGGGCATTTTCGATAACTTCCTTAGCCGCCTCAATGGTACCTATGTTTTTGAGAATTTTATTTGAGATCGAGTATTTGGGACTATACATCGCCTCTATTATACCACTTTTTCCGCAACATTTGCAGAAAAAATGAGGCTAATTTAGAAGAATATGAAGTGTTATTGGTATTTGGTCTGCTAAATCATCAGCATTGTAATTTGTGCCTACTTTACTGTAAAGCATGTCGGAAGCCATTTTACAAATAAATGAGGCAGAAGTTGCGGCCAAAAAAGGCTCATTTTTTGCTAAGAGTGCAACCGTTAAACCTGCTAGAACATCGCCTACCCCACCCTTGGTTAATCCTGCATTTCCGCCGGGAATTTCAACACAATCTGTCGGCGAGTAAACTATATTCCTACTCCCCTTTGCATTTATTACGCAGCTATATTTCTCCGCCAACTCTTTTACTCTTTCACTCTCTTGCTCTTTTACTCTAAAAAGCAATTCGAACTCCTTTTTGTTAGGAGTGAGAACTGCGTTTTTCGGAATCCAATCAACGTCCATAACTTGAAGACTACCTCCATCAATAACCCAACGTTTAACAGGGAATTTTTTAAGTAACCTTTCTGTAATTTCGCGGCTTTTCTTTCCGGCATCATGATAACTGTAGTCTCTTTTATCTTCTGGAGTTCTTTCGCTGCCAAATCGCATAAAACCCGGACCTATCAATATCGAGTCAGATTTCTTGATATATGCATCTACCTCGTCCCAAGGAACACAGATGAAGGAGAAAAGCTTTGATTTAAATTCTTCTGCCACCTTTCCAACTGAGGGTTCGGGGGATGCAAAGAAAACCATATCGACAATTCTTGAAGCTACTTTGAGAGATAAAAGTGGCGCACCATGGAAAAGCTCCGAACCTCCAATAATAGTCACCTGCCCATTTTTAGTGGATTCTTTCGGTACAAAAAGTTTCTTGAGCTCAGATTTATCAAATTTATTCATTCTACTCTATACTATCATTAACCGTGCAAACCGATAAAGAACCCTCAAAGCGCGAAGAAAAATTAAAAGAAGAGCTCAAAAAAGAAAGGGAGCGAACAAAGACTTTGCAAGAAAGAGTTAAAAAAGAAGCTTCTCTTTTTAAAAAAGAATTCGCCGATAGAACTTTGAAGTTAATTACGTCCGGGCTAGGATTAGTTTCTGCACTTGCATGGAACGAGTTAATAAAAGAAGTAGTTAGCGAGTATATTAAACCTCTATTTGGCGAGTCTTCAGGTTTAATCTCCCTGATTATTTATGCTATTTTTATCACAGCCCTAGCTGTATTTGTTACCTACCAACTAAGTAAACTAACGGAGAAAGAAATTGATTAATCGTCAATCCTAGCGCCTTTTGAAGGAACATCTCTTCTGGGGGTACCTGGAAATGACGGTGATTGTGGTGCTCCTTCAACGCGTGTTTCTAAACCAGTTCCGTCTTCGGACGGATGCGCATCCTCTGTTGGAACGGATCCACTTGAAACTCTTCTGACACCTGTAACTTGGTTCTTATTCCACCAGTTGCCTCTAACTGTAACGTTTTCAACTTTAACCCTCGGTTCTTTTGAAACTGTCATTCTGATATTTTACCCCTTAAGCTCAATTTTTTCCACCCCGAACAAACTTACCCGCCAAAAATTGAATATTTAGGCGGGAGCGTTTTATGGGGCAAGCTTTTTTTTATTGACAAAATAACCACTTCGTGTAATAATTTGTAATACAATGAAAAGAAAAGTTGTTTCTCTGTCGTTAACAGATAAGTACCTAAATAAACTCAACAAATTGAGTAAAGAAGAAGATAAGTCTCGAAGCCAATTAATAAGGGAGCTTATTGATAAATACGAGACTGATGACATGTGGAGTCAGGTCTATAAACTGGGGCGACAAACAGCTCGTAAGTTTAACATCAAAAGTGAAGAGGATGTCTTAAGAATAATAAATGATTAACAAGCCTCAGGCTGAACCCGCCCCTGATGTTTATCCTCCACCACCGAGCTCTAAACCTCCAGTGTTTCCCTTTGAGTACAAAGAAGATTTCATTGCGAAAGAACCAAAACTCATAAAGGTTGTCATCGACACAAATGTCTATATATCAGCAATTATTTTTGGAGGAAATCCAAGAAAGGTTATTGAATTGACCAAAGACCAAAGAATCAAAGCTTACACTTCTTTGTTAATCCTTCTTGAGGTTGCAAACAAGCTAAACAATAAATTCAAGTGGAATAGAGAAAAAGTGGAAATAGTATTAAAAGCAATCTCAAAAATAACAGAGGTTATAGAGCCAAAAATTAAGTTAAAAGTTGTTAAAGAAGACCCGTCGGATAACAAAATTCTTGAGTGCGCAGTAGTGGCCAATGCAGACTATATCGTAACCGGAGACAAACACTTGCTTAAAATAAAAGAGTTTGAAGAAGTAAACAAGTTTGTTTCTGGCGAAATAAAAATAGTAACTACTGCCGATTTCTTAAAGATCTTGAAGTAAATCCATTGTATTATTAATCGAGTTTAATCTTCTCAACATTCTTTAAGTCTTCGACGAAATGGGGATCTGCTGTAGTTATTATAGTTTGTTGACTACCAACAGCGTTCATTACAACTTCTCGGTGCTCGTGGTCGAGTTCGGAGAATATATCATCAAGAAGAAGTGTCGGTTTCTCATCTGTTTTTTCCTCAACATAAGTAAGCTCTGCCAACTTCAACCATAAAACCCCCATTCTTTGCTCACCGCGCGAACCGTATCTTGATAAATCTCTTGTCCGTTTGTTCTTCTTCAACCTAAAACAAAAATCATCTCTATGGGGTCCAACAAGTGTCGTTGCTGCCGCCACCTCTTCTTCAGCATATTGTTCGAGTCTAGCTTCAGAAATTGCACTTTTATCATATTCAAGGCTAAAATCCTGGTCGTTCCCGCCTGCAACGCTTTGAGCGTAGCGATTGCGGGCAGGAAGTTTACCTTTATTGTTGGCAAAGTTAATTAATTCTTCTCGCATTTGGGAAATGTAATCTCCATTTTTAATAAGAAGCCTATCCCAAAAATGCAACTGGGTGCGGGATAATCCCTCTTCCCTAATTCTATATAGCAGTTTATTCCTCTGCCTCAAACCTTTCTCGTAAGATAAGCTGGCTCTCCTATATTCTCTATCAACCTGAGATAAAAGAGTGTCCAAAAACTTACGCCTTACCGAGGGAGATTCTGTCACTAACTCCAAATCCCAAGGCCCAAAAAGAACGGCTTTAAAGTTCCCTGCAAAGTCAATCAGCCTTTTTCCTATACCATTTAGCAAAAGTCTTTTTTTGGGAACTCTTTCAGTTTTCTCCGGGTCTTGACCTACGGTTATTTCTCCCCGGGTTAAAACGACTTCGAGCTTCATTTCCGGCTTCGCAAACTCGCCATTTACTCTCCCTATTTCTTGGCCATAGGCTATCATTTCTTCCTCAACTTGGGCTTTAAAACTTTTACCAGAAGATAGAAGAAACATTGCTTCGAAAATGTTAGTCTTTCCGGAAGTGTTCGGCCCAACAATGACTGTTGTTTTAGGGGAAAAAGAAAAATTTTTCCTCCTAAAATTCCTGAAATTAGAGATTTGTATCGTTGAAATAATCATTTACTTGCCACCTTGCAAGGAGCCTCCTTTAAAGGTCTATATAGTATTGTAATTAGAGCTTCTGGCAAACTGGGCAGAAATATGTTCCACGACCACCCAGCGTAATCTTTTTAAACTTTGCTTTATGGCAGCGCTTACAAGTTTCATCTTTTCGTCCATAAGCCAGAAAATGTTCTTGATATGAGCCTTCATTCCCATCCGGAGTAACATAAGACAACTCGCTTGCACCTCCCCTTTTCAACCCCTCTTTTAGCACATTTAATATTGCATCATACAACTTAGACTGCTCTTTTGGACTTAGACTTTTTGCCGACCTGGTCGGCATAATTCTAGCTAGCCAAAGCGCATCATTCGCATAAATATTTCCCACTCCCCCAATTTTTTCTTGGTCCATAAGAAGAACTTTTATTACACGTTTTGTTGAACCTACAATCTCTTTGAATTTTTCTAATGTTAAGGGATTATCGGGAGGATTTTTCTTATCAACTACAGGTTCAGGACCCAATCTCGCAATGAAATCACTTTTAACTTTTAAGTTTGAACTTTTGATTATTTTTATCCAGCCAAATTTCCTAACATCGTTATAATATAGTTTTCCACCTTTATCGAGAAAAAAAGTCACGTGTGTATGCTTACCCGCCTGCATCTGCGAAGCACTGGCGGGCAGGCCCGGAATCCCTCCAACAACTTTTTCAGACAAACTAGCGGGGTTAGGAAGATTGGGTCCTCGATAGATTAACTGGCCAGTTAACTTGATATGAATAACAGCCGAATAACCATTATCAAGGTCAATCGAAAGAACTTTACCAAACCTTCTTATTTTATTAACTTTTCCAGCCTCTAAATTTCTCTCGCCTTCGGCAAATATTTTCCTTGCACGAACCTCTACCTTGGTTATTTTATGTCCAACCAAGTATTTTTCTAACTGCTTTTTAATTGTTTCCACCTCGGGCAACTCCGGCACTTTACAAACACCTCCTTTTAATTGTTCCTGCCCTGAAGTCACGCACTTGCGACGCCCCGCCAGCAACTGCGCAGCTTTGGGCAGGGGGAGCAAGTAAGTGTACTTTGGGGTCAACCTCTGGTAGTTCTGGCACACCTGAATGTTACAATGTGGCTGTGATAAAATAAAGCTATTATGAGCGAGCTTACTGTGCCTAAGGAAACAAAAGTAACCCCACCTCAGATTAGAAACTTAAAGGAGCTCGCTACCGCCCTTGGTTTTAGGTTAGATGAAGAATCCAGCACAGGACGGTTGAGGGTTTACACAAAACCATTTAAGGTCGGTGGGGGTGAAGGCCTGCAAATGTTGAGCTTTGACGCTGTATACAAACCACTTGGAGAAGAGAAGCCATATCAACACGAAAGGATTGGTTTTTCTGTTCGTCTGGGAAATAGTCCCGCTTGGAAAAAAGAACTCATCGCACAGGATATGAGAGAAATTCTCGGTGGATTAGAAATTAAGAAAGACAAAAAAGGTGCATTTGAGAAAAGCTCACTCAAAAAAAGTGGCTACCAAAAACTGTATGGTTTTCTAAGCAGTGAGTTAGAGGAGGGTGGTCGATTGCATGAGGCTTCTGAGCGCTTTATTAACGAAATGGTTGAAGAACACGCTGAAGGGATACGGTTTATTGAAAACAAACTTGTTCCTCAAGTACAGGAAAGGTTTCCGGGATTTCCAAGCATGGTAAATAAATATGAAGAAGATAAAGAAATTTATTTTTTTGGAGATGCAGAAAGAGGTGAAACAGTCCCGGTAATTCGATTTTTCATTAGGCCATACCAGATTGGCCCTTCTACACACCTGACTGTACTAATCGAAAGTGGCAGGTCGAAAATTATAAATGGGCAGGTCGATGAAGATTACTTTCATTCCTACGGTAAACCATACACCGTTGCACTCCCCGAAGAAATGCGAGATATTAATCAGCCAAGAGCCAGTTGGACTTTCGATGAGTTAGGTGAATCACTTGATCAGCTGGAGAAACACCTAGAAGGCAAACAGTCTAAATAACACGATTTCGGACAAATTCTTTAATCTCTCGCTTAAACCGTTCTTTACTAAATTTTTTCGCCTGATTGATGCAATCTTCAGGTTTTATCTTAGTCTTTTCAAA